>Ga0160428_1002196_pt1 | contig 12426 bp, 12 predicted proteins | sample SolpanmetagenomM_FD_108198 | JGI IMG/M metagenome (GOLD analysis project Ga0160428, IMG submission 108198) | Solar panel surface microbial communities from Lawrence Berkeley National Laboratory, California, USA - M | ecosystem: Engineered > Built environment > Solar panel > Unclassified ... | reverse complement strand
CGGCCCCGCGCTTCGCGCAAGTCGATCTGCCGAGCCCCGCCGCGCGGTTGCGCCCGCTCCTGCACGCGACGAGCCGGGAAGTCCGCTCGCCCACGCTCGAGCGCGAGCACCTCCGGGCGCAACGCATCATCAATCGCATCTGCTCGGGCTGCTGATGTCGGCGATGGTCCTTCCGGAGACCACCGGCGCGGCGACGGATCCGGCTCCCTGGTTCGGCTCGCCGCGGCGCGGGATCGGGGCGGCTCCGGCACTCTGCCGGTACCGCACGGCCGCGGCCTGGGGTGGCGCGCTTCTCACCGCGGTTCCGGCACCCCTGCTTGTCGGGCTTACATCCGCGACCGGGTCCGCCCCTGTTACGCTCGGCCTCGCCGGGCTTGCCCTGACAACGCTGGCGCTGCAGGTGCGGCGCCTGCGCTCCGCCGCGCGGGTCGCGACACGACACAGGGACAACCTGGCGCGGTTGGCGTCGCCAGCGGTGGCACGGTTGGTGGCTGAGACGGATCCCGTCACCCTGCGCGCTGGCTGGGAGCAGGAGGCGACGGTGCTGTTCGCCGACATCCGCGACTTCACCCACCTGTGCGAAACGGTGTCACCGGGCGATGTCGCGGCCTTCCTCACCGAATTTCGGCGCCGCGCCGCGGCGGCGATCGAGGCGGCGGGTGGCCTCGTCGACAAGTTCGTCGGTGACGAGGTCATGGCCGTATTCGGCGTACCGCAGGCCGCGTACGACGACACGGACCGCGCCCTCGCGGCGGCCCGCTCCCTCGCCGCCGCGATGCTGGTCTGGACTCGCGAGCGGCGGCGGGCCGGTCTGCCGCCGGTCCGCATCGGGATCGGCCTCCATCGCGGTCCGGTGTTCGTCGGGGCCATCGGGGCGGACCGCGTCGAGTTCACCGCGGTGGGCGATACCGTCAACGTCGCCCGCCGCCTGGAGCAGATGACCCGCACAACCGACTGCGACTGCATCGTCTCCGAAGCCGTGGTGCGGGATGCGACGTCCTGCGAGGCGCGGATCGTCGCCGTTCAGCCCGTACGAGGCGCGCGTGCCGTCCTGCGCCTGTTTGCGATCGCGCTGGCCACGTAGCGGGCCGGCCACCATCTCCAATGCACCGGGATACGATCTACATGGTGGCCGAACAGGTTCGACGAGGCCGGGTCTGGAAGCGCCGTCTAGCGCCCTTCCTCGGACTGACCGCACTCCTGGCAGGATGCGCCGGCGCGGCCAGTGTCGGGGCGCATCTTCTCCGACCGAACGCCTATGCATCCGTCAGGTCGATCGAGAAGCGGTCGGACTTCCATGATCCTGCGCTGCTGGCGCAGGCCTGGGCGCTGCCGGTCGCCGCCGCGTACCGCAGGCGGCCCTACGAATACCAGAGCAACCCGAGTTTCTGCGGTCCCGCCACCGTGGCGAACCTGCTCCGCTCTCTCGGCGTCGACTTCTCGCAAGCCGACGTCCTTCGCGGAACGACGTTCCAGCCCTGGTTCGGCGTGCTCGTGAACGGTCTGACGCTGGAGGAGCTGGCCGACCTACTACGACGACGGCTCGACCGTCAGGTCCATGTCGTGCGCGATCTCTCGTTGGCCGCGTTCCGCGAGGCGATGAAGAGCAGCAACAATCCTGAGAAACGGCTGATCGTCAACTTCCATCGAGGCCCCTTATTCGGCCGGGGAGCCGGGCATTTTTCGCCGATCCTTGGATATCTAGCGGACGCGGATCTGGTCTTTGTCGGGGATGTCAACGGAGACTACCGACCCTTTCTGGTCAGCAGCGAGCGCCTGTGGCGTGCCGTCGCGACGATGGACGGGACGTCGGGCAAGCCCCGCGGTTTGCTGATCATCGATACCGCTTTGTCTGACAGGCCAGGAGAGGCGGATTGAGTCTCGGCCATGACGGTTCGAGCGACAGGACGTGCCTGTCGCTGCCGAAACGCCGGTCAAGCTGTTCGGGCTTTCAGGACGAGGCGATCAAGCACCCCGAATATTGCAGCAGGCGTGTCGATCGCAGCAATGTCCGCCGCTATCGTCCTTGCACGGTCGCGATAGGACGGATCGGTCAGAACGCGATCGACCGCCTCACGCAGTTCCCGAGGTTCCGCCCGCTGCGAGGGGATCTCGAGACCCACACCCGACCATGCGACCCGAGCACCGACCTCGGCTTTGTCCTCGGTCCGCCCCGCTGATACGATCGGCACGCCGGCCTGAAGGGCCAGCTGCACCGTCCCGTAACCGCCATTGGTCACCAGCACGTCGACCTTCGGCAGGAGCGCCGCGAAATCGAGGAACTCCGCGAGCCGCGCATTGCCCGGGATCGGTCCGCGGACGTTTCCGATCGGCCGACGTCCGGTGGTGACGAGCACCAACAGATCTTCGCGGTCGCCGAGGGCGGCGAGGGTCGGCTCGACAAGCTCACCGAAATCCGCGTTCGCGACCGTGCCCTGCGTGACGAGCACGACCTTTCTGGATCCGTCGAGTTGATCCCACCAATCCGGCAGGGCGACATCCCGCGATGGCGGAGGGGGCAAGGCGCCAACGAACTGGACGTGAGCGGGCATATGTCCGAAATCGTACTCGAAGGCCGGGACGGTCGTCTGCAGGAAAGCGTCGGCCATGAGGTGCCGCGAGTGCAGCACTCCACATGGCAGCGGCGGCAGGCCCAACTCGGCGAGCTTGGCATCCGCGTAGGCTCGGACCGGCGTCCCGAAGACGGTCTCAGCCTGAACCGCCATGGCTGCGTAGGACGCCCGCGTGGCCTCGTCGAGGGCAGGCGGCAGCCCGATCATGGTCGGCGCACCGTCCGGTCTATTCGCCACCATGATCGTGATGCTGCAGGCGACGATCGGCGGGCGGGGCGTCTCGCGATCCAGAAACAAGGCCGTCGCGCCGAAGAACAGATCGTCGACGACGACGAGATCGGGGCGATCCGTCGCGATGATCCGGCGCAGCGTTTCTGCCTGTGGCAGCATCGGATCGAGGAAGATCCGCTCGAAATTGTAGCGGAGCTGCTCCGGGCCGGGAGGTAGGCTGGCGCGCTCGGGCAGAACCTCCTCGACCCGAGTCAAATCGATGTCGGCACCGGGGGCGAGCGGTCGGAATCGAGCACCGGAGGCTTCGACCGCCGTCCGGAGGTAAGTGGCTGTGGCCACCAGGGCCTCGTCGCCGCGGGCGAGGGCCATGCGGGCGATGGCGAGCAACGGATTGAGATGGCCGGCGGAAGGCGTGGCGGCAAAAAGGATCTTCATGCGGTCCCCGGTGCGACGAAGGAGAAGGGATGGGCGGCCGCACGCGCCGCGCTTGCGCTCGGCGGTGAACGACCGATGCCATCCCGGTGCGATCGTCTGCGCCCTGCAGATGACTGCAGCGTTTCAGCGGCACGCGGGAGCGTTACGTCCGTAACGTCGGACCGGCGGCCATCCCTCCCAATCAGCCCCCCGCACGGGCGACCGCCCCCGGTGCCCGCTGGATGCCTGGGTCGTGACCTCGGTGCCGATCTTAAACCGCTTGCCTCGACTGGCTGGAGTCGCGAGTGCCCGAGCGCGGGCTCGTCCGCGCTCGGGGAAACCGGAGCTAGTTCGGGATCAGCTCACGGGCGGGTCCGCCGGTCTCCTGCCCGCGGGCCTGGGCATAGCCGGGGAGGGCGGGGTTCCGGGCATTGCCGCTGTCGGTGTCCGGGCCGCCGAGCCAGGATGTGGACCACGCCTGCGGCAGGATCGAGCCGGTGACCGCCGGGCTCTCCATCGGACGAGTGACGCTCCGGGCCTCGGAGGCGCCGGTCAGGGCAGCGAAGGTGCAGGCGGACGCGAGAGCGACGGCCGAGATGGTCTTGCGCATCGTCATGTCAGATCTCCAGTGTTTCCTGCTCGATCCAAGAGTGTCGAGCAGGGATACCGGACAGACGACGTCTTCAGCTGCTTATTCCAAGCATTGTCAGAAAAATCGACTCGCTGTCTTCAAAGCCCAACGGCGCGCGACACGAGGCGATACTGGCTCGATAAATGTCGATGCGTGCGTGGAATAATCTCGAAATGGCGGCGTCTATGCCTCCGTAGCCCGCCTCGGAGCGCGTTCGAAACGCCCGGTGTGCCAATAGAGGAGTCCCGCCCATGCCAGGAGACCGGACATGACGGACATGATGCGCCTCATCGAGCCGCTGATCCCGGCCCTGCGCCGTTATGCGCGTGCACTCCTGCGCAATCCCACCGATGCCGACGACCTCGTGCAGGACTGCCTCGAGCGCGCAGTCGGCCGCTGGCATCAGCGCCAGGCGGATGGCGATGCACGGACTTGGCTCTTCGCGATTCTCCACAATCTTGCCGTGACGCAGATGCGCCAGCGGGTCCGCCGCGGTGCCCACATGCCGATCGAGGACACGGCGGAAGCCAACCTCGCGGTGGCGCCGACCCAGGAGAGCGGCCTGCGCCATCGGGATCTGATGACCGCCCTGGACGCCCTGCCGGAGGAGCAGCGCAGCGTCCTCCTGCTCGTGACGGTGGAGGGCCTGTCCTACGCCGAAACCGCCGACATCCTCGCGATCCCGACCGGGACCGTGATGTCCCGTCTGTCCCGGGCCCGGGACCGGATGATCCAGCTCATGGACGGCACCGACGCCGCCGTTCCCGCCAAGCGACCGCTCCTGCGGAGGGTAAAATGACCATGCGTCCGATCGGCGACGATGATCTCCAGGGCCTCGTGGACGAGCGGCTCGAGGCCAGCCGCAGGCGGGAGGTCGAGACTTATCTCGACGACCATCCCGAGGCGCGCATGCGGGTCGCGCGCATGGTCGGCCTGCGTGAGGAGATGCGTGCCGCGTTCGCACCCGTCGCAGCCGAACCCGTGCCGGCCCGCTTGAACCTGGCACGGATCGTCGAGGCGCGCCGTCGACCGGCGCGGCCCGCCTGGCAGGCGATGGCGGCCGGGCTTCTGCTGCTCATCGGGGGAGCGGGAGGCTGGGGCCTGCGCGAGGTGGTCTCGCCCGTGCCGACCGGCATCGAGGCGCTGGCCCAGTCCGCGAGCATGAACTACGCCGTCTACGCGCCGGACCACACCCGGCCCGTCGAGCTCGCCGCCGCGAACCGGGACGAACTCGCCGGCTGGTTCTCGGCCCGGCTGAAGCGGCCGGTGGGCGTGCCGGACCTCAGCGGCTCAGGCTATCGCCTGATGGGTGGACGCCTCGTGGCAACACCGCAGGGACCGGCCGGGCTGCTGATGTACGATGACGGGCACGGCGCGCGCTTCGTCATGCTGATGCGGCCCATGCACGTGCCGGGCGATGCGCCGATGCGTCCCCATACGACGGAGACCTCGAGCGGCTACGCCTGGGCCCAGGACGGGCTGGGCTACAGCCTCGTGGGTGCGGCCGACGACAGCGTTCTGCATCCGCTCGCCGACGCGGTTCGGCGCGCCACCGCCAAGTCTCTCTGAAAAATCGCAAAGTCTCTCTGAAAGCTCGCAAAGTCTCCCTGAAGGTCCACCATGTCTCTCCTGAACGACCTCACCGGCGCTGGTCCCGACTTGCGTCCGCGTGCCGTCCTCCTGCGTCTCGGCGCGATCGGCGCCCTGGTGACCGGCACCGCGGGGGCTTTCGCGTATGCCGGCGGCTGGCTCTCGCCGGGCGTGCTGACCCAGGCGCGGATCGTGGATCGCTTCGAGGCGGTCAACGGTTCCCATCCGGGGTTCCGGCGCAACCACGCCAAGGGGCTCTGCCTCGCCGGACGCTTCGAGAGCAGCGGCCGAGGCGCGCGCGTGTCGAGGGCCTCGCTGTTCGCCCCCGACCGGGCCACGCCGGTCACCGGACGCATCGCGCTGGCGGGCGGCCAGCCCTACGCGGCGGACGCAGCCACGACAGTGCGCAGCCTCGCGCTGCGCTTCCAGCTTCCCGACGGTGAGGAATGGCGTACCGGCAACAACGACATCCCGGTCTTCCCCGTGCGCACCCCGGAGGCCTTCTATGCGCAGCTTCTCGCCGCCAAGCCCGACCCGGCCACGGGCAAGCCCGATCCCGAGGCGCTGAAGGCCTTCCTTGCCGCGCACCCGGAGAGTGCGAAGGCAGCCGCCCAGATCAAGGCGCGGGCGATCACCTCCGGGTTCGCCGACGACACCTTCCGGAGCCTCAATGCCTTCCAGTTCGTTACGGCGGACGGCACGCGGACACCGGTCCGATGGGCGTTCATCCCGGAGCAGACCGCTACGGCGCAGAGCCCGGCTCAGGCTGCTGCCACGGACAAGAATTACCTGTTCGACGCGTTCGCCGACACGGTCCGTCAGGCTCCCGTGCGCTGGCACCTCGTTGTCACGCTGGGAGATGCGGGCGATCCGACAGCGGACGCGACGCGTCCCTGGCCCGCCGAGAGACCAAGCCTCGACGTCGGGACGGTCATCATCGCCGAGACGCAAGCCGAGGCGGACGGCAATTGCCGCGACGTGAACTTCGACCCCCTGGTTCTGCCCGCCGGCATCATGGCGTCGGACGATCCGCTGCTCAGCGCCCGCTCGGCCGCCTACTCGGTCTCGTTCACGCGGCGCGCCGGCGAGCCGAAGGGGCCGAGCGCCGTCCACGACACACCCGTTTCAGGAGCCGGACTGTGAGCACCACCGCACGCTTCAACCGGCCGGCCCGACTTCTGCACTGGACGATGGCCGTCATGATCCTGGCCATGCTGTTGATCGGCGTGGCGATGGTGACCTCCGTGGCCCACTATCATGCGCTCGTCGCCCTGCACCGTCCGCTGGGCCTCGGCATCTTCGTCCTGGCCCTGCTGCGCCTCGCGAACCGCTGGCACCATCCACCGCCGGAACTGCCGTCGGACCTCCCGGCCTGGCAGCGGCGGGCGGCACACGCCTCGCACCTCCTGCTCTACGGCTTGATGCTGGGGCTGCCGCTGGTCGGCTGGGCGATGCTGTCGGCCGCCGGTTACCCCATCGGGCTCGGCGGCGCGGTGGTGCTTCCGCCGATCCTGCCGCGCGATCCGAGCCTCTATGCGTGGCTGCGTTCGCTTCACACCCTCCTGGCCTATGCCTTATTCGGGGTCATCCTCGCCCATCTCGGCGCAGCTCTGATGCACGGGCTGATCCGCCGGGACGGGGTCTTCTCCAGCATGGCCGCGCGCCCGATCCCATACCGGTCCCGCTGAAGCGATGGCCGCCGCGATCCACGTCGGGCCAAGGAGCACCTGAAGGCGAGCGCGAGCCGTAGGCCGGGGTCCGCCAGCCAGAGCGGGCTCCTCGCGACTACGGCTTTAACGTCCGCTCGGGGACCTATGCGCTTCGTTCTGGCGCGGAAACCACCCGAAGACCAACCAATAGACTGCGCCTCGACTGTCTCCGTTGTCGGTCGAGGCAAGGGTTGGCGAGCCTTCAAACGCGTGGGCGTGCACCTTCCAAGCCCTGCGTGGTCTGCTGCCGGGTCGAGGGGTCACCCAGGCTGAGGCGCACCGTCTCCGGTGGCGTCCCTGCCTCGCAGAAGGGGTCGCTGCCGATCGCGCCAAGCCCCGCCGGCCGTCCCCGACTGGCGAACGTCGCGCGCGTCCAGCCCTCAGGAAGCATGATCCAGACGGGGAAGCCGTGCAGGTCGGCGGTGTAGGTCCCGTCTGGAAGCAGCGAAGCCACGATGCGCTGGCGCGCGGTCGACTCCTGTCGAACGAATTGCACGATGGCGTCCGCCGTGCCGTCCATGATCCAGCGCGTCGTCAGAGCCTTGGAGATCGGCGAGGGCATGAAAGACGGTGGCCTGCAGATCGTCAAAGCGCGCCGCATGAAGGATCCGGAGCGTCAGAACGCGCAATTGCGCCGGCTCGTGGCCGAACTGTCCCTGGAGGGTCAGGTCCTGGCGGGCGCCGCCTCGGGAAACCTGTAGCCCCCGAGCGCCGCCGGCAGGCGGTCGACGGGATGCAGGAGAAGTACGGCCTCTCGGTGCACCACGCCTGCCGGATCATCGGCCAATACCGGGGCTCGCAACGCGACGTGTCGACGGTCCCGGCTGACGAGGATCCGTGGACCCGCGCCATTGTCGCCCTTGCATTCGCGTACGGACGCTCCGGCTCTCGCCGCGTCACGGCGCTGCTGCAGGCAGCCGGGTGGCAGGTGGGCAAGGACGGGTTTCAGCGCACCTGGCGCCGAGAGGTGCGGAGAGGCGCGTTGATGGATCGTCTCTCACCAGCATCCCGCCCAGACGCGGAAGGGCCCGCGGTTGCAGCCGGGGCACCGGACGCGGTAGCTCAGCGAGCGGATGATCGCAGAAGGGAACCACATGTTCAGCCATATGGTGGTCGGCAGTAACGACCTCGCCAAGTCGAAGACGTTCTACGACGCGCTGTTCGGAGCCATGGGCGGCGAGGCCGGCAAAACCGATGCCCTCGGGCGCCTGGTCTACGCGCATCGCGGCAGCCGCTTCGTCATCACCAAGCCGATCAACGGGGATCCGGCGACCGCCGCCAACGGGGGCACGATCGGGTTCGCGATGGACAGCCCGGACGAGGCCAAGACCTGGCACGAGGCGGGGATCACCCACGGGGGGACGTCCGTCGAGAACCCGCCGGGCGAGCGTCAGACGCCGATGGGCCGAATCTATCTGGCCTACCTGCGCGACCCGGACGGCAACAAGCTTTGCGCCCGCTACAAGGTGGCGGACTGACGGGCCCCTGGCCCCTGCCGGCAGGAGGAAGCGGCGCGAGGGCCGCACCCCATCGCGCCGCGACCCGACGACAACGGAGAGCGCTTGCTGGGCCTCCCAGTCCATAGCTGTGAAAGCGTCCCTCTGAGCGGCGACACGTCCGAGGCCGATGGTCCTCGCCAGAGCCGGGCGGGGGCGAGCGACTTGGCGGAGAAGCGCTTTGATCCTACCGGTGAGGCCATGTCCCATGTCGCCTCGCCCGCTCTCGCATTGCCACCTGCCGTCGCGCAGGCCGCCCCCAACCCGGCCAACGGACCCAGTGCCCGGTTCTTCGCCGAGATCGGCCTCACCCCCGGTATGCGCGTGCTCGATGTCGGCTGCGGGAACGGGGACCTGAGCCGCTTGGTCGCCCGCTTGGTGGGACCGGACGGCGAGGTCATCGCGATCGACTGGAGCCCGGAGGCGATGGCGATGGGCCATACGGCCGAGGCGGGACTGCAGGCGGCGCCGATCCGGTACCGGCAGGCGGACCTCGCGGGTGCGCTGCCCGAACTGGGCCGCTTCGATGCCATCGTCGGGCGCCGCGTCCTGATGTACCTGCCCGCCGCCGCGGCGACGCTCGCGCGTCTCGCCGCCCTCGGGAAGCCCGGGGGCGATCCTGGCGTTCCAGGAGCACGGGCGTGCCGGACTGCCCGCCGGGCTCGGCGCGCTGACGCTGCATCGTCGGCTCTACGATTGGCTGTGGGACACGGTCGCAGCGGAGGGCGGCGATCCCGGGCTGGCGCTGCGCCTGATGGACCTGATGCGGGCGGCGGGGCACGGCATCGAGGTGGCACGCAGCGAAGGGGTGCTCCTGCAGGCTGGCGAGCCCTCTTTCCTGGCGACGCTCGCCCAAGCCATGCTCCCCCGCATGGTCGAGCGCGGCGTGACGAGCGCGGATGCGCTGGGCCTCGACACGCTGGCGGATCGTCTCCGGGAGGAGCATCGCGCGGCGGCCGGCACGATCGTCTGGGACTTGGCGTTTCTCGTCTCGGCGCGGATTGCGCGCGACGCGTAGGTGATCCGAGGCGTGCGCCGAAACTGCCAAACGTTCTTCTGCAATGCCACCATCCGAACATTCTGGATGACACTCGCGGTGCAGTCAGGGCGCCTGTGATTGCACGGTTCCGGGTGCACGAGGGACGCCTCTTCGACAGACATGGTGTTTTACACAGCGTCGTTCTCACCGATCCGTCGTGCGACTGGATTGGATGGGCTGCACCCGAGATGCAGTCGCGGAGGGATGTCGGCTTTCCGCGGCCTGAGCGCGACGAACGCGCCTCGCTAGTCTTTCTTTTGTCTTGTGCAGCCGATCTGTAGGGCACTATCAGATTCGACATGTACCCTTTGCTATGAAAAAGGATCGGGCATGGCCGAGCGAAATGCCGATCAGATCGCCGACTGGAATGGCCGAAGCGGGGAGCGCTGGGTCACTTACCAGACCCGGCTCGACGCCATGCTGGCGGTGTTCGGCGAGGCCGCGATCGAAGCCGCCGCGCCCGGGACGGGCGAGCGCGTGCTGGACGTCGGCTGCGGCGCGGGCGCGTCGAGCCTGGCTCTGGCCGCCCGCGTCGGCGCGGGGGGCCAAGTGCTGGGCGTGGACATCTCCGAAGCGCTGATCGACCGGGCGCGCACGCTTGCACAACAGGCGATTCCGGTCCTGTTCCAGGTGGCGGACGCCGGCAGCGCGGCGCTGCCCCAGGGGGCGTTCGACATCCTGTTCTCGCGTTTCGGCGTAATGTTCTTCGACGATCCGACCGGGGCGTTCTCTCATATGCGCCGCGCGCTCCGGCCAGGCGGGCGGGTCGCGTTCGTCTGCTGGCGCGGGGCGGCCGAGAACGATTGGGTGCGCCTGCCGATGGGCGCGATCAAGGGCATCGTCCCGCCGACCGTGCAGCCCGATGCCGAGGCGCCCGGCCCTTTCTCGTTTGGCGACCGGGGTCGGGTGGAGCGTATCCTATCGGCGGCCGGCTTCACCGAGATCGCGATCGCGCCCTTCGATGCGTCTATCCCGTACGGCGAGGGCGAGACGTGGGACGCGGCGATCGACGACGCGGTGGCGATGGCATCCAAGGTCGGCCCGTTGTCGCGCGTGCTCGCGGATCAGCCCGACGACATCCGCGCCCGCGCCTTGACCGCGGTCCGGGCCGCTTTCGCGGACCGCCCCGGCGCGCGGTCGGTGATGATTGACGGCGCGGCGTGGATCGTTCGGGCACGCAACCCGGCACGCTGACAGGGACGGGCAGGGGGAGACGCCCCGTCTCGCTGGCTCGGCGTCAGCCGGCACACGACTCCCCCCGCACCCCTTTGGGCGGCGGATCGAAGCTAACGTGTGGCGGGGTCGCACCCTGGTCTCAGCAACGGGAATCCGCGCGGGGCGCTGGATTTCCTCGAAACGGATACCCTCCGCCGGATCACTTTGATACGTACCATCTTCCAGGTCTTCGACGGCCGACAACCCGTGTCGAAAACGGGCTGGCGGGTTCAGATCCCTCGATTTCTGCAGCAAGCCGAGTGGCCGTTGCTGCCGTGCAATCGGACAGTCGCAGCTGAATATCGGCTTTGGCGCGCATGGCCAGGGCCTGGTCGTCGCCTCATGCCGAAGTCAATGGACGGGCGATGAAGATCCGCTGTCCGGGCGTGGCGCCGGCGTGCGGGTAGCGGAGGCCCCTGACGGAGGCCGCAAACGGCGTGCCCAGCGACGTGATCTCCGAGCCGCCGCTGTGGAGATCCCTGTCGGCTTCGAAGGCCTATCCATCGGCGTAGTCGCAACTCGTAATGCTGAGGATCGCCATGCAGGCTGTCCGTGTCAGGACCCGGCGGGTGCTGGCGAAGCACACGGCGCACGCTTCGAACCCGGCAGAACAAAAGCAATTCAAACCCTGCTCATGTTGGGCCTATGATGAAAACACTCCAGAATTCCCGGAACTTTTCGAGCTAGGCACAAGATTAGACCGAGAAATAACCTTATTCGCGAAACCTTCAGCAGCTCGATCTCAGGCCCCTCGGACGAGACGGTCTTCCCAATCGGTATCGCTGACAACGTCCCTGCTGCGCGCGCCTCCTGACCGCGATACGCGTGACCGCCCGGGTCGACCCGTTTCGGTCGTCCCCCCGCCGGCCCTGGGACCGGGATGGGTGGCGATCAGACGGCCAGCCTCCGCCCCGCCCCCTCGCAAAACGGACCCGGGCCGGCGCCGTACCGAGGCTCTCGGCGGCTAGGCCGCGGACGTCGCCCATGGGGCGCTGGTCAGACCGGACGTGCGCGGGATCAGGGTCGCGGAACAACCGGTCAGGTCCCGCCGCTCCAGGCCTGATCAGATCGTTGCGCGCCCGGCCTGCGGCAGCGCAGCGATGAGCTGGCGCAGGAACGCCTGCACGGCATGCGGCAGCTTGCGGTCGCGCATGACCTGGACCTGGATGCCGCGCATAAGGCTCGCGCGGGCGCGCACCGGGATGCAGACGAGTTCGCCGAGACGCACCGGAGTCTGCACCGTCAGCGCCGACATCAGCGCCAATCCCTTCGTCCGGCGGACGAAGGGCAGCAGGGCCGAGAGCACGTTGGCCGTCAGGGTCGGCTCGATGGTGATCCCTTCCGCCAGGCAGGCCGCGTCGAAGACCCGGCGAGCCGTGGTATCGAGGGTCGGCACCGCGATCGGATAGGCCCGCAGGTCCGCGAGCTGGATCGCGGGCTGGCGCGCGAGGGGGTGATTGGGGGCGCTGAGCGCGACCATCTCGACCGCGTTGTCATAGACGACCGACACGAGGCTCGATGGCGCCAT
>Ga0160428_1002194_pt1 | contig 12428 bp, 13 predicted proteins | sample SolpanmetagenomM_FD_108198 | JGI IMG/M metagenome (GOLD analysis project Ga0160428, IMG submission 108198) | Solar panel surface microbial communities from Lawrence Berkeley National Laboratory, California, USA - M | ecosystem: Engineered > Built environment > Solar panel > Unclassified ... | reverse complement strand
TCGAGTTCGCGGCCGGTCGGGGCGAGGTTGAAGCGTTGCGACAGCCAGGCATCGGGCGCGCGGCTGGCATAGTCGTAATTGACCGGCAGGCGCAGGTCGAGGCCACCGCTGGCGACGCGCAGCGGCTGGGCGATGCGCAGGCCGAAGCTGTCATCGCTCGTAAACAGCGCGTCCTTGCCGAAATCGGCGGCGAACGCGGCGGTGCGGACCACGCCGCCGCCGGATAGGCCGCCGCGCACGTCCGCGATCGTCCAGCCCTGCCGCGTCGAGCCACCGACATACCAGCCGCTGCCGGCATCGAACCGCGCGACCATGTCGACGAACCAGCTCGTCGCCCGCGTCGCGCCGAACGCATTGCCGAACCGCGCGCCAAGCATGCTGTCGCGCTCGCCGAGCCGCGATACTGTCACACCGGACGCGAGCGCGCCGTCCTGCCGGTCGATCGACAGTCCGGTGCGGTCGTAGCCCGAGCGGCGGTAGAAGGCGCGGGCACCCGGCATCGCGCCAGTCTCGCCGGGGCTCAGCACGTCGCCGCTCTCCATCGCCGCGGTCACGCCCCACGCGCCGAAGCGATTGCGCATCGCCACCGCCCCGCCGCTCCGGCTGTCGAAGCCTGCCTCGGAAACCGGTTCGCGCGCGACGAGGAAGGCGGGGTCGCGCCGCCCGCTCAGCCGCGTGGCGAGCGATGCGCCGCTCTGCGCGAAACCCATCGCCAGCTGCGTCCCGTCGCCCAGGCGCTGCGTAACGAGCCCGGCGACCGCACGCGGTTGGGTCAGTGCTGCCGGGCCGCCGCCATCCTGCAGCAACAGCGCGGTGCGATCCTGCATGAGCGTCAAGGTGCCGGGGCGGGCGGCGAGCGTCACCTCCACCGCCATGTCCTTGACCGAGGTCGCGACGGAGCGCGTCCTGGTGCGTAGCGAATTGACGAAGGTGCGCGCGACGCTGCCGCGCCCGACCGTCCGTGCAAGATCGATCGCGAAGGCGCGGTCGAACCCGTCGAGGATCACCGCGCCGAGCGGTCCCTGTTTCGCGTCGCCCATCGGCGCCGACAAGGAGGCATTGGCACCGGGCGTGATCTGGGCGGCGGTACCGGCGACCGACATGGTGCCGATCGGCTGGAACGCGCGCGTCAGGTCGAGGATGCCGCTGCCATAGACCGCATCGACCCCCGCCGCCCCGCCGTCGCGTGCGGAGGAGAACAGGATGCTGACGATCTGGCTGCCGCTCAGATTGGGGAAAGCCTGGGCGAGCAATGCGACCGCGCCGGAGATTTGCGGCGCGGCGAACGACGTGCCCGACCACAGGCAGACGCTGCTATTCTCGCACGGCGCGCGGACCTGTTCGCCGACCGCCGCGAGGTAATGGCTCGCGCTGTTGCCGGCGCGGTTGCTGAACGAGGAGATCGTGCCCCCCGGCGTGACCGAGCCGGCGATGATCACCAGCCCGCGCGCGGCCGCGGTGTTGGCGAGTTGCGCAAACGAATCCGGGTTGGCGCCGCCGACCGGGTCGGTATCGAAATCGTTGCCGGCCGAGATCACGACGATGATCCCGGCGGCGGTCGCGCGATTGATCGCGGCGAGCAGCGTCGAATTGGCGCCCGATCCACCGAGCGACATGTTGATCACGCGCGCGCGGTTGGTTGTCGCGACATCCACGCCGCGAGCGATGGCAGTGTCGTTGAACGAACAATCGCTTTCCGTGCCCCCGGCCGTGCAGCTGCCCGGCGTGTCCGCGCGCAGCACGATCAGCGACGAATCGAACGCCACGCCGTGCGTGCCCGTGCCGTTGCGGCGTCCGGCGAGCGTGAAGGCGACCGCGGTGCCGTGCCCGTCCTCGTCGTCGGTGCCGCTTCCCCCGGCGACGTTGACCGAATTGGCGGAGACGCGGCCGGCAAACTCCTCGCTTCCCGTATCGAGCCCGCTGTCGATCACTCCCACGATGATGCCCGCGCCGGTGGCGTTCTTCTGATAGGCGGCAAGCGCGTTCATCGACACGGCGCCGACCGTGGCACGGTATTCCGCCGTGTCGTAATTGGTCCCGCTCGGCGTTGGCGAGGGCGAGGGCGAGGGCGCCGGGGATGGGGCAGGCGACGGCACAGGATCGGGCGCGGGCGTGGCGATCGGGGTCGGGGTGCTGTTTACGCCACCCCCGCCGCCACAGGCGGAAAGCGCAAGGCACATTGCAAGCGACGACGGGCGCGCCAACGGAAATCCCCTCGCAGCGTTGCGGTGCGCACTATTCATCTGTTCTGCCCGCCCCGTTCGAAACTGCCGCTCAACCCCCGCCGAGCCGGTGATGCCATGCCTGTCGGGCGCGGCGTCTTCATTCGCTCCGGCCTTATCACAAGCCGGTGTGCGTTCAATCGGATGCCGCGTGAAAGGCACCCGCCGCGATGGTCAGACGACCAGCCGTAAAGGCTCTGGCCGCGCCGGGGCTCGCGGCTGGTCCGGCCATATGCCGCGCGTGTCGTAGACCAGTTTGTCCGCACGCTCGTCGACCGGGACGGACTTGAACACGTCGTGATCGACCAGGACGATCATGATGCCGCACGTCTCGATCGCGGTGTCGATATCGGTCAGCGTCGCGCCGGTGCCCTCGAACGCGTTGGGCAGCGCCTGCGCATAGGGCTCGACGATCCGGATGCGATCGCCGAAACGATGCGCAAGATCGCTGGCGACCTTCAGCGCCGGGCTCTCGCGGAAATCGTCGATGTTCGCCTTGAAGGCGAGGCCGAGGCACGCGACCGGCAGATGCGGATGCGCCGCGATCAGTTCCGCCGCACGCTCGACGGTATAGTCGCATTTCGCATCGTTCACTTCGCGCGCGGTGCGGATCAGCGGCGTATTCTCGCGATCGGCATGGACGAGGAACCACGGGTCGACCGCGATGCAATGCCCGCCGACGCCGGGGCCGGGCGACAGGATGTTGACGCGCGGGTGACGGTTGGCGAGGCGGATGACGTCCCACACATCGACCTCCATCGTGTCGGCGACGCGGCTGAGTTCGTTGGCGAAGGCAATGTTGACGTCGCGAAACGCATTCTCGGTCAGCTTGGTCATCTCGGCGGCGCGGGACGTGGTGGTGACGCACGCACCGCGGACGAAGCGGCGATAGAAAGCCAGCGCCTTGCGTGCGCAGCGCGGCGTGATACCGCCGATGACCCGATCGTTATCGATCAGTTCGACCAGGATCCGGCCGGGCAGCACGCGTTCCGGGCAATAGGCGATGGCGATGTCCGGGCTCTCCGCCGTGCGCCCGGGAACGCGCAGGTCGGGGCGCAATTCGGCCAGCAGGTCGCGGACCTTCTCGGTCGTACCGACCGGCGAGGTGGATTCGAGAATGACGACGTCGCCGGCCTTCAACACCGTGGCGATCGTGGTCGCGGCGCGCAGGACATAGCCGATATTGGGCGCGTGATCGTCGCCGAACGGGGTCGGCACGGCGATGACGAAGACGTCGGCAGGCGCGATCTGCATCGAGGCGCGCAGGTTGCCGCGCGCGACGACGCCCGAGACCAGGCCATCCAGGTCGACCTCCTCGATATGGACCTTGCCCGAATTGACCGTGTCGACCACCGATTGCGTCACGTCGATGCCGAGCACCTTGGCGCCGGTGCGGGCGATCACCGCCGCGGTGGGCAGGCCGATATAGCCCAGCCCGACGACGACGACGTTGAGTTCAGTATCGGAAACCATCGGCGATAACCCCTGCGATCCTTGCGGACGCATGGCCGTCGCCGAACGGGTTGTGGGCGCGGGCCATGGCCGAATAGGCACTGCTATCGTCGAGGAGAGTTGAGATTTCGGAAACGATGCGCGCGGAATCGGTGCCGATCAGTTTGGCGGTCCCCGCGGTCACGCCTTCCGGACGTTCGGTCGTCTCGCGCATGACGAGTACCGGCTTGCCCAGCGCGGGTGCCTCTTCCTGCACCCCGCCGGAATCGGTCAGCGCGATGTGACACAGGCCGAGCGCGCGGACGAAATGCGGATAGTCCAGCGGATCGACCCGCGCGACGTTGGCACGATCGCCGAGCAGTTCGTCCATCACCGAGACGACGTTGGGATTGGGATGGACCGGAAACAGGATCGCGGTGTCCGGCCGTTCGGCGATCTTCTGGATGGCGTTGGCGATATTGGCCATCCCGTCGCCGAAATTCTCGCGGCGATGGGTGGTGACGAGGATGATGCGCTTCCCCGCGAAACGCCGCGCGATATCGTCCAGTCCGGCGGCAAGCCCCGGATCGGCGCCGAGTTTCGCCTGCGTCGCGTATAGCGCGTCGATCACCGTATTGCCTGTAACGTGGATCGTCGCCGGATCGATATTCTCGCGCTGCAGGGCCTCGGCCGACGTCTCGGTCGGGGCGAAATGCTGGTCGGCGATCGGCGCGACGATGCGGCGGTTCACCTCCTCCGGCCACGGCTGGTAGATGTTGCCGGAGCGCAGGCCGGCCTCGACATGGCTGACCGGGATCTTGCGGTAATAGGCGGTGAGCGCGCCGACCATCGCGGTCGCGGTGTCGCCCTGCACGATCACGCGATCGGGCCGTTCCGCGTCCATCACCCCGCCGAGGCCGGTCAGTAGCCGCGCGGTGAGTCGGTCGAGGCTTTGCCCCGGTTCCATGATGTCGAGGTCCATGTCCGGCGTCAGGCCGGCAATGTCGAGCACTTGGTCCAGCAGCCCACGGTGCTGCGCGGTGACGCAGGTGCGCACATCGACGCCGGAAGTCGCCTTCAACGCGGCGATGACGGGGAACAGCTTGATCGCTTCCGGGCGGGTGCCGAAAACGACGAGGATCTTGCGGGGGGCGGGGGCGGTCATGGCGCAGGGCGTAGCGCGAAGGGCTTAAAGCCGCGCTAACCGGCCGATCGCCGGTAGGAGCCGGCGTATCGCTGCGGTGTCGCTTTCGCTGCGACCTACGAATTTTTCGGGGTGGCCGTGCGATCGGCGCCGACCTAGCCTCGCCCCTGCATGACCAGACCTGAAACAGACTTCATTCGGGCACTTACCGAAAAAGAGAAGCAGACGCTTCGCCTGATCGTGCGCGGTCACGACGCGAAATCGACCGCACGCAGCCTCGGCCTGTCGGTCCATACGATCAACGAACGGCTTCGCGACGCGCGACGCAAGATGGCGGTGTCGAGCAGCCGCGAGGCGGCGCGGATGCTGTTCGACATGGAGGGTTCTACTGCCGAAACGCCGGTCCCCGAACTGTCTGGAGACATGAAAATCGGGGGAGACGCCGGTCGCTCGGCGGCGGATCACGGGGGCCGCGCCGGGTACGGCGCAGGGCGGATGTCCCGCCTTTCCCTGATCCTTATCGGAGGTGTTCTCATGACGCTCGTTCTCGGCCTGTTGGCCCTCGCTGCCCTATCGCACGGCGCGCAGGCCCCGATGCCCGCGCCGGCGATTTCCGCCGACATTCCCAACCCGGAAGTGGTCGATTCGGCGCGCAGCTGGCTCGTCCTGGTCGATCAGGGCCGGTGGGACGACAGTTACCGGGCGACCGGCACCGCATTCCGCAAGCTCAACACCGGCAAGGTCTGGGCGACCGTTTCCGAACAGGTGCGCCGGCCGCTCGGGGCGGTCACGTCCCGCACGTTCCTCAGCCAGGAAGACCTTCCCGCGCCGCCGGCGGGCTATCAAGTGGTGAAGTTCCGCACCAGCTTCGCCAACAAGGCGGATGCGTTGGAAACCGTGACGCTCGAACGCGAACAGGGCGGCTGGCGCGTGGTCGGCGTGACGATCGGGTAAGGGAAGCGGCCGGCACACGTGCCGGTCGCACGCCGGCTAGGCCGTCGCGTCGCAAGTGCAGCCCGGATCCTTGGGCAGCGTGATCGTGCGGAACCGAAAGGCGAGCGCGTCGACCAGCAGCATCTTGCCCGCGCTGTCCTCGCCGAATCCGGTGATCGCCCGGATCGTCTCCAGCGCGGCGAGGCTGCCGAGGATGCCGGTCATCGCGCCCAGCACGCCCTGGTCGGCGCAACTGGCATCGGCACGATCCGGGTCGCCGCCGACGAAGCAGCGATAGCAGGGCAGATCGGCTTCCCAGCCGCGGAACGTGGCGAGCTGGCCTTCGAACTGCCCGACCGCGGCGGAGACGAGCGGGATATGCGCCGCGCGGCAGGCATCGGCGACGGCGAGGCGGGTGGAGAAATTGTCGCAGCCGTCCAGCACCACGTCCGCCCCTTCGATCAGGCTGGCGGCGTTGGCGGCGTCGATCCGTACCGAATGCATCTCGACATCGACGTTCGGGTTGAGCCGCGACACCGCGATCGCCGCGGCCGCGACCTTGCGTTGGCCGAGATCGTCCGTGCCGAAGATCGTCTGGCGTTGCAGGTTGGAGAGATCGACCACGTCGTCGTCGATCAGCACCAGCCGGCCGATCCCGGCGGCGGCGAGATACTGGATCGCCGGGCTGCCGATGCCGCCGGCCCCGACGATCACGACCTTCGCCGCCTTCAGCCGCGTCTGCCCGGCGCCGCCGATGTCCTGCAACACGATGTGGCGGGAATAGCGTTCGAGTTCGGTGGTGGTGAGGATCATCCCTGCCAATCGAATATGAGCGAGGCGCGGTACCATTGGTCGCCGGCGCCGCTGCTGCGCACATTGCCGCGCGCGAAGCTGATGACGAGGCCGGCGCCATATTGTTCGACGGTCGGGCACTGGATCGCGCGCGGCACGGTGCGCCGGATCACGCCGTCCGCGCCGACCAGGGTGGCGACATCCAGCTTGACGACGTAATGGCCGTCGGCCGGGCGCGGCACCGGGCACCGCCCCGCCGCGATCTCCGACGCGACGAAACCGGAGAGCGGCGCGGCCATTTCCGGCGGCTTCACATAGGGCAGTGGGGCGAGCAGCGACCAGTCCGACGGGACGGCGCCGCCGGGCGCGGCGGGGCCGTGCGGCGCCTGAGCGACCGCTTGCAGCATGAACAACAGTCCCAACATCATCGGCCGGTCGACCCGAATCCTCCGCTTCCCCGCGCGGTATCGTCGAGTGATTCGATGACGTCCAGCGTCGCGCGCTGGACCGGGGCGGGGACGAGTTGAGCGATCCGGTCGCCCCGCGCGATCACGAACGGCGCCTGCCCGAGATTGATCAGGATCACCTTCACCTCGCCGCGATAGTCGCTGTCGATCGTACCGGGGGTGTTGAGGCAGGTGATGCCGTGCTTCAGCGCGAGGCCGGAGCGGGGGCGGACCTGCACCTCGTATCCCGCCGGTATCGCCAGCGCGAAGCCCGTCGCCACCGCCGCGCGCGCGCCCGGTTCCAGCGTCAGTGCCTCCGCCGCGACGACGTCCAGCCCGGCGGCGCCGTCCGTCGCATAGCCGGGCAGGGGAAGGCCGTCGCCATGCGGCAGGCGCTGCACGGCGATGGCGATCGGCGGGAGGGAAGTGTCGCTCATCCCTCGCCTGTACCGGATTGCGCAGGCGAGGCGAAGGGGGGCAGTTCTTTAATCGAGTAAAGCCAGCATGCTGAAACGGTTACGGAGGTGATTTGAGATTTGACGCGGCGCCGGACAGGTATAGCGTCGGCCCGGCCCTGTTCGGGGGTCAGGGAGAATGTCCATGCGTACACTGATCATCGCCGCGACCGCGCTCGCTTTCGCGGCCGGCGCGACCCCATCGTTCGCCGCGCCGTGCAAGGATGCCAAGGGCAAGTTCACCAAATGCCCGCCGAAGCCGGTCAAGTGCCGCCTCAACGGCAAGTTCGCCAGCTGCAAGACGCCGGGCGCTAAACCGATGTGAGGACCGCCCGCCGCGCGTGTCCGGCGCGCGCGGCGGGAACTGCGCATCCCGACGGTCGTTTGATCCGGAGCAGCGGGCGCGCCGGCTATCGACGCGATGGCACTACCGGAAGGACACGCGACATGGGTGAACTCACCGACAAGATCAAAGGCAACGTCAACGAGGCGATCGGCAAGGTCAAGCAGCAGAGCGACGACCCCGCCACGCGCACCGAAGGCGCCGCACAGGAAACGCACGGCAAGGGCGAGCAGCTCAAGGGCAAGGTCAAGGGGCTGCTCGGCGACGACATCTGACCGTCCTTGATGCCGTGATCCGACAGGCCGCGCCGGACGCTCCGGCGCGGCTTTTTTCTTCGGCTCGTCCTACCGCTTGCCGATCGCGCTCAGCGTCGTCGCCGGGGTGATCGCCTCGACATCCGTCTTGAGGTGCAACAACCGCACGCCCCGCTCGGCCAGCGCCCGATCCAGCGCCGGGGCGAACTGTTCGGTCGTCTCGACGGCCTCCGCCCAGCAGCCATAGGCGCGGCCGAGCGCGGCGAAATCGGGATTGTCGAGGCGGGTGCCCGCGACGCGGCCCGGAAATTCGCGCTCCTGATGCATGCGGATCGTCCCGTACCAGCCATTATCGACCACCAGCACGAGCATGTTCGCTCCGTGCGCGACCGCGGTGGCGAGTTCCTGTCCGTTCATCAGCAGGCAGCCGTCACCGGCCAGCGCAACGACGCTGCGCTCGGGATGGCGCAACGCGGCGGCGGTCGCCGCGGGGACGCCATAGCCCATCGCACCGGCGGTCGGCGCCAATTGGCTGGTCTGACCGGAATAGCGCCAATAGCGGTGCCACCAGCCGGAATAATTTCCCGCGCCGTTGCAGATGATGCTGTCCACGGGCAGCTTCTCGCGCATCGTCGCGACGCACGGGCCCAGGTCCAGCGTCAGATCGCGCGGCGCCGGCGTGGACCAGGCGAGATAGTCCGCATGCGCCTCCGCCCCCGCCGGGATCGCCGCGTCTTCGGCGCCGAGCATCTCCATCAGATTGGCGAAGCGTTCCACGTCGGCGCAGATCGCCAGGTCGGCGCGATAGACGCTGTTCAGTTCCTGCGGATCGGGATGGACGTGGATCATCGTCTGTCCGGGGTGATCCGGCGTCAGCAGCGTATAGCCGTCGGTCGTCGCCTCGCCCAGCCGCGCGCCGAGCACGATCAGCAGATCCGCCTCGCGCACGCGCGCGGCGACCTTCGGGTTCGGGCCGTAGCCGAGATTGCCGGCATAGACCGGGCAGGCGTTGGACACCGCGTCCTGCCGGCGGAATGCGGCGACGAGCGGGATGCCGGACGAGACGCCGAACGCCTCGACCGCGGCGGCGGTATGCGGTGACCATGCCGCGCCGCCGATGATCGCGACCGGCCGTTTCGCCGCCTTGAGCATGTCGTTGGCGGTGGTCGCCGCCTCGACCAGCGCATCCTGTTCGGTCCGCACGACGCGCGGCCGATCGAGCGCCTCGACCGCGTCGAGCAGCATATCCTCCGGCAAGGCCAGCACGACCGGGCCGGGTCGCCCGTTCATCGCCGTGGCATAGGCGCGTGCGATATATTCCGGGATGCGGCGCGCGTCGTCGATCTTCGCGGCCCATTTGCACAGCGGCCCGAACATCGCCGGAAAGTCGATTTCCTGGAACGCCTCGCGGTCCTTGGTGCCGCGGTCGACGTCGCCGATGAACAGGATCATCGGCTGGCTGTCCTGCATCGCGACATGCACGCCGATCGAGGCGTTGGTCGCGCCGGGGCCGCGGGTGACGAAAGCGATCCCCGGCCGCCCGGTCATCGCGCCGTCGGCACAGGCCATGAAGCCGACGCCGCCTTCCTGCCGGCATACGACGAGGTCGATCTCCGGCGTATCGTGCAGCGCATCGAGTATGGCGAGGAAGCTTTCCCCTGGAACGGTGAAGATACGGTCGCAGCCCTGCGCGACAAGCTGGTCGACGAGAATGCGCCCACCGGTGCGTGTTTCGGTCATGCCGGATGTCTAACGTCGCGCGTCCGGTGTGAATAGGGGGGCTGACCGAACGGTCGCCGAAGCGGGCGCGATCGTCGGAATTCTTGACATAATCCGCGCCGGGAAATCCACATTAACCAGCGTTGCGCGCGGCAACCGGTCGATCTCGCGAAGTGGCCCGCGATATGCTACTGGATCGGCAGCCGAGCGTTTCCACGCTTCAGCAGGGCGGGCCAGCGGATTTCAGTCCCGCGGCCCGCCCGCACCCGGCCTCTTCATAGTAAGCGAGAAAGCGACAGCGAGCGACGCCGCGTGCCGACCCGTGCGGTTCAACCGGCGCGAACCACGCCCTCGTCCTCGAGCAGCTGCGCCAGCTCGCCCGATTCGTACATTTCCATCATGATGTCCGACCCGCCGACGAACTCGCCCTTGACGTAGAGCTGCGGGATCGTCGGCCAGTCGGAGAATTCCTTGATCCCCTGGCGGATGCCCTGGTCCTGCAACACGTCGACGCTCTCGAACTCGGCGTTGAGGTGGTTGAGGATCGCGATCGCGCGGCTGCTGAAGCCGCATTGCGGAAACAACGGGCTGCCCTTCATGAACAGCAATACGTCGTTCTTCGCGACCAGATCGGCAATGCGGGCTTGTGCGTCGTCAGTCATCGTCTGCATCCTAGCTCTTATTCGGGTACGGCAGTGGTCAATTGCAGGGCGTGCAGCACGCCGCCCATCCGGCCGCCCAAAGCGGCGTATACCGCCTGGTGCTGCTTGATGCGGGGCACGCCACGAAAACTTTCCGAAACGACGCGCGCGGCATAATGATCGCCGTCGCCGGCCAGATCGGTGATCTCGACGCGGGCATCCGGGATGCCCCCGACGATCAACGCCTCGATCTCTTCCGCCGCCATCGCCATCCTATTCGGCCTGCATCAACTGGCGGCGCGCCTCGACCGTATGGTCCTCGATCGCGCGGCGCACGACGCTCTCGTCGATCTCGACGCTGGCCGCGGTCAGGTCGCTGACCAGCTTGCGGATGACGTCCTCGTCGCCCGCTTCCTCGAAATCGGCCTGGACGACCGCCTTGGCATAGGCATCGGTTTCCTCGGCGGTGAGGCCCATCTTCTCGGCGGCCCACTGACCCAACAAGCGGTTGCGACGCGCGGTGACGCGGAACTGCATTTCCTCGTCACGGGCATATTGGGTTTCGAATGCGCGCTCGCGATCGTCGAAGGTGGTCATGTAGCTCTTCCCCTTGGGCCTTATCTCACGTTGGCTGAGATAGGGCGGGGGACGCGGGCGCGCAACCTGCGGGTGCGGCGCGACCGCGACGGGTGAGGGCGTGTCCCGCGGGCGCGCTCTGGCGCGCATCTTCCACCGTCCGCCTCCGGTCCCGCATCCCGCCGTCCGAGACACGCCTTCAGCCCCCGTCCGTCATCCCGCCGCCTGAGACACGCCTTCAGCCCCCGGCCGTCATCCCGGCGAAGGCCGGGATCCACCGTGCCGCAGGCTTTGCCGGTCGAGCCTCTGGCCGAGGTGCTTGCCGACCGGTGGATCCCGGCCTTCGCCGGGATGACGGTTGTGGGTCAGAGGGCGGATGCGGGGAGAGTGGGGGAGACCGGGCTCAGCCGATCTCCACCACCAGCTTCCCGATCGCCGCGCGCGCGGCCATCTTGGCGATCGCCTTGCCGCCATCCTCGAACGCGAAGGTCTCGGTGACGCGCGGGGCGATCTTGCCGTCCTTCCACAGGTCGAACAGGCGAGCGACATGCGCCGCATTCGCCTGCGGGTCGCGCGCCGCGAAGGCGCCCCAGAACACGCCGCAGACATCGCACGATTTCAGCAACGTCAGGTTGAGCGGCAGCTTGGGGATGCCGGCCGGGAAGCCGACGACGAGATAGCGGCCTTCCCACCCGATCGAGCGCAACGCCGGTTCGGCATAATCGCCACCGACCGGATCGTAGATGACGTCGTAGCCGGCCTTGCCGCCCGCCGCCTTGAACTGTTCGGCCAGCGCCTTGGACTGGTCGCGGTCGAACGGGGCGCGGGCGTAGACGATCGTCTCGTCGGCACCGGCATCTCTGGCCACCGCGGCTTTCTCGTCCGACGACACCGCCGCGAAGACCCTGGCGCCGAACGCCTTGCCCAGTTCGATCGCGGCAAGCCCGACGCCGCCGGCCGCGCCCAGTACGAGCAATGTCTGCCCGGCGGCGATATGGCCGCGATCGAGCAAAGCGTGGATCGTCGTGCCATAGGTCAGGATCAACGCCGCGCCCTCGGCGAAGCTGCGGCCTTCGGGCAGCGCGTACAATTTCGACGCCTCGACCACGACCTTTTCGACCAGACCGCCATGTCCGACCATGCCGATTACGCGATCGCCCGCCTTCCACTCGGTCACGCCGTCGCCGACGCGCTCGACGATCCCGGCGATCTCGCCGCCGGGCGCGAACGGGCGGGCGGGCTTGAACTGATATTTGTCCTCGATGATCAGCACGTCGGGATAGTTGATCGAGCACGCCTTCACCGCGACCAGAACCTGCCCCGGGCCGGCCACCGGATCCGGCATCTCATCCAGAACTAGTGTTTCAGGTCCGCCCGGCGCTTTCGACAAAAGTGCTCGCATGTGCCCGTTCTCCGCTCATCCACGGCCGGTGCTGGTTTACCCCGGCTTCGTATTTCGAAATCTGGGTATC
>Ga0160428_1002193_pt1 | contig 12429 bp, 11 predicted proteins | sample SolpanmetagenomM_FD_108198 | JGI IMG/M metagenome (GOLD analysis project Ga0160428, IMG submission 108198) | Solar panel surface microbial communities from Lawrence Berkeley National Laboratory, California, USA - M | ecosystem: Engineered > Built environment > Solar panel > Unclassified ... | reverse complement strand
TGAGCACCGCGTGCACGATGCGCAGCTTCTCGAGGTAGAGCAGCGACGAGCGCCGGGCCCGCATCTCGGTGGCGATGGTGCCCTCGAAGCGCTGGCCCTCGCGCTTGAACGCCGAGAAGGCGCGCACGAGGGACATGTTGCCGACGAGGTCGACCATCTCGCCGTCGACGGAGGCGGCCTTGGCGGCGAAGTCGTGGTGCAAGGGCCGGCCGGCCGAGGCCATCTTGAACATCAGAATGACGACGGCGGCGAAGACGCCCGCCAGGATCCCCGCCATGGTGAGGTTGACGGTGGCGATGTAGGCGATCGACCCGAAGGCCGCGACCGTCGGCGGCATCACGTTGAACACGAACATGTTCTCGACCGTGAAGATCGCGTTCGAGGTCGCCGTGATGCGCGAGGCCAGCGTACCCGGCTGACGGTCCGAGAAGAAGGTCGGCGAGTGGCCGGTCAGGTGCCGGAACAGGTCCCGCCGGATGTCGCCGGTAATGCCCACGAAGGTGAAGGCGCCGGTCAGCGCCGCCACGCGCCAGAGCATGTTGTCGGCGGCGATGAAGGCGATCAGGACCCCTAGCGCACCCCAGATCACGGTGTTGCCGGGGCCCGGGCCCTTGGTCAGCGCGTCGACCACCCCCTTCAGGGCGTAATCGGTCGAGACCGAGAAGCCGACGGCGCCCAGCACCGAGACCAGGATGATCAGGTGCGGCAGCCAGCGGCGGCGGAGATAGCGCCCGACGAAGGCGAAGGGCCTCTCGGCGTATCGATGCAGCTCTTCCATCGCGGTGACCATTCCGTATTCGCGCGGCTTTGGCTTACGGGCTGAGGCGGAGTGCAGCGCGGGGGCAGTCTGACCCGCAGCGGCAACGCGAGAGCGTTGCCATATGTTTCACCGGTCCGCACCGTCGTTGCGCTTTTATCCGCACAATCTGAACGCCGCTTGAGCGGCGCGGAAACATGAAGCGAATTCGGTGCCGCGGCGCGTCAGCCCGCCGATGGCGGCTGGCGCGTCTCCGGCATGATCAGCGCGACCAGCATGAAGGCCAGGAAGCCCACCACGGCCAGGCCCAGGAAGGCGCTGTGGCTGCCGAGCCGGTCGGCCATGATCCCCGCCAGCGAGGTCGAGAGGGCGGCGCCGATGCCCATGGCGGTGCCGACCGCGCCGAGGGCGAGGTTGAAGCGTCCCGTGCCGCGGGTGAGATCCGACACGACGAGCGGCACCATCACGCCGAGCACCGAGGCCGAGATCCCGTCGAGGACCTGGATGCCGACCAGGCCGTAGGGGTTGGTGGTGTAGGCGAGCAGCAGGCCGCGGACGGGGAGCGCCGCGAAGCCGAACAGGAGGACCGGGTAGCGCCCGAACCGTTCGGCCGCCCGGCCGACCGCCGGGGCGCTGACGGCCAGGACCGCCTGCGGGACCATGATGCAGGCGGCGACCAGCGCGGTGGCGGTCTCGCTCGCCCGCAGGGTCAGGACGCTGCCGACCAGCGGCAGCATCGCGGCGTTGGCCAGGAAGAACAGCACCATGCAGGCCGCGAAGCACAGGAGCCCGCGGTTGGTCAGCAGCGCCCGGATTCCGTCCGATCCGGCCGGGGCGGGCGGCGCGGCCGGGGACGGGGCGGCCACGGGTGCTTCCCGGAACACCTCCGGGTCGATGTCCTGGGCGCGGATGCGGGCGAGCGCGATGATCGTCGGCACGACGAGCGCCGCGGTCAGGTAGAACACGGCGCCGTTCGACAGGTAATAGCCGATGGCGCCCATGCCGGCGGCGCCGAGCGCGTTGCCGACCGCCGCGAAGCTCGCGTTGCGGCCGAGGCGCTCGCCCGCCCGGGCCCGCCCGACGAGGCCGATGCTGATCGCCGCGATGGCCGGCGTCAGCACGCAGCTCGCCGCGGAGTGGACCGCCATCGCCAGGAGCACGACGAGGAAGCTCGGCCAGACCGCCAGCGCGAAGGCGCTGCCCGAGATGCCGATCACCGCCACCGCGGCGGCGAAGCGCTTCGAGCGCACCACGTCGACGAAGGCGCCCCCGGGCACCTGCCCGAGCAGCGCGACGAGGCTTCCGACCGTGAGGGCGAAGCCGATGTCGGACTGCGTCCACTTGGCCTGCGAGAAGTAGACCGCCAGGAAGGGCCCGAACCCGGTCTGCAGGTTGGCCACGAAGAACGCGAAGGCGTCCAGCCCGTAGCGGCTCGCCCCCGCGATGGCGCGTCCCGGCGCCGCGGTTCCGGCCGCCGGCGCAGGCTCGCGCGGGCGCTCGGCCGCCGGATCCTTCAGGCGGAGGGGGCGGGTACGGGGATCCTGCCGGGACACCTCGCGCTCGCGGGGGGAAGCGGCGGGTCTGACCTTCAATCGGGCCACCGTCATTTATCCGGCGCTTTCTCCGGCGGTGTCGCGGCCGGGGCCGTGACGGCGGGCGACGCACCGACGGGGGCGGCCTGCGGTGCGGAGGAGCCGGCGGGTGCGGTGCCGGGAAGGGGGGCGGCGGCAGGAGGCGCGGCGGCCGGCGTCGCGGCCTGTTCGCCCTCGGAGACGGGGGCGGCCGGACTCGCGGGACCGAGGACGACGATCGGCTCGCCGGCCTTGTACTCCGGCGAGACGCGGACTTGGTTGCGCGTCAGCGCCACGGACAACTTGCGCTCCTTGCCGCCCTCCGCCGAGAAGCGCAGCGCGCGCCAGTCCACGGCGATCTTGCGGGTGCCGACTCCGAGGAACCCGCCGAAATCGATGATCGCGGCGCGGGGATGGCCGTCCTTGTCGATGATGATGTCGATCACCCGCCCGAGTTCGTCGCCGCCGGCGCTGCGCACGCTGCGGCCGAGCAGGCTCTCGTAATCCTGGGTGTCCAGCACCGTGGCCGGGGTGCCCTGCTGCTGGGCCTGCGGTGCAGGCGTCGCCGAAGTCGGCGGCGGGTTGGCGGGCGGCGGGCTCGTGGGCGGCGGGCTCGCGGGCGGTGCGTTGGCGGTGGCGGGCGGGGTGGCCGGGGTGTTCGGAGCCGGCACGGCGGCCGGGGCCTGCGGCTGAGCTTGGCCGGACGCGCCGTCGCCGCCGGCGGGCTGGACCTGCGCCGCAGCTCCCGACGCCCAGAGGGCGAGCGTCACGGCCGCGATCATCCGGTTGGTTCTGAACACGCTTCGTCCTCTGAGGAAGGGCCGGGCCGGGCCGGCACGCCGACGCAACCGCGACCGTATCGGCCGGTTCCAGGTCCGCCAGCGACGGGAGCCCGCCCGCGGTGAGCCGTCGTGACGCAGGACCTGGGCGAAGTTATGGACCCCACCGGGCCGGCAGCAAGGTCCGGACCGCCGCGCCGGCGTCCCCATGGCGGCTGCGACAACGTCTGGTTTTCGCCGCAACCCCGGCGTAGGAAGCGGTGCAAAGCCGATACGGGCTGCGGATGGCACCGCGGCCCCCTGCGAGGACTGAACGATGTCGACCCACCCCACCTCGAGAAGCGCCGCGGCGCGCGGGCTCGTGCTCGGCACGGCCCTGGCCGGATTGGTGGCGGGTTGCCAGGCGCTCGGCGGCGGCGGCGGCGTGATGCCGGACACGCAGGTCGGGCTGCCGCCGTCCCTGAGGGGCGCCCTTCCCAATCGCGAGCCCCAGAATGCCGGGGTCGACTCGGAAGGCCGGCCGCTTCAGACCGCGCCGACGCGGCAGCTGGCGCTTCCCAAGAGCGCCGGCGCCGGGACCCGGACCGCGGATGCGGGTGAGCGGCGGATCCGGCGCGACGAGCTTGACGGCGGCAACGGCGCGGTCGGGGGCAGCGCCGGCGGCGGTGCCATGGGTCCGATGCTGTCGCCGGGCGGCAGCGTCGGTCTCGGCGGGAAGTTCTGAGCCGGGGCGATCGAGCGCGGGCGCGGCCGTTCACGCCGTAGGGGCGCGCCCGCCGTAGAAATCCTCGATCCGTCCGCCGTAGGTCGGGTCCGTGAACCCGTCCTCGCCCGATCCATGGTTGGGCGCGCCGGCGAGGTCGGCCGGGTCGATGTCGATGACGTATCCGCCGAGTTCCGTGCTGTAGGTCAGGGCCTTCCACGGCAGGGGGTGATGGTTCTCGCCGAGGCCCAGGAAGCCGCCGAAGGCCAGCACCGCGTAGGCGACCTGTCCCGAGATCTTGTCCACCATGAAATTGTGGACGGCGCCGAGGTGGCGACCCGTGCTGTCGTAGACGGCCGTCCCCTCGACCTTGTTGGACGCGATGAGCCGGCTGGTCTCGTCGATGGCGACACCGGGTCCGGTCGGATCCAGTTCCAGGCTGCCGGGTTTCCGCACAGCGCGCTCGTTGGGCAGGTCCGTCGGCATGCGCACTCCCAAATCGCGGATGCGGCGGGGCCGCATCCCGTAGTCCCTGCGGACTAAGCGGATCGGCGCACGCAGGTTCCGCAGGCCGGCCACGGCTCCGCGGCCGGGCCGCACGTCGGCCGCCCCGGAGATCGGATGGTCAGAGATCGGTCGGTAGGCCCGCGCTGGCGCGCCGCTGGTTGATCCGGTCGCGAACCGAGCGGCTGGCCAGGAACATCTCGAAGCCGAAGGCGACGAGGGCGCACAGCGTGCACAGGATCGCCGAACCGAACAGGCCGAACAGCAGCGTCGCCACGGTGCTGTCGCGCAGGGCGCCGACGAACAGCGTCAGCACCGATCCGCAGGTCGCGACGCCGCCCAGGGCGGCCAGGAACACGGCGGCGTCGAGGGCGAGCGAGCGCCGGTACAGCCGGTCGAGCCGCCGGCCCAGGAGGTGACGCTCCGCATCCCCAGCGCCGGCCAGCAGGCCGGTGACGCGGTCTGCCTGATCCGCCACGCGGGCGAGGCGCGTGCCGAAGACGTTGAGCAGCGTGGCGATCCCGGACAGCAGGAACACGGGGCTCAGCGCCACCTGGACGACGTGGGCCGTGCTCTCGAGGGTCGCGGGGAGGATCGGGTCGGTCATGCCGCCCGGCAGATGCACCGGAGCGAGGACTGGGGCAATCCCTGGGGCCATTGCGGCCGTCTCAGACGAGGCCGCGCCCCTGTTCCGAGCCGTGGGCGGCGGGCTCGGCGCGGATGCCGAACCCGAGCGCCGCCACGAGCCCGGTGGCGAGCAGAAGCGCGAGCGTGAGGGCTGGAGCAAACATGACTGTACTTCAGGCGCGGGATTGTTAAGAGCAGGTTTCGCGCTCGCGGATTTGATGAATAATCTTCCGGGCCGCGCGAGTCGGCGGCTTCCAGTGTGGATTTCCGCGCGTGCCTTGTGGATGAGCGGCCCGCGAAGGCAATTTCCCCTTGGAACGGCGGCATCACCGCTTAGTTGCTGCTATGCTGGCTCGGCCGTGGGGCGATCATGCCCCGGCCTGCGGCCCGAGAACCGGAGGAAGTTTATGGCCACGAAGACCGAGAAGGCTGCACCGAAGGCGGCCAAGACCACCACCAAGCCTGAGGCGAAGGCCGCTCCGGCCAAGGCCGCGAAGCCCGCCGCTGCCAAGGCCGCCGGCACGAAGCCGAACGCCCTGCAGCAGCCGCTCAAGCCGTCGGCCGAACTCGGCGCCATCGTCGGCACCAGCCCGCTCGCGCGCGGCGAGGTGGTCAGCAAGGTTTGGGATTACATCAAGAAGAACAACCTTCAGAATCCGCAGAACAAGCGCGAGATCGTGGCCGACGACAAGCTCAAGAAGGTCTTCGGTAAGGACAAGTGCTCCATGTTCGAGATGAACAAGCATCTCGCCGCGCACCTGAAGGCCTGAACGTACCCTAGAGCTGCGCCCGCGACCTCGTCCGGGCCGACGGCTCTAGAACGGTCACGCTCCACCCGTCGGACCAGACCACCGGCCCCGATTGCTGGGTTCGCCACAGGCGAGAGCCCGGAATCCCCTACCGCGGATGCTGACACCGGATCTGGCGGGCCCGCCCGCCCCGATCGGGTGGGCTCGGCGGCGCGGGATTTCGGGCTTCGCTGTGCGAGACCGGTCGAGGCCGAAAACCCGGGCCGGCAGGGGGCCGGTCGCGCCCCGCGGGCGATGGCCTCCGCCGACGATCCGGAGACCGTCGGTGTCGCGCCGGCCTATGCGAGACCCTGCAGGACGCCGCCGTCCACCCGAAGCGCGGCGCCGGTGGTCGCGCTCGCCGCCGGGCTGCACAGGTAGGCGACGAGGTTCGCCACCTCCTCCACGTGCGCGAGCCGACGGATCAGCGAGGACGGGCGGTGCTCGGCGACGAAGGCGCGGCCCATGGCGTCGAGGTCGGCGTCGGCCTTGCCGCCGGCCATCTGCTTCATGAATTCCGCCACGCCCTCCGAGAGGGTCGGGCCGGGCAGCACGCTGTTCACGGTGACGCCGGAGCCGGCCACGGTCTGGGCGAGGCCGCGTGAGATCGCGAGCTGCGCGGTCTTGGTCATCCCGTAATGGATCATCTCGGTCGGGGTGTTGATGCCCGACTCGCTGGAGATGAAGATCACCCGGCCCCAGCCGCGCTCGGCCATGCCGGCCGCGTAGGCGCGGGACAGGCGCACGCCGCTCATCACGTTGACGTCGAAGAAGCGCTGCCAGTCCGCGTCCGGGATCTCGAAGAACGGCTTCGGCTCGAAGATCCCGGTGTTGTTGACGAGGATGTCCACCGCCGGCAGGGCCTGGACCAGGGCGGCGGCGCCCTCAGCGGTGGCGACGTCGGCCGGCGCCGCGAAGGCGCGGCCGGCCTTGGCCTCGCCCCGCAGCCTCGCCAGCGCCGCCTCGACCCGCTCCGGCGAGCGGCCGTTGATGCCGACCTCGGCGCCGAGATCGCAGAGTTCCTTGGCGATGGCGTAGCCGATGCCGGCGGTCGAACCGGTGACGAGGGCCTTCCGGCCGGTGAGGTCGAGATCCATGGGGCTCTCCAGCACTTGAACCGAGGCGTCAACGCCTGCGGGCCCGGTCGGTGGCAGGCCGCGGCCGTCTAGCCGCTTCGACTCCGCCGCAGAACGCTGGCGCAGCCGCCGATGATCGCGAGGGCGACGGCGCAGGACAGCGAGAGGGTCACGGGACGCTCGGGTCCGAGGCCGTGCGTCAGGCCGAAGATCACCGCCACCAGGGCCGCGCCGAGCGACTGGCCGGTGAGCCGCGCCGTCGACTGCATCCCGCTCGCCCCGCCGGCGCGCTCGCGGGGCGCCGAGGTGACGATCACCTTGTTGTTGGGGGACTGGAACAGGCCGAAGCCGAGGCCGCACAGGGTCAGGCGCCAGGCGATGTCGAGGGTGCCGGGGGCCGCAGGCAGGAGGGTCACGCCGACGAGGCCGGCGGCCATCATCGCCAGCCCGATCCCGCCGAGGATGCCCGGCGGGTAGCGGTCGGCGAGGCGTCCGGAGATCGGGGCCATCACGGCCACCGCGATCGGCCAGGGGGTGAGGAGGAAGCCGGTCTGCGTGCTGGAGAGGTGCAGCACGTCCTGGAAGTAGAACGGCAGCGCCACGTAGGAGACCATCTGGGCGCAGAACGACGCGACCGAGGTCGCCATCGAGAGGGCGAAGGCCGGAATCCGCAGCAGGTCCACCGGCAGGAGCGGCGCCGGCAGCCGCATCTGGCGGCGGACGAAGACCGCGCCGATCACCAGGGCGCCGACGAGTTCGGCGACGGCGATCCGCTGTCGGTCCGGGTCGCCCAGACCGTCGATGCCGATGATCAGCAGGCCGAAGGTCAGCGCGTTGAGCGCGGCGCTCACGAGGTCGAAGGGCCGGCCGCTGGCCGGCGTGGCCGGCAGGGTGCGGGAGGCGACCGCCAGGGCCAGCAGGCCCACCGGGATGTTGACCAGGAACAGCCAGGGCCAGGTCGCCACCGAGAGGATCGCGGCCGCCACCGTCGGGCCGGCGGCCGAGGCGACGGCCACCACCAGCGCGACGTTGGCCACGCCCTGGCCGATCATCCGATGCGGATAGATGAAGCGCACGAACCCGATGTTGACGCTCATGATCGCGGCGCCGCCGAGCCCCTGGACGATGCGGGCCGCGATGAGGAGGGGCAGGCTCGGCGCGACCGCGCAGGCGAAGGAGGCGGCGACGAACACCGCCAGCCCCGGCAGGTAGACCTTCCGGAAGCCGAAGATGTCGCCGAGCGCCGCGAAGGGCAGCAGGCTCGCCGTCACCGCGACCTGATAGGCGTTGACCACGAAGATCGCGTCGGCGGGCTTGACCGCGAGGTCCTTGGCCATCACGGGCAGCGCCACGTTGACGATCGCCCCGTCGAGGACCGCCATGGTCATGGCCAGCGCGATCGCCGCCATGGCCAGCACGCGCTCGCGGGGCGGCAGGCCGTCACTGGAGCTGTCCCGCGTGGCGCCGCCGGGACCGTGCGGAACCTGCGCCATGCTCGCGCGCTCCTGCGGCGTCCCGGCCGGCCGGCGACGTCGATGGCTGGGGTGATCCGGGCGCGGGTGCGCCGCGGATGCCGTTCCCTGTCGCGCAGGCGGCGCGGCCCGTCGAGGGTCGCGATGTGTCCTATGTCACGGCGCGGACGGATTTGCCCGCGGTGCGGAGCCGGGGCTGGAAACGGGGCGGCCCCCGACGAGGTCCGCGCCGGGTTCCCGGCACCGCGGTGCCCCGGGGGCTGATCCGGGAACCCGCGCGCGGACCGCCGGGCAGCGGCTCCGGAGCCCCCCCCTGTCGGCCCCCTTCAGGGGACGCCCGTCACGCCAGCAGGTAGGTCAGCAGCGAGCGGAGCTGCGCCGGCTTGATCGGCTTGCGCACGAGTTCGGCGCCGGCCGCCGTCACCCGCTCCTCGACGTCGTCGGTGTGGTCGGCCGTGGTGACGATCGCCGGGAGCGGCGTGGTCCGTCCCGCCCGGAGATAGGCGGCCACGTCGAGCCCGCAGGCGCCGTCGTCCAGATGGTAGTCGAGCACCAGGATGTCCGGCGCCGAGAGGCCCGCCTCCACGGCGGCGCGCACGCCTGCCAGATCCCGGAAGGTCGAGACCCGGGCGTCCCAGTTCTGCAGGAGGCGCGCCAGGGCGTCCGCCGTGGAGGCGTCGTTCTCGACCACCACGACATGCGCCCCCGACAGCCGCGTCGCCACCGGGGCCGGTGGTGCCGCCGCGGCCGGGATTGCGCTCACGGGCAGCGCCAGGGTGACCCGCGTGCCGTGGCCGGGCCGCGAGGCGAGGGTCAGGGGATGATCGAGCGCCTGCGCCATGCGGCGGACGATGGACAGACCGAGGCCGAGGCCCGGCTCCTCCCCCGTGCAGGCGAGCGCCGTGCCGCGGAAGAACTCGTCGAAGACGAGCTCCCGGTCCTCGGCGGCGATGCCGCAGCCGGTATCGGTCACCTCCACGCGGACGCCGCCGCCCCGGCGCCGCGCCGCCAGGATGATCCCGCCCGCGCGCGTGTACCGGACCGCGTTCGAGACGAGGTTCTGCAGGATGCGTTGCAGGAGCACCCCGTCGGTGGTGACGGTCACGTCCGGACAGCGCACGGAGAGCCGCAGGCCCTTGCGCTCGGCGAACGGCTTGAAGCTCTCCGCCAGCTCCGCGAGCAGGCCGGGCAGGAACGTCGGCTGCAGCTGCGGCCGGACCACGCCGGCGTCGAGCTTGGAGATGTCGAGGAGCGTCTTGATCAGGTCCTCGATGGTCTGCAGGCCGCGCTCGACCTGACCGGCGATCGCGCGCGCCTCCGGCGGCACGTCGAGATCGGCCATCGCCGAGATCGAAAGGCGGGCGGCATTCACCGGCTGGAGCAGGTCGTGGCTCGCCGCCGCCAGGAACCGGGTCTTCGAGCGGTTGGCGGTCTCGGCCTCCTCCTTGGCGACCGCGAGCGCCGCGTTGGAGCGCTCAAGCCGGTGCATGAGCCCGGTCAGCTCCTCGGTACGGGTGCGAACCCGGCCTTCCAGCATGATGGCGGTCTGGAACAGCGAGTAGGCGCTGCCCCGCTGGTCCATGGTGCGCTCGACATGGGACATCAGCGCGGCATTGATGCGCTCGAGCTTCTCGATCCGTCGATGCAGCGACGCGTCGGTCTCGAGGCCGTTCGGGTGTACGGTCACGACACGGCCGGAGCCGGGGCCGGGCCCGGCGCCTCCTCCGCCAGGGTCTTGCCGATGGCGATGCCCGTGAAGGTCTGGTTCAGGTGCATCGCCCGATACTGCTCGCCGAAGGTCTCGAAGCCGACGACGTTGTAGCGGCGGTAGAGGTCGGCGATGCCGTGGCGGACCTGCCGGCTCTCGGCGTCGAGGCGGCGCAGCACGCACTCGAAGCCGATGATCAGATCGACGCCGCCCAGCGCCGCGTCGAGGCGCGCCAGCTCGGTCCGCGTGGAGGCCACGATGTCCTGCGGCTCGGCCAGCGTGAGCACGACGCCCTCGTCCACCGCGCAGAAGAAGCTGAGCGACCCGTCCTCGTTCATCCGGCGGATCGAGCGGCAGAAATACTCGCCGCCGACCTTCACGGCCAGCGGGTAGGCGGCGAAGCTCATCGGCGACAGGCCTTCGGGATCGAGGCCGATCGCCATCGCGTATTCCCGCGCCGCCGGCTCGGCGTTGAGTTCGTGCACGGTGCGGCGCTCGCCGTCCGAGGCGGTGACCACGAACTTCGTCTGCGTCGGCTCGAAATTGTCGCTCTTGAAGATTTCCACGGAAAAGTCGGTCTCGACGAGGATCAGGACCGCCGCCTTGCGGTGGATCCGGCCGCCGTGGAGCAGCACCGCGTCCCGGAAGCGAAGGTCGTCGCCGGCCGAGCCGCCGACGATCGGGATGCCGTCGAGCGCCCAGGCGATGGCGGAGACCACCGTCTCCTCGGCGTTGGCGAGCCCGTCGATCAGGGACAGGGCGAAGCGGCGCCCCGCGACGGTGGGCTCGCCGTCGCGACCCCGGTCGGACGGGTCGAGGGTCCGGCGCAGCGCCCGCACCGCCGAGGCGGTCCGCTCCACGTCGAGATGATCGATGGCATCCAGCACGGTGGAGACGATGCGGAACCGCTCCGCCGGGAACGCGATGGCGACGAGGCCGCGGTCAAGACCGCCGGCGGGCGCGATGCCGCCGGACATCGAGCAGCCGGCCACCGGCACGCCGGGGAAGCGGCTCTCCAGCGCGTGCGCCAGGATCTCGGCGTCGTAATCGGCGGAGAAGAACACGACGATCTGCGACAGGGCGGCGTCGGCGACGGCCTCCGCGACATCCGACACCGCGTCGACGGCCGAGGCCGCCTCCGTCCAGGCCGTCCGGATGCCGCACAGATGGCGGCACACTCCCGATCCCTGAGCCACGTTTCCCCCTGACGACCCCCTCGGCGGGCTTGGCGCTCGCTCTTCAGTGTCCTCAGGCGAGTATGTCGTGCGCAACCAACCGGTGCAACCGGGCGTCCGAGGTCCGATCTTCGCGGGCGGCTCCGGAACGAGGGGCCGGAAGGCGGACCCGGCCTCGCCGGCCTCACTTCATGCAGGCGTCCTCGGCCTTCTCGAAGGCGGCCGGCTTGGGCTCGTGCTCGGGCGGACGGTTGCGGCCGAGGGCTCCCTCGGCGCGGGCGCGCAGATACGTGTAGATGTCGGGCATGTAGCACATGACGTTCCGGTTATCCCCGAAGGCGGGCATCACCAGTTCCTGCGCGGCGTTCACGTCCTTCTTGCCGCCCACGACGATGCCGGCGAACTGCGCGTAGCTCATGCCCTTCAGGGCATCGACCAGCGAGGGCGCGTAGGTCGAGCCCATCCCGTCTGGACCGTGGCAGACGATGCAGTTGGCGCTGTACCGGAGGTAGCCGGACATCGTGTACCAGTCGACCTTCTTGCCGGCGTCGGTGACGTGATAGGTCGGATCGCCGTTCTGATCCGTATATTGACCGTCCTGCACTTTGGCCGGCTGGGTCGAGCCGTCGCTCTTCAGATCTCCGGGCGTCGTGCCCGTCGCGGAGGGCTGGGTCGGCGGCGTGGCGGCGGCCCCGGGGGTCACCCCGAGTAGACCCGCCGTGATCCCGACCAGCACGATCTTGGCGAATGGTTCTGCCGCGCACCGCATGAGCGTTCCTCCGGCCGCCCACAGACATTTGTCGGTGGCGCGACGGGGGGATAACGAGGTGCGCCCGCATCGATCACAGCGGAGGATGTTCACGTTTCCGCGCCTGAGCCGCAGCGTGCCGCCGGGCCCGAGTGCCGCCACGGCTTATCCGCGTTGCGCACAGCATTAACCTTTTGTTAATCGGCGCATTGCGGCCGGCCCTCCGGCGTGAGAGCTTTCGTTAACGAGAGCTTAACGGTTGGGTCACGGCGATGCGGTTCGCGGCTTCCAAGGTGCAGGGACTGGTTTCCGGTGCCGCATCGCGTCGGCTCTCCCGCGCTCGTCGCGCCGTGGCCGTCCTCGCTTTGGCGGCCCTCGGCTTCGCCGGCGGCGCCGAGGCACAGACGCTGGCGAGCCTTCCGACGGAGGCGGGTGCGCGGGTTCAGGGGGACGCCAAGCCGCTCGCCGCCTGGGTGACGTTCTGCCAGGCTTACGCGGCGGAGTGCACGGTGGACCGCAGC
>Ga0160428_1002190_pt1 | contig 12439 bp, 8 predicted proteins | sample SolpanmetagenomM_FD_108198 | JGI IMG/M metagenome (GOLD analysis project Ga0160428, IMG submission 108198) | Solar panel surface microbial communities from Lawrence Berkeley National Laboratory, California, USA - M | ecosystem: Engineered > Built environment > Solar panel > Unclassified ... | reverse complement strand
GCAAGGACCTCCTCGATGAAGCTCCGACTGTCCCGCAAGCTGCTCGCGGCCCAGCTCCCTCTCGCGGTCGTCGCGGCGCTCTCCACCTCCGCCGCCACGGCCCCGTCCGCGGCGGCTGACACGTTGACCACGCAGCAGGCGCAGGCAGCCGACTCCTTCGTCGACTCGATCGGTGTGGCGACCCACCTCACGTACACCGGAACTCCCTACACGAACTACCCCCTCGTCCAGCAGCGCCTGCAGGAGTCCGGGATCCGGCACCTGCGCGACGGCTGGGGCACGGGTTCCGCCTACGCCAGCTCGTTCGTCGAGAAGCAGCTGCACCCGATGGGCGTCGGCATCACGATGGTCCAGGACCCCCGCCAGGGCGCGACCCCCGCGGCGCTGAAGGACATGGTCAAGACGCAGCTGCCCACGTCGATCGACGCCGTCGAGGGCCTCAACGAGTGGGACGTCACCGGCGCGAACTGGGCCGGCGCGGCCCGCGACTGGACGATCCAGGTGGCGCAGGCCTACCGCGGTGACCCCGCGACGAAGAACATCCCGATCGTCGCCGGCGCCCTCGCCGACACGAACGCCGCCTCGAAGTACCAGGCGCTGGGCAACATCTCCGCCTACGTCGACTACGGCAACACCCACGACTACCCGGGCAACCAGTTCCACATGAACGACAGCATCATCAACACGGTGCTGGCGAACAACGCGATCACCGCCCCGGGCAAGAAGGTCTACGCCACCGAGACCGGGTTCTCCACCGGCAGCGTCGGTGCGCCGTACCGCACGATGCCGGAGGCGCAGGTCGCCCAGGCGCTGCCCAAGCTGTACCTGGACCACTTCCGCCGCGGGATCGTGCGCAGCTTCTCCTACGAGCTGTTCGACCAGCACGCGGACGACCAGTTCGAGTCGAAGTTCGGGCTGCTGCGCAACGACGGCAGCCCCAAGCCGTCCTTCACGGCGATCTCGAACATGATCGGCCTGCTGAACGACAAGGGCAGCGCCTTCACGCCCGGTTCGCTGAACTACGAGCTGCAGGGCCAGAACGCCAGCACGCGGACGCTGCTCCTGCAGAAGCGCGACGGAACGTTCTGGCTGGCCGTGTGGCAGCAGGACCGCACGTGGAACGGGAGCTCGGTCCTCGACCCCGCCGACGTCCCCCTGACGCTGAAGCTGGGTTCGGCCGTCACCACGGCCCGCGTCTACGACCCGGTCCGCAGCCGGGCCGCCCTCGCCACGACGAGCAACACGTCGTCGGTGCAGTTCGCCTCCACCGAGGGCGTCACCCTCGTCGAGCTGGCCGGGCGGAGCTCCGCACCGGTCACCACCCCGGTCACGCCGAACCCCACCCCCTCCCCCGTGACGCCGCCGGCGACCACCCCGCCGGCCAGCACGCCGGTCACGACCCCCGCGACCACGGTCCCCGTCTCCTCGCTGCCGCTGCAGCAGGTGGCCAACGCCTGGGGCCCCGCGGAGCTCAACCGCAGCAACGGCGAGGGCGCGGCCGGCGACGGGCGCACGCTGTCGATCTCCGGCGCGACGTTCCCCTCCGGCATCGGCGTGCACGCCGGCTCCGACCTGCACTTCGCGAACACCACCGGCACGACCTTCACCTCCACCGTGGGCGTCGACGACGAGGTGGGCGCCAACGGCAGCGTCGTGTTCCAGGTCTTCACCGACGGCACGAAGGTCTACGACTCGGGCCTCGTCACCCGCGCCACCGGTCCCCGCAACGTGACCGTGGACATCAAGGGCAAGAAGGACGTGCGGCTCGTCGTCACCGACGGCGGCAACGGCAACCTCTTCGACCACGCGGACTGGGCGAACGCCCGGGTGCTGAGCGCGGCCGTCGGCAGCGTCCAGCCCGCCCCGGTGGTCCCCCGCGCCGCGCGCCGCGTCTCGAAGCTGCCCCTGACCACGCTGGCCAACGGCTGGGGCCCGGTCGAGCTCGACCGCAGCAACGGCGAGGCGGCGGCCGGCGACGGCCGCGCGCTGAAGGTCTCCGGCGCCTCGTTCACGACCGGCCTCGGGGTGCACGCCGGGTCGGACGTGAGGTTCGCCAACGACGGGGCCGCCACCTTCGCCGCCACGGTCGGCCTGGACGACGAGGTCGGCACCGCCGGCAGCGTGGTGTTCCAGGTCCTCACCGACGGCACGAAGGTCTACGACTCCGGTCTGGTCACCCGCGCCACCGGCAGCAAGCGCGTGTCGGTGAGCGTCAAGGGCACGAAGGAGATCCGGCTCGTCGTCTCCGACGGCGGCGACGGCAACGCCCACGACCACGCCGACTGGGCGGACGCCACCCTCACCGACTGAACCCGGCGCCCCCCACGACGCACGACGTGCCGGTCACCCCGCGGGGTGACCGGCACGTCCTGCGTCGCAGCGGTTCCGGTGCGACGTGCACCGGGCGGCCGGGCCGGCCCGTCAGTCGAGCCGGTCGAGCCCGCCGTGCCAGGGCAGCCGCCCGCGCGCCAGCAGCCGCCCCGCCTGCTCCGCGGCGATGACGACGTCGCGGCCGTACTTCGGCGCCCGCACGCCCACCATGGCCGCGACCGAGGCCAGCGCCCTCGCCCGCTCGGCGGCCGGCAGGTCCGCCTCCACGGCGGCCTTGACGTACTGCCCGGCGAGGTCCCAGTCCGGGAACACGATGCGTCCCTTGCGGGCGGGGTTCCAGAACTCCGACGGCGGCCACGGGCCCACGCCGATGTAGCGGCTGATCTCCGAGCCCGGCCGGGTGGGGCGGGCCCCGTCGCGCTGGCTGCGGCCGTCGTGGTCGCGGTTGAAGAACAGCACCTCGGGGATCCGCAGCATCGGGCCCTGCAGGGCGAGGCGGACGAGCAGCACCCGGTCGCCGTAGACGTGGTTGCTCATGGCGCCCGCGCGGCGCACGGCCTCGGAGCGCAGCAACCCGTACTGCTCGTGGCCCGCGTGGCGCTTGATGGGCGCGAGCACGACGCGCGCGAAGCGCAGCCCCGGGCTCGGCACCGACAGGTCGAGCATGAAGTCGTCGTCGCGCACGCGGCGGCCGTCGCCGTCGACGACCGCGGCCTCGCTGTAGCAGCACACGGCGCCCGGGTGCTCCTCGAGGACCGCGAGCGCCTTGCCCACGAAGGCCGGGTGGCTCACGTCGTCGGCCGCGGCCCACTTGAAGTACGGGCTGCGGGCCAGGGAGAACGTGCGGGAGAAGCTGTCCGCGACCCCGACGTGCTCGGTGTGGTGCACGTAGCGCACACGCGGGTCCCGCTCGGCGAACTCCCGGCAGATGTCCGCCGTCCCGTCCGTCGAGGCGTTGTCGGAGATGACCACCTCGAGGTCGGAGAAGTCCTGCGCGAGGGCCGACTCGATGGTCGCGCGCACGTACTTCTCGCCGTTGTAGACAGGGATTCCGATGCAGACCTCGGGAACTGCCGCCACTGAGAACCTCACCTCGACCGATCACGGGACGTCCCGGGTGACGCCTACACTCCGAAGGTATCCGAACCCCGCGCGTGCGTGCAGCGCATCAGCGTTCGGGCCACCGGGTGGCCGCACGGCCGCCCCGCCCGCCGTGGCGCCGCCGTCCACCGTCCTCCGGAGTCGCCGTGTCACACCCTGCCGCACAACTCGTCACGCTGCGTCGACGACGCAGGCGCGCTCTGCTGGCCGCGCTCGTGGCCCTCGCCCTCGCCGCGGCCGTGACCCTGGTGGTCGTCGTCACCCGGAAGGACGCACCCGTTCCGGTGGTCATCCCCGACCCGGGCGACGTGCGGGCCTCGGACTCGTTCGTGGACAGCATGGGCGTCGCGGTGCAGCTCTACCAGCAGTCGGCGAAGTTCGACGTGCTCGCGCCGGCGCTGGGCGACCTCGGGATCCGCCACATCCGCACGGGCGGCAGCGGCGCGGAGTTCTTCCGCAACGTCAACACCCTGCACGACGACTACGGCATCCGGACCATGCTCGTCATGGACCCGCGCGAGGGCTACACGGGCCGCGACACCGTCACGCGCGGGGTGCTGCCGGTGCTGGCCGCGGCCGAGGGCGTCGAGGGCCCCAACGAGTGGGACATCAACGGCGACCTCGAGTACGAGGGCGCGTCGTTCCCCGGCGGCGTGCGCACGTTCCAGGACGAGATGTTCGACGCGGTGAAGGGCTACACCGACGACGACGCGGCGCGGCAGGCCCGGGTGCGCGCCCTGACGGTGCTCAGCCCCACGGTGGCCGACCCCGACGCCACGGGGGACCTCGCGGGCGTGCGGTGCGACCTCTCCGCCATGCACAGCTACCCCGGCGGGGACCTGCCCGACGCCGAGCTCACGACGAAGTGGATGCCCGCCGCGCTGCAGCTCTGCGACGGCAAGGGCGTGGTCTCCACGGAGAGCGGCTACTGCAACACCCTCACCCCGCAGGGCTGCACCAACCAGGGCGGCGTCTCGGAGCGGGCCAGCGCGAAGTACGCCCTGCGCCACTACTTCGAGTACTTCCGCGCCGGGGTCCAGCGCGACTACCTCTACAACCTCTCCACCGACGAGTGGGACCTGTTCCTGCACCCCGACGGCACCCGCAAGCCCGCGTTCGCGGCCGTCGCGAGCACCGTCGACCTGCTCGCCGACCCCGGCCCCGCGGTGAACCCGACGCGCTTCGACGTGGGCGTCTCGGGCGCCGACGACGTCCGCCACGTCTTGCTGCAGAAGCGCGACGGCAGCTACTGGCTCGCCCTCTGGACCAACGCGCTGTCCTACCCCGCGGGCGAGGCGTGCTGCGACGTCGAGACGAGCCGCGACGTCACGGTGACGCTGCCCCGGCCGATGAACGCGACCGTCTACGCGCCGACCTTCGCGGGCACCACCCCCGTGGAGCGGCCGGCTCCCGGCCAGACGCTGCACCTGAGCGTCCCGGACGAGGTCCTGCTGGTCCGGCTCACCGAGGCCCCGGGCCTGACCGCCACGCCCACCGCGTCGGCCTCGTCGCCCGCGACGCCGTCCACCGGGGCGACGCCGTCCACCGGGGCGACGCCGTCCACCGGGGCGCCCTCGTCCACCGCGGGCGCGAGCTGAACCCGGGGGCCTCCCGGGCCGGTTGTGGCGATCGGGTGAACCCCGTGCGCAGGGGCACCACGGGAGCGCCGGCAACGCCGACCCGCCCCGCCGGGCGCCTCTACACTCTGCGTGCGACCTCTCGCCGGTGGCCCTCCGGTCGTGGTCGCGACCCCCGGTCGTGCCCGCGGCGGGACGACGCGGTGCCGGTGGCCACCTCCACCGCGTGCAGCGTCCGCCCCCCGTCCCGAGGTCCGCACCCGGCCGCCCGCCGCCGACCACGCCCGCGACCACCGCGAGAGGAGACCGGCCGATGACCGCCACCACCGCGCGCCGCCTCCCCCCGCTGTCGGCCCTCGTCCCGCTCGTCGCGGTGGCGGCCGTCCCCGTCCTCGTCGTCGGCCTCGCCCTCGGCCCCTGGCGCCTGCTCGTGCCGGCCCTCGTCGCCGGCCTGGTCGTCCTCCTGCGGCCGCGGCCCACGACGGCCGTCGCGCTGGCCCTCGTCGCCCTGCCGCTGACGGCGCTGCTGCGCCGGCTGACCGCGGGCGAGGACGCCTACCTGCCGAGCGACCCGCTGGCCGTGCTGGCCGTGGCCGTCGCGCTGCCCGCCTTCGTCCTGGCCCGCGGCAAGGGCCGCGAGGCGCCCGGGTCGGGGTGGCTGGCGGCCTACCTGGCCTGGCTCGTCGTGACCGCGGGCGTCTCGACGGCGGGCTCGCTGGCCACGCGCGTCACCGGCTTCCTCATCGTCGCCGTGCCCGCCGGGATCGGCTACCTCGTCGCCCGGGGCTGGGCCGCGGGCAGCGAGCGCATCGCCCTGCGCTCCCTCGTCGTCCTGGCCCTGCCGCTGTCCGCCTACGCCGCGGCCCAGTTCTTCGTCGCCCCGTCGTGGGACATGGCCTGGCTGACGAGCGTGCAGGAGACGCTGAACAGCGTCGGCTCGCCCGTCGCCCGCGGCTTCCGCGTCTGGGGGACGATGGAGTCGCCGCTGAGCCTCGCGATGTACCTGGGCCAGGCCGTGCTGGCGCTGCTGTGCTGGATGCTGGCGCGCCGCCGCGAGCCGGGCCGCTGGGCCCGCAGCCTCTTCGTCACGGTGACCCTGGTCGTGGTGCTCGTCGCGCTCGTCCTCACCAGCGTGCGCAGCGTGCTCTTCGCGCTGCCCGTCCTGCTCCTCGCGGTCGCCCTGCTCGGCCTGCTGCCCGTCGGCCGCGTCCAGGCGCTGCTCGCGGCGGTCGGGGTGACGCTGGCCATGGTCGTCGGCATCGGCTCCCTGGGCCTCGCGGCCACCGGCACCACCGCGAGCCGCTACCAGCTGTCCTCCCTCGGGCAGGACCAGTCGCTGCTCGACCGCGCCCAGCTGCTCCCGCAGTTCCTGCAGGCGGCCGCCAACCCGGTCGGGACGGGCCCCGGCAGCGCCGGCGCGGCCCAGAGCCTCACCGCGGGCGGCAAGGCCGTCGGCATCGACAACGGCTACCTGTCCCTGCTGCAGGAGGGCGGGGCGCTGCGCCTGGTCCTCTTCGTCGCCGTGCTGCTGCTCGCGCTGCTCGCCGCGGTGCGCAACGCCCGCCGCCGGCCCGACGACGCGGGCGCCCTGTTCTCGGTGACCGTCATCGTCTTCTACGCGATCCTCGAGGCCTCCTCGGACGTGGTCAGCGGCACGGGCTCCTTCTTCTTCTGGATCTGCGTCGGGGCGTCCTTCGCCCGCGAGGGCGCGCACCGGCGGTCGCTGCGCGCGGCCACGGCCCCCGGTACGGCCACGGCCCCCGGTACGGCCACGGCCCCCGGTGCGGCCACGGCCCCCGCGGCCGCCCCCGCCTTCGAGGAGATCGCATGAGCACGCCACCCGCGGACCTGGGTGTCCCCTCGGGCCCCGACGCGCCCTCGGGCGCGGACGCGCCGCCCGGCACCCTCGCCCCGTCGGACCCGGCGCCCCGCGCCGGTGCGTCCCGCGGCCGGCGCGCCCGCCCCGGCCGCCACGTGCGCCCGCGCCGCGACGAGCCGGCCGACGGACGTCCGGGCGACGAGCCTGCCGACGTCGCGCCCCACACCGGCGACGCCCCCACCGACGCGGCCGCCCCCGACGGCGCGGACCCCGCGCCCGCCGGCGAGGAGGCGCCCCAGCGCCCGAGCCAGGTCCGCTCGGTCACCCACCTCCTCCTGGCCTCCGGCGTGCTGCCCCTGGTCTCGCTCGCGACGGGCCCGCTGCTCGCCCGCGTCCTGGGCCTGGAGGGCCGCGGGCACCTGTCCGCCGTCCTCGCCCCCGTCGCGCTCGTGCCGTACCTGCTGTCCTTCGGCCTGGGCGACGGCGCCGCCTACCTGGTGGCGCGCCGCGGTCGCAAGCCCGGGGACGTGGCCCTGGTCCTCGGCACGATGGGCGCCCTCGCGGGCGCCCTCGGCGCCGGGATCCTGTGGCTGCTGGCGCCCGTGCTGCTCGCGAAGTTCCCCGAGGGCATCACCCTGCTGCGCGTGCTGGGGCTGACCCTGGTCCCGGCCATGGCGCTGTCGATCGTGCAGGCCACCCGCGTCGGCGAGGGCCGCTACGACCTGCTGGCCGCGGAGCGCTGGATCTCCGGTCTCTCCCGCCTCGCCGTCCTGCTGGGCCTGGCCGTCGCGGGTGCGCTCACGGTCACGACCGGCGCCTGGGCGCAGGTCGGCGTCCTGCTCGTGGCCCAGTGCACCGCGCTGGTGGCCCTGTCGCGGCCGCGCACGCGCTGGCGCGAGGCCGACGAGATCGTCCGCTCGGGCGTCGCCTACGGCTCGCGCGCCTGGGGCGGCGAGCTCAGCGTCTTCGTCGTCCTGCGCCTGGACCAGACCGTCATGCTGCCGCTGGCGGGCGCCGGCCAGCTCGGCCTCTACGTCGTCGCCGTCGCGCTCGCGGAGGTCCCGACGATGCTGCTGGGGGACCTCCGGCGGCTGCTGCTGACCGAGGTGGCGGCCACCCGGGACGCGAGCGTCGCCGCGCGCGCCTGCCGGCTGGCGCTGCTGGCCATCGGCGTGCCCGTCGTGCTCGGCATGGCCGCGACGCCCTTCCTCATCCCGCTGCTGTTCGGCAGCGAGTTCGCGGGCGCGGTGCCGATGGCCGTCGTCCTGCTCGGCGCCTCGATGTTCTCGGGGCTGAACCTGTTCCTCGGCGGCTCCATCAGCGCGCTGGGACGCCCCGGCGCCCAGTCGGCCGCGCAGGCCGCGAGCCTCGTCGTGGCCGTCCTCGGCATCGGCCTCATCGCGCCCTTCGGCGGGATGGGCGCCGCGTGGGCCAGCCTGGCCTCCTACCTGACGGGCAGCGTCTTCATGCTCGTCCTCTTCCGGCGCATCACGGGCGAGCGCATCCGCGACGTCGTCGTGCCCCGCCGTGCCGACGCGGCCTTCCTCGCGTCGTCGGTCCTGCGCATGGTGCGCAGGGGCCGTTGAGCACCCCGCCCCGGCTCGACGCCGGCACCCGGAACCCGAACCCCGAACACCAGGAGAGTGCGAGCACCGTGGGATCGATCCTCCTCAAGGCGCTGCGGCGCCGCGCCTGGATCGTCGTGGTCTGCCTGCTGGCGGGACTCGGCGCAGGCATCGCGGCCGCGGCCCTCCTGCCGCGGACCTACGCGTCGACGACCCAGATCTACGTCTCGCTGGCCCCCACCGCCAGCGCCACCGACGTCTTCGACAGCTCCAACTTCGTCGAGCAGCGGGCCACGACCTACGCCGAGCTCGTGCAGGGCGAGAGCTTCGCGCGCACCGTGCAGACGACGACGGGTGCCGCCCAGAAGCCCGAGCTGACCGCGCAGATCAAGGACAACACCGTCCTGCTCGCGGTGACGGCCCAGGCCGACTCGGCCGAGCTGGCGCAGGCGGAGGCCAACGCCGCGGCGCAGCTGATCATCCAGCGGGCCGCGTCGCTGGAGGGCCGCACCGACGCCACGGCGACCCTGCTGCTGCAGGTCGTCGAACCCGCCAACCTGCCCGAGACCGCGGGCTTCCCGACGCCGCCGGTCCTCGTCGTGATGGGCCTCGTCGTGGGTCTCGCCGTCGGCCTGGCCGCGGCCGTGCTCGTGGCGCGGATGAACTCCACGCTGCGCCGCCCGGGCGACCTGCTCGACCTGTCCTCCTTCGAGCACACGTCGTGGCTGCAGCGGCGCGGGCAGGGCCAGGAGGACGCGCAGGCGCTCGTGGCCGTGTACCGCCAGCTCGTCACGCGCGAGCGCAGCGACGGCCAGACGCTGCTCGTCGGCGCGTGCACGCCCGCGGACGCCGAGACGGCCGGGGACCTGGTCAGCGAGCTGGCCGGCACCCTCGTGCAGGCCGGCCTCACCGTGGCCGTGGTCGACCTGGCCCGGCTGCCCGAGACCCCGCGCCCGGGGCTCAGCGACCTCATCGAGGGCGCGCCCGTGGGCGTCGTCGCCGTCCCGCGCCGCGACACGGTGCGCATGGTCTACGCGGGCACCCACCCGCTGCGCGTGTCCACGGCCACGAGCGTCGAGATCGAGCGCTCGATGGCGGCCCTGCTGCGCGAGGTCGACTCCGTCGTCGTGCTGGCGCCGCCGCTGGTCGCGGGGCGCCCCTCGCCCGCCGTGGCCTACGCCCGGGCGGCCGACGCCGTCCTGCTCGTGGCCACCCAGCGGCGCAGCTCCACCCGCGAGGTCGAGGCCGCCCACGCGGCCGCGTCGGGGTGGCAGGCCGGCCGCGTCGAGGTCGTCGTGGCCAGCCCGCGGGCGCGCGCCAAGGGCGCGCACGCCACGGCTCAGCGCGAGGCGGTCGTGACCGCGCCCTGACGGCGCGCCACCTCGTCCCGGTAGACCCCGAGGACGTCGACGGCGAAGCGGCGGATGCTCAGGTCGTCCAGGCCCTCCCCGGCCTCGCTCGACAGCCGCTTCGCCAGCTCCTCGTCGGTCAGCATGCGCACGACGTGCTCCCCCAGCGCGGCCACGTCGCCGGGCTCGCTCAGGAGGCCGGAGCGGTCGTGCTCCACGAGCGTGGGGATGCCGCCGGCGCGCGTGGCGACCGGCGCCAGGCCGAAGCTGCGGGCCTCGGCCAGCACCAGGGCGGCCACCTCCCGGCGGCTGGCCAGCACGAAGACGTCGGCGGCGCGCAGCCACGGCGCGGGCCGCGGGTGGAACCCGACCACGTGGACGTGGTCGGCGTAGGCCGTGGCCGCGACCCGGCGCTGGAGCTCGTCGCGGTCGGGCCCGCCGCCCACGTAGTACAGGTGGGCCTGCGGCACCGCGGCCAGGACGGCCTCGAAGGCCTCCAGCAGGTCGTAGATCCCCTTGTGCTCGTACATGCCGCACACGGTCACGACGGCCGGGTGCTCCACGTCGGGCGTGGAGGCGTCGTCGGCCACGGAGCGGGCGCCGCCCAGGATGCCCTGGCGGATCACGTCGAGGCGGCGGTCGCCGCGGCCGGGCACGAGGCTGCGCAGGCGGGCGGAGTCGTGGAAGGCGATGACGCGGTCGGCCAGCGCCATCGCGCCCACCCCGCGCTTCTCCTCCAGGTGCAGGGTCGCGACCAGGACGTAGGGGCGCCGCAGCCCCAGGCCGGCCAGCAGCGCGCCCGTGAGGTTGTGCACGTGGACCACGTCGGGGCGCAGCTGCCGCACCAGGCTGGCCCAGCGGCGCCGCGCACCCAGCAGCGAGCCGGGCGTGCGCTCCTGCACCAGCACCACGTGCCGGACCCCGAAGCTCTCCAGCAGCGCCACCTGCCCGCCGCCGCGGCTCGCGACCACGACGTCGTGGCCCAGGGCGCGCTGGGCGCAGGCCAGCTCGACGGTGCTGTTGTTGATGCCGTTGCCCAGGTCCTCGACGTCGTTGAGGACGTGGACGACGGTCAGGGGACGACCCTCGACGGTGGTCTGGTCCGGCTGGTCCACCACGACTGCACGCTCCCTGCGATCGAACGACGACACCGCAGGCACTGCGCCGCCGGCTCCCGCAGCCTAACGGCGACCGGACGCCCCACCCGGAGCCTCCGGCGACCGCCCCGCACAGTCACCCGCACGGGTGAACCTGCCCGCCGGGGCCCGTCCGGGCGACCCCCTTCGGGGGGTGTCCGGCCCGCGGCGACGCGGATCCGTGACAGGATCTGCCTGCACCGCAGGGTGCAGTGCTGGACGGAGCCGTCCAGGTCACCGGGGGGTGGCGCGCCGAGGGGGTCTGGGCTCGTCGTCGCCCCGGTCACGAGGTCGAGCGGGGGTGCTGCGCGCTGGCCGGGGTCTCCCGGGTCGCGGACGTCCCTCCGCAGGCGCAGCGCAGTGACGGTGGAGGGGAACAGCGTGCTGGACCGAGGCGACAACGCCACGACGACGGACACCGAGCACCGGGTGGGGGACCACGGGGCGCGGCACCGGGCGGAGCCGACGCCCGCCGAGCGCCCCCGGGCGGCGGAGCCCGCGGGCCGGGCCGAGGCACCGGTGGCACCGACGACGCCGGCGAGCCGGCCGGGCACCCCGGCCGCGCCGGGACTGCTCGCGCGGGCCAGGGCGGTCGTCGCGACCGTCCGCGGGGTGGGCGCGACCCGCGAGGACCCGGCCGCGCTGCAGTTCGGCGGCACCGACTTCGTGCGCGCCGCCCGCTTCCTGGCCGACGTGCAGACGCCGTCGGGGCTCGTGGGCCGCCTCGCCGTGGGCGTGAGCCGCCCCGACGACACCGCGGTGACGCTGCGCCTGCTGGCGCTCCTGCCCCGCGTGCAGGTGACGCTGTCGGCCACCCCGGTGGGTGAGGAGGCGTGGCGCTTCCTGGGCCGCAGCATCGGCGGCGTGACGCTGCCGCGCGTGGCGCAGTCCGTGCTGGCGCTGCCCGCCGACCTGCCGACCTACCTGCGCGGGCGTCCGCGCCAGGCGCTGCGCACGGGCCTGAACCAGGCCAAGCGCGCCGGCTTCGCCTGCACCGAGCTGCCCACGGCCGAGGAGCGCACGGCGGTCGTCGCCGAGCTCGAGGCCGCCCGCGGCATCTCCCTCGCCGGCGACGAGAACCTGACCGGGGAGCACCCGCGCTGGTTCGCGGCCCGCACGCCCGAGGGCACCCTGGTGTCGGTGGGCCTCGTGCTGGTCGACGAGGAGGTGGCCCTCATGCGCTTCCTGGTCGCGGCCTCGGAGCAGGACGCGAACTCCAGCGCCGGGCGCTACCTGCTGCACACCCACCTGGTCGAGAAGGCCATCGAGGGCGGCGCCACCACGATGATCGTCAACAGCCCGTTCGGCTGGCCGACGGGGCTGCACCAGTTCCAGCGGATCCTGGGCTACCGGGTCTGCAACGTGAAGGTCGCCCGCCGGCGCTGACGGCGCCGCGGCCGCCGCGGGGGTCGGGGACCCCCGCGGCGGGCGCGCCCGCCGGGTGCTCAGGCGGGTGAGTGGAACCGCTGCTGCGCGGCCTCGAGCCCGGCGGTGAGGACCATCTCCACGGCGTCCGCCGCGTCCGGCACGAGGAACGGCAGCTCCTTCTTCTCCGTGCCGG
>Ga0160428_1002189_pt1 | contig 12443 bp, 15 predicted proteins | sample SolpanmetagenomM_FD_108198 | JGI IMG/M metagenome (GOLD analysis project Ga0160428, IMG submission 108198) | Solar panel surface microbial communities from Lawrence Berkeley National Laboratory, California, USA - M | ecosystem: Engineered > Built environment > Solar panel > Unclassified ... | reverse complement strand
CAAAGCAAGTTAGTCGGGGATGTCTGGAGAAGCGGATTTGGGTCGCAATTATTCAGGAGGCTAAAGAGGTCAACTCCGCAAGTATACGTTGGGAGGACCACGATGACGCAGAGCGGATAAGGGACAGCCAGAACGTACAGGAGTGTAGTCCTCAGGGTGAGAGAAAAGAATGACCCATTTGTCGCCAATGAATTCGTGGAACTTGATGGGTCCGTTGGTGGTTTCGGCCTCAAAGTCAGGGGCGGTGCTGCCGAGGCGGAGGGGAGATGAGTTGGACATGGTGTATGGTTTTGTGAGGATATGAAGATTGAGTATAGACTGTCAAGATCGAAGTTGTGATGGGATTGAGTTGTTTTGTAAAAAGTAATTGTGCCTGCCCTGCATCGCGATTCGCCATTGAGGGGCTCAAAAATATCACGTGATAGATATCACGCAATTGTTCACTTGATTTCTGTCGACTTCCAACCACTTACCAAGCTGTTGATTGTTGACTCAACTCGATCATCTCGATGGCAGCAATCATGGACAGCGCGAGAGTTGCCACTGTTGCATCTGGATCCTCGCCGAACGAGCCAGTCCCAATGGCCATTATGTGTGGCCGATTTGGAGACGTTTCTTACTCTTCTCAACTTGCTCGGTGTAGAGACTGAGAGTGAAGACTTCGCAGCTGTCAATGGTACCACGCTACTTCTGATGGCTATCTGGGTTGCGTATCTGAACGGAACTATCATTACTTGACGTGCGCAGGAGATGGATTTTAGCCATGGTCAAAAGCTAAAGTACATTGTCTGGGAACGCTCAGACAGTTCCGAATCCTTAGTATGCCGGACATATATCTGAGCGCCAGACTATGTAAAAATATTTAGCTCTCACACAGCACCATCCTTCAATCATTTTTACCTGAACATATAGAGAAATTTGTCCTTCGCTTCTGATCACAAGTTGTTACTGTCGAAAGGCCTCCTGGTTGTCTACAAGGAGACTCCTCACCAGTTGCATACTCTCAACGGATTTCGCATTTCACGCAGAACATCCTCTTTCCACTTCGACAATGTCTAGCTTAGGGGCTCTCGCAACACTTCCTGTTGAGATACTTCGAGATTTGGGAACTCGTCCTATGTGGAGATGGTGATCAATCACGAAACACCAACGAAGTGAACGAACTAACCTGGTCCCCGAATTTTTTCTCAAATCGTGAAACTGGCATAGTTGCCTGTATGCGTCTGAGCAAAGCCATTCATGCAGAAATTGCATCTGGAATACTGTATGACAAACAGAAACTCGAGTTCACAATTCAGCCGGAGACGCCAGTAGGACAGCCATACGGGGTTGATGTGTGCTTTGCTGGCGGACGAAGGCAATGGCAGACCAAGCTATCTCACAGCTACTATGCAAACGTTGGCTTTTGTGAAAGTTTCAAACTGAGATTGCAGCATTGGCATGAGATGCCGATACACAAGTTCAAAGGCGTGGTGATTAACATACTGCCACCCGACCAGCATGATCCAGGCGAGGTGGTGAGCTTATGGAATGACCTGATCTGGCTGCTCGGTCTACTTAAAAATCGTGGCGTGGCAATAGAGATCAAATTCAAAGTAACAAAAACGCGAAACTGGATAGACGATAATATAGCCTTGCCGTTAGATATTTATGACGAAGAACCTGATTGGATCAGTCAAGCGGACGCTCGTCCTCGACGCATTGTGGACTGCAGTTTCGACCTCTTCATCTTGCTGATCAATCAGCACAATCTGCGATCCGTCACTACTGTCGAAGCTGACACTGATGATGTTGAAATGGCAGAAGCAAAAAATCGACAAACTTCTGGAGATGTTGAGAGAGTTGATAATGTTGATGTAGAGGACTGGTCACTGCATCCGGAGGTGCGGCTCGAGCACAACTTACAGTCTACTACTACTGCCGAGGTCGATGTTGATGGTATCGAGGTAGCAGAGGCTGAAGAACAACAGCAAACTTTTGGAGTTCTTGGAATAGTTCATGACTTTGACGTAGCAGAATGGTCACTCTATCTCGACATACTGCTCGACACTCTACCTGGTGACGCCGCCGAGAGATTACGTCTAGAGCGCTTCGCAACATGGTCTGATGAGTATTTCTGGAGCTCATGGACGAAACTTCGTTCTTCTTGGTCAACTGATATACAACCCGGTGACTTTCCGGTGATACCCATCACAAGTGACAAACAACCACCACCAGAGACTGTACCAGCCTCTGTATCTTATGACACTCTCTTCATCGAGAACGAGATTGACTATTTACACATTGAGCGACTCGACGGTGAAACATACCCAGAGCTCCCAAATCCTGCTCTACGTTCGATGTGCTTGCGACTACTCCAAATGAGGCTGATCACGTACCGTCTCAGACATCCATTCGTTCGCTTCTACACGAAGCAGGGGGACGTGTATGGAAATTGGTACACGACCGAAATAATTAACGGGGCCGACAAGGATTGATGGGGTGAAAGGTATTACGAATGGGAACGAAAGCCTCTTAATGGTCTCGGTCGTAGGCTGAATCCCGAAGGAATCTGGCGTCACATCTTGAAGTCCCGCCGCCGGGGTGAGAGGCTGCGTTAGTCTAGTTGAAGATTTGGTGTTGGACCATGTAGAGTTTACACCAAAGTGCTCGTGGAGTAAGAAAATGGGATAAATGTTGGTAGCCAGGATCAAAGAAAACGCATACTGGATGAAGACTGCCTTGGGTTTTGGTGCTGACAATTTGTAAGATATCAGACAGGCGCCTCTCGAGCGCGGAGTTTGAGACCCATCACCTCGCCCTATCAGACAGACGACTATTCTTGTCCCGTCATCTCTGCCTCCAAGCACGCCTACCGAACGAGTTCGACGACAATGCTTGACCGTCGTGTGATTGTGACAAGGGTGCCGTGAGGGTTGGAAGAAGGAGAACACTGCCAGCTGAGACAGTGCAGCCTATGGAGAACAATCACCTCATTTAATGACACAATATACTACGTATTGCTTAAAACACATCTAGTTGATTGGGCTTTTACTATTGTTGAGAGTAACCTAAGACCTGTTTGTCTCCTTTTCTTTCTCCTTTTCATATTCGTGCTTGCGCTTGTGCTTATGGTAGGTTGTGGTTGGTGATGACGGCGTAGGCAGTCTGCAGCTCCTTGGTTTGAATGGTATCCTAGAAGGAGGAGGGGGAAAGTGAAGATATTTGCGTGACTTACAATCACAACTGCATGCTTGTTTTGAATTCTATTCATCTAAGCAGACAAGACCAGACAAGACAAGAAAATATTAAAGAAAAGTATCCTGTAAATTCAGGAAATATACAACTTGCAGTGAATTCAAGACCAAGGCTTTTTTTTTGTACATGATTGAAATAGTGACGGAAATAGAAACAGACACCGAAAACATATTCAGACACAGAAACAGGTTGTGTGTTAGCACCAAGCTTACATCTGGCAAAACAACTCCATTTCCAAGACCAATCGACTCGTCCCAAACGTCGTTTTGTTGAGATATCCAAAATCGTACCACGAACCAAACGCTCCAGCAATCTCCACAACGATCCTTTCTTTTTTTCCTTCCTTCTTTGAATCATGATTTCCACCTGTCGAAAGACCAAATTACCACGTTTTCAGGACGTATGTGAAGACATCGACTTGACTCTACACCCAATCACCAGCACGCTATTCGATGTCATTAATCTTGTCTTCGAGTATACCATGAACAATTGTCTTGTAGTCGACAATGTAGCATGGGAGGGACAAGCAGATGCATTCGATCCCTAGAGTACATAGAGTGTAGCACTTTAAGCACAAAAGGGGAAAAAAACATAAGATGATATTAGTTAAATTGAGATCCAAATACTTTTGTACTACCAAAATTCCCTACCATCTTACTACCCATCTAGGTCAACTCAACTCAAAATCATCGCAAAGCCCAACCTCCTCCCCTTTAATCCCCGTAATCGTCTCAACATGCACACTACTCATTGCCCCCTCCTCCGCCTTACCCACAAACAATCCCGCCACAAATCCGCAACCCGCAAGCACTGTATACATCACCCACATATTCCGCATCGCCATCGCAAAAGACTGCTCAACCATCTCTCGCTGCACGGGATCGTCCAGTTGTCTTACAATCGCCACATTCGCTGCAGCTTCCTTCCCCGACAACCTCGACGTGATTGATTCTGGTAGTCCGGCAGCTGCTAACTGCTCCGCTTGGGCACCCATGCTATTTTGAAACACCGCGCCGCCGATTATCACGGAGATCGCGACGGCCATACCGCGCACGAAGACGAGGGTGGAGGTGGCTGTGGCGATGTGTTCCTGTTTCGAGCGCGTCTGAAGCGCGATCAGTGGAGCTTCGAAGAGTAGCCCGGCGCCGAGGCCGAAGACGATGGAGAGTGCTATGAATTTTCCCAGGCTTGAGTGTGCATCTAGAGTAATGAATGTGCCCAAGGCTATGGTCAAGATGGCGGTGCCAGCCCAAATGAGTTCACGGAAGCGGCCGGTGCGGTGGATGATAAAGCCAACGAGGACGCCGACTGCTGCTGTGGCGACTACGAGCGGGACGAGAAGGACGCCGGACATTAAAGGCGTTTTTCGCATCACTGCTTGGAGATACAGTGGAACATAGAACTCACCAGGCATGAATGCTAGGCCGTGAAACGCTGCTACGGCGAGTGCGGCTAGGCTCTCTTTTTCTTTGAACGGGGTGAGTGGGATCAAAGGATGTTTTGCTAGTTTTGCCTCAGAGTAGATGAAAGCGCCGAGCATGGCTGTTCCGACGACGATTAGGCTGATGACGCGGGCGCTGGACCAGGCGAAGACGATCCCACCGAAGTCCAAACCGAGAAGAACCATTAGTGTGAATGCGAGGAAGGTGAAGAGACCGAACCAGTCCAGGGCTGCCATGCCGGCGCGGAAACTGGTCTTTGAGTGGGGGACATCGAGGAAGAAGAACAGCAGGGTAAATGCTAGGCCGCAAATTGGAAGGTTTAGGTAGAAACACCATCTAACTTGAGTTAGTAACTTATTCCCATTGATCTTCTTTAGTTGCTTGGCCCGTCTGGGAGTCTAAAAAACATACCTCCATGTTGCTAGACTCGCGAATACACCGCCGAGTGGTGGTCCTATGCCTCCTGCAGCTGCCCTTCATATTTATCAACATGTTGCTCGGATAAAAGCGCGTCAGAGGTACTTACCAAACGCCTTCAGTAATACCCATAAGGAGACTCCTTTGCTTCATGCTGAACAAATCACTAATGACAACATGTACAAGCAACATCAATCCACCCCCCGCTAGCCCCTGCAAAGCCCTTCCAGCAATCAACGTCCTCATCTCCTTAGCACTCCCACAAATCGCGCTAGCAGCGAAGAAGATAGCGACAGCAGCCAGCATGATATTCTTACGGCCCCATATATCACTAAGCTTGGCCCATATTGGTGCACCAACTGCATTTCCAATAAGGTACGCGGCACCGACCCATAAGTACCCAGAGGCAGAATTGAGTTCGTGCGAGATGACGGGAACTGCGGTCGCGACGATTGTGGCGTCTAATGCTGCGACGAAGAGGGAGAGGAAGAGAGCGATGAGGATGAGCATGATGCGAAATTTTGAACGGGGTTGTGATGATGGATGTGACTCGGCGGGAGGGTTAGCTTCGAGGGAGGCGGTAAAGATTGTGGCATCTTTTGGCTTGGTGTCCGTTGATGTTTTGGGCTCCATGGTGCATGTAACAGGCTCGACTGAGCGAGTCGGGGTTCTGTGTTTTGGATGTGTATCACTGATAGCCTCTCTGTGCCTGGAAATGCAATATGACTGGATTCACATTTTGGGGAGAGGCACAGCTTAAGGACGCTCACAAATGCAGAATATGAGGAAAAAGAGTCATCATTGGTTAACCATCAGAAAGGACTCGAAAAAGGTGTAGAATTTAGCCGTGTAATCAAAAACCACAACACCTGTCGTTGCACGTTATTGTGATAGCAACAACAACGAACCTCACCAAATCAGAACTTCTTGCGCATCCTCCTGCAGATGCTGCTTGTCGCCTGTCGATCTGCCACTAACTTCCCTTCGCATTTGCGTCAAACATCCATCAGTCGCTCCTGGCGACAACATTTCTCCATGACTTCCTCGATGGAGTCACCGACCCGCGACTACAATGTATGCAATATGCGCGATAGTATATAGGGATTGGATCGAGCTGACGTGCTTGTACCATAGGCTGCGATCACAGCACTCAATACTCTACAGTCCAACTTCGCCATTGTTGACGCGATACGCAAGTCCGGCAAGGGCATGAATAAGAATGCCATACCAGAGATGCAAGAATGGTGTAGACGAATAGGCTACGAGGTGTGGGTCTTGTCCTTAGATGTGGTTTCTCTACAATCATACTGATCAGTCCTATCACAGCCTTCAGATTTCGACAAGCTGAACCTCATCCACATAGCTGGCACCAAAGGCAAAGGCTCAACAAGCGCATTCATTTCCTCCATCCTCCGCCAATATGCTTCCGACATGGACGCACCACTCAAGAAGATTGGACTGTACACTTCTCCACATCTGCGATCCGTACGCGAGCGTATTCAGATCAATGGCGAGCCAATATCAGAGTCCATGTTCGCCAAATACTTCTTTGAAATATGGGATCGCTTAGAGCATTTTCCTGTCGATCGAGCGTCAGACATCTGTCCTGCACCACCGGCAAAGCCCGTATACTTCCGTTACCTGACCTTGATGGCATTTCATACATATCTATGCGAAAAGATCGATACAGCTGTAATAGAATGTGGAATTGGTGGGGAGTACGACAGCACGAACATCATCGTCTCACCAAGTGTCGGAGCTGTAACGTCCCTAGGCATTGACCATACAGCCGTGTTAGGCGACACAATCGAAGACATAGCGTGGCACAAAGCAGGCATCTTCAAATCAACCACAAGATCGAAATCTGCATACACAGTCGCTCAGCCTTCTTCAGCTTTGAACGTCTTGAAGCAGCGGGCTGATGCGGCAGACATAGCTCTGCATACGATAGCAAGACATCCTGATATCGAAAGCGGCAAGATCAAGCTCGGCTTATCAGCAGATTTCCAAAAGACCAATGCCAGTCTTGCCGTAGCTGTTGCTGCAGCTCATCTTCACAATCTAGGTGTCGCAGACGTGCCTTCACCTACAACGAAGGACGCATTACCTCAAACTTTCGTTCGTGGCTTGGAGATGACACGTTGGGGTGGACGCTGTGAGGTACGGAGAGAGGGCAAGAATCTGATCTGGCATCTTGATGGAGGACATACATTGGAGAGCATTCGACTTGCTGCACAGTGGTTTGCGACATGTATAGCAGATGGTGGGAAGCAGAAGAAGCAGCAAAAGCGGGTGTTGCTATTCAACCAGCAGACTAGAGACGCCTCCGCTCTAGCAACTGCACTTCATCAAGCTCTAAAAGAGGCTTTGATACCAGTTGTTGGGTTGTCGAGTTCATCAGAAGTCGGAGATGCAAGCTCAGAAGCACCGCTCTTCAACCATGCTATATTCAGCACTAACATTACATACGCCTCTGATCCAGCTGCGCCACCATCATCTTCAAGCAAGTCATCAACTGGTGGACGCTACAAACCAGATCTCATTTCTATCAACACTTCGTCTGCAGACGTGTCGGCTCTTGTGGTACAAAGGGCACTTGCAAAGGTATGGGCTGAATTGGATGTCGGAGCAGAAGTGACTGTAATGGGCACGATTGAAGAGGCTATTCGAGATGTGCGGCGCTTGGCTGCAGAGGCAGCGGATGATGGAGTGAACACTGTGGTATTGGTGACGGGGAGTTTGCACTTGGTTGGAGGGGTGCTAGAGGTTCTCGAGGAAATGCCTGCAGACGCTTAGGCGAAGGCAATCATCCTTTGAAAAAGAGTACCATAATAAGCTGTTACAATGCTGCCATAGAATGTAGCAAGGCTTGCGTCAGGATTAGGACTGCATATGCTAGATCAGATCAGGAATGCTACCAATCAAATACTTCACTGCTGCTGTCCCCGCAACGACCAGCAGGACCGTGCTCATGATGATCCAAACGCATCCCATCCTCTTACCAAGTCGTCGGGTTTTGATGACACCAAAGTGATACAGAAACTGCTTATTCTCTTCCCGCAATCCCTGTCGTGCTGTCGATCTCTTTAGTTACGAGGCAAGTCTCGGCTAATATCTCCTAAAGTAGTTCTCGCGGCTAGCCGGGCTAGGCGCCTCTTCAGCCTCACCTTGTCTCGCCCTGAGCTTGGACGACAACACAGACCATCGTTTGAGAATTACGCCCTTGCAGCTCGTCGTCATTTTGGATTCAAGTGGACTGGCTTGAGTTTCAGAGTGAGTCTTGCGCTGTCGTTTTGGACAAAAGGAGAAAGGTGAGCCGAGTGGTGGCAAGTGATTGGTTCGAGAACCTTGCTCGTCACATCCAATCTGTTCCTGCTCGATTTAGGGTACCTGCAGTTTCTGGATGTCTTGTGCTGCTGCTGCCCTTCTTATTTCCTTTGTAAAGACAATCGTGACTGTGTGCTTTTCGTCGCACTCCAATCTACTAATTGTGCTCTCAACTTCTTTTTATGCGTTCTGGGAGCACTATTACGCTCAACCTCGTACTAACATGTCGTCTACAGTTGATACTTCTTGCCAACAGGAGCAGCGGCCTCCCGCACTAAGAAAAGTACCTAGCTTTTGGACCGTCTCAGGCAAGCTCAAGGGTAAGCAGTCGGTTGACAGCGAAAAGACCAAGTCACTCTGTGAAAGTCCACTGCTACAGTCGCGAGTCTCTCATGAATCAGTACAAGTAGAACAGTCGAGCTACTCACATCCTGGTCACTTCTGGTCACGAAAGCCAAGCAACGCTTTGAGTGCCATTGCGGAGAGTCAGTCCTCTCGAGCAGCTCGCAAGGACAGTGGTTACGGATCTGGTGATTTCTCTTCTGCATCACCAATCACTTCGCTCCAATATCCAACATTACAACCATCTTCTTATTATCTTTCGAGACAGCCACCAGCAGAACAATATCATACCAACAGATCTAGACCACGACATGTCCCAATCATAATACCATCTTATGCACAACCAATCATCGAACCTCCAAAATCTAGCAATAGCATCATCAGCAACTTTCCCGACTTTCCACCACCACCTTCTCTGCCACCTCTACCACGAACACTGCATACTCGAAGAGTCTCTACAGCTTCTACGATCAAGCCTTCCTCAAGACAGACCAACACCATGACTGTGAACGGAGATGATTCTCGTCCAGTGCTCCATCTGAGAGACCCAAGCACGTCGGCTTTTCCGAGTTACAACTCTGGCCGTCCAACCATTTCTCGCGGCAACTCTAACATGAGCCAATTGAGTCATATGGGCAACCGCATCTCGCCTCCAATAGTACCAGTAGCTGGTATCACCAATCGAATTGGAAGCTCACCGGCTGCCAGTGACCTACCTTGTACAGTGTTTCGCACAACTGGAGACGAGCCTCCCGCTTTACTAGGAGCATCAACAACCATACTCGGCGACAAGCTTTATGTCTTTGGTGGTCGTCTATCTTCTCAGAGGAATCAAGGCTTTCTAAATGACATGTACGGGCTCGATCTCCTGAAGCGCCACTGGACAAAGCTTGGCACACATGGTGACATTCCTTCACCTCGTTTCTACCATTCTGTATCTGCTCTTGGTGATTCAAAATTAGTGTGTTATGGAGGCCTTGGACCAGCTCCATCAACAATGGACCCATCACACTGGAGTACTTATGAACGAGGGTTTACCGTCACGTCAGATGTTAGCATCTTTGACATCCACAATCAGAAGTGGACAGCTTTGCCAACAATAAACGAGCTAAAAGGAAGATATGCTCACTGTGCCGCCAGTAATTATCAAGCCTACCATTTTCTTTTATATCCAAACTAATATACAGTAGTCATACCATCCACGTCCTTCTCAACAAACTCAAGCAACCCAGAGAGTCTCGACGGTAATGGTGGTGCCGAACTGGTTGTAGTTGGTGGTCAGGACAACAGTAGCGAGTATATGAATGAACTGAACGTCCTCAACCTTCGTAGTCGAAAATGGACATCCACTACACCTCTATCAGGTAATTGGGGTGCTTACAAGTCGATAGCCGTGACACTGCCTCACATTACTGCCGACCAGGTTGGACAACAGAGGGCAAGAAGCAGACCTGGCACTTCATCCTCTTCTGATATTTCTTCACCTCAGTCACCGTTACTGCTGTACTCAAACTACAACTTTGTCGATGTAAGGGTCGACCTGAAAGTAGGCAGTCCAGTATCTCATCTAAGAGACATATCAACCAATGGCACACAACTACCTTCTGGACTGCGTTTCCCAAGCTGTGGAGTGCTTGCAGGCCACCTACTCATCAGTGGTACAGTCATCACTTCTGACGTCCAAGAGTACCAACTTTGGGCAATGAATCTCAAGACGCTGAACTGGTCTCGAATTGAAGCTGATGGTTTGGACACTGGTAGTTGGAATAAAGGCTTACTCTGGCAGAACCGCAACACATTTGTCGTCCTAGGTAATCGTACTGGCAATCAAGCAAACGATTACCAGCAGCGCAGAATCAACTGCTCTCATATCTGCGCCATTGAACTGGAAGCTTATGGATTATATGAAGCGCAGACTGAACGACTATCGCCTACGGCAGTTCCGCAGTTGTCGATGCCAATCCAGAACAACCGAGGATCAATAGATGGTAGCCTATTATCAGCTGCAGAAAACCTAGGACGTTCTGCGCTTGGGCTTCGCGAGGTTGCTGACATGGAGATCTTGACCTTGGGCAATGAACGCGTTCCAGTTAACTCTAGTATTCTTTCAAGACGATGGGGATCTTTCTTCCACCAGCTTGTGCACGAGAGCAATGATGCTACGAACAATGTCATAGCAAATGGCGATAAACGACCCATAAGCCTTTCACCAAGCGAGGCGCCAACAATTCGGCCCAACTTTTCATCGAGGCTATCAACCAACACCATCACGCAAAGCAGAGCATACAACACACAAATGCGCAATTCTCAGTCTTCATATATGTCAACACCAGCGGACTCAGCAATCGGTTCGATATCCGATGGTTCCTCGTCAAAACACGCCAGTCTCCTGAGTATGAATTCATCGGCTTCTGGGTTTACTGTCCTACAATCCCGGTTGCTATTCTTGCCTCATACCATTACCACCACTCGCGCCCTCCTCTTCTACCTCCACACCGGCATGTTACCACCTACCACCTCCCCACTATGCACAACACAAGTCCTTACATCATTCCTCCAAATCGCCAGAACATACTCAATCCCTGGTCTTCTCCCAGCAACAATCACGCGTCTACATCAAACACTATCCGCCGATACAATGGGCGACATTTTCAACTCAGCTGCTCTAGCAGCTGGAGATGGCACACACATCAGCAAAGTCGCTGGTTTGAAACCGAGAAACTCCGACACGAACGACAGATTACAAGCGTTCGCAAACCTGACCGTGGCGTTGTCGTCATCAAAGTCCCCACCATCACATCTTCAAAGTCAAATAAAGCAACAAACACCCCCAAGACGAAATTTGCTCAACCCACAAGCCTCATTCGAATCAACAACAAGTCAAGACTCGGACGCATCCGAATCGTCCACCACCTCTTCTTCTCAAGCTAGTGATGCTTCGGGTACTACAGATGATAGTGTCGCCACGAACGCAAGACGGTTAGTTGGAAATGACGACGAGAGAGCGATGTGGACGGGTGAGTGGAGTGCTGTTATTGGGCTGCAGAAACGGGGGTTAAGGGGGTTGTGGGAAGGTCAGGCGATTAAGAGGGAGATGTTGGCGAGAGAGAGGGAGGGGAGGGAGGGTGCTGGGAATGATAACGGAGTGACGGGTTTGGGGCTGGTTTGAGGAGGGTAGGTTTGGTTGAGGAAGGAGGTTGGGTTGGGTTGGGATGTGCTGGAAGCTGAGATGAGATGGGTTATGCTACTTTACTGTCAGGTCCTTTCCTTACCCTCTATCCTGCTTTCAAGACCTTGTTTCCTTATCTTAACACATTAAATCCATATCATCGAAGCTCAAGGACAGTTCTCCAGCACTTTACCTTACCTCAAAAAATTACATTATGAAGATACCAGCCCTATTTCATACTTACATCTTAAAGCCTCGCCCTCCAACCTAATAAGAAATGAAAAGCATAACCTAAGTGAAAAACTTTGTGGAGATTACTGAAGGGTACTGTTGGTAGTACGATTTGTGTATCTCACTATGGTATTGTTCGGGATGAGTTATTTGATCTTAGAGACATATGTGGAAGATCTGAAAATGGAATCTAGCTTGAAAATAGCGATGTTTCTTGTTTCTGTTTCTGTTTCTGTTTCTGTTTCTGTTTCTGTTTCTGTTTCTGTTTCTGTTTCTGT
>Ga0160428_1002187_pt1 | contig 12461 bp, 10 predicted proteins | sample SolpanmetagenomM_FD_108198 | JGI IMG/M metagenome (GOLD analysis project Ga0160428, IMG submission 108198) | Solar panel surface microbial communities from Lawrence Berkeley National Laboratory, California, USA - M | ecosystem: Engineered > Built environment > Solar panel > Unclassified ... | reverse complement strand
TTCTTTGACCGACTCGACGAGTTTGGGCAAGAACTCGCGTCCTTACTCACCCTCAATTTCCACCTCTTCGAGTCGCAGACCATTCTGTGACGAGTTTAAATAAGCCAGTTGGTGGTGGAGAAAAGCGTAATTAAGGGTCTGCCGCAGTGTCTTATAATTCCTACATATGTTAAACACGTAGGGGTTGGCTACGTCGGCGCGTTACAGGACTAAAGCGGGCGGGGCCCCATCCCCGCCCTGGCCCATGAGCATGCCTCGCTCATCGCCCAGCTCGCCCTGTGCAGTACGTTCGCTGCCAACGACATTATAACCATCCACGAGTTAATCGTCCAGTTTCCGGCCGGCGACATCGCCAACGGACTGGAGCAAGCCTGCGCCGAGTTTGTAGAGCAAGGCCGTGGCCCCGAGTTCCCCTTCGGCGACGATGCCCACTCCTACAGGATGCTGCTCACTGGCCTGCGCCGCATCGAGCGCCTTAGCCAGCAAGCCGCCCCTGTCTAGTATTTGCTTCTAGCCGCTGCTTAGCCGTGAATAAGAAAAAGTAGCCACCCATCGGCTTCAGCCGCCTCGACATGCCCGACGAAGCAGGCCACGAGGCCTAGGCCGATTGAGCTATTCACTCGTTGCCGAAAGTAACTCTGGGGTAGGTTTTCGTAGGCTCAAGATGAGAAGCACTACCACTACTGCCGTCAGGAAGTACTGCACAACGGTATTGATTGCGAAAGGCGTTAGAGTTAACATCTTCGGCACCATTCGCTTGTAGTCAAACGCTAGAAAAACCCAGCCTATAACGGTAAGCACTACGTAGGACAACTTAGCCCAGCGCTTGCCCTTCCTGATACCGTAGAATTGCCAAATAAAGAATGGCAACACTACCAGCAGCGCGATGTGCGTCGTGTGCTTGATATGCGGATCCCAAAAGCTTTTTTTATAGTAGTAATTGATAAGTAGAGAAACTACTGTGCCGATAATAAGGAGATTAAAGGCTAACACCTCATAGCTGTGCTTTTGCGCAAGAGTCATGGCGTAAGGCTAGTAAACGTTTGTGCAGGTACAAATAACGTCGACATGCCCCAGCTGATGTGTAAGATTCCCTATTTGGCGAGCCGGTGGAAATAAATGAGAATGCAGCATATTAATAGCATAGTAATTCTAAAAGTATGCGCCACAAAGTCAAGTAAGTGTCTTACAATTCCGCATATGTTAAACGAGCGTCGCACAGTTGAAAATTCAGCGCAGATAAGTTGGCCAGTACGAGTAGCTACTTAGAGGCTACTTAGCTCTCGCAGTCAGCGCGATAGCTACTAGTTCAGGTACCCTACTTGGCACCTACGCTAGTAGGTACTAAGTGGGGGTCGAGTAGGGCCCCAGTAAGGGGCGAGCAGCCCCGACTAATCGTTGGCATTGTGCAGGGCCCGCGGCGCGGCTGCGTAGTCGAGCACGGGCCGTTCGAGCGGCGGGATCGGCAGCTCGAAGACGCGGGTGAATTCGGCCTGCCAATTCAGGGGCCAGAGCTGCCCCGGGGCACACTCCCAAAATAAACGACGTAGCGTCGGCTGATAATAAAAGCGGCGGCCAAAGTAGTTTAGCTGCAGACACACCTGCGCCTGCGGCCACTCGGGGTAGTGCACGGGCAACGAGGCTGCCGGCGTCGCTAAGATGGCCGCTGGAAACCAACTGGCTGGGTCGACGGACACCGTGGCCAGGGGCAGTGACGCAACGGGCAGGGCCGCCGGAATGGGAGCGGGTTCCAGCAGCTTGTCGAGCAAGCGCATCCCAACCGTGCCCACCATCGTGCCGGCAGCCACGACCCCGACGGTTTGCAGATCCAACGGCAAGGGGGCCGGCGCCGCGACCGGCGCCGGAGCGGCCAGCACGGGCACCGCAGCCGGATCGGGTAGGGGAACGGCAAGCGTCAGGCCGTCGACGGGAGCTGGCTGCGCGCGTCGGCGGGCGTAGTAAGCCAGGGTGCTGCAGGAGTTGCCACAGTAGATGCGCCGTTGGTGGGCACTCTCGAAGGGCTTGGCACAGTGTCTGCATCGCCGCTGTTCGGGGGCGCGTTTTCGGTAGACTCGCATAAACAAAGGGGTAGTTTTGACTCAAATTTGCGCAAATTTGAGTCAAAACTACCCCACGTACAGCACATTTGCTAGGGTACCTGCGCTGCTCGCGGTTCACACCTAACAGGAAGCGGAAAGCTACGAGGAGGAGGGTAGGTTCCGAAAGGTGTGCCTTTCTGATACCCTCCCGCAGACTATAGGCCCTTTTACATGTTGTAAAGGGGGTCGTTTACAGCATGTAAAAAGGGCTACTCTTGACTGCTGACTACTGGTACACGTTTGAAAAACAGCCAAGTAAGTAGAAAAGCGAGCCAGAAAGGCAGCAGGAGTAATGTGCCTACCCGCCAGTCAGTGAGTTTTTGCAGAAAGGCAGCTGGTGACGTAGCGCTAGGTATGATTAGATACACTATCCATATTCCGGCTAACTGCACGCTTATCGCGGCAATAAACTGTGCGACAAGCGAATGCGACGTAATTTTTTGACTCAAGTAGAGCGCAACCCACCAGAGAGGCGGTAGTAAGAATAAGAGCGCTAGGTATAGTGCAAGGAGTGCTATTCCGCCATCTAGCCACCAGCCAATTACGAGTGTCAGGCCGAGGGTGAACATCGTAAACACCAACGCATATTCTCCCCTTTTTACCATGTTGCGAAAGTAGCTGTTTAGCTAATAAATGCTAAAAATACAGACTCGGTTAGCCCTACTGTAATTATGATTTCATCAAGGCTTGTCCGGTAAGGCCGATTATGTTAAGTGACTTTTCCAAGGAAATAGCCAGCGAATGCTCGTCTCCTTACTACTCCTAAAATCCTGTTTATCTAGCTGCTACCCGCGCTTGTGAATAATGTACACTCGGCCAGCAGCGGGGTTAAGCAAGCAAAAGGCCGTGCCCACCGGATAGCCCCCAAAGCTCGCGTAGTAGCATCCTGGTGCCTCGGCCAAGCGCCGCAACACGCTGCTACGGCGGTACTCCGACAGGTTGGCAAATTGAAGTAGAGAGCCATTATTCTCTCGCGTGTGGGCATCAATGGGTGTGGGACGCCAAGCGGACTGGTCCACCTCTTTCAGCCGCGCCTCATAGCCATGGCGGAAACCGGCAAAGTGAGGGTAGCGCGCAAAGTCGGCGCGGCGCACGGCTCGGCGTAGAGCGGCGGGGTCGAAAGCCAGCTCGTCGAAGGTAAAGATTTCGCCGTGGGGGGACCACCCGATGTAATCGATTTGTTGGCGGTCTTGGACCACCAGCGTACTATCACCAAGTAAGTCCGCCGCCTGTAGATAGGGCCATTCCGACGGCGAGGGTCGACGAGCGCCCCCAGCCAGGGTCATTACCAATCCTACCGCAACGATGCCTGCTATAAGGGCCGTTAGGAGGAGCACACGGGACATGACAGAGGGCAAGCGCATAGGAGAAAACGAGAGGTCGAGCAGGCAGGGAAAGTAAGGCAACAGCGCCGACCATCGTATCAAGTGCCGGTTCCCAAACCTCGTTGCCAGTCGAGCTTGTCACATTACTTACTGATGTTACGCAGCACCTGAGCCAGTCTGCTGGAAACAGGCTTTTCCTGCTCTCCTGGAGGTCATTTCCAGCAAGCTGACGTGGGTAGTGCGTAACATCAGTTACTTAAAGGAACGTTTAAAAAATGTGACAAATTCGGCTAGGGAGAGTTTTGCTCTTCATGAGCAAGTATGTGGCATATTTCCGCATCATTACTCAGTAGAGACACTTAAGCGTGTATCTGTGCCTAGTGCATTTGCTGCACCGGCTTTAGAAACCGTCTAGGTCATCACACACCTTTTCGATGTGGTCGAGCCCGTATAATAGGTCGTCCTCATCCACCCCCATCCACTGAAAAAGGGTTTTGATAAGGCCATATTGCTGCTGAACGTAGGTGCTGTCAATGGCGGTCCCACCGACCTGAAAACAAATCGGCTCGTGGTGGGCCATCCGATTACGCACGTCGTTCACCTGCGCCAATTCATTAAATATCAGCGTTTGGTTGTACTGAATAAGGGGCGTACTGCTGGGCTTAGCAGGAAATATCTGGAGCAGGGTTTGGTGCGCCGCGTAGTACTGCGGCTGTGCGAATAGGTAACGCCATAGGCCAAAGTCCATCTCGGCCACCAGTTTGTGGTGCGTGTACAGCGGTCCCAATCGCCGGATGCCAGTGCGGATGACATCTGCCGTTTTTCGACACCTATTGGTATCAAATATGCCGCCAGAGGCCACGGCATTGCGGAGCCAGTCATTGCCCAACCGGGCCGTGTAGTGAGCGTCCACGGCGTTGCGCAGGGCGATTTCAAAGCAGCTGACAACCGTATATAACTCTTGCGACAAGCGCAGGTTGAGCCGGTAGAGCGTCATGGCTTTTCTCGTATTGTTGCCGCAGGCACGCACGTAGCGGCCCAAACGGGGAGCAGAGATAATCTGCTCAAAATCTGCGTATTTCATTAAGTACGGGTGCGCGACGCCTGATTTTTTTAGGCGTTTAAGAAAATTTGTCGTATATTTGCCCCATATTATTCCCGGTAGCCCCTGAACTCGTTCAAGCTACCGGGTTTTGCTTTTTAGGCCGGTAGCCACACCAGTGCGCGGGCAGACCGATTAGCTGAAGCAAAGCTACTTCGCTCTTTTGGTGGATTTGTTTGATGTAAGCGGTCTTTAATAGGATACGCCAAACCGATGGCTTTCCCAAAGGCGCTCCCGCCTAATTGAGAAAAATCCAGTTATCTCAAATAGTACAAAAGAACGCCCGACCTACTCGACAGAATGGGTCGGGCGTCTTGGTTTCGTCCCTTAACATAATAGACAATTTAGGACAAAATAACTCATTGATTTTAAATATTTTGTCCTTCAATCTCTTGGCGATAACGCTTGACACTGGCGCGGCTAATCCCGGTAAGCGTCACAATTTCGGCCACCGATAAGCCCCGTTCTAAGGCCGTGGCTACCTTGCCCAGCTTCTCGGCATCGCGCCCAGCGGGCCGGCCCAGGTGCTTCCCCTGCTGCTTGGCTAGCTCGATACCGGCCAAGCTCTTCTGCCGGTTGTTCTCCCGTTCGTACTGATTGAACGAGCTGAATACCCCGATAATCATCTTACCCGCTGGCGTGCGCGAGTCGATGCCCAGGTCAAGCGCCCGAAAATGCACCCCGCGCCGGTTAAATTCCTCCACCAGTTGAATGGTGTGCACGGTATTGCGGCCAAGTCGCGCCAGGCGGTTCACCACCACCACGTCGCCTTCCCGCACGGCGGCTAGCAACTCGTCGAGGGCTGGACTATGGGTCCGCGTACCGGAAACCTTCTCCTGAAAAATGCGCGTGCAGCCCGCTTGGGTGAGGTCTTCCACCTGCGTGGCTAGGTTCTGGTCGGTGGCGGAAACGCGGGCGTAGCCGAAAGTATGCTGCATGGCTCAGTAAGTATGGGTCACAAACTTACATTACGGAACCCACTTCTTGAGCCATTAAAAAGGCCGTTTCAGCGTCAAATGGCTAAGCCGGTCTAGTGGCTCAGAAAGGTGCACCTTTCTGAGCCGACCTTTCATTTACTATTGAGTGCTCGCTCGGGCACCCGCTTAGTAGCGCGCTTGCGGCAGTGCCTTAAGTTAGAGGTACTAGACACCCCCAACAGAGCGTCCATACGCTTGGAGCAGGGCTATCAAAAATTGCGTTATGTGCTGAATGAGCGTTTTCATATTTTTAGCTGACGAGTTCAGTTGGCGACAACAAACGTAATATTAACAGATTGCTTGCCAGATTGCTGGACTGCAGCGCCCGGCGAGTTTGCGAAATTCATCTACGATTCAAGGTTTAGGAAACGAGCCAAGTAGATGAGTTTCGTAAACTCGCAACGGGTTGCTTTCCCGGGCCTGGGCAAACAAGACCTTCCCGCAGCTAGGCGGCTCTAGAAAGTCCCTCTCTCATCTGGTTTCTGTCCATTAACATAATCCTTGATATCGTACACATCTTGCCACTGTGCTACTTTCAACGGCTACACAGAATTGTACTTAGAACTTGTCTAGTGCTGCCTCAGTTAGCGCCCTATTGCTTGATTCAGTACCTTTGACCCCATGAGGCTGTTGGTCCTTTTCTTGGCGATGTATGTACTGGTGCTCTCTGGGGTGCCCTGTGATACTCTGTGCCAAGACGAACCTACCGCCACCGCAGCGCCGGGGGCTCCTGCTCATTCGGGCGAGCAAGGAGCTTGCAAAAGCTGTTCGCCGTTTAGCGTGTGTGCTGCTTGCACGGGCTTCACCCTGCCAGCTCCGGTTTGGGCCGTGCCCGTCGCTCGCGTCGTGCCCCCCGCCGCCCCGGCCCGGCTTCCATTGTACCAGGTGCCCGATACGCTGGAAGTAACGGCGTGTATCTGGCAGCCGCCCCGATTGGTGTAGTCCCTTTTAGGTCGCTCCCCCACCGCATTGCGCAGCGGGGAGCTATTGACTACGCAAATCACCCCTAACTTCATGAAAATCATCCTAGTGTCACTTGGAGTGACACTCGCCTCTATGCCTATGGCGTGGGGCCAGCAACGCCTGCACGTCTCGGTGCAGGATGCTACCACCGGTAAACCTCTCCTGGGGGCCACCGTTCGGTTATTACCCGGCAACACGGGCGCGGCGGCCGATGTGGAAGGTAAACTAGTGCTACCGCTCCCGGCACCCGGCCGCTATGCCCTCGCATCCTCGTTTATTGGCTACCAAAGCCGGACCGACAGCCTGACGCTGCCCACTACAGGCGACACGCTCACCGTGCGCCTAGTGCCCGTCGAGGGCGAGCTATTGGAGGAGGTGGTGGTTTCCTCCACCCGCAGCAACCGCAGCATTGACGACATTCCGACCCGCATCGAAGCCATTACGGGCGAAGAGTTAGAGGAAAAGGCCAACATGAGGCCGGGCGACATTCGGATGCAGCTCAACGAGAGCACCGGCATTCAGGTGCAGCAGACCTCCCCCGTCTCGGCCAGCGCCAACATTCGCATTCAGGGCCTGGACGGGCGCTATACCCAACTACTGCAAGATGGCTTTCCCCTCTACTCCGGCTTCGCGGCGGGCCTGAGCATCCTGCAAATCCCCCCACTTAACTTGCGGCAGGTCGAAGTCATTAAGGGCTCTGCTTCTACCCTTTACGGCGGCGGGGCCATTGCGGGCCTGGTCAACCTGATTACCAAGCGGCCCGGCGAGAAGCCGGAACTGAGCTTCCTGGCCAACGGCACCACGGCCGGCGGGCTGGACCTGAGCGGGTATTGGGGGCAAAAAAGCGAGAAGGTCGGCGTGACCCTGTTTGCTGCCCGCAACACCCAACAGGCCTACGACCCTGGCCATACGGGCTTCTCGGCCGTGCCCCGCTACGAGCGCTACACCGTCAACCCCCGGCTCTATTTCTACCTGAACCCCACTACCACCCTCACCGTGGGCGGCATGGGCAATTGGGAGAACCGTATCGGGGGCGACATGCAGCTGCTCGACGGGCAAGCCGACCAGACGCACCGCTACTTCGAGCGCAACCTCTCCGACCGCCTGGCCTCCCAGGTGCAGTTTGACAAACGCTTTACCCGCTCGTTCCTAACCGTGAAGAACAGCGTGAGCTACTTCAACCGGGTGCTGACCCAGCCCGACTACCGCTTTGCCGGGCGGCAGGTGGCCAGCTTCACGGAGGCCAGTTACACCCACACCGGCGAGCGGGCCGAATGGATTGGCGGGGCCAACCTGTGGACGGAGCAGTTTACGGAAAACGGCGCAGCCCTAGGTCGCAACTACCGCTACGTCACCACCGGGGCCTTCCTGCAAAACAACTTCAAAGCCACCGACTGGCTGACGCTGGAAACCGGTCTGCGCGGGGACTATCACAACCAGTTTGGGCTCTTCGTGCTGCCTCGGGTATCGGCCCTGTTCCACATCTCGCCGCGCTTGACCTCCCGGCTGGGTGGGGGCCTGGGCTATAAAGCCCCGACTATTTTCACGGAAGATGCTGAAAGCTTGGGCTTTCGCAACGTGCTGCCCATTGACCAGGCAGCGGCGCAGGCCGAAACCTCGCAGGGGGGCAATTTTGACGTGAACTACCGCACCACCTTGTTTGAGGTGCTGGACGTGTCCGTGAACCAGCTCTTTTTCTATACCCGCCTTAATCACGCGCTGGTGCTGGATATCCCGGCCATCATTACGCCGGGCCCCACCAGCGGCGGGTACCAGTTTACGAACGCCAACGGCCCTATTGTGAGCCGGGGCCTGGAAACCAACGTGCGCGTGGGCTACGAGGATTTCCAACTCTATGCGGGCTATAGCCTGGTCGATACCCGCCGCCGCTACGCGGGCGAGGACTACAACAGCCCCATTCCCTTAACGGCCCGACACCGGGTCAACCTGGTGGGCGTGTACGAGCAGGAAGGCAAGCTGCGGGTCGGCGTGGAAGCCTACTACGTGGGGCGCAAGCCGCTGTCTACCGGGGAACAGTCGCGCGCCTACTGGCTCATGGGCCTCATGGGCGAGCGGCGCTGGAAGCACTTCAGCGTATTTGTCAACTTCGAGAACCTGCTCAATATCCGGCAAGACCGCTACCAAGCGGTCGTGCTTCCCCCGGTAGAGCGGCCCTCTTTCCGCGAAGTATGGGCGCCCCTGGATGGGACGGTCGTCAATGGTGGCCTCAAGTTATTCCTGTAGTCTTTTTGGTAGCTAACCAGGCAACTAACGCCTAATCCACCCGTTCAAACCGAGTGGAAAATAGCCCCGGACCTCGCCCTGGGGCTGCTGGCTGGCGGCTTTCAAACCAGTTTGCACAGGTGGCAGGCTAGGCGGCCCCGGCGCTGCGAATTGGCAGCGGGCTGCTTTACACGCTTTTGGGGCCCGGCCACGCGCATACTTACCCGGCTGCCTCCTCGCGCTGGGGCAAGCACTTCGTACTTGGTCTAGCGCTAGCTATGTTTCTGGCTCCCTGCCTAGAAGTGCAGACCTTTTTTAACGAATGGTCGTACTGGCGCTGCTGATAGCCGTGTACGTAGTGGCCTCCGTTGCCACTAGATGCGTGCTGGTAGCCGGGGCCTCGGGGCCTGCACCGCCTGCCCCAGGCCGGCATTGCCCGCTACGAGCGTCGCCTGACGGGGGTAGTACGCGTGGGCGTGGGCATCACCAGCTTTTTTATGGAATGGTAGCCTGCCAACTGCCTTCCCCTTCTCTTAAATCCTTGCCTTTAGTCTATATGCCTGACCCTACTTCCTCCGATACCAACGAGGAGCTGAACACCGCCAAGCAGGTGAGCCTCGACAACGTGGGCGCGCTCAACCGCGAGCAGCTCACACCCCAAGCCGCAGCCGAACCTCAGGGCCACGACGTACCCGGCCATGATCACGCTCCAGCTAAAGCCCCCGCGTCGGCTACCCCTAAGCGCCGCCTCACCGCCGACCCGCTGGGTGACTCGTGCTGCGTCGTGCCCGCCAAGCCTCTCACAGGCAACCCGGCTACCCTAGCCGATGCAGCGGCTACTGAAGCGGATGACGACGAGGAGCATGACCATCAGGTAAGAGAAGGTAACCCCTATCTGTTGCCAGGCCTGAGCCTAGTACTACTGGTGGGCGGTTTAGCCCTCGACCATTTTCAGACGGGCTTCTTCGCGGGCTGGGTGCGCCCACTCTGGTATGGCTTGGCCTTTCTACTGGTGGGCTGGAAAGTCATCCGCTCGGCCATTCAGAGCATTCCCAGCGGCAACGTGTTCAACGAGTTTCTGCTGATGAGCCTCGCCACCATCGGCGCGTTTGCCATCGGGGAGTACCCGGAAGGCGTGGCCGTGATGCTCTTCTACACCGTAGGCGAGCTGTTTCAGGACGCGGCCGTGAACCGAGCCAAGCGCAGCATCAAGGCCCTGCTCGAAATTCAGGCCACCGAAGTGACGGTAGTGCGCAACGGGCAGAATCAGGTCATCGACCCCAAAGCCGTGCAGGTGGGCGACGTCCTGGAAATCAAGCCCGGCGAGAAAGTAGCCCTCGACGGCACGCTGAACACGACGGCAGCCAGCTTTAACACGGCGGCCCTGACCGGCGAGTCAGCCCCGCAAACCAAGCAGCCGGGCGACGCTGTGCTGGCCGGCATGATTAACCTGGAAAGCCTAGTGCGGGTGACTGTCACGGCAGGCTTTCAGGATACCAAGCTCAGCAAGATTCTGGCAATGGTGCAGGACGCGGTGGGCCGTAAAGCCAAGACGCAGCAGTTCATCACCAAGTTTGCCAAAGTGTATACCCCCATCGTGGTGGGGCTGGCCACGCTGCTGGTGCTGGTGCCACTGCTGGTAGTGCACGATTACGTATTCCGCGACTGGCTCTACCGGGCGCTGGTGTTTCTAGTCATTTCCTGCCCCTGCGCGCTGGTTGTCAGCATTCCGCTGGGTTACTTCGGCGGCATCGGAGCCGCCTCCAAGGCAGGCATTCTCTTCAAGGGCTCCAACTTTCTGGACGTGCTGCGCGAGATTGATATCGTCGTGATGGACAAGACCGGCACGCTGACCAAGGGCGTATTTGCCGTGCAGCAGGTGCAGCCCGCCCCGGGCACCGAGCCCGCGCAACTGCTGCGGCTGGTCGGAGCCTTGGAAACCAAGTCTACCCACCCCATCGCCCGCGCCGTGGTTGCCCACGTCGGGGAGGCAGCAACGGGCGTGGCGGTGGAAAACGTGGAGGAAATCGCTGGCCACGGCCTGCGCGGCCGGGTGGACGGCCGCGACGTGCTGGCCGGCAACACCAAGCTGCTGAGCAAGCTCAACGTCGCGTACCCGGCCGAAGTAGACCAGGTAGCCGACAGCATCGTGGTGGCCGCTCTCGACGGCAAGTACGCCGGCTACCTCACCGTGGCCGACGCCCCGAAGGAAGACGCGGCCCAGGCCGTCCGGGAGTTGAAAGCCGATGGCATCACCAAGCTCGTCATGCTCTCCGGCGACAAGGACAGCATCGTGCAGCGCGTGGCCAAGGAGTTGGGCATTACTGAAGCGCACGGCGGCCTGTTGCCCGAAGACAAAGCCCGGTACGTGCAGCAGTATCTAACGGAGGGCCACAAGCTGGCCTTCGTGGGCGACGGGGTGAATGACGCGCCCGTGGTGGCCCTGGCCGACGTGGGTATTGCGATGGGCGGCCTGGGCTCGGATGCTACCATCGAAACGGCCGATGTGGTGATTCAGACCGACCACCCCAGCAAGATTGCCACGGCCCGGCGCATCGCTCGCGCTACCCATAACGTGGTGTGGCAGAATATCTGGCTGGCCTTTGCCGTGAAGGCCCTTGTCCTGGCATTAGGCGCTGGTGGACTGGCCACAATGTGGGAAGCCGTCTTTGCCGACGTGGGGGTAGCCCTGCTGGCCATTCTCAACGCCGTGCGCATCCAGCGCATGAAATTCTAACCCCATGCTTTTTCTACACCAAGCCGAAACGCTTACACCTGAGCAGCAATTAGCGAATCAACACGCCTGGCTAGCCACTATCGAGACCCAGGAAAAGCACGTGCTCTCGCTCAGTAACGTCTTTGACGTAAATGTGCCGTACACGCCCCCATCCGCTGCCGACTAAACGGCCTGCCGATTATTTGGGTGCTCAGCCTTACTTTTTTGATAAGCAGTAATTTACCAGCCTTCTGCTTGCGCCACAGCGGGGTCAATGATGCGGCACAGCTGCTTGTATTGTGCGCTCGATTCCACGAAGTTTTGCAGCAGAGTCGGCGGATTACCCTTGCCATCGTCGTACGAGCACTCGAAGCCCGCCGCTCGCAAGTGCTCGTACTCGGCACTGCCATTATCTACGGCATGCACAAACTGAATTCGGGGCAGGAGGAACCCCTCTTCCCATATTTCGCACTCAAATCCAAAGTAGGCTTTCGGTTGGGAGCTGTCCGAATAATAGCGCCGGTAATATTCATCCGTTCCTAAAGTGAGTAGCTCTTGTAGATTAGGATAGCGTTGTTGTTCAGTAGGTTGCATAACTGAAGGCTGCATAGAGTGTGTTTTGCAATTGCAACAAAGGGATTATAATCCCACGCTTGAAATCAGTGCGGATTTCGGCTTGTCCGACGGCTACGCCTGGCGTGGTACTTTGCTGGCCAAGTTGCCCTATTTTGGAGCCTGACTCTGGTTAACTTCCGCCCACGAAATAGGGGCTGCTGGTGCTACTGCCTGCCCCGCTACGGAAAGCAATAATGAGGTGGTCTGATTACGCTGGACAGTTTAGGGCACTAAGTGGGGTTCTTGTTCCAAAAGGGCGGTTTTACACGCTAAGCAGTTAACAAATTGATTCAGTGATTATTGCCAGCAGTGAATTCCAGGTTTATCAAAAAGGAAATCCTTTTTGATAAACCTGGTACACCCGTTGGATTGCTTGGAATCGCCCTTTTTAGAGGTGTTTTGCAGCTACCCTTTTTGATAAAGTGCTGCCGGAGGGCTTAG
>Ga0160428_1002186_pt1 | contig 12461 bp, 9 predicted proteins | sample SolpanmetagenomM_FD_108198 | JGI IMG/M metagenome (GOLD analysis project Ga0160428, IMG submission 108198) | Solar panel surface microbial communities from Lawrence Berkeley National Laboratory, California, USA - M | ecosystem: Engineered > Built environment > Solar panel > Unclassified ... | reverse complement strand
GTCGAGGTCGAGGTGGAACCCCGCGGCGACGACCTCGCGCAGCGACTCCGCGATGAGCGGGTCGTCGGGCAGCTCCTCGTGCTCGGTGATCTCCAGGTGCACGCGCCCGTGGGCGATGCCGTGCCGGTCGGCCAGGGCCGTGATCCAGCGCCCGATGCCGCGCCGGTGCAGGCTGCCGACGCCGAGGTTGATGCTGACGTCCAGCGCGAGGCCCTCGGCGTCCCAGCGGGCGACGTGCTCCAGCGCCTGCCGCGCGACGTGGTCGTCCAGGCGCGCGCCGAGGCCGGCGGCCTCCGCGTGGGGCAGGAACTCGTCCGGCATCAGGACGCCCTCGCGGGGGTGGTGCCAGCGCACCAGCGCCTCGGTGCCGACCACGCGCAGCGGGTCCAGCGCGACGATCGGCTGGTGGACGACGACGAGCTCGCCCACCTCCTCGGCGGGGGCGCCCTGCAGCAGCAGCCGGCGCAGCTCGCCCTGGCGGGCCAGGCCCCCCAGCACCTGCTCGCGCAGCTGCGGCCGGTAGACCAGCGAGCGGCCCTTGCCGGCCTGCTTCGCGGCGTACATCGCGACGTCGGCGTCCACGAGCGCGGTGGCCAGCGGCACGCCCGCGGGCAGCGCCGCGATCCCGACGCTCGCGCTGACGGGGGAGGGCACCCCGCCGGTGTCGAAGGGGGCGTCCAGGGCCGCGAGCAGCCGGCCGCCCGGGCCGTCCTCGTCCCGCGGGGAGGTGCCCAGCACGACGATGAACTCGTCGCCGCCCGTGCGCGAGACCACGCCGTCGCCGCCGACCGCGGCGCGCAGCCGGTCCGCGACGTCGACGAGGAGGGCGTCGCCGACGGCGTGCCCGCGGGTGTCGTTGATCTGCTTGAAGTCGTCGAGGTCGATGAGGCACAGGTGCACGTCCACCTCGTGCAGGCGCTGGCGCCGCTCCGCCGTCGCCCGGTGCAGGCCGCGCCGGTTCACCAGGTCGGTCAGGGGGTCGCGCTCGGCGGCCCGCTCGGCCCGCATCAGCGAGCGCGCCGCGAAGAACACGCCCGCGCAGGCCAGGACGTAGCCGCTGGGCGTCACGACCTCCTCGGCCGCCGAGGGCAGGGCGCCGACCCGGCCCAGCAGCCAGAGCAGGGGCACGACGCAGAAGACGGGGACCGTGGTGAGCAGGCGCTGCCCGTCGCGGCGCAGCGTGCCGCCCGCGAAGGGCGTGCCGACGTGGCGCATCGTCGGGTGCTGAGCGGCGAGGGCCAGCAGCGCGCACGCGAGGGCCGCGGAGGCGCCCAGCGCGACCGACTGCCCGTGCGCGCCGGCCTGCGCGGTGACGACCTCGCTGGCCGCGACGAGCACGACGCCGGCGAGGACGACCAGGGTCGTGGCGGGCGCCAGGCCCTCGCGGGCGGTGACCAGCCGGAGCAGGCCGACCGCGACGACCGTGCCGACCGCGGCGACGAGCGCCACCTGCGAGCGCGCCCCGACGTCGTGCAGCGTGCTGAGCAGCTGCACGAGCACGAGGCTCGTGCCGCACGCGGTCAGCGCGAGGTCCGGCCAGGTGGTGCGGGCGCGCCGCCGCGGCAGGCGCAGGGTGCGCACGAGGGCCGGGACCAGGGCCAGCGCGCCCACCTGCAGGACGGTCAGCCCGTGGCGCGCGGCCGCGACGTGGTCCCCGGAGACCTCCCGGGCCACGGCGGTGACGAGGCCCAGGCCGAGCAGCGCGAGGACGGCGATCCAGGTCGAGGGGGCGGCGGGGCGGTGGCGCCGGACGCCCAGGGCGCCGGCCACGAGGGCGGCGGCCTGCGCCGCCACGAGCACGGGCCCCACGAGGACGTCGGCGGCGCAGCTGACCCCCACGACCACGGCCACGGCTGCGACGAGTCCCCACCTGCCCCTGCTCACGCGACCCCCTCGGCGCACCCCCGGGTCCGCTGGCGGACGGTGGCGGGGGTGCTGACGTGGTCATCGACCACCGCGCCGCCGCACTCATTCGGCCGATCGGGGGGCGGTCGGCGGGGGCGGGGCCCTCAGTCGTGGGTGGAGCGCTCGTGGCCGCCGTGGGCGGAGGGCTCCAGCTGGAACGTGGCGTGCTCCACGGCCACCTCGAAGTGCTCGGCGACGCAGGCCTGCAGCTCGTCGAGGATCTGCGGCGCGTGCCCGTCGTGGAAGCAGTCGTCGTCGAGCACGACGTGCGCCGAGAGCACCGGGAGCCCGGAGGTGATCTGGCTGGCGTGCAGGTCGTGCACGGCCTGCACGTGCGGCAGGTCCAGCAGGTGCCGGCGGACGGCGTCGAGGTCGAGGCCGGGGGGCGCCGACTCCAGCAGGACGGCCGTCGTCTCGCGCAGCAGCCGCACGGTGCGGGGCAGGATCAGCGCCCCGATCAGCAGGGAGACCACGGCGTCGGCGCGGGTCCAGCCGGTGAGGGCGATGACGGCCGCGGCCACCAGGACGGCCACGGAGCCCAGGGCGTCGTTGGCCACCTCCAGCACGGCGGCGCGCATGTTGACCCCGCGGCGCCCGCCCGTGCCGCCGCGCGTGAGCACCAGCAGCGACACGAGGTTCCCGGCGAGGCCGACGGCGCCGAAGACGATCATCGCGGTGGACGACACCGACGGCGGGTCGAGCAGGCGGCGCACGCCCTCGACGACGACGAAGACCCCCACCGCGAGCAGCACGGCGGCCTGCAGCGTCGCCGCGAGGACCTCGGCGCGCCGGTAGCCCCAGGTGCGCTGCGGGGTCGCGGGGCGCAGCACGAGCGTGGCCGCGATGAGCGCGATCACCAGGCCGGCCGCGTCGGTGAGCATGTGCCCCGCGTCGGCGAGCAGCGCCAGGCTGCCCGAGACCCAGGCGCCGACGGCCTCGACGACGAGGATCGAGGTGGTGATCGCCAGGACGACGGCGAGGCGCCGCCGGTCGGCGAGGGCCGCGGCGTGCCCGTGCCCGTGGCCGTGGCCGTGCCCGTGGCCGCTCACGGCAGCACCCGGGTGGTCGTCGCGGTCACCCTGCGACAGTACCCACGCTCCCCGCGGGCGGGCCGCTGCCGTGAGCAGGCTCTCGGGCCGTCAGCCCCGCGCGGCGACGGGCTGCTGCTGGGTGGTGCAGTGCACGCCCCCGCCGAAGGCGAACACGTCGCGCGCGTCGACCAGGACGACCTCGCGGCCGGGGTGGGCCTCCTGCAGGACGCGGACGGCGTCGGCGTCGCGCGGGTCGTCGAACCCGCACAGGACGACAACGGAGTTCGCGACGTAGTGGTTGACGTAGGAGAAGTCGACGAGCTCGCCGTCGACCTCGGTGGTCTCCGGGGCGAGCAGCGGGACGACCTCCAGCCGCTGCCCGCGCGCGTCGACGGCCTCGCGCAGCAGCTCGGTGACCTCCGCGCCGACGGCGTGGTCGGGGTGGCCGGGGTCGGGCTGGGTGTGCACGACGACGGTGCCCGGGCGGGTGAAGGCGGCGACGATGTCGACGTGGCCGCGCGTGCCGAACTCGCCGTAGTCGGCGGTCAGCCCGCGCGGCAGCCAGATGGCGGTGCTCGTGCCGAGCCGGGCGTGGACCTCGGCCTCGACCTGCGCGCGCGACCAGCCGGGGTTGCGGTGCGGGTCGCGCTGCACCGTCTCCGTCAGCAGGACCGTGCCGGCGCCGTCGACGTGGAACCCGCCGCCCTCCTGCGTCAGGGGGGAGGCGTCGACCGGGGTTCCCGCGAGGCCCGCGACGTGGCGGCCGAGGAGGCCGTCGCGCCCCCAGGCCGCCCACGACTGCGCGCCCCAGCCGTTGAACACCCAGTCCACGGCGCGCAGGCCGTCGGGGGCGGTGACGAACGTCGGGCCGGAGTCGCGCAGCCAGGAGTCGTCGAGGGGCACCTCCGCGGTCCGCACGCGGGGGTCGAGGAGCTCGCGGGCCGCCGCGGGCGTGGCCGGGTCGAGGAGGACCGTCACCGGCTCGAAGCGCACCACGGCGTTCGCGATGCCGGCCCAGGCGCGGCGCGCGCGGGCCAGGTCGGGCCCGCCCTCCTCGCCGAAGGTGGCGTTGGGCGGCGGGAAGGCCATCCACGTCCGCTCGTGCGGGTCGCCCTCGGCGGGCATCACCCGCGGGCCGGGGTGCCCGTCCGCGGCCGGGGCGTCGGTCTCGCTCACGGTGGTCCTCCCGTCCGGCCGGCGCGGCGCCGGCCGGTGCACGATCCCACCCGGGCGGCGCCCGGGGGGCGGACACGCGCGATCGGGGGTGTCGCTCCCGTCGCGCCGGACCCGGCCGCCGGCCGGGCCCGGCTGGCTACCCTGCGGGCCATGCGGCTGACCCCGACCGAGCGCGACCGCCTGCTGCTGTTCACGGCGGCGGAGCTCGCGCGCTCGCGCCGGGCCCGCGGCTGGCTCCTGAACGTGCCGGAGGCCACCGCGCTGATCGCCGACACCGTGTGCGAGGCCGCGCGCGGGGGTGCGCGCCTGACCGAGGCGATGGCCGCGGGCCGCGAGGTCCTGGGGCCGGGCGACGTGCTGCCCGGTGTCGCCGACGTCGTCACCGAGGTCGACGTGGAGGCCGTGTTCGACGACGGCACCCGCCTCGTCGTGGTCCTCGACCCGATCGGCGGCGGCCACCTCGGCGCCGACGCCCCGGGGGCGGCCCTGCCCGGCGACGCGCCGCCCGTGACGTTCGGCGACGTCGTCGCGGTCGAGGTGACGAACACCTCCGAGGTGCCGATCAGCGTCACGTCGCACTTCCACTTCTTCGAGGTGAACCCCCGCCTGCGCTTCGACCGCGCCGCGGCCTACGGGCGCCGGGCCGCCGTGCCCGCGGGGGCGTCGGTGCGCTTCGACCCGGGGCAGCGGCGGACGGTGGACCTCACCCCGATCGCCGGCGCCCGCGTCGCCGTCGGGTTCGCCGGCCTGGTCGACGGGCCGCTGGACGCGCCCGGTGCGCGCGAGGAGGCGCTGCGGCGCGCCCGCGCCTGCGGGTACCTGGACACGGGTCCCGGCGGGGACGGGGACGGACATCGGGACGGGGACGGCGCGGCGGGGAACACCGGCGACGACGGGAGGGGGGCGCGGTGAGCCTCGAGGCGGGGGAGCACATCGCCACCTACGGCGCCCGGCGCGGCGACCGGCTGCGGCTGGGGGACACGGGTCTCGTGGTCGAGGTCACCGACGACGCGCAGGAACCGGGGCAGGAGTTCCTCGCCGGGTTCGGCAAGACCGCGCGCGACGGCCTGCACCTCAAGGCCGCCACCGTGCGCGCGACGTGCGACCTGGTCATCTCCAACGTCGTGGTGATCGACGCCGTCCTCGGGATCCGCAAGGTGTCGATCGGCGTCCGCGAGGGCCGGATCCACGCGATCGGGCGGGCGGGCAACCCCGACACCCTCGACGACGTGGACGTCGTGGTCGGCACCGGCACGAGCATCGTCTCCGGCGAGGGCCTGATCGCGACGGCCGGCGCGGTGGACACCCACGTCCACCTGCTGTCGCCGCGCATCATGGAGGCGTCGCTGGCCTCGGGCGTCACCACCGTCATCGGCCAGGAGTTCGGGCCCGTGTGGGGCGTCGGCGTGAACTCGCCCTGGGCGCTGCGGCACGCGTTCAACGCCTTCGACGCGTGGCCCGTGAACATCGGGTTCCTCGCGCGGGGTTCCTCCTCCGACCCCGGTCCGCTCGTGGAGGCGCTCGTCGAGGGCGGCGCGAGCGGGTTCAAGGTGCACGAGGACATGGGCGCGCACACCCGCGCCCTGGACACCGCGCTGGGCGTCGCGGAGCAGTTCGACGTGCAGGTGGCGCTGCACACCGACGGCCTCAACGAGTGCCTCTCGGTGGAGGACACGCTGGCGGTGCTCGAGGGCCGCACGATCCACGCGTTCCACATCGAGGGGTGCGGCGGCGGTCACGTCCCGAACGTCCTGCGGCTGGCGGGGGAGGCGAACGTCATCGGTTCCTCGACGAACCCGACCCTGCCCTTCGGCCGTGACGCGGTGGCCGAGCACTACCACATGATCATGTCGGTCCACGGGCTGCGGGGCGGACCTCCCGGGCGACGAGGCCATGGCCCGCGACCGGATCCGCGCGGGGACGATGGGCGCCGAGGACGTGCTGCACGACCTCGGCATCATCCCCATCACCTCCTCCGACGCGCAGGGCATGGGCCGCGCGGGCGAGACGGTGCGGCGCACGTTCGCGATGGCCGGGAAGATGAAGGCGGAGTTCGGGGCCGCGAACCCGCGCCACGACAACGACCGCGCGCTGCGCTACGTCGCCAAGCTCACCGTCAACCCGGCGATCGCCCACGGCCTGGCCCACGAGGTGGGGTCGCTGGAGGTCGGCAAGCTGGCCGACGTCGTGCTCTGGCGGCCGGAGTTCTTCGGCGCCAAGCCGGAGCTCGTCCTGAAGGCGGGCTTCCCCGCCTACGGCGTGACGGGCGACCCGAACGCGTCGATCGACCGGGCCCAGCCCCTGGTGCTGGGCCCGCAGTTCGGGGCCCACGGGGCCACGGCCGCGGACCTCTCGGTCGCCTTCACGTCGCAGGCCGCGGCGGACGCCGGCAACGACGCCATGACCACGCGCCGCCGCCGCGTCGGGGTGCGGGGCACCCGGGGGATCGGCCCGTCGGCCATGCTCCTCAACGACCGCACCGCCGAGGTGCGGGTCGCCGCGGCGACGGGGCTGGTCACGGTCGACGGCGACCCCGTCAGCTCCCGGCCCGCGTCGTCGGTCAGTCTCAACCGGCTGTACTTCCTGTAGGGGCGGCCGCGGCGACCGATGACTTCCTCCCGGCGACCGGGTCCACCTCCCGACGGCCCGTCGTCGCGGGCGGACCGTCCCCGCCGGACCGGCCCGACGACCCCGCACGCCACCCGAAGGAGACTCCACCGTGGGACGCATCGCCGCCGCTCTGTTCACGACCCTCGACGGCTCGGCCGAACGGCCCGACCAGTGGCACGGCCCGTACTTCGACGAGGCCGTGGGCCGCGCCGTGGACCGCCACACCTCGCGCTGCGAGAGCTACCTGATGGGGCGGGTCCTCTACGAGCAGTGGGCCCAGTACTGGCCCGGCAACGACACCGACCCGTTCGCGGCGTTCATCAACCCGATCCCCAAGTTCGTCCTGTCGGCCACCCTGGCGCAGGCGGACTGGGCGGGGACGACGGTGCTGCCCGACCTCGCCGCCGTCCGCGCCCTGCGCGAGCGCACCGACGCCACGATCGGGATGACGGGCAGCCTGCGCACCGTGCGGTCCCTGCTGGCGGCCGGGCTGCTCGACGAGCTCGTCCTGCTCGTGGACCCGGTGCTCGTCAGCGGTGAGCGGCGCTGGACGGACGAGCTGGGGCGCACGCCGCTGGAGCTGGTCTCGAGCGAGGCGCTGCCCACGGGCGTCCTCCACCTCGTCTACCGCCCGGCCGCCCAGGCCTGAGCCGCCGTTCCGAGCGGGGTTCCGGGCCGGGGTTCCGTCCAGGGTCCTGTCCGGCGTTCCGACCCGGGCCTCGGGTCGCGGGTCCGCGGGCCGGGTCAGGGGGAGCCGGGTGCCGCGGGCCCGGGGGGCGTGGCGTCGGCGGCGGGACCGGTGACCGCGGCGGGCGCGGTCAGCGGGGTCCCGTCGACCGCGCAGTGCCGCAGGTTGCGCCGCCGCACCGCGGAGTGGCCCGGCCCGACGGTCGCCGCGGCGAGGACGGCGGCCGCGACGAGCAGGCCCGCGCAGACCAGGAGCGCGGTGCGGAACCCCGCGGCGAAGGCGGCCGGGTCCCGGTAGACGTCGCCCGTGAGCCCCGAGACGGCGGGCACGACGGCGACGGCCAGCAGGCCCGCGGCCCGCGCGACCGCGTTGTTCACCCCCGACGCGAGCCCCGCGTGGCGGGCGTCGGCCGCGGCCAGCACGGTCGACGTCAGCGGTGCCACCAGCAGGGCCAGCCCCAGGCCGAAGACGGTGACCGCGGGCAGCACCTCGCCGGCCCAGGTCGACCCCGGGCCGACGCGGAGCATGAGCAGCACCCCCGCGGTGCAGACGAGCGGGCCGAGCGTGAGGGGCAGGCGGGGGCCGGTGCGCTGGGCGAGCGCCCCCGCGCGGGCGGACAGCAGGAGCATGACCACGGTGACGGGCAGCAGCGCCGACCCGGCCGCGAGCGGGCTGAACCCCGCGGTCGTCTGCAGCGCCACGACGAGCAGCAGGAAGACCGCCCCGAGCGCCGCGTAGACCGCGAAGGTCACGCCGTTCACGGCGCTGAAGACCCGCGAGCGGAAGATCGCCAGCGGCAGCATGGGCGCGGCGCTGCGCCGCTCGACGAGCAGGAAGCCGCCGAGGCCCGCGACGCCGACCACGGCCGCGAGCACCACGGCGGGGCCGGCCCCTCCGGGTGCCCCGATGAGCGCGTAGGTCAGCCCGGCCAGGCCGACCGCTCCGAGCGCCGCCCCCACCACGTCGACGCGACCGTGCGCGGTCGGGTCGTGCGTCTCGGGCACGTGGCGCCGGGCGACGAGGACGACGACGGCCGCGAGCGGGACGTTGACGAGGAACACCCACCGCCAGGACGCGGTCTCGACGAGGTAGCCGCCGAGCAGGGGGCCGACGGCGGTCGCGACGCCGCCCAGCCCGGACCACGCCCCGATGGCCCGGGCGCGGTCGGCGGGGGCGAAGGAGGCCTGCAGCATCGCCAGGCTGCCCGGCGTGAGCAGGGCCGCACCCACCCCCTGCACGGCGCGGCACGCGATGAGCACGCCGGCGCTCGGCGCGAGCCCGCACAGCAGGGAGGCGACGGCGAACCACGTGACGCCCACGACGAAGACGCGCCGGCGGCCGAAGCGGTCCCCCAGCGACCCGCCGAGCAGGATGAGCGAGGCGAGCGTGAGCGTGTAGGCGGTGACGACCCACTGCAGGGACGCGAAGGACGCCCCGAAGTCCGCCCCGATGGTGGGCAGCGCGACGTTGACGACCGTCGCGTCGATGCCGGCGAGCCCCGAGCCGAGGATCGTGGCCAGCAGGACCCAGCGCGCCGCGGGCGTCCCCCAGCGCAGCGCCTCGTCCGGGGCGGGGGCCGCGGGGACGCCGGCGGCGGCCACGGCGGCTCAGTCCCCGCTGGCGAGGACGAACGGGTGCACGGCCTCGGCCCCGGCCCGGCGCAGCATCCGCGAGGCCACGGCGAGGGTCCAGCCCGAGCGCACGCGGTCGTCGACCAGCAGCAGGCGCCGCCCGGCCACGGACGGCTCCTCGGGGAGCACGAACCGGTCCGAGACGCCGGCGAGGCGGTGCGCGGAGTTCACGTCGCTGCGGGTCGGACCGGCGCCCGGTCGCAGCCGGAAGGACGTCACCAGGGGCAGCCCCGTGTAGCGCGCGAGGCCGTCCGCGAGGTGGGCCACCAGCACCGGCCGCGACGCGGAGGCCATCGCCACGACGCCGTCCAGGCCCAGGTCGCGCGCCCAGTCGTCGAGGACCTGCACGGCCGCGTGCCGCAGTCCCACGGGCGTCTCCTGGTCCGCCGCGGCGGCCGCGAACAGCTCCCGCACCGCGGTGCCCCAGCCCAGGTCGGAGGTGCGGGCCACGGCGCGCCCCTCGCTGGGCCGCTCGGCCGGCGCGATCTTGCCGGTGAGGTCGATGCCCAGCGCGGCCAGGCCCGTGGGCCACATCTTCTTCGGCTCGACGGGGACGCCGGGCCGGTCGAGGTCCGCCCCGGCCGCGCTCACGGCGTCGGCGTCGACGTCCTGCGGCAGGTCGAAGCCGCCGCACCGGTCGCAGCGCCCGCACGGGGCCGCCTCCGGGTCGTCGAGCGCGCGCCGCAGGAACTCCAGGCGGCAGCCCGTGGTCGCCTCGTAGTCGAGCATCGACTGCTGCTCCACGGTCCGGGTCTCCGCGACCCGGGCGTAGCGCTCGGCGTCGTAGGCCCACGGCTGGCCCGTGGCGGTCCAGCCCCCGCTGACGCGGCGCACCGCGCCGTCCACGTCGAGGACCTTGAGCATCATCTCCAGCCGGCTGCGCCGCAGCGTGACCCGCGCCTCCAGGGCCGGGGTGGACAGCGGCCTGCCCGCGTCGGCCAGGACGCTCAGCGCCAGCCGCACGTCGTCCTCGGCGGGGAACCCGACGGAGGCGAAGTACTGCCAGATGTCGCGGTCCTCGGCCCCCGGCAGCAGCACGACGGCCGCGTCGTCGATCCCGCGCCCGGCGCGCCCGACCTGCTGGTAGTAGGCGATGGGGGAGGACGGCGCCCCGAGGTGGACGACGAAGCCCAGGTCCGGCTTGTCGAAGCCCATGCCGAGCGCGCTGGTGGCGACCAGCGCCTTCACCCGGTCGTGGATCAGGTCGTCCTCGGCCTGCAGCCGCTCGGAGTTCTCCGTCGCCCCCGTGTAGGGCGCGGCGGGGATGTCGTGGGCGTTCAGGTGCGCGGCGACGTCGGCGGCCGCGTCCTTGGTCAGGACGTAGACGATCCCCGAGCCCGGCAGCTCGGGCAGGTGCTGCACGAGCCAGGCCAGCCGGTGCGCCTGGTCGGGCAGCTGCAGCACGCCCAGGCGCAGCGACTCCCGGTCCAGCGAGCCGCGCAGGACGAGCACGTCGTCGAGGGTGCGGGTGCCCGAGACCGACAGCTGCTCCGCGACGTCGGCCGTCACCCGGGCGTTGGCGGTCGCGGTCGTGGCGAGCACGGGGATGCCGTCGGGCAGGTCCGCGAGCAGGGTGCGGATGCGCCGGTAGTCGGGGCGGAAGTCGTGGCCCCAGTCGGAGACGCAGTGCGCCTCGTCGACGACCAGCAGGCCGGTGGTCGCCGCGAGCTGCGGGAGCACCTCGTCGCGGAAGCCGGGGTTGTTCAGCCGCTCGGGGGAGACGAGGAGCACGTCCACCGCCCCGGCCCGCACGTCGGCGTAGACCTGGCCCCACTGCTCGCCGTTGGTGGAGTTCACCGTGACCGCGTGCACGCCCGCCCGCTCGGCGGCCTGCACCTGGTTGCGCATGAGGGCGAGCAGCGGCGAGACGATCACGGTCGGCCCGGCGCCGCGGGCGCGCAGCAGGGCCGTGGCCACGAAGTACACGGCCGACTTGCCCCACCCGGTGCGCTGCACGACGAGCGCCCGGCGGCGGCCGGCGACGAGCGCCTCGATCGCCGTCCACTGGTCGTCGCGCAGCTGCGCCGACGGGTCGCCCACGAGACGACGCAGGACCTCCTCGGCCTCCGCGCGCAGGGCCGCGGGGTCGGTGGCCGCGGGCGACGCGGCGGGACCGGCGGTGTCGTGCGGGGACGGGGCGCTGGGCATGCGAGGACTCTGCCACCCGGCGGCGACAGGCCCCGCCGTCGTCCACCGGCGGCCGCCTCGCCGCACCGTCCACAGGCCCCGTGTCCCCACGCGCCGCGCCCCGCCCGGGGCCGGCCGCGGCGCGCGCCGGGCGGCACTGCCGACGAGCCCGTCTCCGCTCGGTGCTTGACTGCCACGGTGCGCTACGTGGTCATCGGTTCGGGTGCCGTCGGCGGGACGATCGGCGGCCGCCTCGCCCAGCACGGCCACGAGGTCGTGCTCGTCGCCCGGGGGGCGCACGCCGACCAGCTGCGCGAGCACGGCCTGCGGCTGCTGACGCCCACGGGGCCGGTCGAGGTCTCGGCGCCCGTGGCCACCTCGCCGCAGGACCTCGTGCTGACCCCCGACGACGTCCTCGTGCTCGCCGTGAAGGTGCAGGACGCGGCCGTGGTCCTCGCCGAGTGGGCGGGCGCGCCGGTCGGCGACGCCACGGCGGGGGAGGTCCTGCCGCTGGTGTGCGCGCAGAACGGCGTCGAGGGCGAGCGGCTGGCCCAGCGGTGGTTCCGCCGCGTCGTCGGGGCCTGCCTGTACCTGCCCGCGAGCCACCTGGAACCCGGCGTCGTGGTCTCGGAGGGCTCTCCCGTCTCCGGCGCCCTCGTGCTCGGCCGCTACCCCGCGGGCGTCGACGAGCTGACCCGGCGGGTGGCGGCCGACCTGGCCGGCTCCTCGTTCGCGAGCACGACCCACGACGACGTCATGGCCGTCAAGCGCGGCAAGCTCCTGGACAACACCGGCAACGCGCTGGACGCCGTGTGCCGCCCCGGTGAGGGGTGGGAGGAGCTGCGCGACGCCGCCCGCGCCGAGGGCGTCGCCGTCCTGGCGGCCGCGGGGCTCGCGGCCGTCGGGCGCGCCGAGGCCTTCCCGGCCTTCGCCGCGCTGGACTTCCGCACCGCCCCCGTGGCGGGCGCCGACCGCCCCGGGTCCTCGTCCTGGCAGAGCCTGCGCCGGGGCGTCACCGTCGAGACGGACTGGCTGAACGGCGAGGTGGTGCGCCTGGGCCGGGAGGTCGGCGTCGGCACCCCGGTCAACGAGGCCCTGCAGCTGCTGGCCGGCTCCAGCGCCCGCCGCGGCACCGGTCCGGGGGCCTTCGCGGTCGCCGAGGTGCGGGCCCTGGCGGACCGGCTGGCGAACCGGCCCGCGGACCTCTGAGACGATGACGGGCATGCGCCTGGACCACGTGGGCTTCGCCGCCGGGCCGGAGGGGCTCCAGGCCACCGCCCGCACGCTCGCCGC
>Ga0160428_1002184_pt1 | contig 12478 bp, 14 predicted proteins | sample SolpanmetagenomM_FD_108198 | JGI IMG/M metagenome (GOLD analysis project Ga0160428, IMG submission 108198) | Solar panel surface microbial communities from Lawrence Berkeley National Laboratory, California, USA - M | ecosystem: Engineered > Built environment > Solar panel > Unclassified ... | reverse complement strand
TTTACAGGACCATCTCGATCGTTTCCAGAAGCGAGTGTTTGCAGATCTTGGCAATTATAGGAACAATGAATGTCGAATATCGTGTCTTGTTCCGGTTGTACAAGAGACATACGCTATCTATAGATTTCTGGTTGCGCTAGTAAGTAGCGTGTGCCGAAAGTGTAGTCCATCATACTTACTGCTGATAAATAGAGGTGGGAGCTCATGATGCTCTTGCTCCACTACGACAGAATTTTACTGACCAGCATTATGCATTGGGCCGATTCTACTCAGAATGCCGATCCTTGCAACACCTCACTTCTCTCATTGCGATACCTACATTGAATGCTGAAACACCCTTGTTCACCGATGCACCAACAAAGCAGAATACTTATGAACCTCCGTCCCCACCAATGGCCAAAGAGATTGAAGAAGATATGATAACTATCAGTCGATCGAATTCGGTCGCGGATGAATTATTCTCAGCAAATCAGCATCTAGAAAACCTAAGATTGCAAGCGCAAAGCCGCGAAACTCAACTACATGATCGTATAATCCAATTAGAAAATCAACTAAATAATGTGCATGGACAAGCAAGTGCACGCATACAGGAACTAGAAAACCAAGTTAGTCGAGTACAGCCGCATATTTCGTCTCAAGATTCGTTGATCGCTCAGCTTCGCGCAGAGATAGAAATGTGGAAACAGAAGTATGAGAGCATGGCTAAACTATATGCAAATTTGCGGAAAGAACACATAGAAACACTAGCAAAACTGAAATCGATGCAGCAACATACCCTGTCCTTGGAGAAGTCTATCAGTACCGTAGGGAACCAGCAAAATTTCAAGGAGGAGAATGACTCACTGAAAGCGGATCTTGAGCGACTGAGGCAAGATAATGCAAATCGTACTAGTGTAAAAATCATACAAGGATATCAAGAAAGAATGTACTAAAAGGAATTCCTCTAGACTACTTCGAAGGAGCAGGACAGACTGGGCAAAGAAAATGCAGATGCTCTTGCGAAGATTGAGCAGCTGATCAAGAGCCGTGAATTAGAGAAAGAAGAACTTGCAATAGCGAACGCTGGATTGGACCAAACACTCCAAGCACTCAAAGACATGCAGATTGTAAGAATATATGTTCATGTAGTAAAGATGTACTTATCGATTAGCAATCCGCGAAATTGCACACAGGAGCTGAACCCCAAATCAGCGAATTGGATCAGAAGCATCGAGAGCACTTCGGACTTATACTAGGTAATACCATTCTTCGCATCTGGAGTCACTGTAGCACTTCTCAAGTATCTCAGATACAATCCTACGACAATGTGAAACAAAAACAACGGAGAACATACAAGAAATGGATAATCCTGCTCAGGCTGGTAATAGCAATGCGTCCCCAGAAATTTTGCTGTCTATAGTAGAGCAAGTTCTGTCACGCAGCAATGATTTTGCTGGCTCGATTGGTACGACTATACAAGGCAATACCCCCGGAGTCGAATCGATCGGTCATGCGAATGATCTATGCAATGCAATTACACAACTGACGAGCAATTCTAAGGGGCTATCGCAACTGTTTACTGATGAAGATATGGAAGGCATCCTGATATCAACGAAATCTTCGGCTGGTGCAGTAAAAGAATTCCCAATCAGATGCAATCTTCACAGCTTGCTAGCACCTCAGCAGCTGGCGAAACTACTGCAATAGCTCGTCTCAATGCTAAAGTCCATATAGCACTTGAAGATCTGACCTCGAAAGTAGAGAGCGTCAGACCTGCTATAAAGAAAAACCTAGAGCAAAATTTTACGAATGCCTTGGAACGAGAAATGGCAGCCGCAGCAGAAGCAATAAGGTCGGCAGCCTTACGGTTGGCGAGTGTAAAGGAGCGTGCTCCTAGTAGCAGTCCAGAAGATCTGCAGGTTCATGGAGCCATTCTTGATACTGCAATGGCTATCACACATGCAGTCGGCAATCTTATAAGCTGCGCTACGGCTTCCCAAAACGAGATTGTTGCACAAGGTCGTGGATCGAGTACCAAAGGAGCCTTCTACAAGAAGAACAATCGCTGGATGGATGGATTAATCTCAGCAGCTAAAGCTGTAGCTATAGCTACAGACCACCTAGTGGAATGTGCTGATGGCGTCATAATGGGAACACGTCGTATGGAGGAACTGATTGTTGCTGGTAATGAGGTTTCCGCATCAGTGGCTCAACTTGTAGCAGCGTCCAAGGTGTTTGAAGAGGTCAGAATCAATGAATACTTGCTCTGTTTGAACTGCAGCTTCTTATATCTTCAATACAATAAAGGAATCTCTACATCGCCCCACCCACTCAAACACAGAGAGGGAGGCAACGTGTGTGAGAAAATTTGCAATAGAATTTACTGCGAGATTCGAACTTGCGCTCTGGCTATGTCGAGCAGGATGGGAGGTCTCAGATTTACCACAATTTTGGGGAATGAATTTCATCCACTTTATCCAGTGAATCCTTTGAAAGCCACAATATAGGGGTAGTAAACTTTAGTAGTCCTATATGAGACTTGGTTTGGGACTAGTAAGATTTAGTAGTCCACCATCCAAGCCTCTTTCCCTCGATTTTCGTGCAATCCATTATACTTCAATTTCTTCCTCCTCATGCCTGACTACTGGACAGCTACCCCACCTCAGATCCCTACCGTAGAGGATGAAACGGCTGCCGCTCTCACAGACTGGGCTCCTATTGAGACAACTATAGAAGAAGATGAAGAAGAGCAACTGCAAAACATTGACAAAGAAGTCTCCGATCTAGGTATATCATGAACCATCACTATAATAGACTATACTAATGGTAGTAGATCTGACATTGGAACAAATCATTGCAGAGTCGCAAGATCAAATCATCAAGGATAAAATAGAACAGATGGCACAGACAATGGAAGCTAGTGGAAAACGAGGCCAAGGTACAGTGACGCAGACTAGTATAGAAAAGGACTGGAACCAATGGTGTGCCTTGCAGACAAATGAGTTCAAAAAAACATATGCTATCGTTTGGGGTGAGCCAACACGCCATATCCCTGCTGGTGCCTTTTTAGTGACACGCACCGCATTCAAACAATTCATCGATTATAGTAAAACTCGTCCAAGAAAGACAAAAGCAGATGGAAGACCGGAAACGTTGGGATTTGTATGTGTACTCCTTGGTTTATAGGTCTAGTATTGATATCTCGATAGGCAAGCATTAAGAAACGCGTGATTTGTTTGTATGGTTTGTGGAAGCGTCAGTTAGTTACGTATACAGAGCTCAAAAATTCATGCCCTTATGACGATCAGACACGTGGAGACCTCAAGACATTCTATCATACTTGCCATCAACGGACCATGGATAAAGAGAATGATGCTAACAGGGATACTATATATGATATACGTACACGACTTGAGCAGTTTGAGTCTACCCAGCAGACCATTGTCGCATTACTGGCCGAGATCAAGAGCGAACTTATCAACAAGGGGTCGTTATCAACCCAACAGTCATTGCCTCCGTCACCAGTTAGGGAGCTGCGCATGCTGTCAAATGATGCTGTACAATTTCCCACTTCAATGGCAGTACGTGCTAATATTTTCAAGAGCGGTGCACCTGATTCTGTGCGGCGCGAGCAAGAAGCCAGTCAATTAACTCCTTCTCATCATAGAGAGCGCCTAATCAACAGTCAGCTGACGCCTACAAAGCGATCTCCTCATGTAGCAGATTACCTTGCTCCTTGCGATGAGTCGCTTATCAGCCCAATGTCGCCATTTCTCAAGCTACCAAACGAGACTGCTTTTGGTTTTGCAAACACCGATCTACGATTCTATCCAAAGATTACAGTTGAGACTACCTGGGAGGATGTTTTTGGCCTAGTAAAGCAATATAGTCAGTTATGGAATGCATGGAGACCGTTTTTTCTTACCGATTATCAATCTTGTGGCGACATGTATCAGCATATGTACGAAGGTTTGGCACTGAAAGAGCCTAAGTTGAACATGGAGGGTCACTATCGTGTTTACTATCCTCCTATAGCGGCGGTGAACAAGTACTTTTGCGGAATCAAACAGTGGAAAACGGAGTCGCAGACAGCTACTTTGCAGAAGTTCGTTTCTATTGTAAGAGCAGTAGAGAAGCGAGCTTCTGCTTCCACTTTACTGCAGGCAGTACAAGAGCTTGATGCCTTGAGAGCAGAATCGACCGGGTGGGCCAAGGTCAAACTTTCGAGCGAAACAACGCACGTTGAGGGCGACCCTCCCACCAAGAGACGCAGATTGAATGAAGGAGTGGATGCAGAAATACTAAAGAGAAAAGTATTAGCTCCAGGTCTAGTTGTTTTGAAGATTGGTAAAGAGCAGAAGAGTAAGAATCAACAATCTCCGCGTGGGCGAAAGTCGGTCCTAACGACTGACGATACTGTATTCACATAAATACACTTCTATTCGCTCTCATAGCTCACTCATATACACCTCTTTATGTTTTGTTCTTACCTTACGTTCGTTTTTGTGCTATTTTTTACAGAAAACGGACCAGCGTGAGGCCTCTTAGGGCTAACAGATTTTCCTATATGAACCCAATTTTGCGTATAACAGCTCCCATAACAACACTACGACCACAATTTCTTCATTCACGTACTCGTACTAGTCCGTTCTTGCTGTTTATATGTTTGTTATGGCTCTAGTGTATGTTTTCGCGGATTTGGAATAGGTGTGTTTTTCCTTATAGTACTGTTTTTGCTATTATCACACGCTATACTGGTGCTATGATTATAACTCCTCGCTGTACATCATCACATGAAGTGTCTCTTCTTTTGTATAAACTTTTTACAGCCCTAGTACCAGTATTAGTCATGCAGCATTATGTGATTTTTTGGTTCTGTATACCGGTTGTTTTCATCTTTTCTGTTACGCTGGTTACGGTGTTCTAGTTTGTGAGGGCGGAAAGAAAAAAGTAATAGAAAGAGAATGCAAGTGGTTTGAAGGTTGTAGTATGTGTGTGGAGTGAGTTATGTGTGTTTTTGTGTTTATAGTTGTGGTTAGTAGTTGCGCGCGGAGGTAGAAATGAGCCACGAGGACCCACTGTCCCGAAGACCAGTCCAACGCGTTTTCTGGGCATTAACAACTTGACATCTACAGCTCACAGAATACTTTTCATGTAAAGCTAAAAAGTGGATCATATGAAAGACAATATTGTCAGCTCCATCTGAAGCCTTTTGTCTTGTTACTAGCACCAATATAACGGCTTCTATTTCAGTATGCGTCAATTGTGTCCCGAAGTCCAGTCCGTCCCTCTATATACCCGTCGCTGTGGTCCCTAGCGACCTCCTATTTCGCGCCTTTGCGGATTTCTAGTTTCACTCATTTCATGAACGGTCCTTCTCCTTATAAATCTACACACCACCAATGGAAACACACCTCTTCTTTATATGTATCACCTCCCTGTGCCTGTTGAGAGGATTTAATGCCGCTGATAAGAAGGACAAGGACGAGGGCCCTCTCCCAGCAGAAACACATACGTCCCGGCATACATTGGAAGAGCCACTCGATGAAATCAAGGACACACCAAGGAAAAAGCGAATGAGGGCGTATATGACAAAGCATGCTACTCAGATATCCATCGCGATATCCATGATTCCCCTTAGCCTGGTCCTCGGCTATTGTCTACGACTCGGAGGAGGGCCCATATCTACCGTCTATAAGGAAATCAAGACCGTGAATACAGCGCTTCTGCCCGACAATCAAGGCTCGATGGTATTGCATCAACATAACGATTCATATGATCTCGACGAGGAAAACAAGCATATCAAAAAATCACGCCACCGTACCAGATATTCTCAGAAGATGGATCCAATTCACAATGGATAGTGACATCATTGAGGAAGTAAGGGAAAACAATTCGAGAGATCGGGAAGGGAGAAGAACTATAGACGAGAAATACATCAGTGAGACATCAACAGAGGAGGAAATTATACATGAGATCGACCCTTCACGTTCACAGGCTATACTACTTTGGGATGAAAGAATACAAATACACAACCTGAAATCGAAGGAAAGGCTATCATCAAGCAGCAGAGACGAATCTCTGCGGACCACGTTTGCTGCAGGCACACGCACTGCGCAGGATATTGATTTTTCTATCAATATAGAAAGCGGAGAACTAAATATTGAGGGTCGCAAGTTTCACCTTGCTAAGAATGGAAAAGCGAGCGACGAAAATGTCCCTGTCGAGAGTATTACTGTGGATCTGCCGAATGTATTTCGAGTTGAAAGCAGATTATGCTATACATTTGCACGACATTACGGAGTGGGCAGGGTATTGATTAGTCGGTTCAGTAAAGGAGGAATATCGTGGACTGTCACCTCACTAATTTCTCAATAGATGTTCCCAAAACGGAAGCGAAAGACGAAATTTTTATTCAGAGTGAAGAACTTTCGCTCGATGATATTTGCACATTCGATCAAAAAACCATGCAGGCTGAGAAGCAATTACTGGCTGCAGAAAAGGTCCTGACAAACTACGCCGCTGCGTTGAGCAATCCTAGCGTGTCACAAGAAGCTCGATCTATGATGAACAAAGAAAAGCTGAAACTAGAATCAACTATCCGACTGGAGATGCGCGAAGCTGTAGGTCTCCACGTTCGTGCCTATGAGAAGGGGTCTCAACTTGCAGAACGCTTGCGCGATGCTGATCATGAAGATGCTGTAGCAGACTTATCCCCATCGTCAGCTTATGTAAGTACCTTTACTCTGTTATTTCATACATTGCTGATTTCTCCCACCCTGCAAGATTACGGTTATGCGAAGAGGTCCTTGGAAAGCGAACTTTCATTCGACTTATCATTACCTGGATGTGAGCTGGGAATATCTGAGTGGCCTAAATCACGAGCGCGGCAAAGTCGATTGGCAGCTTACTGCTTTATTGATATGTCAAACTGCCGACCGACGATACCTCATGGCTGAGGAGGATTGGACAGTATCTCACGTTGGGAGTAGCAAACGTGTTCATAATGAATTCCGTTTCTGTATGTCAAAAGACTTCAAGAAGGCCCTCCCGACCTTTGATACCGAGCCAACATATATTGTGGTACTCAAAGCGCAGTTGCTTACTGACTACTACCACGACTACGGTTTTCTGAAACGACAAATGCTTAGATGCCAATCATATAAGGTATGACGCAAATCGATCTACCCTTTCTCTAATGCTGAGGTACAACACTAGAACATCGATGTCACTATGTGGAAAGAGTATAATGCGGCATTACCGCCCGTGAGTAAATACATATTCACGAAATATGAAGCGCAGGGACATTATTGGAATGCTCAGTTAAGCACAGTCGGGTCAGAGCGAGTCTTCTCGCCTCCAGAATTACCAGCGATTTCTACATTGGATATACAGTGCCTGATGCCCTTTGTTGGTAAGGCAATGACTTCACTACTGCAACTGTATTCTAATCCTCCTTCAGAACGTACAACGATCTATCGGCCACATCCTATCGAGTTCGTTGCGTTCCTGTACAGCGAACTTGGCCTTGACAAAGAGAAAGAGGCATGCCGTTCGGAAGAAGATCTGATCAAGAGGATTAGAGCAGCGTATGAAAATCGCTTGAATAACAGAAAGCTCCGAAATAAGAACTTTCTGGAGGCTGTTGCGGATTGTTTGTGTTCAGGAGAATCGTATGGCCAAGTGCGTACAAAAATGTACAAACTGTACGGACATAATCTCGCCAAAATTGAAGGAACCAAAGCGTTTTCTATGCTTGAATTGGCGCAGGAGCTTCTGATGCGTTCTGCCTTTGTATTGGAGGGGGCAAATCGAGCACCGTTTTTGCATTTCAATGAAGCCACTTATGTGAAGATGGTTGATTCTTTCCAAAAAGACCTGTGAGCTCAATGTTGCTGTTGTTGTTGTTGTTGTTGGTAAATATCACAGATTATGACATTGGAAAGGTACAATGTTTGTCTATTCACTTGTAAATATATTGCCGTCCTAGCTGATTGGTTACAGCGTTTATTACAACCAGATTCTGAATGATGATAGTACTGAGTAAAGCCAGTGATATTTGACCTTTTAAATAATGAGCAGCCACTTGCTATGATTATTGTTATTATTATTACTTGAGTTTGAGTTGCAAATTACAAAAGCGTTGTTCTCATCCGGTCACTTTGATCATCGTTACTCAAGTGCAATGTTACTCAAGCCAGTCTATGAGTCTTCGTGGAGGGTAAACGCTGGACTAGTTGACGAGACTTGTTGAGTGTGATCTCCCTCTTGACACCTTTACTCTATCTCACCCCACCTCCATACACATACTACTCTTACCGTCTTTGCTCTCATCATCAAACAAGTAAGCTATCTTACATACATCACTGCTAGTGACTGACTAAACTTGGGTAACAGTAATTTGGCATTCGGTACATCTTAGTAACACGTCCATAAAAAAACACATGAGAGACAAAACATCAAATACATGCGCAATCCATCATCACAAGTATAATAGCAGCTTATCGATGATTGGCGCTATAAGCATTAGTCCATCTGAGAGCCAAGCAATAGATAAAGGATAAATAACTATTAAAGCTAAACATAGGAGTATTCGCCGATACCACGCTCCTTAGACCACGCTCGCCACCAAGTACACTGATTCCATACAGCTGGCGCATGGTCATCTTAGTGGCTTCCAATAAATAGAATCATAATGCAGTTGGATTGTACTAGCTAGTTTGCATATCCAAGCACATTCTGGAGAACCAAATTCAGAAACACAATTGCGAAGTGACAACGCATACATGGAATATGAGATTGCAGTAACTTTGGTACCAACACCCAAGACAAGACAAATGAGAAGCAGATCACATGCCAACTCAATATCATTACAAATCAGAAAGACTGAATAAGGAGGAAAGATGATTGTGGGATAATCCATATCCAGATAATCCATTCCCCTCAATACTGAACTGAAGTACTGTATCTGGAGAAGTCGAAATGGCTGCATCATTTACAGTGTGGACAATTTAAGAATTTGTGAAAACATAGCGGGGGTCACAATGGTGATGAGTGGCATATTCTGAGTTGGAAGATATCAGTAGGCTATTCGAAATGTGTGAAAGACCAGAAGCTGAAGACTCGGTCTGGATATAAGCGAGACTGGGTCCGAACGAGACTTTGAAACCATTCCATATTCGACATTTTCAGTTATTTTCACTTATAAGATTACAACAACAATAACAAAAACGACACTTACCAATGGAAATACGCGCCTTCCTTTACTGTATCATTTTCATCTCTCTCGCAGGAGACATCAATGCTACTCGCTAAAAGGAGAAAAAAGACAACAAACGAGACATCAATCCTAATTCTCAGAAGAAGAGTCGAGATAATGGATCTACCCCATCGAGGACACGTGCGGAGCGTTACACATTAGAACGAAAGACAGATGCAAAGGACTTGTATGAGAATCAACCGGTTACGGAAAAGGATGCTAGTAAGACATAAGTCATGGTTACTTAATCAACTGCTAATTCATCAAGTCGGCATACACAGAGTTAACGTTGCGTCTTCGTCGTTAACGCGAAAATCGGATGGGACATACGGAGAAATGTTTCGCATCGCAATGAATGGACATTATGCTCGAGGCCTTAGCCTGGCTGCAATGGTACAGCAGCACCTTTACGAAGCATTACGAAATCCCAACCTTGACGTGAGGGAAGCAGTCGAGTACATTGTGCAGATAACTCCTGCACGAGAATTTCACAGGGCCGTCGAGAACCATCTCAATTTCAACCGAGAGCCAGGACGATTACTGCCTCACGAGCGGAAAGATCGCCTTACATTGGTACCACGATTTATTGACGGAAAGCAGAAAATGCTACCATTACCGCTTGCACATGCCATGGACGCAAATCCAAATCTCATCTACAACAAACAAGCTCGAAAGATGCTGGAACGTTTTACTAATACACACTGTGCTGAAGCTGGGATTACCAAAGGATTCTGGACTATCGCTGTGAGTCAAATCAATACGCATGAGACAGCGACTTGGTAAGACGTAGAATATTACTCAACAATATTTTCACACTTTGCAACATGATAGTGCAATACTCGCTCAGTGCTCTGGTTGTCGAGAAATGAAGATATTGGTACATCCTCGAAAAGAATTCGTGCATCATACGAGGCACACGTATTCAGATGGGAATAGAAAACAAATCATTATGGACTCAACAAACGTACCTCCGATGCACATCTGTATAATTGACATACTGTATGTTAATTATTCGTTCACTTTAATCTACAGAGTACATCGAGAACTAGAAGGCGCGCGTGTTTTCACGGCGAGAGAAGATCATAGACATCTGGCTAAAGAAGCAATCTCGAATTTCAGAGATAAAATGCGAGAAGAAGTAGCCAAGCGCCTCTGGCAAGCTTTCCAACAAGAAATCGTTTGGGTTGTTGAGACTCGAAATCGGCCTCGAGGTCGCATACTCCTGATCTTCATCAAATTACCAACAGTTCGAGAATTATGTATTGATGTGTGGACTCTGGCCGCGATTCAAGCTTTGCTCAGCCAGAATAATATTCTTTACTCCGAAGGGTTTGTGAGATATAACGATGGAAGACGACAATATATACTCCCAATTTGTACCTCTACACGAGATAAGAAAACTCATTCCACTCAATAAATAAAAGTGAGGATCGATTATTGTCTCAATAGATGTAGCAAGTAGCCTTGCCTTTCAAGGATTTCCCGAGAAGTTGTAGATTGTTCTCCGTGAGGCTATTTCCCTCTCTTTTGCGAGTTGCATTCTCTTCTCATATTCCTCTTTCCTAATGATGTCTCCCTCAATAAGCTGCTTCCGTACTAAAAAGTACTTTAGAGTATGATTACTTATGAGGGGTCTATCTTACGCGAATATGTCATTACGCTAGTACACACAAACGCTGAGGTAAGAACGGGTATCAAGAACCTTAATGCGATCGTCATGTCTTTTCGTTGGTTTTATATAGGACGAGTCAAGTTCAACGGAAAATTAGTGAGAGTGAGGTGGCGTGAGGAGACTCATATTTGTCTATTGAACTTTTCTGTCTCATTTTCTCTCTCACTCATATTTTTTCTCTCTCATCGATTTTTTCGATTTTGACCCCGATTCCGTCGATCGGCGAATATGGGTTATCTATCACAACTTTCGAAAAATGAAATTTCCGTTGATGGAATTCCGCTTGATTTTTATGTTCTGTTTGATACTTTTTTATCAAAAAAATTCCTCGCATTTCGCAATTTTCAGTTCACACTTTAATACTAAACAAAATATGATACTTGTATCTGAACGTGGGATTGAGACTATCCGGGAAGTTATTTCAAGAACTATTCGGAATTTGATCGTGCTTTCAATGAGACCACGGGTTATCTAGTGTAATAGTCTCATTCTCAGTCTCAGTCTCAGACTCATTTTCAGACTCATTCTTAAATGGGACTTGAACTAACATAACGCATTGTTTGTTTGTTTTCTAGTATAGCTCACCCAGCCGCAAGGCCTAGTGTAGAGTACATAACAATTCAACCACGTAGCACCTATGACCAAGAAAAATTCCATAGGCATTCACAAATTGTTGGGACAAGTATGAAGTTTAAAGGCGATCAGGTACAATACATTTCAATAAATTCAATATGATTTCAATTTTTCTGTATATGAGGCTAAATTATTGAGCTATTCAGACACGACTTTACATATTACCTTGACTCATCTATATAGACGATTCTTCATCGGCTGAGAAAGCTGAGAGCACCAGATCTTCTTCATATACACAACGTTGATTTTAGGAAATCTTTCGTTCAACGTTGGAGGCACGCTCTTTGTTGTGACAAGGTAGTGCTTGATATCCAATCCGAATTCTTTTACACCTTGTCTGGATAGATATTAATGAAATGAAGTATTGAATCGTGTTTACATACCTTTTGAAATAGCTATTGAACGCTTCTATGAGAAGTGGTTTGGATGCGCTGAATCGATCATTGATAGTGGTCAATTCACTTTCCGTGATTTCTTTTTTGAAACCGAGCTTAATCTGCAGCAGATGTAGAGTACACATATCTCCATCCCAATTGATGATGATCCCGTCAGATCCGAAAGAATCTTCATTTTGCTTGTAATAAACAAACATGATCTGATTCTTCATCTCGTCCAGACTATCTCGACTTAAATCAAACGAAGTCAATGACTTTGGATGTGTTTTAAAGTTTGGTTTCCTGTGACTACTGTCCATATATATATGTAGTTCCGAGACGTTTGAGTCTTTGATGTTCCAGCTCCACTTTTCCTGGTTCTTTTTGTAGTGCATAGCTAAATTCTTCAGTGTAACAAATTCAGCGTTCTTGTAATGAATTGTTGCCTCCGGATTAAAGATAGAAAAGATTTCCATCGTAGTAAAGATATCCTCTTTGTGAAGTTTTCTAGCCACCTCTTGATAAATCTGTGTAGTTCCAAGACCTATGCGATAGTTGCCT
>Ga0160428_1002183_pt1 | contig 12480 bp, 14 predicted proteins | sample SolpanmetagenomM_FD_108198 | JGI IMG/M metagenome (GOLD analysis project Ga0160428, IMG submission 108198) | Solar panel surface microbial communities from Lawrence Berkeley National Laboratory, California, USA - M | ecosystem: Engineered > Built environment > Solar panel > Unclassified ... | reverse complement strand
TGCCGCGGGGGCGGATCTGGCGGTCGGGTGCGGCTACAAGTTCCTCAACGGCGGCCCCGGTGCCCCGGCGTTCCTGTACGTTTCCAGACGGTTGCAGGATCAGCTCGCCAGTCCGTTGTCGGGCTGGATGGGCCACGCCGCACCCTTCGGGTTTGCCGACGCCTATGCCCCAGCCCCCGGCATGACCCGCTGGCTCGCGGGCACCCCGCCGATGCTCGGGCTCGCCGCGCTCGAAGCCGGGCTCGACATCTGGCAGGACGTCGATCAGCACCAAGTCGCGACCAAAAGCGCCGCCTTGTTCGCGGAAATGGCGACGATCGGCGAGAGGCTTGGCCTCGAATGCGTCAGCCCCGCGGACTCCGCGAAGCGCGGGAGCCACATCTCGTTCCGCCATCCGGACGCCTATGCACTCTGCCAGGCGCTGATCGCGCGTGGCGTGATCGGCGACTTCCGCGATCCCGATATCCTGCGCTTCGGCCTGACCCCGCTCTATCTCGGGTTTGAGGACGTGGTTCGCGCAGGGGAAATCCTCGGCGACATCCTCGCGACCGGCGCATATAACGACCCGGCGTTCCAGCAGCGCAACGTGGTCACCTGACCGCCAAGCGATTGATTGCACCCCCGGCATCGATCCGGTATAGGCGTGATCTTCCCGCCCCGGCCCGCGTGATCCGCGTTGCCGGGGCCGCTCATTTCCAGGGGTTAGCGCAAACATGGCACGCCGCCGCCAGATCTACGAGGGCAAGGCCAAGATCCTGTACGAGGGTCCTGAGCCGGGTACGCTGATCCAGTATTTCAAGGATGATGCCACCGCTTTCAACGCCCAGAAGAAGGGTACGATCAGCGGCAAGGGCGTGCTCAACAACCGGATTTCCGAGCATATCTTCACGCTGCTTGGCGCAATCGGGGTGCCGACGCACTTCATCCGCCGGCTCAATATGCGCGAGCAGCTGATCCGCCAGGTCGAGATCATCCCGATCGAGGTCGTCGTCCGCAACGTTGCCGCCGGGTCGATCTCGACTCGCCTCGGGATCGAGGAAGGCACGCAGCTGCCCCGCACGATCATCGAATATTACTATAAGGACGACGCGCTCGGCGATCCGATGATCACCGACGAGCATATCGCCGCGTTCGGCTGGGCCGGGCAGGAAGAGATGGCCGACATCGCCGACCTTGCGATTCGCGTGAACGATTTCCTGTGCGGGCTGTTCGCCGGGATCGGGATCCGCCTGATCGACTTCAAGCTCGAGTTCGGACGCGTTTGGGACAACGATTATCCCCGCGTGATCCTTGCCGACGAGATCAGCCCCGATGGCTGCCGCCTGTGGGACATGACCACCAACGAGAAGCTCGACAAGGATCGTTTCCGTCGCGATCTCGGCGGCGAAGTCGAGGCGTATCAGGAAGTCGCACGGCGGCTCGGGCTGTTGCCCGAGGAAGCGGATGGCGCGGTTTTGGATATGGAACAGCATCGGCTCAACAAGGGCAAGTAAGCCGCTCGGCTGACTTGCTTACTTTCTCTTCCCCGGCGGAGGCCGGGGCCCAGGCGGACGGGTTGTGGTAACGGGTACAGCGCCCGCCATGACCCGCCCTCTCCTGGGCCCCGGCCTTCGCCGGGGAAGCTGCATTGAGGGTGCGCGACCCGCGATCCTGCGAATCCTCCCCCTTGCGACCCGCGCCATGCGCGAGCATAGCGACGCGCATTCCCTACCGTCGCAGCAGGACATATCTATGAAGCTCCGCATCTTCGTCACGCTGAAGCCCGGCGTGCTCGATCCGCAGGGTCGCGCGATCCACAAGGCGCTCGGTGGCCTCGGCTTCGACGGCGTCAACGATGTCCGCGCGGGCAAGCTGATCGAACTCGAGGTCGAGGATAGCGTCGACGACGCGCAGATCGACGCGATGTGCCGCAAGCTGCTCGCCAACACCGTGATCGAGAATTACCGGGTGGAACGCGCATGAAGACCGCGGTCATCGTCTTTCCCGGCTCGAATTGCGACCGCGACGTCGCGGTTGCGCTCCGCGAGGTCAGCGGGACCGCGCCGACGATGGTGTGGCACGGCGACACCGCGCTCCCCGACGGGATCGACCTCGTCGCTTTGCCGGGCGGCTTCTCGTATGGCGACTATCTGCGCTCCGGCGCGATCGGCGCGCGCTCGCCGATCCTGCGTGCCGTCAAGGACGCGGCGGACCGCGGCGTTCCGGTGCTCGGGATCTGTAACGGCTTCCAGGTATTGACCGAGGCAGGCCTGCTGCCGGGTGCGCTGATGCGCAACGCCGGGCTCGACTTCGTCTGCCGCGAAGTCCCGCTGACGGTCGACAATGCGCAGAGCGCGTTCACCAGCCGCTATACCGCGGGCGAGCGGATCATCGTGCCGGTCGCGCATCATGACGGCAATTACGCCGCCGATCCCGAAACACTCGACCGGCTCGAAGGCGAAGGCCGGGTAGCGTTCCGCTACGGTGAGTCGGTCAACGGGTCCGCGCGCAACATCGCTGGCGTGCTCAATGCGGCCGGCAACGTGCTCGGCCTGATGCCGCATCCCGAGCGCCGGATCGACACCGCCGCGCATGGCGGCGACGACGGGCGGCGGTTGTTCGAGGGGTTGCTCGAGACGGTCGGGGTGTAACCCCGCCCCGTCGGCATTCGCATCCTGTCCGTCTGAAGGTCAGTCCGGTTTTTCGCCGAACGACAGCGCTTCGGCCGAACCGACTTCCTGCTCGCCCTCGAAGATCCGGTCGAGGCGGGCCCGCACTTCGTCGCGATATCCCTTTGCTGACAGGGAGCGCGGTGCGGAGACGCTGAGTTCGTCGGCGATCGCGTCCTTGATCCGCGCCATCGCGGGATCGTCGAGCACGTTCGCGCGCTGCAATTCCTGACACAGGTGCACCAGCCCTACCGCGGTCGCCTGCGCGCGCAGGCCGACGTTGGTAAGATCGAAATGCAGCCTCTTTTGCTTGTCATAGGCCGTGGTCATCAGAGATTCCTTCCAGCCCGAAGCCTAAGCGTGAAATGCCGTGCATGCTAGGGTGACGTGCCGCTCCGGCCTTCTGACGCTGTGCTGCCGCGGACGGCTAAACCTCCGCCCTGAAGGGGGAAAAGTCCGTTCCCCGGTCATAGACGTCGATACCTTCGCGCGCCTTGAGGTATCCGACGACCAGATAGGTGAGCGGCGTCAGCAGTATCTCCCATGAGACCTTGAGCACGAACTGGCTCGCCATCACCAGCAGCATCGCGCCGACGGGCCAGTCGGGTGCGCCGAGGAACGCGAGCGGATAGAAGATCAGGCTGTCGAACCCCTGCGCGACGATCGTGCTGCCGATCGTGCGGGTCCAGAGCATCCGCCCCTGGGTCAGGATCTTGAGCTTGGCGAGCACGAAGCTGTTGGCGAACTCCCCGACCCAGAACGCCATCACCGACGCGACAATGATCCGAAGCCCCGTCGCCGCGGCGGGATCGATCAACACCGAACGACCGAAGACATATTCATAGGATGCCTGCCCGTTCCATCCGGCGGCGGGGGGCAAGGCGACGACGACCTGTTCCATCACCGCAAGGAACACCAGCGCCGCAAAACCCGCCCACACGCAGCGCCGGGCGCGCGCATAGCCATAGACTTCGGTCAGCACGTCGCCGATCACGTAGCTGACCGGGAAGAACAGGATCCCCGCGCCGAACGGCCACGGCCCGATCCACGGGAGATCGATCACCGAACGCTTCCCCGCGCCGACCACGTTGGACAGCAGCAGGATGACGACGAAGGCGACCATCACGAAATCATAATAGCGCAACGCCCGCCCGCCGAGATCGCGCGCGCTGATGTTCTCCGGTGTGTCCATTGGTGGCCCCCTGCCCGTACCCGTTGCCGTCCCCGTCCGCCTGGCGATAAGCGGTATGAAGACCGTTTCGCGCAACCGCAATCCGCGCTAAAGCCACCGTCAGTGCGCGCCCGTAGCTCAGTTGGATAGAGCAAGGAGCTTCTACCTCCTCGGTCGGGGGTTCGACTCCCTCCGGGCGCGCCATTACCCTGTCCCCGCTTTCGGCAGTCGGCGTTGCAGGTATCGGTGGGGGGTCAAGTGCCGTTGGACAGAGGGTCACCGGCGGTATGAGCGAGCGGGCAAGATCCGGCGACCCGTCCGTCCATGCCGAAGTCGATATTCCCCAAGGTTCGCCGCTGGCGAGACCGTATCCGGCGGCGCGCCGACGCCTTGTCTTCGGTGCTGCATATATCTTTGCCCTGGCAATTTTCTTCCAGGCCCAGCTTGCAAGCGGCTTCGACCTCGGCTTTGGCGACCGTGCGGACGGACTGATCGAAATCTCTGTGCTCGAGCATTGGCGCAACGTATTCGGCGGATTGGCGCGCTGGGATACGACGGCGTACTTTTACCCCTATGGCGGGACGCTCGGGTATAACGACGGGTATTTCCTGTACGGTTGCGTCTACTCGGTCTGGCGGTTGCTGTTCGATCCGTTCCATGCGGACATGCTCAACCTCGCGACGTTCAAGACGATCGGTTTCGTGGCGTCGTACTGGCTTGTCGCGCGGACGCTCGCCTGGGGCCGCGGCGCGGCGCTTGGTGTTGCGGTACTCTGGACGATCTCGGGCAACCTTTCGCTTCAGGCGGTCCACGCGCAATTGCAAAGCGTCGCGCTGCTTCCGGTCGCGATGATCCTGGCGGTCGAGTGTGTCCGGGCCTCGCAGGCACGCCGCACCCGGACCGCGCGGGGGTGTGCGATTGCCCTGGCGGCCCTGCTGTGTGCCTGGCTGATGACATCCTATTACATGGCGTGGTTCACGCTGTTCTCCGGCGGCCTGTTCCTCCTTTGCTGGGGATTGGCGACCGGAAACTGGCGACCGGCGGCCGTCGCTCGTCTCGTCCGCGCGCACGTGGGGACATTCCTGTACGGCGCGGTGACGTTTGCGATCCTGCTCCTCCCGTTCCTGCACGTCTACCTCCCGAAAATGCGCGAAACCGGCGGTGAAACGGTCGACGCAATGCGAACCTGGCTGGTCACGCCACTCGTCGGCATGATCAACGTCGGCCCGGACAATTACCTGTGGGGCTGGCTATTTCGTGCCTTGCGGGCGGCGATCAGCGACGGATCGCGGGATGCCGCTGCAATCGCCTCGTCCCGGCTTGGCGGCGAGCACCAGTCCGGTTTCCCGCTGGTCCTGTTCGCGCTGATCGTTACCGCAGCCTGGCTTATCCTCGTACGCAACCGCGACGGATCGGGCCGCGCCGTGACGCCGCACCTCAAGACTTTCGCGCTTGCGATGATGATCGCGTGGCTGCTCACCCTCGATCTCGGAGCGGCATCGCCGTGGGCGCTCGTCTTCGATCTCGTGCCGGGCGCAAGGGGCATGCGTGTGGTCGCACGGTATCAGCTGTGGCTTACGCTCCCGCTGCTGCTGCTTGTCGTCGCGGTCTGGCGCGAGCGTGGGACCGTCCTTGCGAGATCGTACCCGTGGCGCGCAGCGGGGATTGCGGTGGTGCTGGTGGTCGAAAATCTCAGTGCGGCATCCCCCGCGCAGTTGCGCGGATCCGAACAGCGCGCCGCCTTGTGGAGCATCCCAGCGCCCCCGTCGGCCTGCGACAGCTTCTACGTCGTCGCCAGTCGCCGGAATGAACCGCTGTACGGCAACGCTGCCTTGCAGGCGCTTTACCCGCACAATGTCGACGCGATGCTGCTGGCCGAACGGTGGAACGTCCCGACGATCAACGGCGTCTCGACCTTCAATCCGCCGGACTGGGCGTTTGCCGGGCCGATGGCGCCCGATTACGACACCCGCGTGCGCGCCTATGCGCGGCGGCACGGCTTGATGCGCCTGTGCCGGCTGGATGTACGGCAGGCGCAAGCCTGGACGGGTGCAGAACGGCGCGGGGCAACGCCCGGAAACTGACGATCGTCCCCGAAAATGACTTCCTTGCGCGCGCCCGTCCGAAACGCACGCCCGCGTCAATTCCCTTCGGAATCTACCGTGAAGACCATCGGCTTGCCACGCGACATCGGTTCCCAGCCGGCCTGCAGCGCTGCCCGGACACCCCGGACCACCGTCGCATCGTCGATCTGGAGCCGGCCGTGTGGCAGCCCCTTCAGCAAGCGTTTGGGCGCCGGAAATTCCAGCAGCGCCTCCCGTCGGGCGTCCTGTTCCAGCAGCGAAACCGTCATCCCCTTCCAGCCATCCGCATCCGACCAGTGTGGCTCGCGCTGGAGCTGCCATTCGTATCGTGTGCCGTCGACCTCGACGGTGCCGGTGGTGCTTCGGATGTTCGCCATTTCAGGGCCGTAGCATATCCGCCGAGCGGTGCCAGCGTGTCGCGGCGTCCCGGGGGAGCACCACGGCACGCCGACGTCGCGCTCACCGTGGTTTTACGAATTTCATCGTGACCCGGTCGCTCTCACCGATCGCGGCATATTTCGCATGGTCGACGTCTTTCAGGCGATACGTCGGCGGCAGCGTCCAGACGCCTGCGGGATGATCGTGTGAATCCCGGGGGTTGGCGTTGACGGGCGATTCCCCGGCAAGCTTGAAGCCTGCCTGCTCCGCCAGCCGGATGACCGTCGAACGCTTGATATAGCCGCTCGTCTTCTCGCGTGCGGTATCCATTTCCTCGGGCAAGCGGTGATCGACCACGCCAAGCACGCCGCCCGGCTTGAGCGCCGCGTAGAACGCCTTGAAAACGCGTCCTGCTGCGGCGGGGTCGTCCTGCATCAACAGGTTGTGGACGTTGCGGAACGTCAGCACGGTGTCCGCACTTCCGGCCGGAATCGAGGATGCGCCGGTGCCGAAATCGATCGTCGCGACCTGGGTCGGGCCATAGACGGACGCCTTCCCGGCGAAGCCGGTACGCGTGCGGTCCGCCTGCGCGGTCGGTACGAGCGCGACATAGTGCCCGCGTTCCTTGACGAGCGGTGCCAGGATTTCGGCATACCAGCCACCGGAAGGTAGGAATTCGACGACGGTTTGCGTCGGTTTGACACCGAAAAACGCCAGCGTCTGCGCCGGGTGGCGGTAGGCATCGCGGGCACGGTTCTCCGGCGTCCGCGTCGGCGACGCGACCGCCGTGGCGATCTCCCGCGATGGCGCGGCGGACTGCGCGACCGCCCCCGTCGCGAGAAGCGTGGCAAGGCAGGCGAAGGCGGCAGATGGGCGATTCATAGCGTTTGAGTCCCTGAGCAATCTTGCAGCGATCATGCCCCGCGCCAGCCGCTTGTACAATCTCGCGAATGATCACGCCAAGGCGACCCATGTCCGCCTTGCCCCCGATCTGCCCCGTTCCGCGTTATCTCGCGACTTGCGAACGGACGGAAGCTTCAGGCAATGCCCGCACTACACCATACCGGCGTCGATCTCCGCCGCCTCCAGCAGATCGTCTCCGGCCTGACCGAAGGCGTCATCATCGTCTCGCCCGAACAGGAGATCCTGTGGGCGAACGAGGCGGGGCTGCGGATGCACGGGGTCGACCGGATCCCCGAACTCGGCAAGACGATCGACGAATACCGCCAGCGGTTCCGGCTGCGTTACCGCAACAACCACTGGCTCGACGCGCGCGACTATCCGCTCGACCGCGCGGTCGCCGGCGAGACCTTCAGCGAAGTCGTGGTTGAGGTCGTCCGCGAGGGCGAGGAGGACGCGCGCTGGATCCACCAGATCCGCAGCCTCGTGCTGACGGACGGGGACGATCAGCCCGACCTGCTCGTGCTGGTCATCCAGGACGTCTCGCTCCGGTTCGAGGCGGAGGAGCGGTTCGAGCAGACGTTCAAGGCCAACCCCGCCCCCGCGGTGATCTGTCGCCTGTCCGACCAGCGCTTCGTCAAGGTCAACCAGGGGTTCCTCGAGATGACCGGGCGCGAGCGCGAAGATGTGCTCGGCCACACGGTCTACGATCTCGACGTGCTTGCCGACGTCGACGATCCCGGCCTGGCGAAGCAGCGGCTGCGCGAGGGACGGACGATCCCGCAGATGCAGGCCGATCTTCACTTGCCGAACGGCGGACGCAAGCTGGTGATCGTCGGCGGGCAACCGATCGACCTCAACGAGCAACCCTGCATGCTGTTCACCTTCGCCGATCTCGAACCGCGCCGCCGGATCGAGGGCGAATTGCGCGAGAGCGAGGCGCGCGCCCATCGCATGTTCTCGCTCGCCCCGATCGGGCTCGCGGTCGCGACGCTCGACGGGCACCGCTTCCTCGAGGGCAATGGCGCACTGCTCGAGCTGACCGGCTACACCGCCGACGAGATCAAGCACCAGACCGTCGGCTCGCTCAAGTTGTGGGAGAATGCGAGCGTCCGCGCCGAACTCGAACAGGCGTTTGCGCAGGACGGCGGTTTCCAGGCGCGCGATGCCTGCCTTCACCGCAAGGATGGCGAACGGGTCGACGTGCTCATTTCCGCCGGGATCATCCCGATGCACGGGAGCAACTGCGTCCTGTGGGTGATTCAGGACATCGCCGAACGCCGCCGTTCCGAACGCGAGCTGATCGGCGCGATCGAGACGGTAATGCGCGACACCAACTGGTTCAGCCGGACGATCGTCGAGAAACTCGCCAATCTCCGTGCGCCCAGCAACGCCAACCGGGTTACCGAAGTCGCCGCGCTGACCGGGCGCGAGCGCGAGACTCTGAGCCTGATGTGCGAGGGGCTCGACGACCAAGCGATCGCGACGACGATGGGGGTGTCGCGCAACACCGTGCGCAACAATGTCGCGCGGATTTACGGCAAACTCGGGGTCAACCGGCGCGGCGCGGCGATCATCTGGGCGCGCGAACGCGGTTTCCCGCTGCCGTCGTCACGGCGGGGGTGAAGGTTAATTTCACATGAATCTGCACTAGACGATTTGGTGCAGATCGATCTAGGGCGCGCCCGTTCAGGCCCTATCTCCATCGTTCGTCGGCGAGATCGCTCGGTCTGCCGACAGAATCGAAAGGAAGGCACGATGGACGACCGCATCGAAGGCGCCGGCAAGCAGGCGCTCGGATCGATCAAGGAAGCGATCGGCAAGATCACCGGCGACGCCGCCACCCAGGCCGAGGGCGCTGCCGAAAAGGCCGCGGGCAAGGCGCAGATCGAGCGCGGAACCGCCAGCGCGCAGGACCAGACGAAAAAATAACGCGAGAATGATGGCGTCTTCCGCCGGACGGCGACGTCACGCTCAAGAAGGAAATTTATATGGCACATGTCTACGGTGAACCAGCGCACGCTGGCGACCCCCTCCTTCCCCACGAACGCGCCGCCGGTGCAGTCGTCCCGCGCTCGCGAATGTCGTGGCAGGCGGTATTCGCCGGCGTCACGATCGCGATCGCGGTCCAGATCGTCCTCGGGCTGCTCGGCACGGGAATCGGGATGAGCCTCGTCGATCCGATGAGCGGCTCGACCCCGAGCGCAAGCGGCTTCGGGATCGGCGCGGCCTTGTGGTGGGTCGTCAGCACGATCGTCGCACTGGGTGCCGGCAGCTATGCCGCATCGCGTCTCGCCGGTCTGACCGAGCGGTTCGACGGTTTCGTCCACGGGCTCGTCATCTGGGGCGTCACGCTGATCATCACGCTGTACCTGCTGACCTCGGCAGTCGGGTCGATCATCGGCGGTACGTTCCGCACCATCGGTGGCGTCGCGTCCGCAGCGGGCAGCAGCATCGGCGCATCCGCACCGACCGTCGCCAAGGCAGCAGGGATCGACGTGCAGGATCAGGCAGCCGCCTATCTCGATACCGCGCCGACCGACCCTGCGCAGATGACCCCGCAAGAAGCGCAGAAGGAAGTCGCCAAGCAGTTGCCCGCAATGGCGCGTGGTGGTGCCGAGGGTAACCAGGCCGAAGCACGCGTCGTCGACATCGTCGCCGCACAGCGCAAGATTCCGCGCGCGGAAGCCGCCGCCCAGGTGACTCGCGCCAAGGCGCAGTTCGTCGCCGCCAAGGACAATACGGTAGAGACCGCCAAGTCCGCCGCCGACGCAGGCGCCAGCGCCGCTGCCGGAACGTCGTTCACCGCGGTCATCGCGCTGCTGCTCGGTGCAGCCGCCGCAGGGTTTGCCGGGGCTGCCGCAACGCGTCGCCGTGGCATCGAGGTCCGCCGCGCCTGATCCGCGCGGAATGGATGCGCGCCTGCCCCCCGGGCGCGCCGGGAGCGGCGGTCGCCGTGCGTAGCGTAGCCCTACGGCGGCCGTCGTTTCCGAACTTATCATTATTATAGAAGGAGATCGTTATGGACACGCATCAGGTAACCGGCGGCATCAAGAACACCGCAGGCGCGATCGAGGAAGGGTTCGGCCGGATGACCGGCGACCGTTCGACCGAAGTCGCGGGTGCCGCACGCAAGGTTGCCGGGCAACTCGAGGGCGCCTATGGCGACGCAGTCGACGCGACCCGCGCGACCGTCGAGCACAGCCCGTTGCTCGCGCTCGGGATCACCGCGATCGCCGGCTTCGCGCTCGGCGCACTGGTCACCGGCCTGAGCGCCCGCAAGGGCTGAGGGCCTGGAACCCTAGAGAAGGAACTGATCATGAAGACCAAGTCGCTTTTCGTTCTTGCTGCCGTCGCGGCGGTTTCGCTGTCGGCATGCAACACCGTCAACGGTGCGGGCAAGGATCTCAAGTCCGCCGGTGGCGCCGTTTCGGGCGCCTCGGGACAAGACGCCAAGAAGCGCTGAGCTTATTGGTCTGATCGACACCGGTGCGACGCTGTCGCACCGGTGTTTGTCGGTTACCGTACCTTCGGCTCTTGCCGTTTCCCTGACTTGCTTCCCCGGCGAAGGCCGGGGCCCAGTAGAGAAGGTCGAGGTAACGAAGCGCCGTCAGCGCTTTCACAGGTTCCACACCTGGGCCCCGGCCTTCGCCGGGGAAGCGCTTGCGGGATAATTACCGCGAGCTAGATCCCCCCCGCGAACTTGTTCGCGCGCCGCCGACCGACCAGCAAGCCGCGCTCCAGCCGTACGCACAGCGCGGCATAATAATCGGTCAGGAAGCCACGGTCGTCGCCATCGTCGGGCAGGTCCGCCTTGCGCCGGATCGTCGCCGCCACCGTCGCGATCGCCGCATCGCTCCCGACGCGGAGCACGTCCTCCAGCGTCTGCAACTCGAATTCGCCATACAGCGCAAGCGCCGCCTCCGGAAACATCCGCTGCGCCGGACGCTCGACAGACACAAGATCCGCGGCGAGCCGGTCCACCACCGTCCGCACCACCCAGGTTCCCGCCAGCAGATCACCGACCCGCAACCGATCGCGGTTGAACAATGGGAAGAACAGGAAAATCCCGCTCCAGCCGAGCGCGAACAGCGCGACGAACGCATCCGCCTGCCCGGTCAGCGCCTGCTGCCCGGCAAAGGTCAGCGGGAGGAACAGCTCGATCTCACGCATGGCGTTGCGCGCGATCACCGCGCCGCCGGTCAGCCGCGCGCCATCCCGCGCGACGACGCGCAGCCCCATCATCCGCTTCCCCGGGGTCGCGCCGCGCCCGCCCATCTCGAACAGCGTGAACCAGCCGTTGCGGAGCACGAAGCTGCCGAGCAGCCAGATGATCGCGAGCCCGCTGTCATGCACCGAAAAGAACAGCACCAGCAGCACGACCGTCGCGACGACGAGGATCGTCAGGATCGCGACCGCGTCGATCAGGAACGCCGACACCCGCACGCCCGCGGTGCCGAGCTCGAGCCGCAGATCGACCCCCTCGGGCGTGACGAAACGCCGCCGCAGCGACGGTTGCTCAGGCCGGGGCGGTCGCATCGGCGCTCCTCGGGAGATAGAAATACAGCATCCAGCCGACCAGCATGACGAGGCCGATCGCGTAGCGCGTCAGATCATCGGTCAGCACCTGCCGCCCGATCCCCTCGAGTAGCCCCGCGACCGACAACATCACCACCGTCCCCGCCATCGCCACCGCGCCGGTCCGCCCGGCATCGACCGCCGCATCCCCGCGCGTGCGCCGACCGGGAAAGGCGATCGCGGTGCCGATCCGGAACCCCGCCGCGCCCGACAGGATGATCGCAGAGAGTTCGGTGGTGCCGTGGATCATGATCCACCCGGTAAAGCCGACGCCAAGCCCCTTGGGCACGAACACCGCGAGAAAGGCCCCCAGCATCAGGCCGTTATACGTGATGAGCAACGCGGTCGGGACCGCGAAGGCGAAGCCTAGCGCGAACGACAGGATCGCGATCTGCGCATTGTGCGTGAACAGGAACGCCGCGAACGTGCCGAGCGCGTTGCGCTGGTCGGTCGCGTAGATCGTCTTGCGCAATGCCTCGACCGAGGCGGACGGATCGCGCCCGCCCGCCATCCCGTCCCCGACGATCGCGAAGAACCACGTCGAATCGCCGCGGACGAGCAGATAGCCGACCACCGTCCCCGCCACCGTCAGCAGCAACGAGACGAGCGTCTCGCGCCACAGCGACTGCACCGCCGCCGGCCAGCTGTGGGTAAAGAACCGCTTGAGCTGCGAGAATGCCGATCCGGGCACGCCGTAGATCTGGAAATAAGCGCGCGTGCA
>Ga0160428_1002182_pt1 | contig 12484 bp, 8 predicted proteins | sample SolpanmetagenomM_FD_108198 | JGI IMG/M metagenome (GOLD analysis project Ga0160428, IMG submission 108198) | Solar panel surface microbial communities from Lawrence Berkeley National Laboratory, California, USA - M | ecosystem: Engineered > Built environment > Solar panel > Unclassified ... | reverse complement strand
GGTGTTATCGACGCTCGTGAAGGTGTTTAAGGTGATAGCGTTATAGGCGTGCGCCTTACTATAAGACTCCGGTGGTTTAAGGATGTTAGTGTTATTAATATACGGAGGAATATTCGAGATAATAATATTATTAGCGTGCGCGTAACTGTTATTATATCGCTAACGGATAGGACTAGTGAGGACGGGAGATTATAGGGGCTAGGTACCCGTAGCGCTAGTCGCCTTTTAGAGGATAGACTTATATTAGCGTTATTAGATTCTGGTGAGGGAAGACGTGGACGCTTTAGTGAAACCTGTGTTATCGGTGTGTTACTCTAGACGTGACGGGGTGAGCGACGTAGATGGGGAGATTAGATTAGCTGCGTCTGAGATCCTACTAAAACTTGATTGGTAGTTATGTTGGGCGTATAATGTGGAAGGCTTGTATGCTGAGGGATACTGTACACTACTGCGGAAGATGCGCCAGCCGTACTAGGTTAATGGGTAGATTTAGAATAACTAGCTTTAAGTAATTAGGGATCGATATTCCTTGAATCCTCTTCGTTAAGTATATTTAGCGACTCTCTACTAGCTTGCTGCCTAAGTGGTTCTTAGCTCCTTCTCTTTCGTTGTAGCTCATTTTGTCTATTTTAACGGGCTTACGCTTTCGCCTCTACGTCGCCCTCGGATTGTTCTCCCTGTAGTAGCGAGGATTATAACTTGCGCCCTATAACCGCTTCTATATAGAAGCTATAGAAGCTGAAATAGATATGAGTAGGTATTTCCCTTACGACTAGTATGTTAAATAGTAGTATATTGAAAAGTGGTATGTGGATTAGATTTAGCTGTGAGAGTAGCCCTTAGAAATCTTAATATAGAGGCAGCATAGTGGTAGCATAAGAGTTATTGATATATCTTCGCAACAACACGGTACTTTAACTTGAAAATTATATGCATGGAAAGCGCTTGACGAGCCCTATATACTACGTAGTATTATAGAAAAAGTTGTAATGTTTTTATATTGTAATAATGTTGCGAGTTAAACAGCTGATGTAAAGTTCTTAGAGATAAAGTTTGAAGTTCTTTAACGTTAATTTTCAGCTAATAGAATGAAGAATAAAATGGCTTTAATACTAAGGCCTAAACTCTAAAGGTCTAAGCTAATAGAATATAGAATAAAATGGCTTCAAGCAGCTTTAAGAGATAGAGTTTAGTATCTAACCTTAACCTGAAAGGTGGTGAGTGTATATATATAGGTTAATTAAGTAACTAACTAATACTAAGCGTGCGACTTGGGATAAGGTGTAGTTAAACTACTAGGGTTAGGTCTTCTCGGTAGAAGAACTCTTAGACCCTAAGTGGTGGACCTCTTAGCGTTACCACTTAGACTTTACTAGAATTCAACACTTTCACCTCGGAACCGGCTCTAGAACTACACCTTACCCCCTCGCTTCCCCTCACTGTCCTGTACTACACTCATCCCTACGTGAATCTCGGTACCATCTTCGTAACCTCTATCTTATGAATTCTGAGTTCACACGCATATTATCATTAGCTGATCCCCTCTCCTAAAGCACATACCGATCTCACTATGTCTGCGTCGAGATTTAGCGGCAAATGCATGTGTGAAGCTGTCAGATTTACTGTTGCAGGCGAACCCGAGGCTACAGTATGCTGCTACTGCAGACACTGTCAAATGAATGCGAGCGCGCCAGGTCAATATGTACATGCTCTCTCATCTCCGTGATCACATAGAGAACACAAGTGTCACAGTAGCTAACGTAACAGTAGTCGGCAAGGTTCAAGACAGAGCAAGTCAGCATAACGGCAGGCGAGAGCTTCCTGTCTACGTGGATCTTGAAAGACACCCAGAGTGGAAGTGAGAAGCACAAGGTGTTCTGTAAGCAGTGCGGATGCACGATGTGGACGATTCCGATGAAGTTCGAGGGCAAGTATAAGATTGTGAGGACTGCATTGATTGAGGATGGGTGAGTATGATTGTCTGAGCTGATGAAACACGAAGCTGATATGCTTGCAGTCTGAAGCGATTTGCGCCGACGACAGAGCTTTTCAAGGAGAGTGCGTGAGAGATGGTGGACTTAAGTGTCAGTAGCTGTAGCACTGAGCATGTCTCATGCCTCGACCGTGCTCCCTGTTAATCATTTGCCACTGGTCTTAAACGGTGTTCGCCGGCCTGTCGTTGTTATCATCTTTGAGCGTTAGATTTAAAGAGGTGACTACCATGTTACCCAATGCAGACTTACGCACTTCCTTCAATCACATTCGCAAGACTACTCTCAACACATTGCAGGACCACTGCTGCTGCCACTAACATATCCTCAAATAGGCGGGACATCATAATCACAACCATCATGGCTAGTGTGTAGTAAAGTAGAGTAAGCAAAGCAAGCGACGTTTTTCGCCTTCAACATATACCATACATAACAAATGAGATAGTTGCTTAACTGTTTTTGTGAAGATTCTGCTTTGCGCACGGGAGCATACTTCATACGCCTTCGACTTCTTTTCTACTGCTCTTCTATCATGCAGATCCGTTCCCGCGTCAGAACCCCGTAATCTTGTGTCGACGAAATCAAATCAAGTATTCGAACCACGCGCGCATCTGCTTTTCTCTTCGCTTCCCTTCCCTCACCACAATTGAATCAGATCAGATCAACCAAACAACTCCGCCACACCACCCAACTCCAAACTTGGTTCTCTCCTCCTCCCACCGCCACCATCAACATCACCCGTCCCATCCATCTCAACACTCATCGTAGCATAATCAACCCCCTTCTTCATCGCCTTGCCACCACCACTCCCTCTCTTCTTGCCCGAAGCCGACCCATCCACCCTTCCCAATTCAGCGATACTCAACCCCCGCACCCCCTCCAACACCTTCATCACCCACGCTCTCTGCATCTTCTCCCCTGGAGTCTCCATGATTTTCTGTATTGCTCGGTCCACTTTTTCCTCCTGCATTGCTGGCAGCGAAAGGAGTACGGCGCGTGGTGTGTTGGTTGAGGGGGTATATGCGACGATGATTGCGGCGATGAGGCCAGCTAGGTCTTTTTGGAGAGAAGGGTCGTTGGCGAAGTAGGGGTCGTGTAGGGATTCGATTGTTGTGGGGAGGATTGTGGCGGAGAAGAATTCGCGGAGCTGAGCTTGGAGAGTGGGGTCTGGTTCGTAGGGTGCTGGTGAGGTGGAGGTAGGAGAAGATGATCTTCTGGTGGGTTTGCGCTGGCTTCTGTGGGATTGGAGAAAGTAGGTTAGTCAAGGAAGCTTTTTTGTACTGGCAGTGTTTTTGCTATAACATGGTTCTGTTCTGACTTACTTTGCAAAGTCGGGAACCAAGCCCTTCAATACCCGAGTGATGCTTCCACAGCACCGAGAGTCGTGCATTCGCAATGCATGATTGCAGAACGTGATCAGCCCTTCCAGGATCCCAGGATGTCTGATGGTAAGATCCCGATGTTCAAGTCGTGTCTCAACATGATGACCATTCCCATTTGATGCATCTCCATTCTCAGTCTTGACTGGTGTGGTGGACGGCTCAACACGCTTCGTAGTCAAATTCGTCACGAGCGTGACGCAGGCATAAGTCAGGTGTCGCAGAATACTCTCCGCCTTCATTTCTTGGTCCAATACTTGATCACTAGCTTGTTCTTGCTCTCCTCTCTGTGCGATAGCATGCCATTCATGTGTGACTTTAAAGTCCATCTCGCGAAATAATGCTGTAAGAATAGGCGGCAGAAAGCCAATGCGATACTTTGCCGGACATCCCTCGATTAGTGCTGTAGACAACTTAAGCAATGACATGAGCTGATTTGGGGACAAGAAACGTGCATCATTAAACAGCCCATGAGCCAGCGCTTCTGCTAGATCAGTATGGCAATAAAACACATCCCCGAGTATGCTCATACAATGTAAGATCCAGTAGGATACCTCTCGCACGTTGCGGATTGCGCTCCTGATGGCAGACGCCAAACCTTCTAGCGTGCCTTTCGAATTGCGAACTCGTGCATAAAAATCGTCCTTTGTTTCATTCGAAATACCAGACTGCCATACTCGATCGACGAGTATACGTGAGATGATTGCTTGCATTTCATCAGGATATTCTGACCACGTAGCGGGATTGGCAAAACTATGCGAAAAATTCAGAGCACGTAGTAGATTAGGCACTACTACTGGGATGGCTTCTCTCCATAGTTCTTGAGCTGCGCGATAGGTCGAAGAACCTGGTCGAAGCCGTTCTGTAGACACAGAAAGCAGTGCTCGAGTTGCCTGCAGTGGCAAAAGATTCCCACTATCGTTTATTCTCGAACGAATTGAGAGTTCCTGTGGGTTCAGAGACTGCAACGACCAATCCTCGATACCTGAAGCTCGATATCGGAGGAAGATTTGAGGACATTCTTCGATTTGCAAAAGTCTGCTGAACGACTGAAAGTCCTGTAGTGCAAGGCCGATATCTGGATTCTGCCATTCCCTGATGACAGGATATAGTATATCATTCAATCGCTGATATCGCTGTTCTGGTGAGAGTTGGTTGGTTCTCTGGATGAGTGTGAACATGAATGACTGATAATCATGACGTATCCTCTCTTCTATGGAGAAATTGTTCATCTTGTTTCTCACACCGATCTCAATGCCAGGGAAGCCAGCCCACAGTTCGTTACAATAATAAGGTGCCAACTTCTGCAACTCACGAGGATAACATCCTTGTAAATCTTTGACTGCTTCATCGTAAGCTGCATTCGACTTTGCGGTGTTTGGTTCGGGCAGTGTAAAAACATAATTGCAAATAGTGCAGGCAAGGTCGGCACTGTCGCCAATACCTAGCAGAGCAATTTCTACAATGAGTTGGAATATGCGCTTTGAAATGATAGGATCTTGAAAGTCAAGTTGTAATAACGATTTTGACCATTGCACGATTTCTGTATCCAATTTCAACGAAGACGAGTTAGGCTGAGCGAGCTCCTTGCCTCTTGCACGTTGAGCAGTGACCCACTTCTGATAGCTTTTCAACGCCGTTAGGACAACAGTGAGCTGTGCGTCTATTCGGAGGATAGCTGCTGAGTTGGCAGAGAATGCGTTCGTGCTGAATGATGGTGTGCCAGAATACAGATTACTTATAGTACTGGTCGCTTGTTGAAGCAGATGATTCGTGGCGATGAATGGGGCTTTTTCTACAATCTTCTCAATCACAGCCATACAGAAGCGTCGATAGTTGCCAAGAAATGCATGTCGTTCTGGCATCGTGTCGAAGTCTTCATTCAAAAACGTCAGGGTCGGGTCTTCAGAGTCGTCTGACAGACTTTCATAACGCAGCAATCGAGTGCTACAAATGTCCAACAGATCGCCAATGACCGCCATCCGTTCCTCAACCTTCACCACGCTCGATACCGATAGAAGCCTGGTCCAGACATAGACAATGGGAATGGAAACGACTAGGCTGGCATTCTGCAAGATATCAATAAGAAAGTCCAGGACACGTCCAAGATCGCAGTGTTGCAGTATCAACTTAGGTCGTATCTCAATGAACGTGACTAAAGCGCAAATCATCTCCGTGAACTTTTTCAACATTGCATACTTTTCGTCGTCAATCTCGTCACTCTTGCAACAGGCTGACTCGTAGAAAGACTTGAGCAAGTTGAGGCCGTCTTCTTTGAGCACAGGACAAACGACTTTTAGAATTACGTCTTCTGGCCATGGTGTGCGATGAAATAAAGAATGTAAAACTTCCACTGCGCCATTCTGTATAGACAGATCTCGGGTGGAGAGGCATTGGCTGACCAGATTTAAACATGATGATTTAGATACAGCCTTTAGAATAATCCAAGGGACAGCTGATTGCACCACAGTAAGTATTCTTGACGCGAGGGTGCGAATGTGCGCTTGGTTCTGGAGATCTGCCTTCAGGCAGCGGTCCAGCATTTCCAGTAACCTCAAGAACCAACCTTGTTCACCAGACCGTAATGGGGCAGCATCATTTTCGCGCTCGGAGAAAACATTGGCCAATATGGAAGCGGAAGTGAAGATCTCGACACATCCTCTCCCCAGCTCATTCGCTCTCAGACCAGCCGCACCAAGGCTCTCATTGTTGAAGACTTCATCTGCCAGTAACTCCAAAATGCTCAGCACCAGCTCTTGATGTGTATGTGTTCCTTGCCAAAGTGCACATAGAGTCTCATCCATGTCCATCCATTCCACAGCCCAGGTTCTTTCTGCAAGATCAACCCATATTCTTGCAACCTTGCTCCGGAGGAATGCAGGCTCATTCTCACTAACATTCTGCGCCAACTGTATAATCCAACCTCTTATAGTCACGGCCTCGTTCCCATCAAAGTCGTCAAGTCGGTATCTGATTGCATGCTCAAGCACAGAAAGGCCGTAGTGTCGGACGATGGGTGATTGACTCGTGTCTTGCGCAAGTTGGAAACCAAGATATGGAGCAGTTGATTCGGATTTGACTATTTCGAGGTACGATGTGGCACTTTGGCGTTGCTCGTTAGTCGTGCGAGGGTTGTAGATACTTTCCAAAGCAGAGAGAATGTGAGCTAAGTCCGTCGGGGTTATCGAAGCAGCGTCTGAATTGCCATTCACATGGTTGCCGTTCATTGTTGACGGGTTGTCAACAGCATTTGTGGTTGCGCGAGAGGTGCGTAGCGAATAGTTTGGCGGACAAGGATGGTGGTGTGAGAGAAGGTCGTGCAAGCTGAGAATATATCACGAGACCTGGGTCTCACAATTCAAGGTAAACAGAGGGGAGGGTAGCGACAGTGTCTTAACTGGCCTCGCCTATCTATGTTGTTCTTACGGCGCTGAATACCGCATCATCAAGGAGGATAGACTGAAGGGAAAGTGGCATTCGTTCGGCGGTTGAGAGTGTGTACAAGTGCCAGCTGAGAGGTGGAATGAGACATTGAAATCATGGCATGCAACATCAGGCGACTGATCGGCGTCAGGTCCGTGACTTGTACTTTGTTGGAAAACATCTACGACAACCACAGCCACTCCTTCTACTACATGATCCTACATGCTTCCATGCATCGGTCAACCATACCCTCCTCCTCGGCCTTGCCCAGGCTCAGACCTTCTCGCCGCGATGACGCCTTGACACTCATAGTGTGCTCCCCAGCTGGATTCCACCATCGAAGTCTCTGTGTGACAGTACCTTGGTAATCATCGACATCGAGATCCCATCGTCCACCACTGACCTTCACGTCAAAATGGCCCCTTTCGAAATGATATGTCGGCAAGAATACCTCCGTTGGAGCTCTTTCAGCTGCCGGGGTCTGTGCTGACACAGCCATCTTGAACTCATTTCGACGTAGATCGAAGCCGTATGAAGTGAGGTTGCCATGTGTCCCCACAGGAGTTGGTCGAATGTATGCTTGTGCAGCGCGATAATGTCCGGATTCAGGCTCGTCTACGCGTCTCAGTAGTCTGACGCTGTCATTTCCCTTTGTCATTGTTGAGGTGGGTGTTTCAGAGCCACTACTCATGCTCAAGGACTCCGAGGATGCATTATTGTAAGGCGATGGCAAAGGCAGCGACTGATCGTCGGTAGATGCAATGGACAGATCCTCACCATTCCACTGATCGCCCCATTGGTGACTGTTCGAAGCAGTGTAGTTCCACAATGTGAAGTTGTTCTTACTGGCCTCCATGCCAAACATATTGGCATCCATGGCCAATATCTGGCTGGTATAGTCGCCGTTTTTGTACGCAGCACCATTGTCCATGTCATATGGTACACCGAACTCGGTGAAAACGCATGGATGTGTTCCCATGTAGTCAAGACCCTCTTTCTTGATCGCTGCAAGCTGATCCCGGAAACAGTTGCGAATAGCCCGCTCACCGATCTTTACCGCGAAAGCTGGAGTTAAATATCTGTGCCGCAGGACGCCAAACACATCCACGTTGTAGAGACGATTCCTGGAGATTGTCAATTATTTGTCAGATCATAATCTTTCGCCACTCGCTTACCATTTCTTGTTCATCAAAGTCACTCCGTCATACCAGTGTGGAGCATACACCATATTTGGGTCGTCATCACTTGTCCCCTGCAGACTTGGTGGTATTTCTAACACAGGTGGTTGACAGAACATGATTGTTTCGGGAAAGACGCTTCTCACAGCATCCTTGTATCGTCGATAATAGCCCATAAAGTAATGATTGGTGAAGTATTCATGGTCGATCGTCGCTCCTGTAGAAGGATCCTTGGCAAAGTAGTTATTTTTCAGCAGTGTGTCTGTTGCTGGATCCCAGACACCATGCTGTGCCCATATACACTCTCCTAGCTTCCACTCGGGACTACGCTTCCAGCCATATCTCGAGTCATCGAACGAAGGAGATAGCCATGCTGTCTCTCCTTCTGGGTCAACCAATTCTGAACCACTTTTATATGGTCCCATACCTCCAAACCCCCAGGTCTCGATTTGACAAGCACGCCCTGACCCCGTCAAAATCGCTTGCCAGGCAGTAGGCGTGGTACCTAATTTCAGCTGTTGCTCTGGTGGAATTATCGACACATCCTGCAGGCCAACCATGCCTCTGTTCGGCTCATTCATACTCTCCCAGCCAATTATGACTTCCTTGTCCAAATTACCTGCTTCTTTCATGCGAACTGCAAGATGCTTGCATGCGCCAATGAAGTGGCCCTGCAGGTAATCTTGTATGTTCATGCCGTCGATTACTGCTAGAGGTGTGAATTGCTTGCCAGCCCAAAACATGGTAAAGATTGCTTGACACGCAAGCCGAGTATAACTGGTCGCCCAAATCATCTTTGGAAACTTTGCTGGATCAGGCCATGTATTCTGAACAAGTGCAGCTTCTGTGACCCTGAACTTCTTTGGATCGAGACCACACGCATATATTGTCCACATTGGGGCGCCAGAACCACCTGTGAATCGAGACCAGACATCTTGATGGGGATCCATGAAGACATAGAACTGATACTGCTTCGCTATTCTCAACAACGAGATGGAGTGCTGAATGAAGTCCTCATCATATTTGCCAGGTCCTGCATGTTCGAGTGCTTCCCAGGTGAAAATGTACCGAATCGTGTTATATCCCCATCTTCTGAGGCGACTGAAATGTTTCGGCGCTTCTTCTAGTGAGAATGGCCTTGCGGCGAAGGAAACATTGTCACCGTCGAAGAAGTTCTCCTTGACGTGAGATGCTACATCAGGAGTGCTTGGAAGTTTCGCATCTCCAGCAAGATTGATGCCGTGTAACGTCACCTCTCTATTCTCGCTATCACGAAAAACAGTACCTTCAATATGTAGTTGCAAGACCATAATTGCGTATGCCTTGCTTCGTTGAAGAGAACAGCAGTTGGAGGTCGGACAGAGCACAAGTTGATAAGTGGCAGAAAGGAAACTTGTCACGGAAGGTAGCACGGCGAGCGCTGAAGAAGGATGGGGAGAGTATAAGAGGTTATAGGGTAAAGAGACACCGAACAAGAGTAACAACACAAAATGGTGAGCCCTGGAGGTCAATGGGGTGGAGATTGGCAGACGTCACTCTTTCATACGATAAAACGGCTATACGGCTTGGCTTTCGACATGGAGAAGACAAAAACGAATCGCACTTCACACAAGCGTGTAAGTATGAACATCTAGAGACTCATCTCATGCCGTTAAGTCTGCGGCTTCGTGTATCTCGTGTCAAGTAATGTCCAATGCGAAACAAGGCCTAAAGGCGGCGAAGGCAGCTCTTGACTCTCAAAACTTTGATGAGGCGGCATCGCAAGCAAGAACTGTGCTCGAGGTTGACCCAAAGAACTACTTTGCGTACGTCCTGTCACACTATCTGGCTCGACTATTGACTAATGACCGTAGCAATGTCTTTCTTGGTCGGGCTCTCGAAAAGCAGGGTCAAATACATCCAGCGATAGACGCATATAAAGCAGCGACTCAAATCAAGCCAGAGGAGGACCTAGCTTGGAGGGGTCTCAACAAGGCATATGAAGCCCTGGGTACAAGTGGGATTGAGGGACGTACTTCATCTGCGCTAGGATTAGCGCAAATATACGCAGAAAAGTATGTACACGTGACCTGACTATCGTATAATTACTGACATAAGCACAGAGACGACAAACATGAATGCCAAACTGTCATAAACCATGCGGTGGAATATGCTCAACACCATGGCAGTCGGAGAGACTACAAGAAAGCATTAGAGCTTTATTTGCCAAGCAGTCCCATATATGATTTCCTCGAAGGCCGCCTACAACATCCATCACTGACGTATATGAGGTTAGCCGAAATCACAGAGCTCGAAGAAAAAGAACAGATCAACAAACAGATTGGAGAACGACGAACACGCATCGGTGCAAAGTTGGGGCAAGTTACCGCAGATGTGACACGAGAAGTCTTTGCTCAAAGTGATCTGGAACGTATTTATACTGAGGTTATTAACTGGACCACTGATGACGAGATACGCCGTTCTTTTGAAGAGAGGCTGCTTGCGAGAGCATACGATCATCTGTTAGCTCTGCCATCAAACGAGAAGCCCGCAAAGCGAGAACAGGTTATGAAGCTTGCCCATGATATGGTCATTATCAAGCATCCATTTGTGCTAGCTTGGCAACTAGAACTTGAATGGGCTGATATTGAGAATATTACAGACATCGACAAGAATGTGCTTTACGAGTTTATTCAGCAAGATCCAGACTCGGGAGTGGCCAAAGTACTTCGTGGTTGTTTTGGAAAGGACATCAAGGCTAAAAAGCAAGAGATACAGGAAAATGGCCACGAAGATGATACAAGCTCAGAAACGGAAAAGGCGCCAGAAAAGCCGAGACAGCTTAGCGAAGAAGAGCGGTTGCTGCTACTTGTTGAAGGTCTGGAGGAAAGTAGAGGGTCGGCTTTCGCTCATAGGATTGTGGGCGATCATTACCTCTCCATCGAAGAGTACGAAAGCTGTGCAGACATATGTCGTTCAGGCATTATGCTATATGAATCTGAATGTCAAAAGTCCGGCTTGAAGCTACAACATTCGATAGATGCTGTCAACAGCAACCTGGCGACCTCTCTGGTATATTATCAGTCCCCCAAGAATCACCCGGAAGCGCGGGACCTGTTTAATGACATACTCACACGAAAGCCAGAGGCTACTGCAGCACTCTTGGGTATTGGCCTAATTTATGAGGAACAAGCAGACTTTGAGAAGGCCGTCGACTTCCTTGAACGAGCCTCGCTCCGCGATTCGACTAATATCCGAATTGGTACTGAAGCAGCATGGTGCCGAGTGTTGAATGGCGACCTTGAAGGTGGACTGAAAAAACTGCAAAGTTATCTAGACGAGCTCTTGGCGGATCGACGAGCATCGTTAGATTTGCGAGCTCAGACACTCTATCGTGTTGGTAAGTGCCAATGGGACCTGTATCCGGACAAGGCATCTCGAAAGCATCGGGCAGGTCCATATGCACGCTTTATTGCTGCGCTAAAGGCAAACCCAAGTTACGCACCTGCGTATACGAGTCTTGGTATTTACTACTCTGACCACACAAAAGATCGCAAACGTGCGCGGCAATGTTTTCAGAAAGCTTTCGAGTTATCTGCATCTGAAATCTACGCAGCTGAGCGTCTCGCTCGTGACTTTGCCGATAATGGTGAATGGGATGTAGTCGAACTAGTAGCACAACGTGCAATTGACTCCGGAGCCTGTAAGCCCGCGCCCGGATCAAAGAGGAAAGGTGTAAGCTGGCCTTTTGCAGCTCGAGGTGTGGTCCAGATGAACAAACAAGACTATCCTCAGGCTGTCATCTCTTTTCAGGCTGCTTTACGAATTTCGCCAAATGCATATCATGCTTGGGTTGGTCTCGGAGAAAGCTACCACAGCTCTGGTCGTTATATCGCTGCTCAGCGCGCCCTCGAGTATGCTCGAACACTTGAAGGACAGGCAGAAAAAGACAGTGCTTGGTTCGCTCAGTACATGCTTGCAAATGTCTTTCGAGAATTGTCCGATTATGACCATTCCTTGGCTGGATATCAGCAGGTCTTGGATGAGCGGCCGAATGAGTTTGGTGTTGCTATCGCGTATCTTCAGACTTTGATCGAGCGCGCGTGGCAAAGTATCGAGAGTGGCTTCTTCGGGCGTGCTGTGGAATGCGCTGAGCAGTCGTTGGTACTAGCGTCGAAAATGAGCGTAGAGCATCACGGTGCGTTCAACTATTGGAAAGCAGTAGGAGATGCTGCTTCCGTCTTTGCACTACTGCCAAGTCATGTCAAAACTTTCCCAAGCGAAGATGTCAACTCTTTACTCTCCTTACACGTTCAGATATCTGATGATATACTCCACGAGGACGGTATCACGGTTCAGAGTTATCTTCAGAGCACAACAAACGGAGAAGCACAAGATATGTCGCATTTTCCATCCTCCCTAACTACAGCAATAATTGCCTACAAAGCTGCTATCAACGTATCATCGACGAACGAGCACGCCCAGGCCGTAGCATGGTATAATCTAGGTTGGATCGAGTGGCATGCCTATCTCC
>Ga0160428_1002181_pt1 | contig 12490 bp, 13 predicted proteins | sample SolpanmetagenomM_FD_108198 | JGI IMG/M metagenome (GOLD analysis project Ga0160428, IMG submission 108198) | Solar panel surface microbial communities from Lawrence Berkeley National Laboratory, California, USA - M | ecosystem: Engineered > Built environment > Solar panel > Unclassified ... | reverse complement strand
GAGGTTGCGGGCGCGACGCGCAGTGATGGCAAAACCGGTCAGGCCGGGAACAGGGACACCCCACCGAAAGTCGAAGGCGTCATTGCCTGAAAAGCAGAATGGGACCCGGTTCGCGGAACCCGTCAGGGCCAGCAGTCCAAAGTCGACTGCATCAACAGGCCGAACAGAAGACTGCACCCGACCAACACGCCAGATCAGCAAATTGCGCTTGCATCAAGGGAGCCATCCACAGAGGACTGTCGTGTGCGAAAACTGTCAGGCTCAGGTAAGTAGCTCAAATCCAATTCCTGCTTCGGCTTCGGCCGTGCACTGAACGGCCAAGTGCCGGTGGCGTGTGCCGCGCTTTCCCGTTCCCTTGATTCTAAGACTTCACTAAGCCGCAGTCCTGGAGCAGCTCTGCATGATCTCGTCCGTTTCATTAATTCCCCGCGCCCACCTGTTCGGCAATCCGACGAGAACCGGGGCACAGATCAGCCCGGATGGGGCATACCTGTCCTGGCTCGCGCCTGTGAATGGCGTGATGAACGTCTGGGTATGCTCGGCGGCCGAGGTGCCGGATGGGGCCCGCCCCGTGACGGACGACCGCAAGCGCGGCATCCGGTCCTACGGCTGGACCTACGACGGGACGCACCTGTTTTACACGCAGGACACCGACGGCGACGAGAACTTCCACGTCCACGCCGTTGACCCCGTGACACGGGTGACCCGAAACCTAACGCCGTTCCCGGGGGTCCTTGCCGGCGTCACGGGCACGAGCCGCATCATCCGCGATCAGGTGCTGGTCAGCATGAACCGGCGTGACCCTAAGTATTTCGACCTCCACGCGCTGCACCTCGGCACTGGGGAGTTGAGCATGCTGGTGGAGAATACAGACGGCCTCGCCGGCTTCGTGGCGGACGAGGAGCACCGGGTCCGCTTCGCGACCAAGCTCGGTGCGGACGGCGTGCTACACCTCCTGCGGCGCGGCGAGGACGGCGGCTGGGAGGCGTGGCTGTGCTGGGATGCGGAGGACGCGCGCGCATCCGGCCCGTCTGGTCTGAACCGGGCGGCCACCGCACTGTTCCTGCGCGACAGCCGCGGGCGGGACACGTCCACTTTGGTGCGCCTGGATCTCGTTACGGGGGACACGCGCGTGCTCGCAGCCGACCCGCGCGCCGACATCGGCGCGACCCTATCGGACACCGATACAGGCGAGTTGCTCGCCTATGCCGTGACCGTAGAGCGGACCGAAAACTTTGCTATCGACCCGCGCGTCCAACCTGACCTCGACTTCCTCACTGCCCAGGGTATCGGCGACTGGAACCTGCAGAGTCGAACAGAGGACGACCGGACCTGGATCGTAGCGGCCGCGTCTGACACCGTGCCGGCTTCAGCCTATCGCTATGACCGCCCGGCGCGCACGCTGACCAAGTTGTATGACGCCCGGCCCGAACTCGCAGACGCAAGCCTGGCCTCCATGCGCGCCGTGACGCTGCGGTCCCGCGATGGGCTCGACCTGGTGAGCTATCTCACTCGGCCGATCGGCGCCGACGGTCCGGGACCCATGGTGCTGCTGGTCCATGGCGGCCCTTGGGCACGCGACTGGTTCGGCTTCAATCCGTATCACCAGTGGCTGGCAAACCGCGGCTATGCCGTGCTCAGCGTCAACTTCCGCGGCTCGACCGGCTTCGGCAAGGGCTTCGTCAACGCCGGCGACGAGGAATGGGGCCGGCGCATGGATGACGACCTGCTGGACGCGGTATCCTGGGCCGTGGCGGAAGGTGTCGCTGACCCGGCGCGCATCGCAATTATGGGCGGCAGCTACGGCGGCTACGCCGTCCTGGCAGGCATGACCCGCAACCCCGAGGTATACGCCTGCGGTGTAGACATCGTCGGCCCGTCCAACCTCGAAACTCTAATCGCGACCATCCCGCCCTATTGGGAGGCGATCCGTGCCCAGCTGACCCGTGCCCTGGGCGACCCTGAAACACCGGCCGGGTTGGCGCTGATGCAGGAACGGTCCCCGGTGAGCCAAGCCGGGCGCATCCGCCGGCCTTTGCTGATCGCGCAGGGTGCCAACGACCCGCGCGTGAAGCAGACCGAAAGCGACCAGATGGTTGCGGCGATGAAGGCCAACGGCGTGCCCGTAGCCTACGTCCTGTTCCCTGACGAGGGTCACGGCTTCGCCCGGCCGGAAAACAACTTAGCATTTAACGCCGTCACCGAGGCCTTCCTAAAACGCCACCTTGGTGGCCGTGCCGAGCCGCCGGCGCCTGGTGAGTTGGAAGCGTCCTCGATGCGGGTGCTGGAAGGCAGGGACATGCTGGGGCTCTGATCTGCCCGGCATTGCTTTGGATAGCCGGTGAGCGCGGCGGTAGCCCGAAGCAAACGGCTAGCGCCGCACCCGACTCAAAGCGGCTGTTCGCAGCAGGTGACGGCAAGCTATGATCCCGGACATGACCACGCTCGTAGTTCGGCCCGCAGGTCACGCCGACTTGCCGTGTCTTTTGGACCTCTACGTTCACCTGAATCAAGACGATGAGCGCTCCGCGCCCGAGGACGCCATCGCTGCTCTCGACCACATGCTATGCTACCAGGGCAGCGCCGTCCTTGTCGGGACGATCGGAGACGCTTTGGTCACGACTTGTACGCTCGTAGTGATCCCGAACCTGACCCGGGGCGGTAAGCCTTATTCACTGATCGAGAACGTTGTCACCCATGCCGATTACAGGGGATTGGGGTTCGGGCGGATGGTTCTCGGAGCGGCCGTCGAGCGGGCTTGGGAGGCTGGGTGCTACAAAGTCATGCTGATGACCGGTTCGAAGAAGCCCTCCACGCTCGCGTTCTACGCGGCAGCGGGCTTTGAGCAATCCAAGACGGGCTTCCAGGTGAGACGGGCAGTAATCCGGGCTGAGTGAGAGCACTCGTCGACTTCGATATTACCTGGCCTGCACCCCAAGACGGGGAGGCTAGCGTTTTTCCCTGACAGAAAGCTGACCTCTGCCGCCATGGCCCGGATGGCGGATGCTGGTGGTTAGCTGCCTATCCGGTTGTGGGAAGCCGCGACAGGAACCGGACACATTGTGTGCAGACTGTCACACTTCGAGAGACGGACTGGGAAAGCAGACATCGGCGCCCGCCCACGTGACAGCCGACCCGCAAAGCCCTTGTCGTACTGTCAGGGCGCGCCTCGAGGACAGAGCATGGTCGGCCTGCCGCTAGGCCGACACGGGTGATCCGTGCCTAACAACTGACGGTGCGAGAACCGCCGTGCACGGCTTGCGGTTGCCCACACCAGGTGGGCTTATGCGCGAGCAATTCATTCTGCTTTCGAGCGCGACTCGGTGGAGGGTCAACGGGTGGTTCACCGAAGCGTTCTCGCCCATGACCGAATAAGGCTGCTAGAGGGTTTGCGCGACGACTGTGATGTCTTGATCTCCATGCTGATCTGCGACGAAGAGGCAAGCCCGATCCCATTCCATAGATCAGAGCGCATTGTAAAACTCCTTCGGCAACCGCGCCTGCTCTTTGACGTAGCGGAAGGCTGGCCCGTGCTGGAGGAAGTGTCCGAGGCAATGGACCTCAGCACCGCGCTGACTAATGAGCTCGCCTCCGAGCTGGATAGGCTGGGTGCCTGGGTCCGTGCCCACAATCCCGGTATGTCCACATTTCCTGAGAGACACACTCGCACGAGTATGGATGATCTAGTCTCGCCTCAAAAGGTATTAGCTTCACTTCGTGCCGGATCTGCAGAAATCTCGCTTTGGAGACTAAGGCAGTGGATCGACAAGCGCATATGTTCCATGAACGTTGCCCCGGTCGATAATAGCGAAGTCGCCCTCCCAGCACCTGCGCGCATGGTCGGACCGCCCCGGCTGCAGCCGTTCAACGAGGGGCCTTCCCTAGGATCCCGACCGGTTGGCGACGATCGAGTCGGTCTTGTTGAAGCCGTTTTGCTTGAGCGCGCAAACGCGGCGCATGAGGCAGTGCTGCAGGCGATGAGGCGCATTATGGCCGCTCGGGGGGCCGACTGCTTCCAGTCCGTCCTAATCGACCTTGCCTGCCTCCTCGCAGGGTCAACACACATAGTGGAAGCCAAGAGTATCTCGCCCGAGAACGAGGTAGAGCAGGTTAGGCACGCCTTCGCCCAGCTGCGAGACTATCGCTTCCGATACAGCGCCGAGGAACCGTTCGTCGGCCGACGAGTCGATCTTTGCGTCGCGTTATCATCTGCCCCGCAGGATAGCTGGGCCGCGGATTTCCTTCGCAACGAGGGCGTCCTGCTTATATGGCTAAGAAAAGACGGAAAGCTTGCCGGGCCGGACATCCATGTTTTTGAGGCAATGCCCTTCAAGCACATCGATATCTCCGAGAGGTAGGACTAGAACAGGTCGCCGACCGGTCGGAACCCGCAACCCAAGCCTGCGATCCCGCACTTGGGTAGGCCGCGAATGCGCTCGCCTGGTCTCGTGGAGATCTGATTGATTCGGAGGCCTGAGGAGGCCAAAAGCCTGTTCTTAGAACAGCTCGTAGGAGATGGATTACCAGCAGCATGACAATAGGGCCACTTGAGACAACGCACGGTCCCCGGGGTGCCGAGGATCTAACTGACCTTATACTCGATCTCTATACAAGGAGACTTAGCGGGTATGTTGTCGAGAGATATGGATCGAGCGGGCAGACTCAACACGGCGTAGACGTTCGTGCGTTTAGGGCTGGCGCAAAGCACAAGCTTTTCCAGTGCAAACGTCGTGAGAAGTTTTCCGAAAGACAAATGATCGACGAACTTGAGAAGGTAAAAGAGTACGACTTTCCGAAAGAAAGCTACACGTTCTGCACCACCGCAAAGCGCGACACCCGGCTGCAGGATCGCGCCGTTCATCTGACGCAGGAGCATGGTTTCCTAGTGTCTATAAGGTTCTGGGACGAGATCAAAGACGAGGTATTGCGTTACCATGACCTAAAGATAAAATATTTTCGAGATTACCTAATTGAGGTTGTAAAAACTGACTCAATTCACATGGAAATTGATGTCTGGGACACTTGCTTCGACCTGGTTATCGTAAAAATGAAGAAAGGACCAAGATTCGGCGAAGGCCTTCTCATGATAACCAGCCTTTCTACCCGTAAATCATGTTTTTACTATCTTGGAGACTATTACTACAGTCTTTATCCCATTGTCGGACTGGGGAGAACCCATGCGTTTGTGCTTTCAAAATGGTTGAACCAGTTTTCTTCATTCGAAGATCTCAAAGCTTCCTATAAAGCTAGTAATTTCTACATTCCTCAAGCTGAAATAGATACTTTTATTGATCACATTAGCAGCTTTGATAACGAAAATGAATGATGATAAAAGCTTCGGCCGAATGCCTATTTGGGAAGCCTTCCAGGTCGGCTTTGGGGATCGTAGTTGGCGCCCAATGGCCAGCAGAATTCCGTGCTCAACGTCTGATTATTGGTCCGACTAGTCGGCCCGCGGGCGTCCGGTCGGAGGCCGAGCCCGGGAGGAAGGTCTGCAATCCACCCAACCCGGAGCTTAGGCTATTCGCAAAATCATTTACTCACCCAGAGTCGTTTGCTTCTTCCATCATTGCAGCACCGTCTTCCCCCGCACATTTGGAACATTGCGCAGCTCGGCTTCGCGCACTGCCTGCTGCCACTTATTGCCCGGCATCTCGGACAGCTGAATTGCAAATAGCTCCATCCATGCTTCGGTCCACTCGTCGCGCATCTCCTGCATGTCCTCCAGGCCCATCATGTCGAGTGCCAGGAACATGCCGCCGACCATCGGCTCGGCCATGATCACTGTCCCGTCCGGCAGGTCGTGCACCATGTCGGGCAGCTCCTGCCGTAGCTTGTCCAGCCATCGGGGCTGATCGAACTCGTCCATGCCGGCTAACGTCATCAGGTCGTGGAACGACGCCCATGGGTGGTCAGGAACCAGTAGTGGTGAGGCATAGATGCGCAACGGGTAGCCGGCGAGCTGAATGATGCGGAGTGGCGTCATGCCGCCGGTTCACCATTCAGCGCCGTTGGCCACTTGGGAACGATCAACAGTAGATGCGACGCCAGTAGAATCAGCCTTTGGATCCGCGAGCACGGCGCGCCTTCATAACCGTGACCTTAGCCGCTTCTGGCTCCGCGCTTTCTGGTTCAACGGTATCGGCAGGCGCCCTCTTGCCGAGAGTGATCTGCTTTGCCAGTGCGGACCGTGTGGAAGCATAGTTCGGTGCCACCATCGGATAGCTCCGCGGCAGGCCCCATTTCATTCGGTAAGCGTCTGGGGTGAGGCCGTAGCTGATCTGGAGATGACGCTTGAGCGTCTTCAACTTCTTGCCATCCTCAAGGCAGACGATGAAATCAGGGAAGACGGACTTCTTCACCGGCACGGCTGGTTGAAGCGCGGTGCCTGCTACCGGTTCTGGAGTATCGACACTGGAGATTGTTCGATAGACCGACTGGATCAGTGACGGGATTGCCGATGCATCCACCTGATTGTTTCCGAGATGAGCAGTGACAATGCGTGCCGTGATATTCAGGATTTGCTGGCTTGTTTGGTCAGACATCAATCAGAACTCATGATAGCTTGGCGTTCTAAAATCTTAGACAGCATGTGTGCAATTAAGGCAAGTATTCGACCGTTATCGACGTGAGTAGTGCTCTCACGATCCTACCGAAGATGCCTCCTTAAGCCTCCACATCGAGCCATGGAAAGCATGAATCTCTGATTTCAAACCCAAGCTAGGCCGATTGCCGCTGCCGCGATCTTCGGGCAGGCGGCGGAACAAGGGAAACTCAGTATTGCCATGACGCCTTGCCGACGGTGCAGCATCCTGCTTCCGGCGTATCGGTCACTCCCACCTCCTGGCTTGCTTTTGGTTTGGCTGCCATGGCCGTATCGCTACGCGATGAAAGGCGAGCCCTCCGATGCACCCCGATGCCGTCACCGGCGCTGTCACGTGGAATTCGCCTAGCACGGTCCAGGGAACTGCCTGCGCGCATGCCATGCCGGCCATCGCGAACCAGGCTGGGTTCGTGGCGCGACTGAGCCTCATGATCGCGAGTAGAGCCGTGAATGGCACTGCTGCTACGAATGCCGCCGTGCTCATCCCATAGAGCATGCTGATGAAGGCAATTCCCAGCCATACGGTTATGCGTTCGATAAGGGGCAGTGCGTGCGCACGTGCAACGGGCTCGTTAATCTGAAGTCGGATCGCTATTAACGCGAGGAACGTCAGCGTTCCGGATGCGACCGCGGCCATGTATCCCGCCAGTGCGCCGATGATCCATTCTGGCATTTCCTGCCCATCGGACGAGCGGTTGTCTGGTGATGGGCGTTCTGCGCCGGGTGTTGCTTCGTTCATGGCCTGATTGTCATAAGACCGGAGATGGCGCTACAAGCTGCCATGGCCATGCTTCTGAGTGCTGCCTGTAATCCCATTGTGGCCAGGATGTCTGCCAGATGGGCTGTTTTCCATGATGCAATCGCCGGCCAGCATGAAGCGACCGTGCCGGTGATGATGGTCCAGGCTTGACGGCACTACGATACCTCCTTGGCGGGCTCGCGCCAGCCTCTGCCTGCCAACAAGGCCGAGATGGTTTCATCCTCAACGATCACGGCCAACCCGCAGATTTGGTAGAAGCCTGCTGAAACATTCAAAGCGAGGCAGACGTTCGCGTTAGTGGCATCGTAAGGGCGACCGCGTGTCGGGCATTGCCGCTGTCCCTTTTGCGGCTAAAGCTTGGCGCGCCCAAGCTGGCATGTCGTCGATAGTGACAATTCCGCTGCGCAATGTCTCCAAAGCAGCCTCGCCTGCAGGTGCGTTCAACGTGCTAGTGACCTGGCGAGTCTGGCCCGCAGCCGTGAAAACCTCCACGTTCGGCCGATCACTCAGAGCCGGCATTTCGGATACAAAGTTCAGAACGGCAATTCGTTGGTTACTTTGAGTTCTCGCATCGCAGGGCGCCGCTCGAAGTGCACTCGCCCCCTTAACGACGGCATTTCTCAGCGCACGCATCTTGGGATCTGCAACTACTCGCCCCTCCCGGAGTGCCTGCCCTAAGGCCGCTTCGAAACTCTCACCGCTCCGCACTACGCCTGGAGGCGCAAAGTTATCCGCCACCCGCGTGGTAAGAGGCGCGACGGAGATCATCTGGCTGCCTCCACTACTGGTGGACCACCAGAGAACTAGGGGAAAAAGCGCGCATACGACAGTCATGTAGCCAGCCTTTGCGGCTGTCGTCTCCAGCACGCCGACTGTCAATGCGATAGGCAGAGTAAACGATAGGGCCACGATCGTTTCCGCCGCACAGCCCAGCAATACGCCTGGTAGCGTACCTTCTCCGGCCAGGGCGATTAGCGGAAGCAGTGAGAAGCAGGTCAATCCAGCAGCAACTGCCTCAATCGACAACATAGGGCGCCAGCGCACCAGTAACCAGCCGAACAGTGCGGCTGTCGCCATCACCGACGGCACAGTCAACTGTCGAACAACGGTGGGCAATGTCGGAAAAAAGGGAACCGGCAATAGAACAATACCAGGTAGAATACTGCCTATTACCGTAGCAAGCTTCGCCCCGAATGCGGCTTGTATCGCGGTTAAAATGCCACGCATCGGGCGTCGTCCTTAAACATGGCAATAGTCATATATAAACGTGATTTAAGACTGGTACTCGTTCAGATTAATTAGCAAATCTTACCTAAAAGTTAAGCAGCTGCATTCCGTGTGAGACTTTATGTTGTAGTTCCGCAAACCACACCATCCGGCGGTTACCTCGACCAAGGTCGCTACCGCCGAGATCGAAACTTTTCGGACCTTTGACAACGTGATGGTAGGCTGGGCCCCATGGAGCATCAATCCATATCGTTATTGCCTTCGTCAGTTCCCAGCCGCCGTCACGCGACGCGACTGCTCACGATGGTCCACGAACTTCATAAGGCGGGCTATCAGCGCATCCGCTTCAGCTCCGGAATGTCACCGAGCGGGATGCATTGGCGTTGTTCCATCACCCACGCCAGCAACATGACGCAAGATGGTCTCCGCATTGGTGCCTTCCATACCGAGGAAGAAGTCGCGCATTACTCCACAGGGTCCCGCGATTGCTACTTTCAGTGGCACGACGCGCCTGGACGGCCCGCCCGCGAATTGGGCATCATGTTCTTAGAACGCTTTCCGATCATCGGATGTAAAGGCTTCGGGCGTGACTGGGCCTACGCCGGTTGGCTGACGGAGATACTTGGACGGGCGGAACTCGATGAGCCCTCCGGCTTTCCCGTGTTCTTTGCGGACTACCCCCTGGATCTCATAACTGCCGATCTCCCGCCACCCCCGGCTGTGAGCGGGTAATGAGAATCGTCGATATCCACACCAACCAGCAGAGGTCAGTTACGAAACCCACAAAACCCGGCGGTCGTGTCCGGGGTAGAATTGGCGGCACCCAACCGGTTGTCTTCTCTACCTTGCGCGTATGTCGATCCACCATCGCCCCTCGGGACCAGTGCCGTCATCCGCCGGTTCGACGCGATGCCACATCCCGTCCGCCGGGTAGGCTGGCGAGGTAATGCGCTCCGTGACCATGACAGTTTTCAAGCCACCTTGCTCGGCTACTGTTACCCTGGGCTGGCGACGCAATGCGGACAACCGCAACGTTACGCCTGTTCCGGCGCTCGCCAAGGTCGCGCATGCCATTAGCACTGGGTCGCCCGGCTCGGGATCGTCGGCAAGTTCCTGGCCCATTGGCGAAATTCTAAATTGCACCTGCCCGGTGTAGCTCGCGTCCCAGGCGTCCTGAATATCATTTGCGTCCGCCTCGGTCGCGGACCAGAGCGGATTGTGGAACCGCATTTCGATCACCGCGGTGGAACCTGGAAATGGCCCGGGCGGCTCACTTCCGTCGCCTTGACCCTTGACATGGACTCTGGTCCTCATCTCGTTGCTATGGCCGTTTCCAGATGCGTCCGGACCGGCTTGGGGCGTTCTGGCCATGGCTGTGGCGACATGGCCCGCCGTGAGCGCGACCATCAGGATAGCCGCAACCGGCACTAGACCGTATGCGGCTACCGCTTGGCGCTGGCCCAAGCGAGCATAGCGCACGGAAACGCTTATCGCAGCACCCATCGGCCACAAGCTCAACAGCGCACAGCAGGCGGCGAGCAGCAAGACGAGCAAGAGAACCATGAAGGGGCTCACCGACACCATGACGCCTGTGAAGGTGGCCACTCCCGCAACGAGGACGAGCCACGTCCTGAAACCAGCACCGGGTAGAATGAGTGGTTTCACGAGCTTCATTGCAACACGTCCAAATCACGTGGGCTGAATAGTATCGGCGCAACCTTACCGAATGCTGAAGATCACCACGTGTTCGACGAGCGGGTGACCAGCGCAAAACTTTGTCCGGAAACCACACTCATCGGCGGTAGCCCAAACCTAGCTGGCTACCGCTGATGTCGACCAATTGCAGACTCTGGTTCGGCACGCTGTAACCGTCAGTTGTTGACCAAAGTCTCCACCAGGCGGCGTGCGTGGGAAGATAATGCGTCGAGCCGCCGCACGATCACCACGAGCCGTCGCTCGGCCCACGGATCATCAAGCCCTACCAAGGCAAGACGCGGCCATCGCCGGGCAGTAGCTTCCGGGACTACGGCAATGCCCGCACCGAGAGTGACCATGCGGCAGGTCGTATCCAGTCCACCGACCCGCACGCGCGTTCGCATTTGTCCTCCGACCCGCACCGCGTGGCCGGCGAGATGGCTGCCGAGCGCGCTGTCGCCCGCTAGGCCCACGAACTCAAAGCCGAGTGCTTCCGCAAAAGCGATTTGTCCCCGCCCGGCCAGTGGATGGTGCGCCGGAACGATCAGCACCAAGCGATCGTTTCGGAAAGGTCGGACCTCAAGCCCTGCCAAGTCCACGTAGTCGGCCACGATCCCGACGTCTGCTTCCTCCTCAACAATAGCCCGCGCCACCTCGGGGCTGGCGCGCTCTTGCAGTTCCACATCCACGTTCGGGTTTGCCTGCAGGAAGCCGGCCAGGATTTCGGGCACGAACTCGGCTGCAGCGGCGGTGTTAGCCACCAGCCTAACCTGCCCTTTCAACCCGCACGCGTATTCGCCGATCTCCCCCCGCATCCGCTCCATCTGGCCGGTGACTAACCTTGCGTGACGCAGCAGGGCCAAGCCCGCTTGTGTCGGCGCTACCCCGCGCCGGGCGCGCTCCAGCAACGGCACGCCTGCCTGGCCCTCCATGCCCCGCACCCGTGCCGAAGCGGAGGCGAGGGCGAGCCCGGCCCGTGCGGCACCGCCAGTGATACTGCCTGCCTCAACGATGTGGAGAAACAGGCGGAGGTCAATCAGATCGAAGTGCATGGGATAGGTGCCTTCGGCTACGACGGAGGCAGGTTACGCTATTCCCGCATTGTGGGGCAGCGGGAGCGTCGGACAAGGTCACGGAGATGATTGATACCTTCCCCCTCGCACTCACGCTTTGTGGCGTCTTTCTGCTCGCTGGCATGGTCAAAGGACTGCTCGGTCTCGGGCTACCAACGGTCGCCATGGGCCTTCTCGGCTTCGTCATGGAACCCGTTCAGGCCGCCGCCCTTCTCCTTGTGCCTTCGCTCGTGACGAACATCTGGCAGCTCATGACAGGACCACGCTTCGGCGCCCTGGTCCAGCGCTTATGGCCCATGCTGCTGACGATCATTGTCGGCACTTTGGCCGCTTCGGGCATCATCGCCGGCACGGCCGCTTCTGCCGCAAGCTTAGGGCTTGGCGTCGCGCTTGCCCTTTATGGCGTCGTCGGCCTGCTGAAGCCACAGCTCCGCATCCCGCCCGCAGCCGAGCCGTGGGCCGGGCCGCTGGCCGGTGCCGTAACCGGGGTGGTGACAGGGGCGACAGGCGTCTTCGTAATCCCTGCCGTCCCCTACCTGGGATCACTCGGCCTGGATCGGGACGATCTCATCCAGGCTCTCGGCCTTTCCTTCACCGTGTCGACCCTGGCACTGGCCGGTGGGCTCGCCCTGCACGGCGCACTGCCAGTCGCCACCTCCGCAACCTCCCTCCTTGCCGTACTGCCGGCCCTCGCCGGCATGTGGCTCGGGGGATGGCTACGTTCGCGCGTGCGCCCGGAGACCTTCCGCCGCGGTTTCTTCGTCGGCTTGCTCCTCCTCGGAGGTGAACTCATCCTGCGAGGGCTGACCTGAACGTCTGCTCCCCACATCACCCGGCGGTAGCTCCGGCGCGGGCGGCTATCGCGAGAGGCAACACTAAGCAGCAAGTTATTGACGTGATGATAGGTAGGTGGCTTCATCAGGCGACCATGTCGACCCATTCCCACCTCAACCGTTATTACCCGCCGCTCACATAGCGGCAGGGTGCTTCGTCATCTTTCAACCGCTGCTTTGCCAGCGGTTGCGTCGATCGACATGCCCTGGCTTCGCAGCCCTAAAAGGGCCAATCCATGTCCAGAACACAGCACAAAGTCACAGAAGCCGGTCTCATCGGCTTTGGTGCATTTGGGCG
>Ga0160428_1002180_pt1 | contig 12495 bp, 12 predicted proteins | sample SolpanmetagenomM_FD_108198 | JGI IMG/M metagenome (GOLD analysis project Ga0160428, IMG submission 108198) | Solar panel surface microbial communities from Lawrence Berkeley National Laboratory, California, USA - M | ecosystem: Engineered > Built environment > Solar panel > Unclassified ... | reverse complement strand
TTGGCGGCGTGGACGTTGTTGTTGAGCGAGGACAGGCCGGCGAACGGGCCGACGGCCTCCCGCCCGCTCCAGCTGTAGGGCTCGCCATGGGCGGAGAAGCTCGACGGGATCGAGGTGGGATTGGTGACCCGGTCGGCCGACGAATCGAAGCTGCCCGGCGGCCAGCTCGCCACCTGGACCTTGGTGGCCGCCTCCACGGCCGCTGCGTCCGGCAGCGTCGGGCCCGAACGGGTTGAACCGGTATGCTGCGGATCAGCGGTCGGGCGGGCGTCCGCCTCCGGAACGCTCGCGTGCATGAAGTAGGCGGACGAGTTCTTCGCGAGCGCCATCAGCAGCCCGGCGTTGAGGTCGGTGTTCGGCGCCCCCTCCACCACCTTGCCGGTGCCGGGATCGACGGCGGCATGGCAGAGCGCGCAGGTGATGCCCATGCGCAGGTGCCCGCGGTCGGAGAAGGTCTTGATCCCGATGATGAAGGCGCCGCCCTTGGGCACGTCGAGGCCGGTGGGGACCAGTTCGCCCTTCCGGTAGACGCGGTCGCCGACGCGCACGTCGCGGGCCATTCCGACCTGCAGGTTGGTCGTGCCCGCGCCGCCGAGCCGGGCGACCGCGAGGGCCACCTCGGCGGGCGTCAGGCCGCCGTCCAGCATGCCCATCACGTCGGTGAGGAACACCTCGTTGCCGAACGTCTCCTGGTAGAATGCCTGACGGCCACGCTCGACCATGGCGGGATCGATCGCGACCGCGCCGCGGCCCGGCGACAGGGTCCGGCGCCCCTCGTCCGTGGCGTTCAGGCCGTCCGCCTCCGCGCGGGACACCCGCCGTCCGAGGACGTCGAAGGCGGTCTCGATCGGGTAGCGGTCCGGGTTGAGCAGGTCCGCCCGGTCGGGCATCGGCGCGTAGCTGAAGCGTCCGACGCCCAGGGTGACACCGGCCGCGGCGGTCGCGAGACCGGCGGTGATCAGAATGCGGCGTGGCCAGCCCATGGACGGTTGTGTTCTCCCCTCGGAACCGCCCTGCCCAGCTTCCGGAACGGATGGCCCGGCCACTAACGGGCATCTGCCGCCGAGGTTCATCCCGGCGGCCGGGACCGGGTGACGCGCCCACGACGGCGTGCCGCGCCCGAGGTGCGGATGTCAGATCTGCGCCAGTCCGCCATCCACGAAGAGTTCGACGCCGTTGACGAAGCTCGCGGCCTCCGAGGCGAGGAACAGGACCGCCTGGGCGATCTCGTCCGGCTGGCCCACCCGGCCGGCGGGGATCAGGCCGGCGAGATGATCCTTGGTTCCCGTCGCCTGATCGCCGCCGCCGAACAGCGCGTCGAGGCCGGCGGTCTCGGTGACGCCGGGGCTGATGGCGTTGACCCGGATATGACGGTCCTTGAGGTCGAGGATCCAGTTGCGGGCGAAGCTGCGCACGGCCGCCTTGCTCGCGGCGTAGACGCTCAGCGCCGGCGTGCCGGAGACGCCCGCGGTCGAGGCGTTGAGGACGATCGCGCCGCCGTCCTTCAGCAGCGGCAGCGCCTTCTGCACCGTGAATAGGACGCCTTTCACGTTGGTGTCGAAGGTCGCGGCGAAGTGCTCCTCCGTGATGGCGCCGAGGGGCGCGAAGGAGCCGCCGCCGGCATTGGCGAAGACCACGTCGATCTGCGAATGCTTCTGCTGGACCGCGTCGTAGAGGCGGTCGATGTCGGCGAGCTGCCCGATGTCGCCCCGGATGGCCGTGACCTGCCCGCCGATCGCGCGCACCGCGGCGTCGAGGGCCTCCTGCCGCCGGCCGGTGATGAAGACCGACGCGCCCTCCCTCGAGAAGGCCTTCGCGGTGGCGAGGCCGATGCCGCTCGTGCCGCCGGTCACCACGACCACCTTGTTCAGAAACCGATCCGTCATCGTTGTTCTCCGCGCTGCGGCACCACTCGCGCCGTTGCCGTGAGAGATGTCGACAGAACGTTGGTGCCAGTAGCCGTCGAATGTGGCACTCAGCGTTCCATCAGAGGAACGATGTCCCGCCCGGATCTGAACGACTACGCCTACTTCGCCGAGGTCGTCGCCCATGGCGGCTTCGCCGCCGCCGGGCGTGCCCTGCGCGAGCCGAAATCGAAGCTCAGCCGCCGGATCGCCGCACTGGAGGCGCGGCTCGGGCTGCGGCTGATCGAGCGATCGAGCCGGCGTTTCCGCGTCACCGAGGTCGGAACGAGCTTCTACGAGCGCTGCCGGGCCATGATGGTGGAGGCTGAGCGGGCCGAGGCGCTCGTCGCGGAGGCGCAGTCCGAACCCCACGGCCGGATCCGAATGAGTTGCCCGATCGGCCTGACGGACGTGGTGTCGGCGACGGTGCGCAGCTTCCTGATTCGATACCCCAAGGTTCGGCTGCAACTCGTCGCCACCGATAGGCCCGTCGATCTGATCGAGGAGCGGATCGACGTGGCGCTCCGCGTGCGGCGGGATCTCGACAGCGACGCCTCGCTGACGATGCGGTCGCTCGGGCTCTCGCGATGGATCCTGGTGGCGAACCCGCAGGTGGCGAGCCATCTCGGTCCCGACATCGCCGGCCTCGCGGGTTTTCCCACCCTCGGCACGAGCGACACCCCGGGGGAGATCGCTTGGCAGCTCGAACGGGCGGACGGAACGCGGCACACGCTCCACCATGAGCCACGGCTGACCTGCGGCGACTTCCCGACCCTGTGTGAGGCGGCCGCCGACGGCATCGGCATCGGCTTCCTGCCCGATCACGCCTGCGCGGATCACATCGCTGCGGGTCGGCTCGTCCACGTGTTCCGGGACTGGTGCAGCCAGCCCGGCATCGTCCACCTCGTCTTCACGACCCGGCGCGGACTTCCGCCGGCGGTGCGCCTCCTGATCGACCACCTCGCGGCGGACTTCCCGAAGCTTTGAGTGACGCGGCGCAGGTCAGCGATGCGGGTCTGCCGCTCGGGTCCTCTCAATATCCCCGCGCCGGGTCGATGCCGTCCGGCGGCCGACCGGTCCGGCGATACGCGCGCAGGTTGGAAGCCACCGTCGCGGCCGCGGAGTCCATGTCGGTCGGGCCGGAGATGTGGGGCAGCACGGTCACGCCGGGATGGGACCAGAGGGGCGAATCGGCGGCGAGCGGTTCCGCATCGAACACGTCGAGGACAGCGTGAGCGAGATGCCCGCGATCCAGCGCCGCGATCAGATCCCCGGTGACAACGATCGGCCCCCGGGCGAAATTGATCAGGGCCGCGCCGGGCTTGAGCGCCGCGAGGTGTCGGGCGTCGACGAGGCCGCGCGTCTCCGGCGTCAGGGGAATCAGGCATACGAGGATGTCGCAGCGGGCGAGCATCGCCGGGAGCCCCTCGGCCCCGTGGAACGTCTCGATCCCCGCCACGTCCTTCGGCGTGCGGCTCCAGCCGACGGTGCGGAATCCGGCGCCGGTGAGCCGCGCGGCCGCGGCGGCGCCGAGGGCGCCGAGGCCCAGAAGGCCGACACTCGTCTCGCCCGGCTTGCGGTAGGGGTGCGGGCGCCAGACACGCTCGCGCTGCTGCCGGGCGTAGGCCGGCATGTCGCGCTGGAGGTAATAGGTCCAGGCCAGTACCGCTTCGGCCATGGTGCGGGCCATCTCCCGATCCACGAGGCGGACGATCGGCAGGGGCCGGTCGAACGCACCGACGAGCTTCTCGACGCCGGCCCAGAGGCTCTGCACCCAGGCCAGGCCCGGCAGTGCCGCCACCTCCGCGGGATCGGGATTGGCCACGACGGCCACCCGCGCGGCCTCACGCTCGGCGATGCCCATCGCGCGGAACGGGACCAGCCGTTCCTTGGGCATCGCCGCCGACAGGATCCGCAGGTACTCCGCTTCCTGGTCCGGACTGCTGCACCCGATCAGGGCGATTGGCTCCTCCATCCGTGAACTCCGCTTCGCCCCACGCCCTCGTCCGTCGCGGGCGACGCAGGCCCTGTGCCTCAGCGGTCCGGACGCGTCGAGGGGGGATCGTTCAGCGGGGCTCGATCAGGGCCGGATAGACGAGGCGGACGTTGCGACGGTCGCTCGGGATCTGGATCTCGGGGCGCGTGCGGATGCTGCCCGTCGTGTTCGGCATCACCGGCTCGGTCGGGCGCAGCTTCCAGCGCTCGGCGGCCTGCATCTGGACCCTGGGCTTGGGCCGTTCGAGGTGACCGTCCGCTCCCTCCGTGGGAACGGTGGCGAGACCCACCAGCGTCATCACGGCGAGCAACGTGAAACGGGTGAGCGGCTTGGGGCGGGATGGGGCAGACCGGGAGCGCATGGTGGGGTACCGCGAGGACGCCCTGTTCTGCGCTCCGCAGGTGAAGACGGGATCGAACCGAATCGATTCCCAAGTCGTTGCCAACACCTGCCTGGAGTCGCGGTAAATGCAGGCTCTGCGGGCAGGGTAAACAACAGAACAGGAGGGCTAGCGGGCATGGCGAGCAAGGTCGAGGGAGCCTCCGGGACACCGGAGCGGGCGGAAATCGGCCGCGTGATCGACACCGACATCTCGGCGCGCCTCGACCGCCTGCCCTGGGGCCGCTTCCACGTCCTGGTGATCGTGGCGCTCGGCATCACCTGGGTGCTCGACGGCCTCGAGGTGACGCTGGCGGGCTCGCTGGTGGGCGCCCTGCGCCAGCCGCCGATGTCCTTCTCCGAGTTCGACGTCGGCCTCGCGGCCTCCTGCTACCTCGTGGGCGCGGTCACCGGGGCGATCGGCTTCGGATGGCTCACCGACCGCATCGGCCGCAAGAAGCTGTTCTTCATCACGCTCGCCCTCTACCTCGTCGCCACGGCCGCCACGGGCCTGTCCTGGAATATCTGGAGCTTCTGCGTCTTCCGCTTCTTCACGGGCGCGGGGATCGGCGGCGAGTACACGGCGATCAACTCGACCATCCAGGAGCTGGTCCCGGCCCGGGTCCGCGGCTGGACCAACCTCGTCATCAACGGCTCCTTCTGGATCGGCGCGGCCCTCGGCTCGTTCATGTCGATCGTGCTCCTGAAGCCCGAGGTGATCGACCCGGCCTGGGGCTGGCGGGTCGCGTTTTTCACCGGCGGCGCCATCGGCCTCGTGATCCTGCTGCTGCGCACGTGGATTCCCGAGAGCCCGCGGTGGCTCGCCACCCACGGCTACGCCGCCGAGGCCGACCGGGTCGTCACCGGCATCGAGAAGCGCTTCACCGACGAGGGCGTCACCCTCCCGCCGGTGGACGCGAGCAAGCGCATGAAGGTCCGCACCCGCGACCACACCCCCCTGTCGGAGGTGTTCAAGGCCTTGTTCGTCACGAGCCGCAAGGAGACGATGGTCGGCCTCGCGCTGATGATCGCGCAGGCGTTCTTCTACAACGCCCTGTTCTTCACCTACGCGCTGGTGCTGGAGCGGTTCTACGACGTGCCCGGCAACCATGTCGGCTGGTACCTGCTGCCCTTCGCCCTCGGCTCCTTCCTGGGCCCGCTGCTGCTCGGAAGGCTGTTCGACACGATCGGCCGGCGCCAGATGATCGCCTTCACGTACGGCATCTCGGCGCTGCTACTCGCGGGCGTCGGCCTGCTGTTCCGCCTCGAGGTGCTCGGGCCCGTGGGCCAGACGGCCGCCTGGATGGTGGTGTTCTTCTTCGCCTCCGCGGCGGCGAGTTCGGCCTACCTCACGGTCTCGGAGACCTTCCCGCTGGAGATCCGGGCCCTCGCCATCGCGGCCTTCTACGCGGTGGGCACGGGCATCGGCGGCGTGTCGGGCCCGCTCCTGTTCGGCGCCCTGGTGGAGACCGGATCGCGGGACTGGGTGCTGGTCGGCTACGGCATCGGCGCGGCGCTGATGCTGATCGCCGCCGTGGTGGGCGGGATCTGGGGCACGGCCGCGGAGGGCAAGTCCCTGGAGGAGGTGTCGAAGCCGCTGGCGGCGGCCTGAGCGTCCCGGCCCGGGCGACCGGACCGGGGCGGACGCGCTGCGACATGGAATACCGGTGTCGCAGCGGCCTCGGCCGCCTCGCTGCGTGCGCGCCGGCGATCGCGAAGGTCGTCACGCCCCCTTCCGCCACACCTGCCCGTGATAGACGAACTTGGCGCCCTCGTTGGCCAGGGCCGCGAGACCCCGGAAGGCAGGGTCCTGGACGGTGATGACGCTGGTGGGAATCCGCCGCATCATCGCGGCGAACGGCGCCTTCTTCTCGAAGGCCGCGCGGAATCCGCTCTCCTCCAGCACCTTGAGGATCCGGGGCGCGATGCCGCCCCCGATGTAGACGCCGCTCGTCGCCAGGAAGGTCAGCGCGAGGTCGCCGCAGACGCGGCCGAGGATCCGGCCGAACAGCTCCAGCGTCTCGGCGGCGTGAGGATCCGAGGCGTCGAGCCCCGCCTCGGTCACGGCGGCCGGCTCGATCTTCTCGTGCGGTCTGCCGGTGCGGACATGCGCCACGGCCGCGTGCATCCGCGAGAGCCCGGGCCCGGATAGAACCGTCTCGACGGTGATGCGGTCCTCGACGCGTTCCAGGACGTGCCAGACCTTCTCCTCGAAATCGTTGGCCGGGCCGATATCCGTGTGCCCGACCTCGGTGGAGACGATGGCGAGATGGGCCGCGTAGGGGATGAGCGCCGCCGCGCCGAAGCCCGTCCCAGGGCCCAGCACCACCCGGGCGCCACCCGGCACCGGCGGACAGGGGCCGACCGGCGTGAGGTCGTGCGGCTCGATATCGGCGGCACCGGCGGCCACCGGCACGTAGTCGTTCACCACCACCGCGGCGGCGAGGCCGAAATCTACGGCGATGCGCTGGCCGGCGATGCGCCAGTGGGCGTTCGTGAGCTGGATCTCCGGCCCGTCGACCCGGCCGGCGATCGCCAAAATCGCCGAGCGCGGCGCGGGGGCGCGATCCCCGGCCTTCGCCAGCGAGGCCCGGATGGCGCTCGACGGGTCGGGGTGGTCGGCGGTCGCCTCGTGGGACAGGAGCCGCGGCTGGTCGCCGGTCCGCTCGATGAGGCCGAAGCGCGCATTCGTGCCGCCGATATCGCCGACCAGGACCGGAAAATCGAACATTGCAGGGTGTCCCCGTTCGCTGGACCGTCGGGGCAGGAGGGGTGCCCGCGACGGCTCTGATCGTCCACAACCGCGCCAGACCGGGGGCGGGCGCGCCTGAAGGCGGCGCGCGCCCCACACGGACCCGCTCGTCCTCACACGATGGCGGCCGGCGCCGATAGGACACGCATCACCGGACCCGGTCCCGTATCCCGGACTATAGCCGAGCATTCGATCAAGGCCGATATGGGCGAGCGACATCAGCGGCATGCCGGCCGCGAAGGGCATCCCCAGAGCCGAGGATGCGCGGAACGACCAGCGGCTGGGCCGACGCGTGAGCCGTGCCGACGCGGCTGGGGCCGGTCGCAGGATCGGCGGCGAGGCCGAGCAGGCCAGGATGGGGAACCGGGGCCGGCGGGAGGAAGTGCAGCCACATTGGCCCGGGCCACGCGCAGGACCGGACGGCGCCGGCCAGGATGCAGGCGCCGTCGATGCGCACCGACGCGCCAGATCCCCCGCCCATAGTCCTCCGGCATCGCCAAATGTTCGCGGATAGCGCCGGCGGCCCCCGACCGCGCGGCCGCCACGCGTGATCCTGCGGGATCCGGCGTGCCGGGTCGGGTTCGGCGCGCCTCAGGCCGGCGGCAGGGCCTCGAGGTCGATCGCGCGCCCCTCGGCCCAGTCCCGCAGCAGCGCCCGAACCGCGGCGGGGTCGGGCAGACGGCGGCTCGCGACGGTCTCGCCGTCGCCGACCCGCACCGCGACGCCGCCATCCTCCTCGACCGACGCGAAGGCGATCTCGTCGGTGCGGTCGTCCCCGAAGAATACGGGCCTCCGACCGGCATAGGGGGCCTGCTCCAGGAAGCCTCGGATCGCGTGCGCCTTGGTGGCCTGCGCCGGGACGATCTCGCCCACCGCCTTGCCGAGTTGCAGGCGGTACGAACGCCCGAGGCTCCCGGCTGCCGCCTTGACCAGGGCCTCGGCCCGGCCGGCGTCGTCGGGGCTGGCAAGCCGCCAGTGCACCGCCACCGAGGCGCCCTTGTCCTCGATCAGCACGTTCGCCAGTGCGGCGCTGTCCGCATGGAGCCGTTCGACCTGCCGGCGCAGATCCGGGTGATCCTCCGGCCGCCCGCCGGTGAGGGCGGCGCCGAGGCGGCGCTCGACTCCGTGCAGACCGGCCGCATCCAGCTGCGAGGGGGCCAGGAAGCCGTCGATCACCGAGACGGGACGGCCGGTGACGATCGCGAGCGCGCCGCCGAGACGCAGGCGGAGGCGCTCCAACGTCGTGACGAGCCCGGGCTCGACCTGCACGGCGTCCGGCCGCGGCGCGATCTCGGCGAGGGTGCCGTCGAAGTCGAGGAAGAGGGCGATGTCCATCGCGGAGCTGTCCGGATCTTGAGGGGCGCCCCGGGCTAGCACGGGGCGGCGCCCCGACAAACGCCGGGCGCGCCGCCCTATATCGCCCCGCGGACGATCTGCACGAGGTTCCCCATGTCATGGATGCTCAGACACCCCGATCCCGACCCGGTCGGGCCCGGCGAAGAGAGCGTGTGGGACTACCCGCGCCCACCGCGCCTGGAGCCGGTGGCGGAGCGGCTGCGCGTGGTGCTCGGCGGCGCCCCGATCGCCGAGACGGTCGCCGGCTTCCGCGTCCTCGAAACCTCGCATCCCCCGACCTACTATCTGCCGCCGGATGCCATCGCGCCCGGCGCGCTGGCGAACCCGCGGCGGGGCGGGATCTGCGAGTGGAAGGGGCAGGCCGTGCTGTTCGACGTGCAGGGCGGCGGTCGCCACGTGCCGGGGGCGGCCTGGGCCTATCCCGATCCGACACCGGATTTCCGCGCCATCGCGGGCTGCGTCGCCTTCTACGCGGGCCCGATGGACGCCTGCTTCGTCGGCGACGCCCGGGCCATTCCCCAGCCCGGGACGTTCTACGGCGGCTGGATCACCCCCGGCATCGTCGGGCCGTTCAAGGGCGGGCCGGGAACGATGGGCTGGTGATCGCGAGGGTGCTTTTCGCCCCGGCAGCCCCTAACCATCGGCCATCAGCGAGGGAGACGGAATGAGCGCATTGACCGAGACCGATCCGACGGGCGCAGGCTTCAGCCCCGCGGGTCTCGCGCGGATCGCGCCGTGGATGGACCGACTCGTGGCCGACGGGCGGCTCGCCGGCCTGTCGGTGACGGTGGCGCGCCGGGGCCGCGTGGCCTTCGCCCGCGCCTGCGGGCAGGCGGACCTGGCCCGCGGCACGGCGTTCACCCTCGACACCGTGACGCGGATCTACTCGATGACGAAGCCGCTCACCTCGGTGGCGGTGATGCAGCTCTATGAGCAGGGCCTGTTCCAGCTCGACGATCCGGTCTCGCGGGTGCTGCCCGAATTCGCCGAGATGCGCGTCGCCGTCGGCGGGAACCGGGCGAAGCTCGAGACCGAACCGGCGCGCCGGCCAATCACCGTGCGCGACCTCCTCACCCACACGGCCGGCCTGACCTACGGCTTCATGGAAGCGACCCTGATCGACGCGCAGTACCGCGCGCAGGGCGTCGACTTCCTGGCGCGCGAGGGAACGCTGGCCGAGATGACGGCCCGGGTGGCGACGCTGCCCCTCCTCGCGCAGCCCGGCAGCGCCTGGAACTACAGCGTCGCCACCGATGTCCTGGGCCAGTACGTGGCGGCGCTGAGCGGGCGGCCTTTCGCCGATTACCTGCGGGAGAACGTCATCGCCCCGCTCGGCATGGCCGATACGGACTTCCACGTCCGCGCCGATCTAATGCCGCGCTTCTGCGCGACCTACGTGTACGACCGCGAGCGGCGGCTCAGCCTGTTCGACGATTCCGTGGAGACGACCTTCGCGCAGCCGCCCGTGATCGCGTCGGGCGGTGGCGGCCTCGTCTCGACGGCGGCCGACTACCAGCGCTTCTGCCGGATGATCCTCAACGGCGGCACCCTGGACGGCGCGCGGCTTCTGGGCCGCAAGACCGTCGCCCTGATGCTCGCCAACCACCTGCCCGGTGACCTCGCCGCCATGGGCACGCCCCGCTTCGCCGAGACCTCCTACACGGGCATCGGCTTCGGCCTCGGCTTCTCGGTGATGCTCGATCCGGCACGAGCCCAGATCCTCGGCACGCCGGGCGAAGTCGCCTGGGGCGGCTTGGCCTCGACGGCGTTCTGGATCGACCCGGCCGAGGATCTCTCGGTGGTACTCATGACGCAGCTCGTGCCGTCCTCGGCGCTGCCGATCCGGCGGGAGCTGCGCGTCCTGACCTACGCGGCGCTCGATGCGTGAGGGGTTGCCCCTCACTCCTGCGGAGCGGCCTCAGGCGCGGCGGGCTTGGCCGCCGGCTTCGCACCGGCCTTGGCGGTGGACTTGGCCGGGGTGGCGAATTCCGGATCGCTGCGCGGACCGCTGGGACCGTTCGTCGGGCCGGCGAGCTGGCCGGGGGCGAGGTCGGCCACCTTGTTCCAAGTCTGCGACTTGCACAGGAAGGCGATCAGGCAGCCCCGCACCGTCAGCTCACCCGGCTTCTCGGTCCAGATGGTGACGTCGTACGACTTGCCGTCCTCGGAATTGTAGATCTTGCCCTCGTAGTGGGCATCGGCGTTCGGCCGCAGGCCCATGATGAGCTGATGGCCGAGCGACGGACGCGCCTGCTTCTTCGGATCGGGATTCTTGAAATCGATCCGCGGCTCGCCCTTCTCGTTGAGCGGGACCTTCAGCCAGACCACGTAGCCGCACAGCCGGTCCGCGGCGGTGCCGCACTTCTCGAGGCGCACGCGGGCGCGGCCATCCTCGGTCAGGTAGGTGCCGCTGGGATCAGTCGGGGTTGCGGCGCGCGCCGAACCCGCCAGCCCCGCGAGCGCCAGGATCGCGAGCGGCGCGACTCGGCGGCCGATCGAAGTGAACCTCATTCCCGAACTCCTTGCCTCACGCGCCGTAATGGACACCTGACCGCCCTCGCGAAGATCGCTCGCGCGCGGCAGGTGCCTCATATCCCGCGTATCGCCTGCGCCGGGCGGAACGCCGGACGGCATGCGCTTCTTGCCCGCCCTCTCCCGCGCGAAGTTGTTCGCATCATGACAACGCAGCTTAGGGCTGAAGGGATACAGGCCGTTCCGCACGTCCGTCGGCCCGCACTCAGATCCGGGTCGGCGGCGCGTCGCGAGCCGCGCCGAGGGGGCGCTGCATCAGCGTCACGTCGAGCCAGCGCCCGTGCTTGTATCCGACGCCTACCAGGGTGCCCACCGGGGTGAAGCCGAGGCTCGCGTGCAGCACCACGGAGGCCTGGGAGCCGCTCTGGGCGATGATCGCGATCATCGCCCGGCAATCGAGATGCTCGCTGGCCGCGATCAGCGCGGCGAGCAGGCTGCGGCCTACCCCGCGACCGCGAAAGGCCCGCGCCACGTAGATCGAATCCTCGACGGTGGAGCGGTAGGCCGCGCGCTGATGGTAGGGGCCGGCATAGGCGTAACCCGCGATCGCCCCGTCCCTTTCGGCAACGAGATAGGGAAATCCGTCGCCGCGCAGGAGCGCGAAGCGCCGGGTCATCTCGGCCAGGGTCGGCGCCTCGGTCTCGAAACTGACCGTGCTGGTGGCGACGGCATCCCCGTAGATCGCCGTGATGGCGGGAAGGTCGGCTTCGCGGGCCGGTCGTATCATGTCCGTCACGGCGACACGATATCCGAGTCCGCGGCGATCCGGCAACGCGGCCGGCGCTGGTCCGCATTCCCCGTCATGCCGGCTTCGCGCGGCGCGGGTGTCGCGTCCGGCACGGCGAGACAATCGGATACAGAGAAGCCGGACCCTGGGCAGGGGTCCGGCTCCGTCGCGACGCGCGTTCGTTCAAGGGCTGACCCTGCGGCGAAGACCAGCCCTCCATTGGGAATCGGATCCGTTCAGCCCTGCTTCGCCTTCTTGTTGGCGTTGTGGTGCCCGATGGCGCAGCCGGCCGCGGCGCCCATCTTGCCGTGACCGGCCACGTGGCCGGCGACACCGCCGACGACGGCACCCTTGAGGCATCCCTTCGCTTCGGCCGGAGCACCGGCGAGCAGGGCACCGATGGTGAGGGCGGCGGCGAGTGCGATCCGATTGGTCATCGAGGTGATCTCCTGTTGTCCCTGTCGAAACCGCGCCGCGGGCGGACCCGTTCCCGGTCCGTCCGTCACGATGGGTTGTGGACTCAGCGCGCGATCCCGGTCACGAGCCCGACGAGATCCAATGGAGCGTCCGTCCCGGTCTTGGCGACAATCGCCTTCCGCTATCAGCGGGCGTTCGCTGCGGTGGCCGCGAGGCGGGATGCCGCCTCGGCGAGGAATGTCCCGCCGGAGAGGGCCTGAGCGAGACGGGCCGCCACGGGCGTCGGCCGATGCGCCCCCGGAGCCCGCGCCGCTGCCGGCTGCGGAAGGTGCAGCACCCGCCCCGCGCAATCGAGGACGTCGCGGCGCTTGATGACGGCGAAGGCCTGGGTCGATCCGACGAGCCGGGCCATCTCGTCGACCGCGGTCAGCAG
>Ga0160428_1002179_pt1 | contig 12496 bp, 11 predicted proteins | sample SolpanmetagenomM_FD_108198 | JGI IMG/M metagenome (GOLD analysis project Ga0160428, IMG submission 108198) | Solar panel surface microbial communities from Lawrence Berkeley National Laboratory, California, USA - M | ecosystem: Engineered > Built environment > Solar panel > Unclassified ... | reverse complement strand
TTCTTCGTCGTCGAGCGTCTCCGGCGGGACCCGGCCACCTCCACCCTGCGCCTGCGCCGTTTCGCTGAAGTCGAGATCGGCATTGGCATCACCATCTTCTTCGCCGCCGCCTCGCTCACCAGCGTCCCGCCCGCGATCGACCTCACGCAGGATCGCGTGACGTTTCACGAGATCGTGGACCGCAACCTTCCCGAATGGCCGCGCCTGACTTCGCCGGACCATGACAGCCTCGCACTGCCCGAGTTGCAGGCGCAGCTCGACCGCGAGGCGGCCGCGCAACGGCATCCGGCCGCGGAAGCGTTCACGCCGGGCTCCGGCGCGCTGCCGGAACGCAATGCCGAGGACATCGCCTGGTCCGAATACAACCATCACTGGGCCGGCATCTTCGTCGTCATTGTTGGCGTGCTCGCGCTGATGAACCGTGCCGGTGTGCGATGGGCGAAACACTGGCCGCTCGCGTTCCTGGGAATGGCGGTGTTTCTGTTCGTGCGCTCGGACCCAGAAGTGTGGCCACTAGGCCATATCGGCTTCTTTGAAAGCTTCCGGGACGTCGAGGTGCTGCAGCACCGGGTGTTCGTGCTGCTCCTGGTGGCGTTCGCCATGTTCGAATGGGGCGTGCGCACGGGCAAGCTGAAGGCGCCGCGCATGGCACTGGTGTTTCCATTGCTAACCGCGGTCGGTGCGGCCTTGTTGCTGACCCATAACCACGCCATCGCCAATGCCCGCGAACAGCTATTGATCGAAGTGTCGCACACGCCGTTGGCTCTGGCCGGCGTCGCGGCCGGGTGGTCTCGCTGGCTCGAGTTGCGGGCCGATGGGGAGGTTCGCCGCCGGGCTGGCTGGGTCTGGCCGAGCGCACTGGTCGTGGTGGGCGCCATCCTGCTGAACTACCGCGAGGCATCCACCTCGCTGCAGCCCGGCACCCCGCCAACTATCGCCAGCACGGTCTCTGCCCCACCCGGCTAACAACCCGGTTGCGAACACAGGGCCACCGTGGTTCGGTTCGCGCTGAAAACGCTCGGAGGGTCCTCGAATGAAGAGCAAACACCCGGAAACGCTCGCGCTCCACGCCGGCTGGCGTAGTGACCCGGCGACCAACGCCGTCGCCGTGCCGATCTACCAGACCAGCAGCTACCAGTTCACCGACAGCGCCCATGCCGCACGCCTGTTCGCGCTGCAGGAACTCGGCAACATCTACACCCGCATCATGAACCCCACGACCGACGTGCTGGAGAAGCGCATCACAGCCATCGAGGGCGGAGCGGCCGCAGTCGCGGTGTCCTCCGGCCAGGCAGCCAGCGCGATGGCCGTGCAGAACCTGGCGCATGCCGGCGACAACATCGTCGCCTCCACCGACCTTTATGGCGGCACCTATAATCTGTTCGCCAACACCTTCCGCGACCAGGGCATCGAGGTCCGCTTCATCAGCCCGAAGGACCCGCAGGCGTTCGCCAACGCCACTGACGATCGCACCCGCGCCTACTACGCCGAGACGTTACCCAACCCGAAGCTCGAGGTCTTCCCGATCGCTGAGGTCGCCGCCATCGGCCGGCCGCTCGGCATTCCACTGATCATGGACAACACCGCCGCGCCGCTGATCGTGCGTCCCTTCGACCATGGCGCCGCGGTCGTGATGCATTCGACCACCAAGTACATCGGTGGTCACGGCAACAGCATCGGTGGCGTCATTATCGACGGCGGCAACTTCGACTGGGCCGCGCACCCGGCGCGTCAGCCGGCGCTGCATCGGCCGGACCCGAGCTACCACGGTGCCGTCTGGGTCGAGGCCGCCAAGGCGCTCGGCCCGATCGCCTATGCGCTGAAGCTGCGGGTCACGCTGTTGCGCGATCTCGGGCCGTCGCAAAGCCCGTTCAATGCCTTTCTTACTTTGCAAGGCCTCGAGACGCTGCCGCTGCGCATGCGCGAGCACTGCCGCAACGCCAGCGCGGTCGCCGACTACCTGGCCGGTCATCCCGAAGTCGCCCGCGTCATCCACCCGGCCCATCACACCGGCCTCGCCGCCGAGCGCACCGCCAAATACCTGCCCAACGGCACTGGCGGCCTGGTCGGCTTCGAGCTCAAGGGCGGTGCCGATGCCGGCCGCACCTTCATCGACAAGCTACAGATGGTCTATCACGTCGCCAATCTCGGCGACTCCCGCACCCTGGCGATCCATCCGGCCAGCACGACGCATAGCCAGCTTGCCGCCGAGGAGCAGATGTCGTCGGGCGTCAGCCCCGGCTATGTCCGCCTTTCGGTCGGGATCGAGCACATCGACGACATCCTCGCCGACCTCGATCAGGCGCTCAGCAGCGCCCAGCAACGTCTGGCCGCCGAGTAGGCCGGGCTGACCGACCTCGACACGCTCAACACCTCGTCCGCCGCCGCCTTCGTCGCGGCGCTGGACGGGGTGTTCGAGTTCGCCCCCTGGGTGGCGGAGAGCGCCGTCGCGGCGCGCCCGTTCCCGACCGTGACGGCACTTCACGATGCGCTCATGCAGGCGGTCGAGACCGCACCCGCCGAGCGGGTCGTGCTATTCCTGGGCGCGCACCCGGAGCTTTCGGCCCGCGCGCTGCCGCCCGATCTGACCGCGGACTCCACCGCCGAGCAGGCCGGCCTGTCGATGGCCGGCGCCAGCGGATCGGCCGACCTGCCGGCGCTCAACCGCGCCTATCGGGACCGGTTCGGCATTCCGTTCATCATCTGCGTCGCGCGCCATACCCCGGAGAGCGTCCTCCGCACCCTCGTCGCACGACTGGATGGCAGCCCGGCGCAGGAGCGTGCCGCAGCGCTGGCCGAGGTGCGCCGGATCACCCGGCTGCGCCTGGTCGCCCGCGTGACCGGGCCCGGCATGCCGTCCACCACGGGGCATCTCAGCACACATGTCCTGGACACGTCGCTCGGGCGACCGGCTGCCGGGCTGGTGGTGACGCTGCGCCAGGAAGGACGGGTGCTGACGGCGGTCACGACCGACGAGGACGGACGTCCACCCGCCCTGCTGCCGATCGGGCCTCTGCGGCAAGGGCAGCACACGCTGAGCTTCGACGCGGGCGCCTATTTCACCACACGACACCAGCCAACGCTCTACGGCTCGATCCCGATCCCGTTCGAGATCACCGAACCGGAGGGCCGCTACCACATTCCTCTGCTGCTGGCCCCATTCGGCTACTCCACCTACCGGGGTAGTTGATCTAGGAATACTTTCCACGACGCATCGATAAGTCCATCGTTCGCCTCCGCTCCGGAGGCCAGAACGATGCGATCCATCCCCTTTGTCACCAACCGCCCACCGATGACCGGCGGCTTCGGGCCGCCACCACCCTGCGGAGTCCCGGAAACCCTTTCCTTCGGCACCCTGGCCACCCTGCCTTCCGCCGACCCGGCGCGCCCCGGCCGGCTCGCCTCCTCGCTCGCTCTGGCCGGCGCCGTCGATTGCTCAACCGCTGGCACCGACGCGGCGCTCGTCGGCTACCTCACCCGGGTGCTCACATCCGCGGTGCAGGCCGGTCAGACACCCATCGTCATGGTGCACGGCTATAACTACGCCTTCTCCGAAGCGATCATCCTCACCGCCGACCTCTGCGCCTGGTTCGAAGCTGGCGACACCCCGCTTGCCTTGGCGCCGATCTCGTTCACCTGGCCGTCGGTCGACGGGCTGTCCCCCGACAACTACCTCGCCGACCGCACCCGCGCCACGGCTTCGGCAAACGCTTACAGCCGCTTCATGCTCGCCTTCGCCGCCGCCCGCGCCGCCGCGGGATCGCCGGGCTGCCTGTATCTGGCGCATTCCATGGGCACCTGGGTGACCCAGAACGGTTGCCGCGCCCTGGCCGCTGGCCGCGGCAGCACGCTTCCTGCCGATCTGTTTGACCAGGCGCTGGTCATGGGGGGCGATGCCGATACCGACGCCCTCGAGCCTGGACAGGGCCTCGACCAACTGGCCCGGCTCAGCACCTGGTTGACGGTTGGCGTCAACCGCACCGATTTTGCTACCGGCATCATGGCGGCCGACCTGCTCAAGCGTCCCCGCCTGGGATCATCGGGCGCGGCCGCTCCGGCCAAGATCCCTGCCAACGTCCGCATCGTCGACTACACGCTCGCCATCACCGCCGACCAGACACCGATCCCGCCCGGCGAGACCACCTGGAACTACAAGCTCCACCATTACTACCGCACCAACCCCGCCATCCGCGACGACATCGCCGCCGCCATGTCCGACACCGCACCCGACGACATCGACAGCCGCCTGACCGCGGCGCAGATGCGACGGGCCGGACAGTCGAGCATTCTCGCCAACCGCCTCTACTTGCGCCCTGGGCCCGCTGCGTCGCCCGCCGACGTCGACAATCCGGACCGTCGCGGATGACCCAGCGAGCCCGCAGCCATGGAGCCGCGAGTTTTGTTGTCGCCGGGCCCGGACAGTGTTATTCTGTACTCATGCGTAAAGGATCCTGCCCGGTTAGATACCGGGCGTGCATTTGAGGAACGACGGCTAACTCGCGCTTGCGCGAGGCTACAGGCGGCTATTCCTCTCTCCTGACGCACAGGATTTCATGTCTACCGTTCCGGGCCATGCCCGACTGACGTGTCGAGTCTTCGGCAATGCCGAACTTGACCGCGTCTTGTCACTCAACTTCCCGTTCGAGCAACTCGACCGTTACCTCGGTTCGCTCGAAGACATCATCGCTGCCGTCCGTCATGGTCCGGCACATCGCCTCATCGGCATTGAGGACGACGGTGCGCTCGTCGGCTTCTATGCCATCCATCCGGACAAGCGGGATTTCAGCCGCTGGTGGCTCGGCTGGTTCGGCATCGACCAGTCGCATCAGGGGGGTGGCCGCGGCGCCCGAGTGATGCGGGACGTGGTGGCACGCCTGAAACGCATCCCTTCCTGCCGAGAGATCCGGTTGCTGGTCGCGCCGGATAATGCCGGTGCGCTTCGCCTTTACCAGCGTGTCGGCTTCCTGTTGCACGGGTTGGCCCATGACACGGCCGAACTGGTCATGCGCCTCGTGCTTCCCGGCACGCGACCCTCCGGTCAGGTGCCGGCACGGTTCTGGGCCAACGCCATCCTACTGGCCGTGATCGACGCCCGCTCGTGTCGAATGGGGCTACCGGTCGCGGCCAAACTTCACGGGGAAGTGGCCCATCCCCCCTGAAACCCCTGTCTCAGGCCCCTGAACCGTTCAGGCGCTCTGAAGCGCGGCGAACCCCAGGCGGCCGGATAGATCCTGGATGAACTGCCAGGCGACCCGGCCGCTGCGCGACCCCCGCGTCATCGACCACTCCACCGCTTCGGCATGCAACGCCTCCCGCGAGAGGACCAGGCCAAGTTGATCGGCATAGCCGTCCACCATGGCGAAATAGGTCGGCTGGTCGCAGTTATGAAAGCCGATCCACAACCCGAAGCGATCCGACAGCGAGACCTTCTCCTCGATCGCTTCGGACGGGCTGATCCCCTTGGAGCTCTCGTTCTCGATCATGTCGCGCGGCATCAGATGCCGCCGGTTGCTGGTGGCATAGAACAGCACGTTGGCCGGGCGCCCCTCGATGCCACCATCGAGCACCGATTTCAGCGCCTTGTAGTCGGCATCCTCGCGCTCGAAGCTCAGATCGTCGCATAGCACGACGCAGCGCTTGCTCTCACCGCGCAGCAGATTCAGCAGCGTCGGCAGAGTGCCGATGTCCTCGCGCTGGATCTCGATCAGCGCCAGCGTGCCGGGATGCTTGGCATTGACCGCCGCATGCGCTGCCTTGACCAGGCTCGACTTGCCCATGCCGCGCGCGCCCCACAGCATCGCGTTGTTGGCCGATAATCCAGCCGCGAAACGCTGGGTGTTCTCCAGCACCAACTGCTTCTGCCGCTCCACCCCCTGCAGCATGTCGATACCCACGCCCGAGACGTGCGGGACCGGCACCAACCGACCGCTTTCTGGCTGCCATACGAACGCATCCGCGGCCGATAGATCGGCACCGCTAGGGCTGGACGGCGCGAGCCGCTCCAATGCGTCGGCGATCCGTTCGAGCGTAGTAAGCAACACCGTATCCATGGTCATCCTAGCGGGCGTCCGTCTTGACGCCGAATGGCGCCTAACTATGGTCCCGCCGCACTACAGGCAACCCAGGACGTCCGATGTTCATCTCTCCCGCTTACGCTCAGGACGCCGCCGGCCTACTTGGCCCGGCTGTGCAGTTCCTGCCGCTGATCCTGATCTTCGGCGTCTTCTATTTCCTGCTGATTCGCCCGCAACAGACCAGGCAGCGTGAGGTGAAAGCCTCGCTTGCAGCAGTCCGGCGCGGCGACCGGATCATCACCGCCGGCGGCATCCTGGCGACGGTTCAGCGCGTCAAGGAAGGATCCGACGAGATCGAAGTGGAGATCGCGCCGAACGTCCGTGTTATCGTCCTCCGCGACACCATCTCGTCCGTTATCAAGCCGGTGGCGGCCAACGACACCAAGTAGCGGATGCCGCGCAGAACCCCGATTGGGATTCTGCGCGGACCGTCTTACTTCAGCTTCGACTCGGCGTATTCGTAATTGGCGATCTTATCGAGCCAATTGGTCACGTAGTCCGGCCGGCGATTGCGGAAGTCCAGGTAATAGCTGTGCTCCCACACATCGATGCCGAGCAGCGCCGTGCCGTCGCCGGTGGCGACCGGGTTGCTGCCGTTCGGGGTCTTCGTGATCTTCAACTTGCCGTCGCTGCCCTGAACCAGCCATGCCCAGCCGGAGCCGAACTGCGTCGTCGCAGCGGTCTTGAAGTCGTCCTTGAACTTCTGGATGCCACCGAGATCGCTCTCGATCTTGGCCTGCAGCTTCGGCGTCATCTGCCCACCGTTGGGAGACATGTTCTCCCAGAACAGGATGTGGTTCCAGTGCTGCCCGGCATTGTTGAACACCGGCGCCATGTCGGCCTTGCCGTTGGTCATCGTCACGATCTCTTCGAGCGACTTGCCCTGCAGCTCAGCATTCTTCTCGACGAAGCCGTTCAGCGCCGTGACATAGGCCTGGTGATGCTTGTCATGATGCAGCTCGAGCGTTTCTTGGCACATGCCGCGCTCGGCGAGCGCCCCATGCGAATACGGCAGCGGCGGCAGTTCGAAAGCCATGATGTCTCCTATCGGTTACGACGGGCCGCAGACTCGGCGCAGGGGCGCACCGGGTCAAGGTTGCGAACCGCGAAACCCGCTTCCATCTGAAATCAATGAGCACACTCTCTCGTGTGGGCGAACTGGCCCGGCAGCACGACCCCGACCGTTTCTTCACGACGCTGTTCGCGCCCGCAGCCGCCCGTCCCGCACTTTGGGCGCTGTATGCCTTCAACCACGAGCTGGTCCGCGCCCGCGAAAGCGTCCGCGAGCCCATGATGGCCATGATCCGCCTGCAATGGTGGCGGGAGGTCGTCGAGGGACAGAACAAACGGCATGAGGTCGCCACGCCGCTGCGCGAGGCGCTGGACGCCGGCCTTCTGCGCGAGGCGGACCTTCTCAGCTTGATCGACGCCCGCGAGGAGGAAGCGCCTGAACAGGAAGCGGGATGGGCGGGTTTCGTGGACAGCACGGCCGGCACCCTGGCCGTCGCCGCGGCGCACGCCCTGGGCGCTGAACCGGTCGACGCCGTCCGAGCCGCCGGCGTCGCATACGGAGCGACGGGCATCTTCCGTAACCGGGCCCTGAGCGGTAAAGCGCCGATTGCTGGCCTCCGCGATACGGCAACCGAAGCGCTTCGGTTGGCACGTCAGGGACCGTTGCCCCGTATCGGCCTCCCAGCCGCCTTGCCGGCCGTTTTCGCGGCACGTGACCTGGGCCGGGCGAATGCCGTCAAGGTTCGCGGCCTTGCCGATAAGCTTGCGGTAACGGCGGCGGCGCTTACCGGGCGGTTCTGAAAGCGCGGGCTAGGCCGAAACGAAACGGGGCTGCCGCATGTGCGACAGCCCCGTTCCTTCGTGGGAAGTTCGGCGCGAGCGCTAGTGGGCGCTGGCCCCGGACGCGCCGATCCCGGTCTGGGAACGGACATACTGCGCGTCGAATTCTTGAGCCTCGGTCCTAGCCCGTCGCGACGTATCGATCTTCGACACGAGCCAGCAGCCCAGGAAGGCCAGCGGCATGGAGAACAGCGCCGGGTTGTCGTAGGGAAAGATCGCCGCCGCGTTGCCGAACACCGTCACCCAGATCGCCTTGCTCAGAACGGTGAGCACGACCGCGGTGATCAGCCCGAGCCAGCCGCCCACGGCGGCCCCGGTCGTCGTCAGACCCCGCCAGTACATCGACAGCAGCAGCACCGGGAAGTTGGAGCTGGCGGCGATGGCGAAGGCGAGCCCCACCATGAAGGCGATGTTCTGCTTCTCGAACGCGATCCCGAGAATGATGGCCAGGATGCCGAGCGCGACGGTGGCGACCTTGGAAACCCGGATTTCCGCCGCTTCGTTGGCCGCGCCGCGGCGGAACACGCTGGCATACAGGTCGTGGCTGACCGCGCTGGCCCCGGAGAGGGTCAGCCCGGAAACCACGGCCAGGATGGTCGCGAACGCCACCGCGCAGATGAAGCCGAAGAACACGTCGCCGCCCACGGCGCGAGCGAGATGGATCGCGGCCATGTTGGTGCCGCCCTTCAGCCCGCCGCCGGCAACCAGGTAGTCCGGGTTGGTGCTGACCAACACGATGGCGCCGAAGCCGATGATGAAGGTCAGGATGTAGAAATAGCCAATGAACGTCGTCGCCCAGAACACCGACTTGCGGGCCTCCTTGGCGTCACCGACCGTGAAGAAGCGCATCAGGATGTGCGGCAACCCGGCGGTGCCGAACATCAGCGCAATACCGAGAGAGATCGTCGTCACCTTGTCGGTCACGAAGCTGCCGGGCGCCATGATCGCCTGCCCTTTGGGTGAGACGGACACGGCCTTGGCGAACAGACCCTGTACGCTCCAGCCCACCGAGTGCAGCACCATCAGCGCCATGAAGCTGGCACCACCGAGCAATAGCACGGCCTTGATGATCTGAACCCACGTCGTGGCCAACATGCCGCCGAACGTGACGTAGCAGATCATCAGCACGCCCACGATGATGACGGCATAGAGATAGGGCAGTCCGAACAGCAACTGGATGAGTTGCCCGGCGCCGACCATCTGCGCGATGAGGTAGAAGGCGACGACGACCAGCGTGCCGGTCGCGGCGAGCGAGCGCATCGGCGTGGGCGCGAGCCGGAACGAGACCACGTCGGCGAAGGTGAACCGGCCGAGATTGCGCAGCCGCTCGGCCATGAGGAACATGATGATCGGCCAGCCGACGAGAAAGCCGATCGAGTAGATCAGGCCGTCATAGCCGTTGGCATACACCAGGGCGGAGATGCCGAGGAAGGACGCCGCCGACATGAAATCGCCGGCAATGGCCAGGCCGTTCTGGAAGCCGGTGATGCCGCCGCCGGCGGTGTAGAAGTCGGCGGCCGACCGGGTCCGCTGCGATGCCCAATAGGTGATGCCCAGCGTGAGGATGACGAAGCCGACGAACATGACGATCGCCGTGACGTTCACCGCCTGTTGCTGCACCGGGCCTTCGAGGGCACCGGCGGCATAGGCCGCACTGGCCCCGAACAGCGTCGCGCCGACACCGGCGACGACCCGCTTGATCATGACGCCAGAAAAAGCGGTGGTCACGGGAAAGTCCTCCGGCTGGCCAGGCTCGACACGAGTTGGCGGGTCAGTTCGTCGTACTCGCCATTCGCCTTGATGACGTAGACCCCCGTCAGGACGATCGCCAACACGATGACGCCAAGCCCGATCGGGAAGGCGAGCGTGACGACACCCCAGACGGGCGTAGAAATAAGATGAGCGCCGAAAGCAACGAGGAAGATGAAAGCGAAATAAGCGATCAGCATGATGATGCAGAGCGTCCAGCTGAACGCGTTTCGCTTCTGCTCCAACTCGCGAAAACGCGGGTCTGACTTAATACGCGCAATTTCTGCCGCGGTCATATTTCCTCCAAATGACGATTTATATCGCGGGCGCGTTTTTATGCCTCAGTGCAAGCTTTGTTGCACGTTTCATGTTCTTATCGCAAGCACCTGCCTATCTACAAACGCATAGCTCAGGACCGGATCATGGGCAGGGAGGCTGAAATGACGGCGGACACATACGGTGCCGAATACGCGGCGTGGCAGGCCGACCCGGTCGGCTGGTGGGAACGCCAGGCCGACGCGCTGCGGTGGAACACACGCTGGACCAACGGCTTCGATCCCGCATTGAGTGCCTATGGCCAGTATTTCGTCGGTGGTTCGCTCAACATCAGCGAGAACTGCCTCGATCGCCATGTCGATACCGGTCGGGGTGACCAGGTTGCGCTGATCTGGGACAGCGCGATGGCCCAGTGCGTCGAGCGGTTCACCTATCGCGAGATGCGGGACCGGGTCGCGCGGCTGGCCGGCGCGCTGTCGGCCCGCGGCGTCGGATACGGTGACCGGGTGGTGATCTATATGCCGATGATCCCGTCCGCCGTGGTTGCGATGCTGGCCTGCGCGCGGCTTGGCGCCATTCACTCCGTCGTCTTCGGTGGTTTCGCAGCGGCAGAGCTGGCCAAACGCATCGAGGACGCCACGCCCAAGGCGATCCTGTCGGCGTCGTGCGGCCTCGAGCCCGGCAGGATCGTGGCCTACAAACCGCTGCTTGACGCCGCCATTGAGCAGAGCGCGCACAAGCCGGCCTTCTGCCTCGTCTATCAACGCCCCGCTTTAACCGCCACGCTGATGCCGGGCCGGGACGAGGATTTCGCCGCCGCCGAGGCCGCAGGGTCGCCGCACGCGCCGGTGCCGGTCGCCGCCACCGATCCGCTCTATATACTTTACACCTCGGGCACGACCGGTAAGCCCAAGGGCGTCGTCCGCGACACCGGCGGCTATGCCGTGGCGCTGCATCTGAGCATGGCGATGATCTACGGCATCCAACCCGGCGACACCTTCTGGTGCGCCAGCGACGTCGGCTGGGTCGTGGGTCATTCCTACATCGTCTATGCCCCGCTTCTAGTCGGCGCGACGAGCGTCATGTACGAGGGTAAGCCGGTCGGCACTCCGGATGCCGGTGCCTACTGGCGCGTGTGCGCCGAGCATGGGGTCAAGGCGTTGTTCACGGCGCCGACCGCATTGCGCGCCATCAAGCAGCGCGATCCCGCGGGGGCAATGACCCAAGAGTACGACCTGTCCAAGCTCGAGACGCTGTTCCTGGCCGGCGAGCGCTGCGACCCGCCGACGGCGCTGTGGGCAGCCGAGACGCTCGGCATTCCGGTGGTCGATCACTGGTGGCAGACCGAGACCGGCTGGCCGATCACCGCCGGGTTCCGCGGCTTCGGTCTGTTCCCGTTCAAGCCCGGCTCCGGCGGCCGCCCCTGCCCCGGCTACGACCTTCACGCTCTGGACGACAACGGCGCGCTACTGCCGCGCGGCAGCTCGGGTAATCTGGCGTTGCGACTGCCGCTGCCGCCCGGCTGCGGACCGACGTTGTGGCAGAACGATGCGGGTTATCGTACGGCGTACCTGTCCGATTTCCCGGGCTGGTATCGCACCGGCGATGCCGGCGAGATCGACGTCGAGGGTGACGTCTGGGTCATGGGACGGACGGACGACATCATCAACGTCGCCGGGCACCGCCTGAGCACTGGCGCACTGGAGGAGGTGCTGGCCAGCCATCCCGACGTCGCCGAGTGCGCGGTGATCGGCGCGGCGGATGCGCTGAAGGGCCAGTCGCCGCTCGGCCTGGTGGTGCTGAAGGCCGGGGTGGACCGGGCCGAAGGGGAGATCACGGCGGAGTTGGTCGCGCTGGTGCGCGATCGGATCGGGCCGGTAGCGGCCTTCAAGGACGCTCGGGTGGTGCTGCGCCTGCCAAAGACGCGCTCCGGCAAGATCCTGCGGGGCACCATCCGCAAGATCGCCGACGGCGAGGACGCGACTCCACCCCCGACCATCGACGACCCGGCGGTGCTGGACGAGATCCGGCTGCTGCTGGACCACTGATGTCTCGGCTAGGCAGCCCGCATGGAGGCCACGAGCTGCTTGGTGTTGTACCGCAGCAGGTCAATGTAGGTCGCCGCCGGGCCGTCGATGGCTGACAGGCTGTCAGAGTAGAGCTTAGCGCCAACCGTGAGGTGTGCTTCGCGGGCGAGTGCCTGGGCGAGCCGCGGGTCGGTCATGTTTTCCAGGAACACGCTGCGCAGGCCGTCTTTCTTGGCCTGTGCCGCGACGCGGGCCAACGCGCGTGGCGAGGGCTCGGCTTCCGTGCTGATGCCTTCAATGGCGACAAAGCGAATGCCGAACCGGGCGCCGTAATAGGCGAACGCATCGTGCGTGGTCAGCACGATGCGGCGTTCCTTGGGGATATTGGCCAGTTCGTGCACGATCTCGTCTTCGACGCGCTTGAGTTCGGCGACGTAGTCGGCTGCGGCGGTGCGGTAACGATCGGCATTACCCGGGTCGGCCTTGATCAGCCCGGCCGCGATCGTCTGCGCCATCTGG
>Ga0160428_1002178_pt1 | contig 12499 bp, 12 predicted proteins | sample SolpanmetagenomM_FD_108198 | JGI IMG/M metagenome (GOLD analysis project Ga0160428, IMG submission 108198) | Solar panel surface microbial communities from Lawrence Berkeley National Laboratory, California, USA - M | ecosystem: Engineered > Built environment > Solar panel > Unclassified ... | reverse complement strand
GCCCAGGACGGTGGTGATGAGCTGCGGGTCGCCCGAGTCGACCTCGAGCTCGCGGCGCAGCTCCGCGACGCGGGTGTCGACGCTGCGCGTGCTGGTCTGGAACGTCCAGCCCCACACCGCCTCCAGCAGGCGCTCGCGCGTCATGACCTCGTCGGGGTGGGTCATGAAGTAGGCGAGCAGGGCCGTGGCGCGGGGCGTGAGGACGACGTCGCGGCCGTCGCGCGAGACGCGCTGGGACACCCGGTCGAGCACGACGGTGCCGCTGCGCAGCCGCGGCGACTGCCCGAGCCCGCCCCCGGCGGCGGAGGCCCCGCGGCGCAGCACGGCGCGGATGCGGGCCGTCAGCTCCTGCGGGTCGAACGGCTTGTTGAGGTAGTCGTCGGCGCCCTCCTCCAGGGCCATGGCGCGCTCGCTGGACTCCCCGACCTGGGTCAGCAGGATCACCGGGGTGCTGCGGTGCTCCGCGCGCATCGTGCGCAGCACCGCGCGGCCGTCGAGGACCGGCATCATCACGTCGAGGACGACGAGGTCGGGGGCCGAGGCGCGCACGGCGTCGAGGGCCTGGCGCCCGTCGGAGGCGACGACGACGTCGTAGCCCGCGCGGCGCAGCAGCGGAGCGAGGTTGTCGGTGATCGCCGACTCGTCGTCGGCGAGCAGGATCGTCGGCACCTCGTCATGATGCCCGCCCCCGGGGCGCCGCGGGACCGGCCGGGCCGCGTGTGACGGGACCGGTGAGGGTGTGCCGGGACGGTCACACGACGCTCACCTCGCGCCGCCCGGAGGCCGGGCGCCGTCCTCGTAGGGTGGCGGCGTGCACAGGGGGAGGAGCGGGGCGCTGCTGACGGCTGCCGTGGCGCTGACGGTGGCGGGGTGCTCGTTCTCGGGGGGGCTCGTGTCCACCGCACCCGCCGGCCCGACCCCCGCGGGCCCGGCCGCCGCCGGCCCGACCTCCACCGGCCCGACCTCCACCGGTCCGACCTCTGCCGCGCCCACGACCTCGGCGCCGCCGGTCCCGGCGCCGACCTCCGCGCCCGTCTCCACCCCGCCCGTCTCCGCGCCCGCGACGGCGCCTCACGCGACGTCCCGCCCGGCCTCCCCGGCACCGGTGACGTCGCGGCCGGTCGCCGCCCCGCCCGCCACGTCGCCGCCCGCCGCGCCGGCCCCGGCCGCCTCGCCGACGGGCCCGCCGCAGCCGTGCCGCACCGACCAGCTGGTGGCCGCGCTGTCGGGCGCCGCGTCGCCGGGGGCCGGGCGCGCCGCGGCGACCGTGGTGCTGACGAACCTCAGCTCGCTGCCCTGCACCCTCGTGGGCTACGGCGGGATCTCGCTGCGACGCAGCGACGGCGGGCCGATCCCGTCGTCGCAGGTGCGCACGGCGACGCCGGCGCCGGCCAGGCAGGTCCTCGCGCCGGGGCTCGGCGTGCGCTCGACGATCTCGTGGGCGACCGTCGCGGACCCGGGCGTCGGCGAACCCGCCGACGCCCCCTGCGAGCCCACGCCGACGACCCTGCAGGTGATCCCGCCGAACCAGGTGCCGCAGCTCGCGGTGCCGTGGACGGCCGGGCCCGTGTGCGGGCAGGGGGCCATCACGCAGTCCGCCTACGCCCGCTGAGGGCCGCGGCGGCGCCCGCCCGCCGGTCACGCGTGTGACGGGACGGGGTCACGGCCGTCACCTGCGCGCCCCCGGTGCGGGCCACGATGGCCGGGTGAGCACTCCCCCCGGTCCCCGCCGCCGCAGCGTCCTCGCGGCCGCGGCCGGCACGGCCCTGGCCGGCGCGCTCGGCGCCTGCAGCGGGCGGCCGCCCGCGACGGCCCCGCCGAGCGCGCCTCCCGCCGTCCCCGCCACCACGGCGGCACCCGCGACCACCGCGGCACCCCCGACCCTGGCGACCCTCGCCGGCGAGGTCTCCGGCGGCGTCGCCGTGCCCGGCGGACCCGACTACGACGCCGGCCGCCTCCTGTACAACCCCCGCTTCGCGGACGCCTGGACGCCGCAGGGCATCGCGTCCTGCCGCAGCGCCGACGACGTCGCCGCGTGCGTGCGCTTCGCGGCGGGGACCGGCACGACCCTGCGGGTGCGGGCGGGCGGGCACTCCTACGGGGGCTGGTCCAGCGGCGACGGGCTGGTCGCCGACCTCTCGCCGATGGCGGACGTCGAGGTCGACCCCGGGGCCGGCACCGCGCGCATCGGGGCGGGGGCGCTGCTCGCCGACGTCTACGCCCGGCTCGGGGCCGCGGGCGTCGCGATCGGGGCGGGCTCCTGCCCCACGGTCGGCCTCAGCGGCCTCGCGCTGGGCGGGGGCGTCGGGGTCCTGGCCCGCACGACGGGGCTGACGTGCGACCAGGTCGTCGCCGCCGACGTCGTGACCGCGGACGGGCGCCGCCGCACGGTGGACGCCTCCTCCGACCCCGACCTCTTCTGGGCCCTGCGCGGCGGGGGCGGCAGCCTCGCGGTGGTCACGGCCTGGACGGTGCGCACCGTCGCGGCGCCCGCCGTGACGGTGTTCTCCCTGCGCTGGGGCTTCGCGCAGGCCGCCGACGTGCTGACGGCGTGGCAGGCGTGGGCGCCCGCCGCCCCGCGCGAGCTGTGGTCGACGTGCAAGCTGCTGACGGGCTCGACGGGCGCCCGCGTGCAGGTCTCCGGCGCGTGGACGGGCACCGGCGCGCTGGACGGCGTCCTGGCCGGGCTGCTGCGCGAGCTGCCCGCGCCCGCGGCGACCTCGCGGCGGGCGCTGGCCTACGCCCCGGCCATGGCCTACGAGGCGGGGTGCTCGGGCCTGGACGCCGACGCGTGCACGACGCGGGCGCTGGACGCGCAGCACCGGCAGCCCTTCGCGGCGACGTCGTCGATGCTCGCCGCGCCGCTGCCCGCGGCCGGCGTCAGCGCGCTCGTCGACGCCGTGGCCGCCGTCGGCGACGCGCCCCCCGCGGGCCTGGTCGAGGCCGGGGCGTCCTTCGACGCGCTGGGCGGGGCGGTGGCCGACGTCGCCGCCGACGCCACGGCCTTCCCGTGGCGCTCGGCGCTCGCGACCGTGCAGCACACCGCCACCTGGACGGGCGCGGGCCGCGACGCGGGCGCCTTCGACCGCGCCGTCGCCTCGACCCGCACGGCGCTCTCCCCGTGGACGGGGACGGCCGCGTACCTGAACTACGCCTCCCGCGACCAGCCGGGGTTCGCGGCCGCCGCCTGGGGCCCCAACCTGGCCCGCCTGCAGCGCGTGAAGCGGGCTGTGGACCCGCGCGGGACGCTGTCCTTCCCGCAGGGGGTCGCCTGAGGGGGGCTCAAGGCCCGGCGAGCGCCGGCCCGGACAGCGACACGGCGAGGCGGCGGATCGAGCGCTCGACGTCGGCCAGCGGCTGCGGCCGCGCGTGCAGGTAGCCCTGCTGGGTGGGCGCACCCATGCGCCGCAGCATCTGCGCCTGCCCCGCGGTCTCCACGCCCTCGACGACCAGGCCCATGCCGGTCGCGGCCGCGAGCAGCACGAGCCCCTCGACCAGGTCGCAGGTGCGGCGGTCGGTCTCGATGTCGCGCACGTAGGAGCGGTCGACCTTGAAGGCGCTGAAGGGGCGCCGGCGCAGGTAGGCCAGGGTCGCGTACCCCGTCCCGAAGTCGTCGACGCAGAGGAAGGCGCCCGCCGCGACGAGGTCGTCGAGGGCCTGCTGGGTGCCCTCGTCCTCCGCCACCAGGACGCTCTCCGTCATCTCCAGCACGAGGCGCTGGGGCGCGACGGAGCGCACCGCGTCGCGCACGGCGGGCAGCAGGTCCGGGTCGACGAGCTGCGGCCCGGACACGTTGACGGCGATGATCAGGTCGTGTCCCGCGGCCGCGGCCAGCGCGGGCGCGTCGCGGACGGCCGTGGCCAGCACGCGCCGCCCGAGCTCGGCGACGAGGCCGTGCCGCTCGGCGAGGCCGATGAAGTCGTCCGGCGCGACGAGCTCGCCGTCCCGGCGCCAGCGCACCAGCGCCTCGACACCCGTGACGACGGCGCTGTCGAGGTCCACGGTGGGCTGGTAGTGCACCTCCAGCTCGGAGGCCAGGCCCTGCGCCAGCCGGGCCGCCGCGAGCTCGTCCTCGCGCCCCGCGTCGGCCGCGGAGGGGTCCCACACGGTGACGCGGCCGCCGCCCGCGCGCTTGGCGGAGGTCATGGCCTGCTCCGCCGAGCGCAGCAGGCCCGGGCCCTCGTCGGCGACGAGCGCGACGCCGATGCTGGCGCCGATCCCCGCGCGCAGCGACGCGCTCACCTCGACGGGCTCCGCGACGACGGCGAGCAGCCGGGCCGCCACCTCCCCCGCCGCGCCCGCCTCGCGCAGCAGCACCGCGAACTCGTCGCCCCCCAGCCGCGCGAGGACGTCCCCGCCGCGCGTGGAGTGCCGCAGCCGGGAGGCGATCTCCCCCAGGACGGCGTCGCCCGCGGCGCGGCCGTGCTCGGCGTTGAAGCGGCGGAAGCCGTCCAGGCCCAGGTGCAGCACGGCCACGTCGGCCGCGCCGGGCTCCCCGCCCGTGAACGCGGGCGACGTCTCGGCGGCCGCGACGAGCTCGCTGAACGCGGCTCCGCCGGGCAGGCCGGTGACGGGGTCGGTGCCCGCCAGGTCGGCCAGCTGGCGCAGCGCCTCGACCCGGCGCCGCGACCCGCGCGCCAGCGCCAGCAGCACCTCGCGGGCGGGACCGTCGTGCACGCCCGCGAAGGGCCCGTCGGGGTCGCGCGCCACCCACCCGCGCAGCACGTCGTCCAGCTCGTCGGGGTGCTCGACGTGCTCCAGCTCGTGCACCGCGCCCTGCAGCTCCCGGACCTGGCGCCGCCAGCCGCGGGCGCGGCGCGCGCCGAGGACGCTGACCCCCGCCAGCAGGACGGCCGCGAGGACCGCCACGAGGAGGGCGACGGTCAGCACGGTGGGGCTCACGCGCTCAGCGGTCGCGTCCGCCGGCCCTGCAGCAGCTCGTGGATCTCCTCCACGGGCAGCGGCACGCAGTACAGGTACCCCTGCGCCAGCGGGCACCCCATGCCCCGCAGGATGTCGGCCTGCTCGACGTGCTCGACGCCCTCGGCGACGACGGCGAGGTCGAGCGCCTGGCCCATCTTGACCATCCCCTCGACGAGGGCGCGGGCCGTCGGCTCGGTCGCGATGTCGCGCACGAAGCTGCGGTCGATCTTGAAGGAGGAGAACGGGCGGTGCCGCAGGTAGCCGAGGGAGGAGAACCCGGTGCCGAAGTCGTCGATGGTCAGCAGCGCCCCCGTCTCGGCCAGGTCGCGCAGGCTCGAGGCGCTGTCGTCCTCGATCATCACGCTCTCGGTCATCTCCAGGTGCAGCCGGCAGCCGCTCGCCGACGCCTGGCGCACCGCGGCCGCGACGCGCTCGGTGAAGTCGGCGTGGCGCAGCTGCACCGGGGAGACGTTGACCATGAGGTCGAGGGGGCGCCCCGCGTGGCGCTGCAGCTGCTCGGCGTCGCGGGCCACGGTGCGCAGCACGGCGTCGCCGATGGCGATGACGGTGCCGCTGCGCTCGGCGAGCCCGATGAACTCCTCGGGCCCGATGAGCGGCGACGCGCCCCGACCCCGGTCGCGGCGCCAGCGCACCAGCGCCTCGAGGCCGACGACGTCGCCCGTGGGCAGGTCGACGATCGGCTGGTAGTGCACGACGAAGGCCTCGGCGGGGGCCTGCTGCAGGTCCTCGATGACCTGCAGGCGGGCGATCTCCTCCTCCAGCAGCTCGGGGCGGAACTCCACCCAGCGGTTCTTGCCGGTGGCCTTGGCCCGGTACATCGCGGTGTCGGCCTTGCGCAGCAGCATCCCGACGTCGTCGCCCGCGTGGGCGCGGCTGAGGCCGATGCTGCCCTGCACGCGCAGGACGTGCCCGCGCATGCGGACCTCGACGCGCAGGGCCAGGAGGACGCGCCGGCACAGGCCGTCGACGTCGTTGCAGTCGGGCAGCAGGACGGCGAACTCGTCGCCGCCCAGGCGGGCCACGGTGCTGCCGCCGCGCAGGGTGTCGCGCAGCCGGGTCCCGACCAGGCGCAGCAGCTCGTCGCCGGCCTCGTGGCCGAAGCGGTCGTTGACGCCCTTGAAGCCGTCGAGGTCGAGGTAGAGCACGACGAGGCGCTCGAGCCGGTCCCCGACCCGCGCGCGCTCCAGCTCCACGGCGAGGCGCTCGGAGAACTGCAGGCGGTTGGGCAGGCCGGTCACGACGTCGCGGCGGGCGAGGCCGTGCATCTCCTCGCTGGCGCTGACGCGGAAGAACGCGGCCTCACCGACGGAGGCGAGCGCCTCCAGGGCGCGCTGGTCGGCCACGCGGTGCTGCGGGTCGTGGTGGCGGGGGGCCGTGACGTAGAGGACGACGCCGTCGCCCGCGACGACGGGGACCCCGATCTCGTCCTCGCCGGGGCGCACCGAGCGGACCATCGCGGCGGGCGTGCCGGAGACCATCCGGGCGTGCTTCTGCAGGGCGCGGGCCAGGTCCGCGCGCCGGCCCTGGGTGTGCAGGGCGGTCGCGGCCTCGAACAGGGCCTCGGTGCGACGGGCGACGTCGCGCGAGGTGCGCATGGTCCGGGTCGCCAGCATCGTCACGATGAGGGGGATGACGAGCAGCACGGCGGCGACGGCCTTGAGCCGCCACTCCACAAGGCCGCCCAGGTAGCCGAGGCCGCCGACGGCGATGGCTGCAGCGGCGCCGAGCCAGGCCCCGGGGTGCACGAGCTCGTAGCGCAGCGTGGTGCGCTCCTCCACGGCCACCGACAGCGCGGACACCACGAAGTCCACGAGGAACACCACCAGGACCGCCAGGCCGACCACGAGGGCCTCCGGGAGGGCGGCCTGCAGCGCCACCGCACGGATCTCACGGCCACCCGGTACCAGTCCTCCGACGTGGAACAACGTGAAGATGCCCAGGGCGACAGGACCCACGACCACGTTGATGGAGGCGTTGAACGTCCGGCTGATCCAGCTCTTCTTCTGCAGCAGGTTGGTGGGAACGCTGCACAGCACCCACGCGAGCAGGGCCGTGTGCGCCTTCGTGTAGCAGAACAGGAAGATGAGGACGCCCACGTCGAACTGGATCTCGACGGACTTGTGGCTGACGCTGAGCGGGAAGGGGAAGCGCGTCAGCAGCTGCATCAGCGGCAGGCCGATGAGCAGGCACCACCCGAGGTCCCGGAGGTCGCCCGGTTCGCGGTCGGCAGCGAACCACCCGACGGCGACGACGGCGACGAGGATCGCCAGGCCGGCGACGACCCCGTCGAAGACGACGCTGGCCACCGGTCGGCGGTCACGGACCCCAGAACTCACAGACACCTCCTCCACCCCACGAGAGCGCGGCTCATCCTGACACTCCGAGCACGGCCGGTCACTGTCCATCAGGGACCGATCGGGGAGATCACGCTCGATCGGCCCCGTCCCCTCACCCGCCTGCGCGCATCTCAGCGCTCCCCGTAGTCACTCCAGCACCGTCAGTTTGTCACGGTCGCCCGGACGACGGGGCGACGACGGCGGCCGTAGCGTGGCTGCGTGGCCGCCCGCCGGATGCTCCGCCCGCTCCCGGTCCCCGCCGGGGAGGCGGTCCTCGGCCTGCTCCCCGAGCTGGCCCGGGCCCTGCGCGGCGAGGGCGACGCCCTGCTCCCGCACGCCGCCGACGCGGCCCCGACCGCGGCCCTGCGCCCCGGGACGCCGCTGGCGGACGGCGAGGACGACCCGGAGGACCCCACGGCCGTCGTCGTCTCGACCTCCGGGTCGACGGGCACCGCCAAGGGCGCGCTGCTGAGCGCGGGCGCGCTGCGGGCCTCCGCAGCCGCCACCGCCCGCCGGCTGCGGCCCGCGGGGGCGACGGGGACCGAGCAGTGGGTGCTGGCCCTGCCCGCCCAGCACGTCGCCGGCCTGCAGGTCCTGCTGCGCTCGGTGCGGGCGGGCACCGAACCCGTCGTCGTGGACCTGCGCGGCGGGTTCTCCCCCGCCGCCTTCACCGCGGCCGCCGGGGCCTGCACGGGCACCCACCGCCTGGTCTCGCTCGTGCCCACTCAGCTCGTGCGGCTGCTCGACGCCGGGGACGGGCCGACCGCGGCGCTCGCGGGCTTCTCCGCCGTCCTCGTCGGCGCGGCCGCCACCCCGCCGGCCCTGCTGGCGCGCGCCCGGGCCGCCGGCGTCGCCGTCCGCACCACCTACGGCTCCTCGGAGACCTGCGGCGGCTGCGTCTACGACGGCGTCCCCCTCGACGGCGTCGAGGCCGGCCTGGACGGCGACCGCCTCACCCTCGCGGGCGACGTCGTGGCCCGCGGCTACCGGGGACGCCCGGGCGACCCGGCCTTCGGGGTCGCGGCGGACGGCCGGCGGCGCTTCGCGACCGACGACGCCGCGGTCCTCGGCCCCGGCGAGCTCGTGCGCGTGACGGGCCGCCTCGACGACCTCATCACCACGGGTGGCCTCAAGGTCGCCCCCGCCCTCGTCGAGGCGGCGCTCGCGGAGCACCCGGGGGTCGCGGAGGTCGTCGTCGTCGGCGTCGGCGACGCGCAGTGGGGCGAGCGCGTCGTGGCCTGCGTCGTCCCCCCGCCCGGCCGGCCCGCCCCGGCGCTCGCGGAGCTGCGGGCGCTGGTGGGCGAGCGGGTCGCGCCCTCCGCGGCCCCGCGCCAGCTCGTCGTGCTCGACGCCCTCCCGCTGCGCGGACCGGGCAAGCCCGACCGCCGGCGCCTGCGGGTCCTGGCGGGCGGAGGCGCGGTGGACGCCGCCGGGAGTGACGCGGGGAACAGCACACCGGGGAACGGCGGGCCGCCGCCGGTCGTCTGACGGGTGTCGGCACGAGGTCGTGCCGCGGAGAGAGGGGAGGTGAGCGGTGCGCAGCGCTCTGCCCGTCCTCCTGGTCGTGGCCCTGACCGTGTACTGCCTCGTCAACTGCCTGCAGAGCGGCGAGGAGGAGGTGCGGACCCTGCCCCGCTGGGGCTGGGTCGTGGTCGTCCTCGTCCTGCCGCTGGTCGGCGGGCTGGCCTACCTGCTCGCGGGACGCCCGCTCGCGGCCGTGTCCGGGCCCGGCGGCGGTCCCCGTGTGCCCGGCAAGCGGCGTCCGCAGGGTCCCGACGACGACGACGAGTTCCTCCGCGGGCTCTGAGCCCGCCGCCGACCGGGTGACCCCGCGCGTGCACCGGGCGGGCCCGGGAGGCAGGCTGGACCCTCGTGGTCGACCCGTCTGAGCCCCTCGCACACCTGCCCGCCGCGCCCGCGCGCCGCCGGGCCACGCCGGGGCAGTGGGTGTCGGCGGCCCGCCCGCGCACGCTGCCGGCCGCCATCACGCCCGTCCTCGTCGGCACGGGTGCCGCCGCGGCCGCCTCGGGCGTGCGCTGGAGCACCGCGCTGCTGGCGCTGGTGGTGTCCCTGGCCCTGCAGGTGGGCGTCAACTACGCCAACGACTACTCCGACGGCGTCCGCGGCACCGACGACGACCGCGTCGGCCCCTTCCGCCTCGTCGGCTCCCGGTCCGCGGAGCCCCGCACGGTGCGCGACGCGGCCTTCGCCTGCTTCGCCGTCGCCGGCCTGGCCGGGCTGGTGGTCACGGCCCTGACCGGGGCGTGGTGGCTGCTGCTCGTCGGCGCGGCCGCCGTCGCGGCGGCCTGGTACTACACGGGCGGCAAGCGCCCCTACGGCTACGCCGGGCTGGGCGAGCTCTTCGTCTTCGTCTTCTTCGGCCTCGTCGCGGTGATGGGCACCACGTTCGTGCAGACCGGTCGCGTCACGGGCGAGTCGTTCGCGGGCGCCCTGTGCGTCGGCTTCCTGGCCTGCGCCATCCTCGTGGCCAACAACCTGCGCGACGTGCCCACCGACGCGGCCGTCGGCAAGCGGACGCTGGCCGTGCGCCTCGGCGAGCACCGCAGCCGCCTGCTCTACGCGGCCCTGGTCGTCGGGGGCTTCGTCGCCGCCCTGGCCACGGCCCCCTGGCACCCGTGGGTGCTGCTGGTCCTGCTGGCCGGCGGGCTCGCCCAGCGTCCGCTGCGCACGGTGCTCGGCGGCGCGGGCGGCCGGGCCCTCATCCCCGTGCTGCAGCAGACGGGCCTGCTGGAGCTGCTGACGGGCGCCCTGCTCGCGCTGGGCCTGGCGCTGTCGTGAAGCCGTTCCTGCTGCTGGCCACCCGCTCCGACGACGACGTCGCGGCCGCCGAGCACGCCGCCGTGCTGCGCTGCGGCGGGCTCGCCGCCGACGAGCTGGTGCGCGTGCGGCTGGAGCGCGAGCCGATGCCCGCGATCGACCTGGACGCGTACTCCGGGATCGTCGTCGGCGGCAGCCCGTTCTGCACGAGCGACCCCGAGGAGGGGAAGTCCCCGACGCAGGTGCGCGTCGAGCGGGAGCTCTCCGCGCTGCTCGACCGCGTGGTCGAGCAGGACGTGCCGTTCCTCGGCGCCTGCTACGGCGTCGGGACGCTGGGGGTGCACGAGGGCGGGGTGGTCGACCGCACCTACGGCGAGCCGATCAGCGCCGTGCCCGTCACGCTCACCGACGCGGGCCGGGTGGACCCCCTGCTCGCGGGCCTGCCGGACACGTTCGCGGCGTTCGTCGGCCACAAGGAGGCGCTCACCGTGCCCCCGCCGCACGCGGTGGTCCTGGCGCGGTCGGAGACCTGCCCGGTGCAGGTGTTCCGGGTGCGGGAGAACTGCTACGCCACGCAGTTCCACCCCGAGCTGGACCTCGACGGGATCGTGCAGCGCGTCAACGCCTACCGCGACGAGGGCTACTTCCCCGTCGAGCAGCACGCGCAGGTGCTGGCCGACCTGCGCCGCACCCGCGTCGAGGTCGCCCACCGGGTGCTGCGGAACTTCGTGGACCGCTACCGCCGCTGAGGTTCCGGCCGGCGCCGGGCCGCGGCCCCGCCCCGTACGGTGTGCGCCATGACCGAGTGCACCGATGAGTGACGTCGACGTCCGGGCCGACGGCGAGCACCGCTACGTCGCCGCCATCACCACCGCCGCGGGCCGCCGCACCGAGCACGTCGTGGCCTGCGACGAGCAGCTGCTGGCCGAGCTGCAGGTGACCCCCGCGGAGGAGCCGTTCCTGGTGCGCCAGGTGCTCGACGTCCTGGCGCGCGCCGCGGACGCCGGCGAGGAGGACGGGTCCGGTGCCACGGTGCCCGAGCTCATCGACCTGCGGGAGCTGGACCGCCAGCGCCCCGACCTGCTCGCCAGCCTCCCCCTGCGCCGGGGCACCACCTGAGGCGGTGCCGCGGCTGAGGTGGGGCCCCTGCGGGGGCCCCACCCGCGGCTCAGCGGTCCTCGGCCTCGTTGTCCGCCTCGACGCCGCGGCGGAACCGCGAGCGCGCGGCCGGGTCCTGGGCCGCGTCGATGCGCCCGTCGATGCGCCGCTGCAGCGCGGCCGCCATCTCCTCGCGCTGGCGCCGCAGGAGCAGCAGCGAGACCAGCACGGAGACGACCGCGGCCAGGAGCAGGCCCAGCCAGCTCTTCGCCCCCAGGGCGTTGAACAGGACCAGGCACAGCGCGAAGATGCCCAGGCGCAGGACCGTGTACCGCATCGCGACGCCCACGGCTCAGACCCCCGCGTAGGAGTGCAGGCCGGGGAAGAAGATGTTCACCACGAGGTAGTTGAACAGGATGCAGCCGAAGGCCAGGCAGGCCAGGTAGGCGGCGCGGCGGCCGTCCCAGCCGCGCGTGGAGCGGGCGTGCAGGTAGCAGGCGTAGACGACCCAGATGATGAACGTCCACACCTCCTTCGAGTCCCAGTTCCAGTAGCGGTTCCACGCCACCTGGGCCCACACGGCGCCCGCGATGAGGGTGAACGTCCACATGACGAACCCGACGGCCTGCAGGCGGAACGCGGTGCGCTCCAGCTCCACCGAGGTGGGCAGCGCGTCCATGAACGCCCCGCCGCGCACGTCGCCGCCCGCGGCGCGGCGCTTCTCGCGCCGCTCCTGCACGAGCTGCAGCACGACCGCGGAGAACCCGATGGTCGACAGCGCCGTCGCGAGGATCGCGACGAAGACGTGGATCACCAGCCAGTAGCTGTCCAGCGCCGGCACCAGCTGGGCCGCGTCGACGTAGAAGGTGCGCAGCGCGATGCCGAGGGTGGCGAGGACCGGCGCCGTGACGAACAGCCCGAGGTAGCGGACGTCGCGCCCGCCGCCCAGGCCCGCGCGCCGGGCGCGCGCGACGGCGATCAGATACGCCACCGCCACGACGCACGTGCCCGTGAGCGCGAACTCGTACATGTTGCCCCAGGGCACGCGGTGCACCGAGACGCCGCGGGCCACGACCGAGCCCAGGTGCAGTAGCGCGGCCAGGACGAAGAGCGAGGTGGCGACGGCCGCGGCGCGGCGCCGGCGCGGCGGCGCCTCGGGGCGGGTCCGGGTCAGCACGGGGCCCTCGCCCGCAGCGGCCGCCGCCTGCTCGCGGCGCGCGCCGGCGCTGCGGATCTGCTGACCGCCCTCGGCGAGGTCGGCGGCGTAGCCGATCATCGACCCCAGGTAGGCGGTCATCGCCGAGTAGAGCAGGACGTTGCTCAGCCCCGCGATGTTCTCGTCG
>Ga0160428_1002176_pt1 | contig 12507 bp, 11 predicted proteins | sample SolpanmetagenomM_FD_108198 | JGI IMG/M metagenome (GOLD analysis project Ga0160428, IMG submission 108198) | Solar panel surface microbial communities from Lawrence Berkeley National Laboratory, California, USA - M | ecosystem: Engineered > Built environment > Solar panel > Unclassified ... | reverse complement strand
TGCAGTCGCCTTTGGCCAGTTCGGTCAAATCGTATTGCTTGTCGAGATCGGTCACGCCCCACTTGGCCGCCCGCGCACGCTCGTCGTCGTTGCGGAACAGCAGGCGGCCCTTGAACTGGCCCCCGACGCATCGCAGCGCCGCCGCCGCCAGCACGCCTTCGGGCGCCCCGCCCGATCCCATGTAGATGTCGATCGTCGTGTCGGGATTGGTCGTCGCGATCACTCCAGCGACGTCACCATCGCCGATCAGCATGATGCCGCAACCCAGACCGCGCAACTCGGCGATCAGCTTTTCATGGCGCGGGCGATCCAGCACGCAGGCGATGATCTCGGAAGGGTCGACGCCCTTCGCCGCGGCAACCGCGCGGACGTTCTCGCTCGGCGATTTGTCGAGATCGATGATGCCCTCTGGATAGCCCGGTCCGACCGCGATCTTGTCCATATAGACGTCCGGCGCGTTCAGCAGGCCGCCCTGCTCGGCGATCGCCAGCACGGCCAGGCTGTTCGGACCCGCGGTGGCGCAGATCGTCGTGCCTTCCAGCGGATCCAGCGCGATGTCGATCTTCGGCCCGGTACCGATCGCCGAGCCGACCTTCTCGCCGATGAACAGCATCGGTGCTTCGTCGCGCTCGCCTTCGCCGATCACCACCGTACCGTCCATGTACAGCGAATTGAGCGCCTCGCGCATCGCTTCCACCGCCGCGGCATCCGCCGCCTTCTCGTCGCCACGGCCGACCAGCTTCGATGCGGCAACCGCCGCCGCCTCTGTCACGCGGACCATTTCGAGAACGAGGACGCGGTCGAGAACCTGGCTTGCGGCAGTAGTCATTGTAGAAATCCCCTATGTATCCGAATTCGTTAGGCGGAGGATGTTGTCGTGTCGAGACGATCAGTCGCGCAGCAGTTCGTTGATGCTCGTCTTGCTCCGGGTCTGCGCATCGACCCGCTTGACGATGACCGCGCAATACAGGCTCGGCTTACCGTCGCCGCCGCCAATCGCACCGGGCACGACCACCGAATAGGGCGGCACTTCCCCCCGGAAGACCTCGCCCGTCGCGCGATCGACGATCTTGGTCGACGCGCCGAGGTAGACCCCCATCGACAGCACCGCGCCTTCGCCGACGCGTACTCCCTCGGCGACTTCGCTGCGCGCGCCGATAAAGGCACCGTCACCGATGATGACCGGGTCGGCCTGCAACGGCTCGAGCACGCCGCCGATCCCCGCGCCGCCCGATATGTGCACGTTCGCGCCGATCTGCGCGCAGGAGCCGACCGTCGCCCAGGCGTCGATCATCGAATTCTCACCGACATAACCGCCGATATTGACGAAGCTCGGCATCAACACCGCGCCCCTGGCGATGAACGCGCCGCGTCGTACGATGCTGCCCGGCACGCTGCGGAAACCTGCCTCGCGATAGCGGTTCTCGCCCCAGCCCTCGAATTTGGACGGAACCTTATCGAACCAGTTCGCCGACCCGGGGCCGGCCATAATCTCGTTGTCGTTCAATCGGAAACTCAGCAGCACCGCTTTCTTGAGCCACTGGTTGACTGTCCAGCCACCCTGCCCGTCCGGCTCGGCGACGCGCGCTTCGCCGCTATCGAGCAGGTCGAGCGCCTGATCGACCGCAGCACGGACCGACCCGATCGTCGAGAATCCGAGGTTCGCGCGATCCTCCCACGCGGCATCGATCGTCGTCTTCAAAGCGGCGCTCATGCGGCCTCCAATATCGTTTCGAGCCAGACCGTCGCGTCGTCGGTGACGAAGTCGACATGCTCATGCGTTTCATCGGGCGTCTGCTCCGACCCGTTATCGACCCACAAGGTGGTCATGCCGATCGCCTTGGCGGGCTTCAGGTTGCGCGCCATATCCTCGGCGAACAGAGCGGTGTGAGGGTCTATGTCGAACGCGGCGCACAGTCCGGCATAGGCCGAAGCCTGCGGCTTGGGCGCCAAATCCATCGCGTGGATATCGTGGATCGCCTCGAAACTTTCGCCCAGACCCAGCCGGCCCAATACCTTGGTCGCATACGGCGTATCGGCATTGGTGAAGACGATCTTCCGGCCAGGCAGCTTGGCGATCGCCGCCGCCAGCGGGGCGTTCTCCTCCAGCACGTCCATTTCGATATCGTGGACATAGTCGAGGAATTCGTGCGCATCGACGCCGTGGTCCGCCATCATCCCGGCTAGCGTCGTGCCATGGAGGTGGAAATAGCCCTTCTGTATCCGTCGCGCCTCATCCAGGTCGACGCCTAGACGATTGGAGATATAGGCACCCATCCTGGCATCGATCCGATCGAACAATCGCGCGCTCGCCGGGTACAGCGTGTTGTCGAGATCGAAGATCCAGGTTTGGATGTGGGAAAGGTGCGGGTCCATCGCGCGCGGCTGTAGGACGCGGTAGCCGAGCCGGCAAGGCAAGAGCGATGCTTACCCCCATGACCCGACTGATTCCAACTGCTCCCCTCCCTGGAAGGGAGGGGCCGGGGGTGGGTGGATGACCGCGATACGACGCGCCGATGCTGATCGCCGCGGTACGCCCGGACGCAGCGCGCTTGGTCCCAGTCAAAGGAAGAATCGTTACCGTTCGTAGGCCTTCGGTAGAGCGCCCTCCTGCGGCTGCATGTAGCGGTTGCGGAGCAATTCCTGCCGCGTGGTCAGCGGCTGTTTGACGCCATCGATATAGACCGTCATCGCCGCTGCATCGAGTTCGAGCGGATCGTTCGACCAGATCACGACATCGCCGTGCCGACCCGGGCGCAAGCTGCCGATTTCGCCACCCATGCCGATCGCCTCGGCAGTAACCGAGGTGATCGCGGCGAACGCGGCATCCCAGTTCAGACCGGTAGCACCGGGGATCTTGGTCAACGCGACCAGATTGCCGGCATATTGTTTTTCCAGCCGCGCCTGACGCGCCTCGTTGTCGTTGATCATGCCGATCCCGACCATCACGCCGGCCGCCTTCATCCGGCCGACATTGGATTGGGTCGAGCTGAGCTGTTCGAACGACGCAGGCAGGTCGACCAGCGCGCTGGCAATGACCGGGACACCCGCCGCAGCGATCTCGCGCGCGACCGTCCAGCCTTCCGACGCCCCGACCAGCACCAGCTTCAGCGCGGGAAATTCGCGCTTGAGGTCGAGCAGAACGAGGATGTCGGAAGCGCGCTCGACATGGACGAGCAATGGCATCCGCCCGGCGACGACCGGTACCAGCGCCTCGGCATCGGCACGTGTCAGCAACGCTTCCTTGCCGACATCGGCATAGCCGTTCGGATTGCGCGAATAGTCCCGCACCTGCACCAGTGCGTTGCGGAACTGCGCGATCGCCGCGGGGCGGCTGCCGCCCGCGGCGCGTGCGCCGGTCTCGCCATATTCCATGAACTGGAAGGCACGCGGCTTGGTGACGGCGTTGCGATCCGCGCCGAGATCTATCACGGCGCCCATTCCGGCGAAGATCGAACCGTTATTGTCCGGCGCGACGACGGCGCGGGTGATCCCCTCCGCACGGTTCAGCGGGATCGAGCTGGTCTTCGGGTTCACTGCCGGCGCGATGTCGATCGCGGCATGGAACGGGCTCTTGTCGGCACCGGCATCGTTGGTCTGCTCGACCCCGTCGACTTCGACGATGCCCATTCGCGTGAAGCCGGCGACGATCCCGGGCGTGACGAAACGGCCACCGGCGTCGACCGTCTCGACATTGGCGGGAACGGCAATTCCGCGTCCTGCGGCAACGACCTTGCCATCACGAACGACCACCGTACCGCCGTCGATCGGCGCGGAACCGTCACCGATGACGAGCTTGGCGTTGACGATCGCGACGGACTGCGCGGCGGCGGGCGTCGCGGACAGGGCCAGGGCAAGCGCCATCGGGGCGACGCCGAGCGTAAGGAGCCGCTTCACTTCGTATCTCCCGCGCCAGGCTGGCCAAGTTCGAAATCCGATACCGGTCTCAGTTTCGGATTGTCGGCATCGTAGAGCATCGCCCCGTCGATCCAGATTTTCTCGGGCCGCGCATAGACGCTGAACGGATTGCCGTTCCACAGCACGACATCGGCCATCTTGCCGGGTTTCAAGCTGCCCGTCTTGTCCGCGATGCCCAATGCTCGAGCCGGATTGATCGTCAGCCACTCCCACGCCGTCGCGTCCGAAATCTGGATACCGGCGCGACGACCGGCAGCGAGTGCCTTGGCCACTTCCTGGTTGAGCCGCTGGATGCCGTTCTCATCGTCGCTATGGATCATCGCACACGCGCCGGCATTCTGCAGCAAGGCGAGGTTCTCGCTGATCGCGTCGTAGCTTTCCATCTTGAATCCCCACCAATCCGCCCAGACGGCGGCGCAGGTGCCGTTCGCCTTTAGCAGATCGCCGATCTTATAGGCCTCGACCGCGTGGTGGAACGCGCCGACATGGTAGCCGAACTCCTTGGCCATATCCAAGACGATCGCCATTTCGTCGGCGCGATAGCAGTGGTTCTGCACTAGGATCTCGCCGGCCAGCACGCCGCGAAGCGTGTCCATGGCGATATCGCGCGTTGGTGCTTCGCCACCGTCCTTCTCGTATTTGTCCCACTTGCGCTTATACTCGGCCGCCTTCGCCCAGGTCTGGCGATCGACGGCGATATTGCCCATGCGGGTCGATGGCTCCCGGCCCTTGCTGCCATAGACGCGCTTGGGATTTTCGCCGCACGCCATCTTCAGCCCATAAGGTGCGCCGGGGAACTTCATTCCCTGCTCGGTACGCGCATAGACGTTCTTGATCACGACGGATCGGCCGCCCATCAGGTTCGCCGAACCCGGAAGGATCTGAAGCGTCGTCACGCCGCCATTGACGAGCGCGCGGCTGAACCCCGGATCCTGCGGCCAGACGCTGTGTTCCGCCCAGACATCCGCGGTGACCGGTCCGGTGGCTTCGTTGCCGTCCGAATTGGCTTGCACGCCAGGCGACGGGTAGTCGCCGAGGTGGCTATGGATATCGATGATGCCGGGCGTGACGACCTTTCCGGTGCCGTCGATCACCGTCGCACCGGCCGGGGCAGCGATAGTCTGACCCACGGCGACGATCTTGCCGTCCGCGAACAGCACCGACCCGCGGTCCATGCTGCCGCCCTCGCCGTCGAACACCGTCACGTTCGTCAGCAGCGTCGGCGTGCCGGGGTATCTTTTGTAGGTCGATGGGAACGGATCGTGGGCATAGCCCTTGCCCATTCCAGGCGCCGGTTCCTTGGACGACGATCCGGCACTCTTGGGTCGTTCGGCCTTGCCGTCCGTCGCACACGCCGACAACAGCGAGACCGCCGCGATGACGCCGCCGACGCGAAACGCCAAGCTCCGCGACCTGAACCCGATTGACATATCTACCCCCTTGCGACCCGTTCGGGTGTGCCCCGATTACGCTTTGGATCATCCACCGGCGGGATCGTGTCAACCTCAGCATAAAAAATGTAAATTTATACGGGTCCGTTTGCAGACCCGGCTGGTTAAACACACATCAAGGAAACCGCTGTGTGCCACGTGCTGATCATCGAAGACGAGCCGCTCGTCGCAATGGACTTGCAGGACATGCTCGGTCGTATCGGCGCAACCAGCTTCGCGTTCGCCGAGACCGAGGATGAAGCGATCTTCGCGGCGCGCGAACGTTTACCGGACGTCATCACGTCCGACGTCATCCTTCGCGAAGGAACCGGGCCGCATGCCGTGCGATGTATCCAGGACGAGTTCGGGCCGTTGCCGGTGATCTTCATCACCGCGACTCCCGGATCGTGCGCCCCCTGCCCGCCGCCCGCCTGCATCTTGTGCAAGCCGATCGTTACGACGACGCTGACCCACGCATTTCTTGCGATCGCCCCGCGCTGATCACGCGAGGACGGCACCCGCCCAGGCGTTGGCGGCGGCAAGCGCCTTGGGATCGTCGACGTCGATCCAGTCGAGATCGCTGCAATCCACTATCGAAGCACGGTTTTGGAGAATCAGCGCACGCACCGCCTCGGTGATAGACGGCGCGACGAGGTCGTCGAGCGCGGCGAAAAAGGCGGATCCCACGGCGAACACGCCGGTATCATAGCAATCGTGCGGCGCCATCTCCTTGCCGATCGCCACGATCCTGTCGCCTTGGGTCGCGACGAAGGTGACGTCGAGCGGATCGACCCATAGATGGCCAAGGCGCCGGTCGATCCCCAGTTGCAGCCCGTCACCGGCCCCCGCCGCCGCCATTCGCGCGTACAGCTCCGGTTCGACCAGATGATCGCACATCGCCAGCAGCGTTTCTCCGCCGGCCAGCAGCGGCGCTGCCGCAAGCGCCGACACGCCGTTCGGCTGCCGCCAGTCGAGCGTCCGTGCCGTCTCTACCGATACCGGCCAGGAACGGCTCGCCAGATGGGCCTCGATCGCCTCGGCGCGGTAGCCGGTCGTAACGATGACGCGCGTGATCCCGGCGCGCGCCAGCCGTTCGATCGCGTGATCGATCAGCGGTTTACCCGCCACCTTGCACAACGGTTTCGACTCGGCGGCGTCGCGCAGGCGCGTTCCGGCGCCTGCCGCGAGCAGGACCGCCGTGTCGATGATGGTCACGCTCAGGCGGCAGCGGCGATGAAGTCTTCGACCGCAATCTGCGCGAGGTCGTCGGTCATCTGGATCGGAGGATGCTTGCAGAAATAGGCCGATGCCGGGTGCACCGGACCGGCCAGGCCGCGGTCGCTCGCCAGCTTGGCGCAGCGGATCATGTCGATCGCGACGCCGGCGCTGTTCGGGCTATCTTCCACCGACAGCCGCATTTCGAGGTTCATCGGCACGCCGCCGAACATCGTGCCTTCCATGCGCAGGAAGCAGACCTTGTTGTCGTTCTGCCAAGGAACATAGTCGCTCGGGCCGATATGCACGTTGTCGTCGGTCAGGCGTTCGGCCGCAACTGACTGAACGGCCTCGGTTTTGGATATCTTCTTTGATTCCAGGCGCCGGTGGTTCGACATGTTGAGGAAGTCGGTATTGCCGCCGGTGTTCAGCTGATACGTACGTTCCAGCTTCACGCCCCGCTTCGCGAACAGGTCCGTCAGCACGCGGTGAACGATCGTCGCCCCCAATTGCGCCTTGATGTCGTCGCCGACGATCGGCACGCCTGCGTCGGTGAATTTCTTGGCCCAGGTTTCGTCACTCGCGATGAAGACAGGGATGTTATTGACGAAGGCCACGCCCGCTTCGATCGCGCATTCGGCATAGAATTCAGTCGCTTTCTGGCTACCGACGGGCAAATAGTTCATCAGCACGTCCGCACCGCTTTCTTTCAAAGCAGCGACGACTTCGGCCTTGCTGGGCTGCACGAGGTCCGCGACGATGAAGGTGCGATCGTCCTTATAGTCGGCCATATGCTCGGCGACGCCGTCCAGCACGTTGCCCATCTTGACCTTGACGCCGCTCGCCGGGACGTCGGGGCAGAACACCGCGGTGCAATTGGGCTTGGCGAAGATCGCTTCGGACACGTCCACGCCGACCTTGCGCGCATCGACGTCCCACGCGGCGACGACCTTGATGTCGCTCGGCTTGTACCCGCCCAGGTCCCAGTGCATCAGGCCGACATGGTCGTTCTGCCCCTGATGGTAGAATGCCAGCCCCTGAACCAGCGAACTGGCGCAATTGCCGATGCCGATCACCGCGACGTTGATGGTGTTCATGGTTGGACGAGTCCTTCGATTCTCGAATGATATGATCTAAAGCGGCGAAATGTCGCCAAGGCAGTCATGTATTTACGGGTTCTGCGCCACCCGGATGCATCAAGGCGGCTTCCACGCGCCGATGCCAGATCAGGGTGGCAATGATCAAGAGGGTCAGCGGTACGATCTCGAACCACCAGAACAGCCGCGGATTCCCGGCCAGGCAGGCGAGGAAGATCGCCAATACCCGCATGTTGGCGCTTTCGAACGCCATGGCACGCATCGGCGCGGCGGCCCGCGCGGCATAGTCCTGCCCGAACCGAAGTGGATCCCGGCTGTCGCGTAAGGCCCGGTCGAAGCCTCGCGCGGCCCGATCGACGCTGTGCGAGATATCGTCGTAAAGCTTCTCGAGCATCCCGCCGGTACGCTCAGGCGGCGTGTCGCCCCAATCGCCCTTGGCGCGGCGATGGAACCGCGCCCGCTCGCCTTCGAACAGGCTCGCCTGCCCGACATGCGCGGCGCCCGCGACGATCGCCAGCACCCAGCCCTCGAACGTCCCGATCGAACCCGCCAGCACGACGTAGATCAGGATGAAGACGCCGTGATCGACCAGTCCGTCCAGCAGCCGCCCGAAGGCGGACGCGGTACGAGTCGCTCGGGCGACCATCCCGTCCAGGCCGTCGGCGATCAGCCAGCCGATCGACAGCGACAGGCCGATCAGCGCCGCAAAGGGGTTGGTCCATTGCGAATAGGCGATCGCCGCGGCGACCCCGAGCACGAGCCCGACGCACGACACGGCATTGGCCGACACCCCTGCACGCAACGCCAGCGGCAACAAGGCGCGCGACGCAGGGTGGATCAACCAGAGATTGGTGGGATCCTCTATCCGCCTGTCTCGGGAGCCATCGGGCGGAGCAAGTTTCATCAGGCGTTCATAATGCCGTCACGTCTTCTGTGATGCAAGACATCATGCGACGAGCCGCACGGACCCGGCGGCGGCAGACTGCCACGCAGCTCGCGATCCGCCGTTACAAACTGCGCCCGATCAACTCCTTCATGATCTCATTGGTTCCGCCGAAGATGCGCGTGACGCGCGCCGCGCGCCATGCCCGCGCGATCGGATATTCGTTCATATAACCGGCGCCGCCGTGAAGCTGGAGACACTTGTCCATCACTTCCCACTGGAGGTCGGTGTGCCACAGCTTGGCGGCAGCGCCTTCCTCGTTGGTCAGTTCGCCCTTCAGGTGACGACTGATCGCCCAGTCGAGATGCGCCCATCCGACCTGAAGCTTCGATTTTAGATCCGCCAGGACGAATCGCGTGTTCTGGAAATCGAACACCATCCCGGCGAACGCCTTGCGCGTCTTGGTGAATTCGACCGTCTCGTCGAACGCCTTCTGCGCCGATGCCATCACCGATACCGCGATCGACAGCCGTTCCTGCGGCAATTGGCTCATCAGATAGATGAAACCCTTGCCCTCTTCGCCGAGGCAGTTGGTGATCGGTACGCGCACGTCCTCGAAGAACAATTCCGAAGTGTCGGCAGCGTCCTGCCCGATCTTGTCGAGCTTGCGGCCTTTCTTGAACCCATCCCGATCGCTTTCGACGAGGATGATCGACATCCCCTTCCATGCCGGCACCGCGGTCGGGTCGGTCTTCGCGACGACCAAAGTCAGATCGGTGTTCTGGCCATTGGTGATGTACGTCTTGCTGCCGTTGATGACGTAGTGATTGCCGTCCTTCTTCGCCGTGGTGCGGATCGCCTGCAGGTCGCTGCCCGTGCCGGGCTCCGTCATCGCGATCGCGGTGATCACCTCACCGGAGACCATCCTGGGCAGCCATTCGGCCTTTTGCTCTTCCGATCCGTAATGCTCGATATAGCCGGCGACGATGTCCGATTGCAGCGAAAAGCCCGCCGGTACGCCATTATAGCTCATCTCCTCGTCGACGATCGCGTTATAGCCGAAGTCCAGTCCGAGCCCGCCATACGCCTCCGGCACCGTCGGACAGAGCATCCCGATCTCGCCCGCCTTTATCCAGAAGTCCTTCGGGACCAGTCTCTTCTCTTCCCACTCGTTGACGTGTGGCACGCCTTCCTTCTGCAGGAACGATCGCACGGTCTGGCGGAACGCCTCGTGATCCTCGGTATAGGCGAAGCGGCCGGGCACGGTGTCGAGCGATGACATGGGATAGGTCCTCTCTTGCAACTTGTTTTCCCGGGTGTGCGGTGGGGTGACGCGCACGTCAACCCATTCCCACTTTCGCTGCGGCAAGCGGCAGGTCTATGATCGCGGCCAGAACAAAGGAGAGCGCATGAAACTGGCCAGCCTCAAGCATGGACGCGACGGGAAGCTCGTCGTCGTATCGGACGACCTCGCTTGGTATGCCGATGCCGGACATATCGCGCCGACGCTGCAAGCCGCGCTCGACGATTGGGACCGGGTCCTGCCCGACCTGATCGTGTTGGCGACCGACGTGCGGAACAGTGCGATCCCGCTGGAACGGTTTCACGAACATGACGCCGCCGCGCCTTTGCCGCGCGCCTTTCAGTGGGCGGATGGCTCGGCCTACGTCAACCATGTCGAGCTGGTCCGCAAGGCGCGCGGGGCGGAAATGCCGGAGACGTTCTGGCACGATCCGTTGATGTACCAGGGCGGCAGCGACGGCTTCCTGGGCCCGCGCGACGCAATCCCGCTGGCCGACGAAAGCTGGGGCTGCGACCTGGAGGCCGAGGTGATCGTAGTGACCGGGGACGTGCCGCTCGGCGCATCGCGCGAGGACGCGCTCGCCGCGGTGCGCCTCGTCGGCCTGACCAACGACGTATCGCTGCGCAACCTGATCCCGGGCGAGTTGGCCAAGGGCTTCGGCTTTTTCCAGTCGAAGCCGGCCAGCGCCTTCTCGCCGGTTTTCGTAACGCCCGACGCGCTTGGCGACTGGTGGCAGGACGGGAAACTGCACCGCAAGCTGATGGTCGACCTGAACGGCCAGCCGTTCGGTCGCGCCGAAGCCGGGGAAGACATGACCTTCGATTTCGGGACGTTGATCGCGCACGCGGCGAAAACGCGGAAGCTTGGCGCGGGAACGATCGTCGGATCGGGAACGGTGTCCAACCGCGACGCGGATGGCGGCGCAGGCAAGCCGATCTCAGCCGGCGGCGTGGGCTATTCCTGCCTCGCCGAGGTGCGCACCGTGGAAACGATCGAAACCGGTCAGGCGAGCACGCCGTTCCTCAAGGCCGGGGATACGATTCGGATCTGGGCCGAGGACGACAAGCACCACCCGATCTTCGGGGTGATCGAACAATCCGTCGAAAGCTGAATGACCGGACGAACGGCTTGCGCGAGGACGGTCAGCGTCCGAGCGCAACCCGTCCGGCGTAATCGATCATGTCGAGCAGGGCGCGCGGCGCCTTGCCGATCCCGCGAAGTGCGAGCATCGTCGCGGCATAGAGCGCATATCCCGCAAGGAACGGCGCCATTACCAGAACGGATACCGGCAGCACGACCAAGCCGACACCGCGTTGCAGCGGAGTGGATACGGGTGCCTTCGCGGCGGTGACGGGTGCCATGTACATGTTCGGCTCCTTCAAATGGCTCGGGCCATGATGCCGCGCATTGGTTAACGAAACGTGCGTCCCGGCACAGCCGGCGACGCGACCGGCACAAACCCCCTCTCGCCAACGCCGTTGAAATTTTATAACAAGGCTCAAACACCGAATCCGGACGCATCAAACGGGATTCGGACATCATTGGAGAAACCATGGCTAGCGACGAACGCCGCGCCAATCTGAAACCGCTGTCGCTCTACGTTCCCGAACCCAAGTTCCGGCCCGGCGATGCAGTGGACTTCACTTCGGTACGCCTGCCCGCGGCGGGCGAGACACGCCGCCCCGACACGGCCGACAAAGCGGAAACCTTTACCGACCTCGCCTATGAACTCGTCCGTGTGCTGGACGACGACAACCAGGCGGTCGGCCCGTGGAACCCCCGACTGTCGCCCGATACGATGCGCTCGCTGCTGCGCAGCATGGTGCTGGTTCGCGCGTTCGACGAACGCATGTTCCGCGCGCAACGCCAGGGCAAGACGAGCTTCTACATGAAGTGCACCGGCGAAGAGGCGGTCGCGGTGTCGGCCGCGTTCGCGCTCGACTATGAGGATATGTGTTTCCCGTCCTACCGCCAGCAGGGCCTGCTGATCGCGCGCGGCTGGAGCATGGTCGACATGATGAACCAGATCTATTCGAACAAGGGCGACCGCCTGCAGGGCAAGCAATTGCCGATCATGTATTCGGTCCGCGAAGCCGGCTTCTTCTCGATCTCGGGCAATTTGGCGACGCAATATCCGCAGGCGGTGGGCTGGGCGATGGCCAGCGCGGCGAAGGGCGATACGCGCATTTCCGCAACGTGGTGCGGCGAGGGTTCGACCGCGGAGGGCGACTTCCATTCGGCCTGCACCTTCGCCTCGGTCTACCGCGCGCCGGTGATCTTCAACGTCGTCAACAATCAATGGGCCATTTCGAGCTTCTCCGGCTTCGCCGGGGCGGAATCGACCACATTTGCGGCGCGCGCCGTCGGCTATGGCATTGCCGGGCTTCGGGTCGATGGCAACGATGCCCTCGCGGTCTATGCCGCGACCGCATGGGCGGCGGAACGCGCGCGGACCAACCAGGGGCCGACGCTGATCGAACATTTCACCTATCGCGCGGAAGGCCATTCGACCTCGGACGATCCGGGCCAGTATCGCAGTGAGGGCGAGCCGAACGCCTGGCCGCTGGGCGACCCGATCAAGCGGCTGAAGGATCATCTGATCGCGATCGGCGAATGGGACGAGGATCGCCATGCCGCGCAGGACAAGGCACTCGCCGAGGA
>Ga0160428_1002175_pt1 | contig 12518 bp, 8 predicted proteins | sample SolpanmetagenomM_FD_108198 | JGI IMG/M metagenome (GOLD analysis project Ga0160428, IMG submission 108198) | Solar panel surface microbial communities from Lawrence Berkeley National Laboratory, California, USA - M | ecosystem: Engineered > Built environment > Solar panel > Unclassified ... | reverse complement strand
TCCCCGATCGCCCCGCCGTGCTGAGCGTCTACACCGTGCGGATGACCGCGGATAAGGCACGCTATCCGGTATTGCTCGCCAATGGCGATCCCGTCGCCGCGGGCGACCTTGCCGACGGCCGCCACTGGGCGGAATGGCATGATCCCTATCCCAAGCCGAGCTACCTGTTCGCCCTGGTCGCGGGAGACCTCGTCGCCAATACCGGCACCTTCACCACCCGTTCGGGCCGCGAAGTCTCGCTCGGCATCTGGGTGCGCGCGTCGGACCTGCCGAAGACGGCGCATGCGCTGGCCGCGCTGCAGACGTCGATGAAGTGGGACGAGCTGGTCTATGGCCGCGAATACGACCTCGACGTGTTCAACATCGTCGCGGTGGACGATTTCAACTTCGGCGCGATGGAAAACAAGGGGCTGAACATCTTCAACAGCCGCTACATCCTCGCCGATGCCGATACCGCGACGGATTATGATTTCGACGCGATCGCCGCGGTCGTCGCGCACGAATATTTCCACAATTGGTCGGGTAATCGCGTCACCTGCCGCGACTGGTTTCAGCTAAGCTTGAAGGAAGGCTTTACCGTCTATCGCGACCAGGGCTTCTCGGCCGATCAGGGCAGTGCCGCGGTCAAGCGGATCGATGATGTGCGCGGCCTGCGTGCGGCGCAATTTCCGGAAGATGCCGGTCCGCTCGCGCATCCGATCCGCCCCGACGAATATCAGGAGATATCGAACTTCTACACCGCGACGATCTACAACAAGGGTGCCGAGGTCATCCGCATGATCGCGACGATCCTCGGGCCGGAACGCTTCCGCGCCGGGTCCGATCTGTATTTCGATCGCTTCGACGGCACAGCCGCGACCTGCGAGGATTTCGTCGCCGCGATGGAAGAGGCGAGCGGCGAGGATCTGTCGCAATTCCGCTTATGGTATTCGCAAGCCGGCACGCCGCGCGTCACCGCCAGCCTGAAGCACGACGCCGGCGGCAGCCGCGCGACACTCACGCTGTCGCAACGCGTTCCGGCGACCCCGGGCCAGCGCGACAAGCAGCCGATGGTCTTGCCGATCCGGCTCAAGCTGTTCGGCGCGGAAACCGCGCAGACGCTGGCGCCCGAACAGCTCGTATTGCTCACGGCGCCCTCGCAGCAGATCGTGTTCGATGGCGTCACCGAACGTCCGGTGCTGTCGATCAATCGCGGTTTCTCCGCTCCCGTAGTGGTCGAGACGGATCGCAGCGCGGCCGATCTGGCGTTCCTCAGCGCGCATGATGACGATCCGTTCGCGCGATACGAAGCGATGCAACAGCTGATGCTCGACACCCTGGTCGAGGGCGCGGCGCACGGACAGGCGGATCACGCTGCGGTGATTGCCGCCGTCGCGCACACTTTGGACGATGCGGCGCTCGATCCCGCGTTCGTTGCCGAAGCGGTGTTGTTGCCCTCCGACAGCTTCATCGGCGACCAGATGCATCTGGTCGATCCCGAGGCGATCTTCCGTGCGCGCGAATCCCTCCGCCGCGATCTCGGCAAGGCGCTGGAGGCACGATGGCGCGCGGCATACGACTCCGCCCGCGCGGACACATTCGTCTACACGCCGGCCGCCAAGGGCCTGCGCCGGCTCAAGACGGTCGCGCTCGGGTATATCGCGGCCAGCGGCGCTGCGGACGCGGCGGCCCTGGCGTTCAAGCAGTTCGAACAGGCCGACAACATGACCGACCGGCAGGGTGCGCTGAGCACGCTCGTCTCGGGCGATTCCCCCGAACGCGTGGCTGCGCTCGACATCTTCTACAATCGCTATTCGGACAATCCGCTTGTGCTGGACAAATGGTTCCAGACGCAGGCGCTGTCCGCGCGCGACGATACGCTGGACCATGTCGAGACGCTAGCGCGTCACCGCGATTTCACGCTGGCCAACCCGAACCGTGCGCGCGCGCTGATCGGCGCGTTCAGCGTCAACCAGCGCGCGTTCAACGCCGCGAGCGGGGAGGGGTATCGCTTCGTTGCGGATCAGCTGATCGCGCTGGACAAGCTCAACCCGCAAACCGCCGCCAAACTGATCCCGCCGCTCGGCCGCTGGCGCCGCTTCGGCGAGGCGCGCGCCGCACTGATGCGCGCCGAACTCGAACGGATCGTCGCCACGCCCGGCCTGTCGAGGGACATGTTCGAACAGGCCTCGAAAAGCCTTGGCGGCTAACCCTTCTTACTCCCCTCCCTGAAAGGGAGGGGCCAGGGGTGGGTAGGTTGCGGCAGCGTCTCGGGTCGCCCCAGGCCCTTCCGCAAGCCGCCCTTAGAACAAGATGGTCCGCCCCACACCTGTCCGTGCCCTTCGGCCGGCTCAGGGCGAACGGTGTGGGTGGATCGACGCTATGTCCATCAAGATCTAGAACAACCGCCCGCCGTTCGGCACGTCTCCGGTCGGCGTCACCAGCACGACCTTCCCCTCGGCATCGGGAAACCCCAGGGTCAGCACCTCGGACATGACCTTGCCGATCTGGCGCGGCGGGAAGTTCACCACCGCGGCGACCTGCCGCCCGGGGAGGTCCGCCAGCGTGTAATGTTCGGTGATCTGCGCCGAGGATCGCTTGATCCCGATCACCGGGCCGAAGTCGATGACCAGCTTGAACGCTGGCTTCCGCGCCTCGGGGAAGGGCAGCGCCTCGACGATCGTGCCGACGCGGATATCGACTTTCAGGAAGTCGTCGAACGCGATCCGTGGTGCCGCATCGGCGTCCGGGTCATGACTGGCGTGCATCGCGCGCAACCGACTTCAGAAGTTCACGTCGTCATAATGCGACGGCGGCGAAATCCCCTCCATGCGTTCCGACAGCAGGGGGCGGAAGCTCGGCCGGCTCTTCATCCCGGCGTACCAGCGGGCGGTCTCCTCGTGATTCTTCCAGTCGATCCCGCCGAGGTAATCGGTCACCGAGATCTGCGCCGCCGCGGCCAGGTCGGCGAGGCTCATCGTCGCGCCGGCGATCCAGTTGTGATGTCCGAGCAGATAGTCGGTATAATCGAGATGCCGCACCGCGCCTTTCATCGATTCGCGCAGTGCCTTGGAATCCGGCGACTCCTTCGTCACGAGCCGTTTCATCATCCGTTCGTGGAGCAGCGGCGCGGTCACATCGGCGAAGAAGTGCGTGTCGAACCAGGATACCAGCCGGCGGATCTCGGCACGGTTCGTCGCGGTGCCGTTTATCATCGCCGCCTTGTCGACGGTCTCCTCGAGATATTCGCAGATCGCCATCGAATCCATCAGCAGGATCTTGCGCGATTCGTCGGTCATCACCGGCACTTGGCCGGCGGGGTTCATGTCGAGAAACTCGTCGCGCCGTTCCCAGGGAAATTCACGCTTGAGTTCATACCCGACCCCCTTCTCGCCCAGGAGAAGCCGCACCTTGCGCGAGAAGGGACATAGAGCGAATTGATGAAGCTGCCACATGCCCGCCGGTTTAGGTCCGGCGGGCAGGGGATGAAAGGCGAAACGCGCGGGACTGCGCTTATTCCGCGGCGATGACTTCGAGGCTGTCGTCGATCGGATGTGCCAGCCGGCTCAGCATTTCCTTCGGCACGATCTGCCAGAACCGCTCCACCGCGCGACCCCAATCGTCGAGCAACGCGCCGGACCATTTGCTGTCCGTCGCGGCGTGATGCGCGCGGATGAGATTGAGCAGCACCGATTCCCAATGCATCGACGACAGCCGGTTCCAGGTGATGTTTTCCGGGTTGGCGCGGCGTTCGAAACTGTCGTCGGCGTCGTAGACGAAGGCCATGCCGCCGGTCATCCCGGCACCGAAGTTCGCACCGACGCTGCCCAGCACCACCGCGACGCCGCCGGTCATATATTCGCAGCCGTTCGCGCCGCAGCCCTCGACCACCACGGTCGCACCCGAATTGCGCACCGCGAACCGCTCGCCGGCCTGGCCCGCCGCGAGCAGGCTGCCCGACGTCGCGCCGTACAGCACTGTATTGCCGATGATCGTGTTGTGCTGCGAGGCGAGCGTCGAGCTGACCATCGGCCGTACGACGATCTTCCCGCCCGACAATCCCTTGCCGACATAATCGTTTGAATCGCCGAACACTTCCAGCGTCACGCCCTTGCACAGGAACGCGCCGAGCGATTGCCCCGCGCTGCCGCGCAACCGCACATGGACATGCCCGTCGGCCAGCGTCGACATGCCGAACTTCGCGGTGATCTCCGCCGAAAGCCGCGTGCCGACCGCGCGGTGCGTGTTGCGCACGCTGTAGGTCAGCTGCATCTTCTCGCCGCGGCTGAACACTGCCGCCGCATCGCGGATCATCTGCGCGTCCAGGCTGTCGGGCACCTCGTTGCGCCACGTCGTCAGGCTGAAGCGGCGCTGGTCGTCCGGCGCATCGACCTTGGCAAGGATCGGGTTGAGATCGAGATCGTCGAGATGCTCGGCACCGCGGCTCACCTGACGCAGAAGTTCGGTCCGCCCGATCACTTCGTCAAGGCTCTTGAACCCCAGTCGCGCAAGGATGTCGCGCACCTCTTCGGCGATGAAGGTCATCAGGTTGATTACTTTCTCCGGCGTGCCGGTGAATTTCTGCCGCAAGGCTTCGTTCTGCGTGCACACGCCGACCGGGCAGGTGTTGCTGTGGCACTGCCGCACCATGATGCAGCCCATCGCGACGAGGCTCAGCGTACCGATGCCGAATTCCTCCGCGCCCAGGATCGCGGCGATGACGATGTCGCGTCCGGTCTTCAGCCCGCCATCGGTGCGCAGCTTGATCCGTCCGCGCAGTCCGTTCAGCGTCAGCGTCTGGTTGACTTCGGACAGCCCCATTTCCCACGGCGTGCCGGCATATTTGATGCTCGTCTGCGGCGAGGCGCCGGTCCCGCCGACATGCCCCGCGACCAGGATGACGTCGGCATGCGCCTTCGCCACGCCTGCCGCGACGGTGCCGATCCCGGCCGACGAGACCAGTTTCACGCATACCCGCGCCCGCGGATTGATCTGCTTCAGGTCGTAGATCAGCTGCGCCAGATCCTCGATCGAATAGATGTCGTGATGCGGCGGCGGCGAGATCAACGTCACGCCCGGAGTCGCGTGGCGCAACTTCGCGATGAATTCGGTCACCTTGAAGCCGGGCAACTGCCCACCCTCGCCGGGTTTGGCGCCCTGCGCGACCTTGACCTCGATCTCCTCGCAGCTGCCGAGATATTCCGCGGTCACGCCGAACCGCCCGGAAGCGATCTGCTTCACGCCCGAATTGGCGTTGTCGCCATTGGCATAGGGCGTGTAGCGCGCCTTGTCCTCGCCGCCTTCGCCCGACACGGCCTTCGCGCCGATCCGGTTCATCGCGATCGCCAGCGTCTCGTGCGCCTCCGGGCTGAGCGCGCCCAGCGACATGCCCGGCGTCACGAAACGCTTGCGGATTTCGGTGATCGCCTCGACCTGATCGATCGCCACGCCCTCGTCGGGGAAGTTGAACTGCAACAGGTCGCGCAGATATATCGGCGGCAACGCCTCCACCCCGCGCGAGAATTGCAGGTAGGTAGAATAGCTGTCGGTCGCGACGGCATTCTGCAGCAAATGCATCAGTTGCGCGGAATAGGCATGCGTCTCGCCGGTGTGCCGCTGGCGGTAGAACCCGCCGACGGGCAGGTGCGTGACGACGGCATCATAGGCTGCGTCGTGCCGGTCGGTCGCGTTGACGAACAGCGAGGCATAGCCTTCGCCGGAGATCTTCGCCGGCATCCCGGGGAAGAAATCGTTCACCAGCGCCCGGCTGAGCCCCACCGCTTCGAAATTATATCCGCCGCGATAGGAGGAGATCACGGCGATCCCCATCTTCGACATGATCTTGAGCAGTCCCTCGTTGATCGCGGTGCGGTGCCGCTCGAGGCACGTATCGAGGCTGAGATCGCCGAACAGGCCGCGTTCGTGCCGGTCCGCGATCGACGCCTCGGTCAGATAGGCATGGACCGTCGTCGCACCCACCCCGATCAGCACGGCGTAATAATGCGTGTCGAGGCATTCCGCCGTCTGGATGTTGATGCTCGCATAGGAGCGCAGCCCCTTGCGCACGAGATGCGTATGCACCGCCGCCGCTGCCAGCACGCCGGCGATGCCGATCCGGTCCGGCCCGATCGCGACATCGCTCAGGAACAGCTCGCTCTTGCCTTCGCGCACCGCCTGTTCGGCCTCGCTGCGGATGCGGGCGATCGCGCCGCGCAGCGTTTCGGGGGTGCCGCCGGTCGCGAAGGTGCAATCGATCTCGGCGACCTGCGCCCCGAAGAACAGTTTCAGTCGCGCCCAGTCCGCGCCCGTCAACACGGGGCTTTCAAGCACCAGCACGCCATTCTGCCGCGCACCCGTATCCAGGATGTTGGCGAGGTTGCCGAACCGCGTCTTCAGCGACATGACGTGCCGTTCGCGCAACGGATCGATCGGCGGGTTGGTCACCTGGCTGAAATTCTGCCGGAAGAACTGGCTGATCAGGCGTGGCTTGTCCGAGACGACCGCGAGCGGCGTATCGTCGCCCATCGATCCGATCGCTTCCTTGGCGCCTTCGACCATCGGCGAGAGGATCAATTCCATGTCCTCCAGCGTCTGCCCCGCGGCGATCTGGCGGCGGGTGAGATCAGCGCGGGTATAGCGCGTCACTGCGTCGCCGTGCGGCGCGGTCAGATCGTCGACGCTCAGGAACTTGCCGATCATCGCGGCATAATCCGCTTCGCCGGAAATCTTGTCCTTGATCTCGCCATCCTTGAACAGCCGCCCTTCCTCCAGGTCGACCGCGATCATCTGGCCCGGCCCGAGCCGGCCCTTCTCGATGATCGTCGATTCCGGAACGACGACCATGCCGCTTTCGGAGCCGACGATCAGCAAACCGTCGCCGGTCAGCGTATAGCGCAGCGGGCGCAGCGCGTTGCGGTCCATTCCCGCCACCGCCCAGCGGCCATCGGTCATGGCGAGCGCGGCGGGGCCGTCCCATGGCTCCATCACGCTGGCGAGATATTTGTACATGTCGAGATGCGCGCGCGGCATTTCGCCCTTCGGGGCCCAGGCCTCGGGCACGAGCATCAGCTTGGCGGTCGGCGCATCGCGACCGGAGCGGCAGATCGCCTCGAACGTGGCGTCCAGCGCGGCGGTGTCGGACGCGCCGGCCGGGATCACCGGCTTGATGTCCTCGGAATGCTCGCCGAACGCCAGGCTGGCCATCTTGATCTCGTGGCTCAGCATCCAGTTCTTATTGCCGCGGATCGTGTTGATCTCGCCGTTGTGCGCGAGGCAGCGGAACGGCTGCGCCAGCCACCATTGTGGGAAAGTGTTGGTCGAATAGCGCTGGTGGAAGATCGCGACTCGCGATTCGAAGCGCTGGTCCTGCAGGTCGGGGTAGAAGACGGACAAGGATTCCGCGAGGAACAGGCCCTTGTAAATGATCGACCGGCACGACAGGCTGCAAATATAGAAGCCCTGGATCTGCGCCGCGATGACGCGCTTCTCGATCCGGCGGCGGACGAGATACAGGTTCTTTTCGAACTCGGCGGCGGATTGCTCGTCAGGAAGCGGGCCCGCAATCATGATCTGCTCGATCTCGGGGCGCGTCGCCTGTGCCTTCTGGCCGATAACCGAGACGTCGACCGGCACCTGGCGCCAGCCATAGATGGTATAGCCTTCCTCGATGATCGCTGATTCGACGATAGTCCGGCAGGCCTCCTGCGCGCCGAGGTCCGTGCGCGGCAGGAAGATCATGCCGACCGCAAGCCGGTTCGGCATCGCCTTGTGTCCCGACGCAGCAACCGCATCGTCGAAGAACTTCAGCGGCAGATCGACATGCAGGCCGGCCCCGTCGCCGGTCTTGCCGTCGGCATCAACAGCGCCGCGGTGCCATACCGCCTTCAGCGCATCGATCGCGGATTGCACCACGCGGCGCGACGGCGTGCCGTCGGTCGCCGCGACGAGACCGACCCCGCAGGCATCGCCCTCGAATTCCGGGCGGTACATGCCTTCGACGGCAAGGCGTTCGCGTTCGGCGTACATGTCGGTCATGCCAACCATTCCTTTGTATCGATATAAGCCAGCGCTCGTTCGGCTGAACCGCGCAGAACGGCTGCAGCGGCGACCGCCTCGACGAGCTTGGTGAACTGGGACTCGCGTGTCAGCGGGTAATCGTGGACGAGGCGATTGCGCAGCTTGACGATCTGCATCCATTCGTCGGCGCTGGTGACGATCAGGGCGGCTTCCATGCGATTGGCTACATCGCGGGCGTACATCATGCTGATATCGACATCGCGCATCCGCAAGATCGTGCGGAACAATCGCATCATCTGATCTTCGAGCTGCTCGACCGTTTTCAACAAGGCGCGCGATCCAACCCGGCTCTGCACCGTCATCGCCTCGAATGCCGCCAGATCGGTAGGAACCGGACCAAGCGCCTGCGCATCTTCGTCCAGCGCAATGACCAGCGATCGAATGCGTTCCGCGATCGCCTCGAGAATATCGTCTTCCGGCTCCGTCACAGTACGATACCGTCGCGATAGGCGATCCGTTCGAAGGCTTGGGGCGTGCCGCCGCGCACAGTCAGTACGACATCGACCTTTTGCGGGTCGATCCGCTCGAACAACTTGCGCTCGAATGCCAGCCGGGTCCTGGATTCATCCGACAGGGAATCGATTTCTATGTGGAGATCGATATCGCCGCCCCGTAACGTATCATCGATACGACTGCCGAACAGGCGGACGATGGCCGTTGCGCCGAAGACCTCGCTGGCGGCCACCTTGATCGCCGCAATCTCGTCCGCTTCCAGCCTCACGCCGCCACCTTCGCCGCCGCAGCCTTCGCCTTCAGATACTTGTGCATCGCCGCGGAGACGTCGCGGCCGTCGCGGATCGCCCACACTACCAGGCTCGCTCCGCGCACGATGTCGCCCGCCGCGAACACGCCGTCCAGCGAGGTCATCAGCGTCTTACCAACGAGCAGCGTGCCCCAACGCGTCACGCCCAGTTCCGGCGCGCCAAACATCGTCGGCAGATCCTCGGCATCGAACCCCAGTGCTTTGATGACGAGATCGGCAGGCACGTCGAAGCCACCGGCCGGGTCTACTTCTGGTGCGCGCCGCCCGCTCGCATCCGGTGCGCCCAGGCGCATGCGGCTTGCCTTGACGCTGGTGACGCGGCCGCCTGCGGCATCGGCGAACGCTTCCGGGCCGGACAGCCAGACGAACTCGACGCCTTCTTCCTCTGCGTTGGCGACTTCGCGTTGCGACCCGGGCATGTTCGAGCGGTCACGCCGGTACAGGCATTTCACGCTCGCCGCGCCCTGCCGGATCGAGGTGCGGACGCAATCCATCGCCGTATCGCCGCCGCCGATCACCACGACATGCTTGCCTTCGGCGTTCAACGACCCGTCGTCGAACGCCGGCACTGCATCACCGAAGCCCTTGCGGTTGGAGGCGGTGAGGAAGTCCAGCGCGTCGACGACGCCGCGGCTGCCTACCCCCGGCGCCTTGATCGCCCGCGGCTTGTAGACGCCGGTGGCAATCAACAGACCATCATGGCGCTGGCGCAATTCGTCGAGGGTCGCATCGCGGCCGACCTCGAAGCCCTCATGGAACACGATGCCACCCTGCTTGAGCCGTTCGACCCGGCGCATCACGACGTGCTTTTCCAGCTTGAAGCCCGGAATGCCATAGGTCAGCAGTCCGCCCGCGCGATCGTAGCGGTCGTAGACGTGCACCTCATAGCCATAGCCGCGCAGATATTCCGCGGCGGATAGCCCGGCAGGGCCGGCGCCGATCACGCCGACCGATTGCCCGCGCGAAGGCCCTGCGACCAGCGGCTCGACCCAGCCTTCTTCCCACGCCGTATCGGTGATGAACTTCTCCACCGAGCCGATCGTCACCGCGCCGTGGCCGGAGAATTCGATCACGCAATTGCCCTCGCACAACCGATCCTGCGGGCAGATGCGGCCGCAGATTTCCGGCATCGTCGATGTCGAATTGCTCAGTTCATAAGCCTCGCGCAGCCGCCCCTCGGCGGTCAGGCGGAGCCAATCGGGGATATGGTTGTGCAGCGGGCAATGGACCGAACAATAGGGTACGCCACATTGCGAACACCGCCCGGCCTGATCCTCTGCCGTAGGAACCGCGTAACGATCCGCAATCTCGCGGAAATCCTCGGCGCGAACGTCGGGCGCACGCTTGCCAGGGAAGGCCTGGGGCTTGTTCACGAACTTCAGCATGGTTTCGGTCATCGGCCTCGCTCACTTGGTCGACGTCCGATTATTTCAATATTGCAGCAATGTCACGACAGAAACGACTTTAAGGTAAGCTGTACTGACATATATTGCGCGAGCGCTTCGTGCCGTACGACAAGCCACGTTTGTTGCTGGATAATAAAGGGCCGGATCAGGCCTATCGTAATGCCAGGGCTATCAATGCCACTATACCGGCAACGATACGATACCATGCAAAGGGTGCGAAACCGTGCCGGCCGACGAACGAGACGAACCAGCGAATCACCAACAGTGCGATAAGAAACGAGATCACGAAACCGATTGCGATTGCCGTCAGGTGCGCATCGCCAAGCTCGTGGCGCCCTTTCACCAAGGCAAGTGTGGTGGCCCCCATCATCGTCGGGATGGCGAGGAAGAAACTGTATTCCGCAGCGGTTTCCCGGTCCACGCCCAGGGTAAGCGCGCCCATGATCGTCGCTCCCGAGCGGCTCACCCCCGGGATCATTGCCAGACATTGCACCACGCCGATCGTCAACGCCGTGCGCCACGGCATCTCCTCGACCGACTTGGTGGTGATGGTCTTCGACAGGCGTTCGATGATAAGGATGAGCACGCCGCCGACGATCAGTGCGATCGCGACGACCATCGGCCCGACGGTCGGTGCCTCCAGCACGGCCTTGATCGCCCTGTACGCGACGGCGCCGACCAGCGCGGCTGGCAGGAAGCCGAGCAGCACGTTGCGAGTGAAGCGGATCGCTGCCGGGTCGCGCGCCAGCAGGCCACGTCCGACCGTCATGAACCGGCCCCAGAACAGCACGATGACGGCCAGGATCGCGCCCAGTTGAATGACGATGTCGAACGTCGCATCGGCGCTCGGCAACCCCAGAAGCGCCCCGGCGAGGATCAGATGGCCGGTCGAGGAGACGGGCAGGAACTCGGTCACCCCCTCGACGATGCCGAGCAGGATGATGATCATCAGGTCCACGAAACTTCCCCCATCGATGCAGCTATAATCGTGCTGCCCGCACTGTCGCTGCGTATGGCCCGATCAGGCCGTTTGGCCCAACGTTCCGAAACGTCCCTCGCGGCGGTACCGCACGAGCCAGGCCGGCGCCACGCTGCCGAGCGGAGTCGGCGTGATGCCGAACGCGGCGAGCCCGTCGGTGCCGGTCACGACATTGTCGGTCTGCAACATCTTCCACTGGTCGGCCGTGATCGGCGCACCGGGCAGAAAGCCCAGCTTCGACAATGCCGATCCGGCGAAATCGGGCAGTTCGACGATCGAAGGTTCCCGCCCGATCGCAATGGCAATCCACCGTATCAGCGCGCCCATCGTGATCACGTCGGGGCCGCCCAGATCGAACGTCTGGCCTGCGTACTGCCCCGCATCGGCAAGCGTCCGTGCGACACTTTCGGCAACATCCACAACGTAGACCGGCTGAAATTTTGCCCCCGCGCGCAGAACCGGAACGATCGGTATCGCCGAGATCATCGCCGCAAACCGGTTCACGAACTGGTCTTCGCGCCCGAATACGATCGACGGCCGCAAGATCGTCGCGGCCGGGAAAGCCGCTTTCACCACCGCCTCGCCATCGCCTTTCGACCGGCCGTAAGCGGATGGCGATTCGGAATCGGCACCGATGGCCGAGACGTGGACCAGCGCCGCGACGCCTTCGGCAGCGGCTGCCTTCGCGACGTTTGCGGCGCCCTCGACCTGCACCTTCTGGAAATTGCCGGCCAGCACCCCGACCAGGTTCACGACCGCATCGGAACCTCGCACCGCGCGTGCGATCGAGTCGGGCCGGGTGACGTCGACGGCGGCGAACTGCATCTGCCCAAGTGCACCCTGCGTCTTGAGGAAGAACGCAGCTTTGGGGTCCCGCTGCGCGATCCGTACGCGCGCACCGGTCTTCAACAGTTCCTGCGCCACGTAGCGACCGACGAACCCGCCGCCTCCGATCAGCGTAACCAGCATGTCCTTCATCGCCACTGCCTGCCTCGATTATTTATGCCAATCCCCTTGCCCCAGGCGACTGCGTGTTGACAAGGCCATCGCCCCACCCCTAAAGGCCGCCCCCTACCCCGTGCCCAGATGGCGGAATTGGTAGACGCACCAGCTTCAGGTGCTGGCGCTCGCAAGGGCGTGGAGGTTCGAGTCCTCTTCTGGGCACCATTTGTTCTCATCCCGTTGAGAACACTGGATTATCGTCAGAGAGACGGTCTCCAGAGAGCGTTTGCTACGACAAACTGCTACGGGGAAATGGCCCAACATCGGGCGGAAAGTCCCGGAAAACCGTCAGTGTTGAGGGCCGTGGGTGCTA
>Ga0160428_1002174_pt1 | contig 12523 bp, 8 predicted proteins | sample SolpanmetagenomM_FD_108198 | JGI IMG/M metagenome (GOLD analysis project Ga0160428, IMG submission 108198) | Solar panel surface microbial communities from Lawrence Berkeley National Laboratory, California, USA - M | ecosystem: Engineered > Built environment > Solar panel > Unclassified ... | reverse complement strand
GCGGATCACGACGGACCTCTACGAGGATGCCCGGCAGATCCGCCTCGGCGCGCAGAAGTTCATGACCGACGGCCGCCACACCGGTACCGGCGGCGGCAACCACGTGGTGCTGGGCGGTGCGACCCCCGACGACTCGCCGTTCCTGCGGCGGCCCGACCTCCTGAAGAGCCTGGTGCTGTACTGGCAGCGCCACCCGGCGATGTCCTACCTGTTCTCCGGCCTCTATATCGGCCCGACGAGCCAGGCGCCGCGCATGGACGAGGCGCGCCACGACGGACTCTACGAGCTCGAGATCGCGATGGCGCAGGTGCCCAAGCCTGAGGAGCCCAACATCCCGCGCTGGCTCGTGGACCGCATCTTCCGCAACATCCTCGTGGACGTCACGGGCAACACCCATCGCTCCGAGATTTGCATCGACAAGCTCTACTCGCCGGACGGACCGACCGGCCGCCTCGGGCTCCTCGAGTTTCGTTCGTTCGAGATGCCGCCGGATCCGCGCATGAGCCTGGCGCAGCAACTGCTGCTGCGGGCGATCGTCGCCTGGCTCTGGCGCGAACCGCAGGAGGGCGGCTGTGTCCGCTGGGGCACGGGCCTGCACGATCGATTCATGCTGCCCCACTTCCTGTGGGCCGACTTCCTCGGCGTGCTGGAAGACCTTCGGGCAGCCGGCTACGACTTCGACCCGGCGGCCTTCGTGGCGCAGCGCGAGTTCCGCTTCCCGGTCTTCGGGACGGTGGAGCAGGGCGGCGTGAAGCTGGAGCTCCGCCAGGCCCTCGAACCCTGGCACGTGCTGGGCGAGGAGGGCGCGATCGGGGGAACGGTGCGGTACGTGGACTCGTCGGTGGAGCGGCTGCAGGTGAAGGTCGAGGGCTACGTGCCCGGTCGGCACATCATCGCCTGCAACGGCCGGCGCCTGCCCATGACCGGCACCGGGACCGCCGGTGAGGCGGTGGCGGGCCTGCGCTTCAAGGCCTGGCAGCCGGCCTCGTCGATGCACCCGACGATTCCGGCGCACTCGCCGCTCACCCTCGACATCCTCGATGCCTGGAGCGGCCGGTCGCTGGGCGGCTGCCGCTACCATGTCAGCCACCCGGGCGGACGCAACTACGAGACCTTCCCGGTGAACACCTACGAGGCGGAGGGGCGTCGCCTCGCGCGCTTCCAGGCTCACGGCCACACGCCGGGCAAGATCGCGATGCCACCCGAGGAAACCAACCGCGAGTTCCCGATGACGCTCGATCTCCGGACTCCCGCACCCCCGGGCTTCACGTCCCCATGAGCGCAGCGGCCGCAGCGGAGAGCCAGGGACGGGCCGAGCGCCTCGCGCGCTGGACCTCCGCATACCGGCCGCACCAGGGCGTTCCCGACGAGTTGATGGACGCGGACGGCCGCCCGAAGGGAGCCTGGCCGCGGTTCCTCGACCAGCTCGGCGGCATGGACGAGGTCGAGATCGGCGCCCGCTTCATCTCGGCGGTCCGGCGCATCCGCGACACTGGAATCTCCTACCGGATCTACGGCGACAAGCGCGAGCATGCCTGGCCGCTGGGCTCGCTCCCGCTCGTCCTCGAGCAGGCGGATTGGGAGACACTAAGCGCCGGCATCGTCGAGCGTGCCGAGCTCATGGAGACGATCCTCGCCGACCTCTACGGGCCGGAGCGCCTCGTGGCCGAAGGCCTGCTGCCGGCTGCGGTGGTGGCGGGCAGCCCGGAATTCATGCGTCCCCTGGTCGGCGTCACGCCGCCCGGCGGCCGCTTCCTCAAGCTCTATGCCGCCGACGTGACCCGCGGACCCGACGGGCGCTGGCGGGTGCTGGCCGACCGGACGCAATCGCCCTCCGGGCCCGGCTACGCCCTGGAGAACCGGCTCGTCCTCACCCGCGCCTTCCCGGACCTTCACGCCGACCTGCAGGTCGAGCGGCTGGCCTCGTTCTTCCAGGCTTTCCGCGATGGTCTCGCGGTGGGTGCGCAGCGCAGCGATCCGCGCATCTGCCTGCTGACCTCGGGCGTCTTCAGCTCGACCTACGTCGAGCAGGCCGCGCTCGCCCGCTACCTCGGGCTGCTCCTGGTGGAGGGCGACGACCTCGTGATGCAGGACGGGGCCCTGCACATCCGCACGGTCTCCGGCCTCAAGCGGGCGGACGTGCTCTGGCGGCGCATCGACTCCGATTATCTCGACCCCCTGGAGCTCAACCCGGCCTCGCGCCTCGGCGTCCCGGGCCTGGTGGAAGCCCTGCGCAACGGCAACCTCGTGGTCGGCAACATGCCGGGCTCCGGCATCCTCGAATCCGGCGCGCTCGCGGCCTACCTGCCCGGTATCGCGCGGCATTTTCTCGGGCGTGGCCTCAAACTCGACGGGCCGAAGACCTGGTGGTGCGGCGATCCGCAGGCCCTGGCCGGGATCCGCGACAGCCTCGACGGCCTGAGCCTGCGCCCGGTGGCGACGCCGCCGAAAGGGGCTGTGCGCGACGCGATCCTGGCCCCGCACGCTCTCGATGCCGCGCGTGATCGCCTCGGTGCGGCCCTGCGCGACCGGCCCTTCGACTACGTCGCCCAGGAGACGATGCCCCTCGCCACCATGCCGGGCTGGGAATCCACCGGCGGCTCCCTGCGCCTGGTGCCGCGTCCCTTCGTGCTGCGGGTCTTCGCGGCAGCGACGCCGGAGGGCTGGCGCGTGATGCCGGGCGGCTTCTGCCGCATCTCGGAGCGGCCCGACGTCGAGCCTCTGGAGATGCGCGCCGGCATCAAGTCGGCCGATGTCTGGATCCTGTCGCGCGATCCGGTGGAGGCGGTCTCCCTGATCCAGACCGGGCCGGCGCGGGTGCGCCGGATCGCCGGTCACCTGCCGTCGCGGGCCGCCGACAACCTGTTCTGGTTCGGGCGCTACGTCGAGCGGGCCGAGGCGGTGATCCGTCTCGTCCTGGCGCATCTCGGCAATGTCGGGTCCGGGGTGATCGCCGACCGGGCGGGCGACGCGAAGGCGCCCACCGCGCTGCGGATCCGGGCGCTCCTCGACGAGTGGGGGGCGATCGCGGCGCCCGACCTGCCCACCGCCGCCCTGGCCCAGCAGGCCCTCGGCGGCCAAGAGACTTACGGCTCGGCCCTGCGCCACAGCCTGTCCGCGCGGATCAACGCCGCGACCCTGCGCGAGCGTCTCTCCGGCGAGGCCTGGCGGGCGCTCGCGGACCCTGAAGGAGGTCCTGGAGATCGAGGCCGGGCGGGCCCTGCCGGAGGCGCACCTCCTCGGCCTCGCCGAGCGTGCCCTCAGCCACATCGCGGCGCTTTCGGGTCTCGCCCAGGAGAACATGAACCGCACCACCGGCTGGCACTTCGTCGATCTCGGTCGCCGGATCGAGCGCGCCATCAACACCCTGACCTTCGCCACCCGCTTCGCCGGGGACGGTGCCACCGCCGAGGACCTCGGCGTGATGCTGTCCCTGTGCGATTCGCACGTCTCGTTCGGCGCGCGCTATCTTCAGGGGGTGGCCCTCGACCCCGTGCGCGACATGGTGCTCCTCGATCCGTTCAATCCGCGCTCGGTCGCCTTCCAGCTGGAGGCGATCACCCGGCATCTCGGCCAGCTTCCCGTCCTGCGTGCAGACGGATTGCCCGAGCCGCACCAGCGCATCGCCGCCAGGCTCGCGGCCGAGTTCGCCACCGGCGAGGCGGCGGAGTTCGACGGCGCCGCGCTGATGCGCCTGGAGAACGAGGTCGAGGGCCTGGCCGACGCCGTGGCCACCCGCTACTTCCCCAACGGGCCGCATGCCCTGCGGCCGGAAAAGCTCGTGGGGCTCGCGTGATCTACACGCTGCGCCACCTCACCACCTACCGCTATGCCCGCCCCGTGCGCTTCGCCCGCTGCACCCTGCGCCTGCGCCCGCGCGACGGAGAGGGTCAGACGGTGTTGGAGAGCAGCCTCACGATCACGCCCGATCCACGGACCCGCATCGTCCGGCGCGACTATTTCGGCCTCGACGCCACTGCGGTCACGATCGACGCGCCCCACACCGAGTTGCGGGTCGAGGCCCTGTCGCGGGTCCGGGTCGAGCGCGATCCGCTGCCGGCGCCGGAATCCGGTCCCCCTTGGGAGCAGGTGCGCGACGAGGCGGTGAACGGGCGCGGCCTCAGTCCGGACCGTCCGGTTCACTTCCAGTTTCCGAGCCTGCGGGTGCCGCTGGTGCCAGAAGTGACGGATTATGCCCGGGCGAGCTTTCCCCCGGGCCGAAGCGCCTTCGGCGGTGCCTTCGACCTGATGCAGCGCATCCGGGCGGACTTCACCTTCGACGCCAAGGCCACCACCGTGCACACGCCCCTCGCCGAGGCCTTCGCGCTCCGGGCCGGCGTCTGCCAGGACTTCACCCACATCATGATCGCGGCCCTGCGCGGCCTCGGCCTGCCGGCCGCCTATGTCAGCGGCTACCTCCGGACGATCCCGCCCGTCGGGCGCCCGCGCCTGCGCGGCGCCGATGCGAGCCATGCCTGGGTCTCGGTCTGGTGCGGGGACAGCTGGATCGGTCTGGATCCCACCAACGGCATCGGCATGTGCGACGATCACATCGTCGTGGCCCGCGGCCGCGACTACACCGACGTCTCCCCCATCGACGGCATCGTGTCTTCCTCGGGCCCGCAGAAGCTCAAGGTCGAGGTGGACGTGGTGCCGGACGGCGAGCCGATGCCTGAGCCTGCGGCCCCGCTCCAGGCTACCCCGGCCTGACCGGTCGAACGGGATTCCGAGGGTGACCCTAGGCGGATCGTGCCGTGAACAGCCGGAAGGCTTCCAGGGTCTCGGCGCTGACGTGATGCTCGATGCCCTCGGCGTCGCGGCGGGCGATCTCGGGGCTCACCCCGAGCGCGCAGAGGAACTGCTCGACGATCCGGTGGCGCTCGCGGCTCTGCACGGCCAGGGCCAGCCCGGCTTCCGTGAGGAAAACGCCCCGATAGGGGCGCTGCTGCACGAGGCCGTCCTCGGCGAGGCGCTTCAGCATCTTGGCGACCGTCGGCTGGGCCACGCCGAGGCGCGCGGCGATATCCACTTGCCGCGCCTCGCCGCCATCGCCGATCAGGTCGGCGATGAGCTCCACGTAATCCTCCACGAGTTCCAGCCGGCGGGCCTCGCGGGCCTGCCGGAAGCTCTCCACGTGGACGTCGGGATCGACCAGGGAGGTGTCGGGCGCGGAGGACGTCGAATCCTGCATGTGGCCGGCGAACTCCCCCGAACGAAGGTGCCCCCGAATGGGGGCCCAAGCCGGTTTGTACCGAAGCCGCGCCCCGGATGGGAGCCCCCGGGGTCCGAAAGCCGCCTCAACCGCGCAGGTGGGCCACAAAATCCCGCGTGAACCGGGGCAGATCGGCCAGCGAGCGCAGGCAGATGGTGAGGTCGCGGAGGGCCCAGGCATCCTCCAGGGGCACGATCGCGAGGGCCATGGTGCGGGCGGCCCGGGCCGCGGTGGTCTCGGGCACGATGCCGAGCCCGACATCGCAAGCGACCAGCCGGCAGATCGCGTCGAAGCTGCGCAATTGCACGCGGAGGCGCATCGGCGGCCGGCCCGTGCGCGCGGCCTTGTCGGCGAGGAAGCGGGTGAGGGCGCTGGTCCGGTCCAGGCCGACCAGGGGATGCTCGATCACCTCCGCGAAGGCGACAGAGGCCCGCGCCGCCAGAGGATGCGCGGTGGCCGCCACCATGACGAAGCGGTCCTGCCGGAACGGATAGGTCTCCAGGGCGCCGGTATCGACGGTGCCGGCAACGATGCCGAGATCGGCCGAGCCTTCGGCCACCAGCCCGACGATCTCGTCCGAGGTCCGCTCCTCGATGTCGACGCTGACGCCGGTCTGGCGGGCCAGGAAGGCACTCAGGACCTCGGGCAGGAATTCGGTGAGGGCGTTGGTGTTCGAGACGAGGCGGATCTGCCCGACCGTACCGCCCGAGAAGGCGGCGAGGTCCTCCTGCATCCGCTCGATCCGGTCGAGGAGCCCACGGGCATGGGCGAGGAGCGACCGCCCCGCGGGCGTCGGCACCACGCCTTGGCGCCCCCGCGTCAGCAGGGCGGCCCCGAGGGTCTCCTCCATGGCGCGGATGCGCACGGAGGCGGCGGCGAGGGCGAGGTTGGCGCGCGCCGCGCCGTGGGTGATCGAGCCCGCCTCCACCACGTGCCGGAACAGCGAGAGATCGACCAGATCGAAGCGCATCATCGGCTGTGCGGCTCCCTCCGCATGGTGATCTTCGTCGGAGCGTCAGGACTTCCTTAACCCTGTGCGCGCATCGTGCCCGCATGGTGGTCCGTCGTCGCGTCCGTGCTGTTCTGATGCCCCTCGGCCTCTACGCCGTGTCGGGCCTCGTCGTGGGCTTCTTCGTGCATCAGGCCGAGAGCGGCAACCGCGGCCTCGAGGCCAAGCGCGCCCTCAAGGTCCAGGCCCGGGCGCTCAACCAGGAGCTCAACGCCGCCAAGGCGGACCGGGCGATCTGGGAACACCGGGTGGCCCTCCTGCGCAGCGACCAGATCGATCGCGATCTGCTGGAGGAGCGCGCCCGCGTCATGCTCGGCCGTGTCCACGCCAACGACGTGGTGATCATCGATCCCTGAGCGGTCGCGGAACCGCGAAACCTTTCGCCTGCGCAGGCGCTTCGTCGCTGACAACTTCCCGCTTCTGTCGGGTCGGCGGCCTCGCTTTGACTCCGGGCGTGCCCTAGAACCCCGGGTGAACAGATGGTCCCGGGGAGTTGCCGATGGATGCCGCGAAGGATGCAGGCCAAGCCGCCTCCGACACAAGCCGGGCGGAGGCTCAGCGATCCGGGGGGGCGATGCCCACGGGCGCGGCCGCGACCCACGCGCCGGCCCCGAACGCGCCGCAGTTCACCCGTGAGGAAGACCTCCACGCCTATCACGAGATGCTGCTGATCCGGCGCTTCGAGGAGAAGGCCGGCCAACTCTACGGCATGGGCCTGATCGGCGGCTTCTGCCACCTCTATATCGGCCAGGAAGCCGTCGTCATCGGCATGCAGATGGCCTCGGTCGACGGCGACCAGGTGATCACCGGTTACCGCGACCACGGCCACATGCTCGCCTGCGGCATGGATCCGAAGGGCGTGATGGCCGAGCTCACCGGTCGCCGCGGCGGCTACAGCCGCGGCAAGGGCGGCTCGATGCACATGTTCTCCCGCGAGAAGCAGTTCTTCGGCGGGCACGGCATCGTCGGCGCCCAGGTCAGCCTCGGCACCGGCCTGGCCTTCGCCGACGCCTACAAGAAGAACGGCAATGTCAGCCTGACCTACATGGGTGACGGCGCGGCCAACCAGGGCCAGGTCTACGAGAGCTTCAACATGGCGCAGCTGTGGAAGCTGCCCGTGGTCTACGTGATCGAGAACAACCGCTACGCCATGGGCACCTCGGTGGCCCGCGCCTCCGCGCAGACCGACTTCTCCAAACGGGGCATCTCCTTCGGCATTCCCGGCGAGCAGGTGGACGGCATGGACGTCCGCACCGTGCGGGAGGCCGCGACCCGGGCGATCGAGCACGCCCGCTCGGGCGAGGGCCCCTACATCCTCGAGATGCAGACCTACCGCTACCGCGGCCACTCGATGTCCGACCCGGCCAAGTACCGGACGAAGGACGAGGTCTCGAAGATGCGCGAGGAGCACGATCCGATCGAGATGGTGCGCAAGCGCCTGATCGAGATGCACGGGGTGCCCGAGGCCGAGCTCAAGGCCACCGACGCCAAGGTGCGCGAGACCGTGAACGAATCCGCCGAGTTCGCGACGCACGATCCGGAGCCGGATCCCGCCGAGCTGTGGACCGATATCCTGCTGGAAGCCCGCGCCTGACCCCTCTCCTGTGCCGGAGACGGGGGCCGCACGCCGCGCCCGCGGCCGCGTCCCTGCCTTCGAAGGGCTGACCGCCTCATCCTCGATCGACGAGTATTTCATGGCGACCGACATCCTGATGCCCGCCCTCTCCCCGACCATGGAAGAGGGCAAGCTCTCGAAGTGGCTGAAGAAGGCGGGTGATCCGGTCAAATCCGGCGACGTGCTGGCCGAGATCGAGACCGACAAGGCGACCATGGAGGTCGAGGCCATCGATGAGGGCGTGCTCGCCAAGATCCTCGTCGAGGAGGGCACCGAGGGCGTGAAGGTCAACACGCCGATCGCCATCATCGCCGCCGAGGGCGAGGACGTTTCGGCCGCCTCCGCAGGTGGCGGCGCTTCGAAGCCTGAGGCTTCCGCTCAGCCCGCTCCGGCGCCCGACATGCAGGCCGAAGGCCAGGCCGACACGCCGGCCCCCAGCGCCAAGACCGGCGACGACGCGCCGAAGGCCCCGGCCGCCCCCGCGACCATCACCAACAAGGCGCCCGCGCCCGTGATGGAGGAATTCCCCGAGGGCACCGAGATGGTCTCCACGACCGTCCGGGAAGCCCTGCGCGATGCCATGGCCGAGGAGATGCGCAAGGACGACGCCGTCTTCGTGATGGGTGAGGAGGTCGCCGAATACCAGGGCGCCTACAAGATCACGCAAGGGCTGCTGCAGGAGTTCGGCGCCCGCCGGGTGGTCGACACCCCGATCACCGAGCACGGCTTCGCCGGCATCGGCGTCGGCGCCGCCTTCACGGGCCTGCGCCCCATCGTCGAGTTCATGACCTTCAACTTCGCCATGCAGGCGATCGACCACATCATCAACTCGGCGGCCAAGACCCTCTACATGTCCGGCGGCCAGCTCGGCTGCCCGATCGTGTTCCGCGGTCCCAACGGCGCGGCCGCCCGCGTCGGTGCCCAGCACAGCCACGACTACTCGGCCTGGTACTCCAACGTGCCCGGCCTGAAGGTCATCGCGCCCTACACCGCATCGGATGCCAAGGGCCTGCTCAAGGCGGCCATCCGCGACCCCAACCCGATCATCTTCCTCGAGAACGAGATCCTCTACGGCCAGACCTTCCCGGTGCCGAAGCTCGACGACTTCGTGCTGCCCATCGGCAAGGCACGGATCCACCGCCCCGGCACCGACGTGACCATCGTGTCGTTCTCCATCGGCATGACCTACGCCCTGAAGGCAGCGCAGGCGCTGGCGGAGGAGGGCATCGAGGCCGAGGTGATCGATCTCCGGACTTTGCGCCCGATGGACACCGACACGGTGGTGGAATCGGTGAAGAAGACCGGCCGTTGCGTCACCGTGGAGGAAGGCTTCCCGCAATCGGGCATCGGCGCCGAGATCTCGGCCCGCCTGATGGTCGATGCCTTCGACTACCTCGACGCCCCCGTCCTGCGCGTCACCGGCAAGGACGTGCCGATGCCCTACGCCGCCAATCTCGAGAAGCTGGCGCTTCCCAACGTCGCCGAGGTGATCGAGGCCGTGAAGGCGGTCTGCTACCGCTGAGGGCCGCGCGCGTTCACCTCCCACTCTCCCCGGCCCGGGGAGAGATCGGAGACGAGATGATGACCGACAAATTCGAAGAACTGTCCGCCCCACCGGATGCCATCGAGAACGGTGGCATCGAGGTCCTTCGCGCCAGCGTCGTCGACGGGGCCGTGAGCATCGCCCTGCGGCGCTCCTTCGACGACGCGGCCACCTGGGGCCGCCTCCTCGCCGACCTCGCCCGCCAGGCGGCGCGGGTCTACGCGCTGGAGACCGAGATGTCGGAGGAAGACGCCTTCGCGCGCATCCGTGCCGGCTTCGAAGCCGAGAGCCTCGACCCCGACGCGCCGATTCTGAACTGACCGCCGCTCCCCCGATACCGCCCGCTGACGATCAGGATTTTTCCCCATGCCGATCAACGTCCTGATGCCCGCCCTGTCGCCCACGATGGAGAAGGGCAACCTCGCCAAGTGGCTGAAGAAGGAAGGGGACGCGGTGAAATCCGGCGACGTGCTCGCCGAGATCGAGACCGACAAGGCGACCATGGAGGTCGAGGCCATCGACGAGGGCGTGCTCGCCAAGATCCTGGTGGCCGAGGGCACCGCCGACGTGCCGGTGAACGACCTCATCGCCATCATCGCGGCGGACGGCGAGGACCCGGCCAGCGTCCAGGCCCCCGACGGCGGTGCGGCGCCGAAGGCGGAAGCGCCTCAGGCCAAGGCCAAGCCCGCGGCACCCGCCGAGAATGCCACGCCCGGCGGCGGAACGATGTCCTACGCCCGCGTCAACGAGGCTCCCGACGGTGCGACGCCCGCGGGAGGCACGCGTGCGAGCGCGAGCACCGGCGCCGCGCCCTCGGCCGAGGGCGGACGCGTCTTCGCCTCGCCGCTGGCCCGCCGCATCGCCAAGCAGGAGGGCGTCGATCTCGCGGCGGTGACGGGCTCCGGTCCCCGCGGCCGGGTGATCGAGCGCGATGTCCGCGCGGCACTGGCAGACGGCACCGGCAAGGCTGCCTCAGCCCCTGCGGCGAAGCCCGCCGAGGCCCCGCAGGCGGCGCCCGCCCAGGCCGCACCGACCCCCGCCAAGGCGGCGGCACCCGCCGGCCTCACCGCGGACCAGGTGCGCGGCTTCTATCCGAAGGGCACCTTCGAGGAGGTGCCCCTCGACGGCATGCGCAAGACCATCGCCAAGCGCCTGACCGAGGCGATGCAGGTGGCACCGCACTTCTACCTCACGGTGGATTGCGAACTCGACGCGCTGATGGCCCTGCGCGAGCAGCTCAACAAGAGCGCGGGGACGACCAAGGACGGCAAGCCGCTGTTCAAGCTCTCGGTGAACGACTTCGTCATTAAGGCGATGGGCCTCGCCCTGATGCGGGTGCCGACGGCCAATGCCGTCTGGGCCGAGGATCGGATCCTGCGCTTCGACAACGCCGAGGTCGGCGTGGCGGTGGCCATCGACGGTGGCCTGTACACGCCCGTGATCCGCCGGGCCGACCAGAAGACGCTCTCCACCATCTCCAACGAGATGAAGGACTTCGCCGCGCGGGCGCGGGCCAAGAAGTTGAAGCCCGAGGAATACCAGGGCGGCGTCACGTCGGTCTCGAATCTCGGCATGTTCGGCATCAAGCACTTCACGGCGGTGATCAACCCGCCCCAATCCTCGATCCTCGCCGTGGGCGCCGGCGAGAAGCGCATCGTGGTGCGCGACGGCGCTCCGGCCGTCGCCCAGGTGATGACCACCACCCTGTCCTGCGACCACCGCGTCCTCGACGGGGCGCTGGGCGCCGAGCTGATCTCGGCCTTCAAGGCGCTGATCGAGAACCCCATGGGGATGCTGGTCTGACCGGAGCGCGTTGGACCCGTCCCCGAGCCCGGCAAGTCCCCACACCCGGCCCCTCCCCAGATCCGGGAGGGCAGCAGGAGCCCTCACATGGCCGACACCTATGACATCCTCATCATCGGCGCCGGCCCCGGGGGCTATGTGGCGGCGATCCGGGCGGCGCAGCTCGGCTTCAAGACCGCCGTGGTGGACCGCGAACATCTCGGTGGCATCTGCTTGAACTGGGGCTGCATCCCCACCAAGGCGCTGCTGCGCTCGGCCGAGATCTACCACTACATGCAGCACGCCTCCGATTACGGCCTGTCGGCCGAGAAGGTCGGCTTCGACACGGCCGCCATCGTCAAGCGCTCGCGCGGGGTCTCGACCCGGCTGAACGGCGGCGTCGGCATGCTGCTGAAGAAGAACAAGGTCGACGTGATCTGGGGCGAGGCGACGATCACGGCGGCCGCCAAGGGCAACCAGCCGGGCGAGGTGACCGTGACGGAGACCGCCCGCGCGCCGGCCCCGAAGGGCGCCCTGGCGGCGGGATCCTACTCCGCCAAGCACATCATCGTCGCCACGGGCGCGCGGCCCCGTGCGATCCCGGGCATCGAGCCCGACAAGAAGCAGATCTGGACCTACTACGAGGCCATGGTGCCGGAGACGATGCCCAAGAGCCTCCTCGTCATGGGCTCGGGCGCCATCGGGATCGAGTTCGCCTCGTTCTACCGCACCATGGGCGCCGAGGTCACGGTGATCGAGCTCCTGCCGCAGATCCTGCCCGTGGAGGATGCCGAGATCGCCGGCCTCGCCCGCAAGCGCTTCGAGAAGCAGGGCATCAGGATCCTCACCGGCGCCAAGGTGACGAAGGTGGAGAAATCGACCGACGCCGTCACGGCGACGATCGAGACGGGGGACGGCAAGACCCAGCAGCTGACGGCGGAGAAGCTGATCTCCGCGGTGGGCGTCGTCGGCAACATCGAGGGTATCGGCCTCGACAAGCTCGGCGTCACCATCGAACGCGGCATCGTGGTCACCGACGGCCTCGGCCGCACCAACGTGCCGGGCGTCTACGCCATCGGGGACGTCGCCGGTCCGCCCATGCTCGCCCACAAGGCAGAGCACGAGGGCGTGCTCTGCGTGGAGACGATCAAGGGCCTGCACACCCACGCCATGGACAAGGCCAAGATCCCCGGCTGCACCTACTGCCAGCCGCAGATCGCCTCCGTGGGCCTCACCGAAGCCAAGGCCAAGGAACTGGGCTTTGCCGTGAAGGTCGGCCGCTTCCCCTTCGCGGGCAACGGCAAGGCCATCGCCCTCGGCGAGCCGGACGGCCTCGTGAAGACCGTCTTCGACGCCAAGACG
>Ga0160428_1002172_pt1 | contig 12531 bp, 16 predicted proteins | sample SolpanmetagenomM_FD_108198 | JGI IMG/M metagenome (GOLD analysis project Ga0160428, IMG submission 108198) | Solar panel surface microbial communities from Lawrence Berkeley National Laboratory, California, USA - M | ecosystem: Engineered > Built environment > Solar panel > Unclassified ... | reverse complement strand
CCCTCGCCACCGACCTCCGGATCTCCCCGACCTTCACCGAGGTGCGGCAGCCGGCGAGCCAGGAACTGACTTTTCCCGCTGCCCAGTGGCGCTGGATTCAACCGGGCAGCTTCTCCCTCGTCGGCGCACCATCGACGGCCATCTCCCTGCGACCGGCGGAACTCGACTGGGTGCGGACGCAGGAAGGCCGGAACGTGACCTGGATGCCTCCGGGGCGACCCGCCGTGCCCGCCACCCTCACACGGGCCGACGATCTGCTGATCCGGTTAACCACCGGCGAGTATGTCAATGCCCAGCGCGCTGAACTGGCCTTCAGTGAGCAGCCCCCGGTGCAGGGTGGCATGACCCTGAAGCTGAGCGGCGTGGAGGCGGCAGAGTCCGCGAATCTGGTCTACCGCACGCAGGCCTTGTTCTGGAGACCCCGCTACGAGCTGAACCTGAACGGCGCGGTGGTGAACCTGGCGGCACTGGCACAACTCACCAACGTGAGTGACCAGGTGTTCTCGGCGCAGACCGTGGATCTCTACGGCGGCAGCGTACAGCAGCCTTCTTTGTCATTGCCCGGCGCGATTCCGCTCCCGAACGTGGCGCAGGCCGCGGGCATGACGACCGCCACGACTGCTGGAGGCAGCGTGGGAATGAACCCGATCACCTCCGCAGGCGAGGTTCGTGGCCTGCAGCGCTACGCCCTGCCGGGTGGTCTCCAGCTTGGCCGGGGTGAGAGTCTCACCCTGCCGTTCCTGAAGCCGTCGAGCCGTGACTTCACCCGCTATGCCAGCGTGCAGTCCTACTTCGATGCGCAGAACCACTCCGGGTCAGCCAGTCGCCACTATAAGTTCACCTCCTCTCTATCCCTTCCAACCGGTCCGGTGGACGTGCGAGAAGGGGGGCTGCTGGTGGGGACAGTGCAACTGCCCGCCGTGCAGGCGGACAAGCCGGTCGATCTCGACCTGGGTGCTGATGCCGAGCTGCGATACGAGAAGACGGTCAAGCGTACCGGGGCGGAGAAGAACGACAAAGGGCAGCCGTTGAGCACGACGTATCAAGTGACGTACCGCTTCGTCAGCACGAAGACGACGGCGGTGCGGGTGAGCGTCCGGGAGCAACTTTATGGGCGCAGCGTCTCGGTGGACGGGCAACCTGTACAGAACGGGCAGGTCGTCCTGAACCGTCAGGTGGACGTTTCCGTAGGCGGCACCGCCAGTTTGAGCTTCAGACTCAAGATCACGAACTGAACGACCCGCTACTGCTGCTCCCTCACCGCTGCCGTTCGGTAGAGCTGGTACAGGGTCGCCTGGCGTCCCTGAGGCATCCTGGCCTGCTCAGCCCCAATTCAGTTGAGCTTCCTATACTGAAACATGCCGGTTCTCCTGCTCTCAGTGCTGTTGGCTACGCAGATGCACCTGCCGATGCCTCAGCTGCGCTTCGGCCTGTCCACTGAGCAGTGGCAGACAATCGTATCTAACACCCAGGGGCAGATCAGTGCTGGATATCAGGTGACACAGACCCTGCGCACCCCGGTTGGAGAGACACTCGTGCGGTGGTCGTCCACGCCGGCGCTTGACCCTAAGGGGCCTCATAGCCTCGGGGTCCAGGTGTACGGGCCAGATGGTGCCTTTCGGCGCTGGCTGCCGGACACCAAGGGAATCGATCGGGACTTCATCCTGTGCGGACGGTACCTGGTGGGTGGTCAGAACACCCTACGGGTCTGGGACACCGGAGCGGGCAACCGGCCAGTGGGCCTCCGGACCGGGCCCGCAAGCTCATCCTTCGGCCGGCTGGCCTGCACAGGACCGGCGACCCTCTCGGTTCTTGGCGTGCATTACGCGCTGCCCACGTTGACGCGAATACGCTGACTCGTGCATTTCGGGACTACAGCGGGGCTTGATACTCAGGAAACGACTGTCAAAATGCAGCGACCGTGTCACTTTTGTGATGTATGCGTCGGCTACACTTCCAAACACTGATTATGTTCGCTCTGGGTTCGACCAGCCGTACTCCGAGTACGCGTCCCCTGCATGTATCGCCTTCAGAGCCTCACGCACGTATGGTACGGTCGGCTCGGGCAGCTCGTTGAGGCTTCCCCAACAAGGATGATCGTGCTTTTCTGGTTCGCATATCGTCGGATTTCCCCGCCAGCGTGTCACATTGAAGAAATATCCTGTCCAGGTCTCCTGGTGCGGCGGGCATGCATGACGTGCGTGAGTTGCACGTCACCTGGATCGATGATCACGCCGATTTCCTCTTGGGCTTCACGCACGGCCGCCTGAGCGAGCGTTTCGCCGTTCTCAACGCCACCAGCAGGGAGGCTGAAATGCCCGTCCATCCAGCCGGTGGCATGACGACGCAGCGCGAAGATCCGATCGACGTCACGCAGCATGACGAATACCGTGGAAGACGACAGGAATCGCGACCGAGACGTCACACTTTTCCCAAAATGACATTTTGAGGGCAACTTGGAAGCACGACATGAATATAGTGATGCTCAAGAACAACGCCTAACACAGTGGGCTCGCCGACATCTATGTCACATTTTGACAACGACCGTTTCCGCAATGGTTTTCGTTCAGGCAGTTGCGGACTGCGGCCTTGAAAATGCAGCGTCGAGTGTCAAGCTCTCCAAGGACATTCCATGGTTTGATGAAGGCACCCATGGCCCAGACAACCGAGCAGCTACAGCAGGCTTTGAGCCTCTTGCAGGAGAACACCGCCTCGCTCTGGCCGGACTTTACCCCTGCCCGGACACCGTTCCTCGTCTTCGACGGGCAGGACAGCTGGCTCCTTCACAGCGATCCCCCCTCACCGGACGGCTGGCAACGCCAGGTGGGGAACTGGAGCTTTCCTGGTCGACACCCTCAGCTGCAGGCCAACACGGCCATCCTACTCGACGACCTGCTGCCGGTCGCCACAATCCTGCTGTCTGACCTGCCGGATGGACTGTCCACCCGGCACCTGACCGCCTTCGCGGTGCATGAGGCGTTTCATGTCTATCAGGGTCAGCATCCTTCCTCAGCCTGGAACGCGGACGAATTCAGCGCCCTGACGTACCCTGTCGGGGACGAGCAGGTGCTGATCGCCCGGGCGATGGAAACGCACGCCCTCCACCGCGCCTTGCATGCAGAGCAAGCCTGGCAGGACTGGGCTAGGGTGGCGCTCGGATGGAGGGAGCAGCGCTTCGAGCGCCTGTCTGCCGCGCATCAGGCATATGAGCGGGCGCTCGAACAGGTGGAAGGCCTGGCGCATCACGTGGAACTGCGCGTTCTGAACGAGTTGCCACGTCTTACACAGCCGGACATGTCGGCCGAGCAGGTCCGCCAGCGCACCTACACCGTTGGGGCCACCTATGCGGCCTTTCTGGATCGTCTGAGCTTCGACTGGCAGACGGAAGTTCAGGAACGGGGTAGTGCGCTGGACACGTTAGTGGCAGCCCGGGTAGGGATTGAACCAGAACTTATGGCAGTGCCGGATGCCATACGTCTGTGGGCGAAGGAGGAAGCAATCCAAGTGCAGCAGCGTCAGGCGGCAGCCCTGACCGCTTTTGAAACCAGATCCGGTCAGCGGCTGACGCTAACGGTGACGGACGGCGCGGAGCCCTTCTGGCCACGAGGGTTTGATCCTCTCAATATACGTGTGCTGGCTGACGGCTCACTGCTCCATGGCCGTTTCCTTCAGTTCGGGAACAGCTTGGTTCAGGGGGGAGTGCTGGGGTCGATGTGCCGCACCTGGGGAGCAGGGCCGCATCCCTTCAATTCTGGGTTTAGGCAGATCGAACTCGCAGATGTGGAACGGGTGGTAGAAGCCACTGGCATTCAGATCTCAGGTGCAGGTGTATCGGTCCAGGGCCCGCAAGGGGGGCTTGAGCAGAAGGCCGGAAAATGGCACTGGGAGATCAGCTGAGCAGCACGGTCAGGGCTGGGGTGAGCCCTGAAGGTACCTGCACGGAGACGATGAAACTGACCAGTTGCAGGCGCGCTGCGCCAGAGAAGCGGCAACGTGTGGCCCAGTACTCCGAGGCGCTGTGGCCTGGACAGGCCTTGGTCTGTGAAGGTCATTGGCTTCAGTCTGCCTGGTGACCGGTTGGTCTGAGGAAGCAGATAAAGATCAGTATGGCTATGCGAGCAGAGGTGTGGCTCACCCTGGCACCGAATGAAGCGAGGTGCATCCCGACTCCTGCGTACCATGAAGGCATGACCCTCCCTCACCGCCAGTGTGCCGCATCTCTGATCCTCGACTCTGCGGGCCGTGCGCTGCTCGTCCAGCAGAACTACGGTGGGCGACGCTGGAGCGCGCCGGGCGGCGTCGTGGACTCGGGAGAGACGCCGATGCAGGCCGCCCAGCGCGAGGCACAAGAAGAGGTGGGCGTCGAGATCCGGATCACGGGCATCGTCGGTCTGTACCTGCTGCAGGGCGGAGGCTGGCCGGACGTCCTCTCCCATATCTTCCAGGCCGAGATCGTGCGGGGCATTGTCCATGTGGTCGATCCAGAAGAGATTGCGGCGGTGGAGTGGTGCCGACCCACACCGGTCCTGCTCCCGATGACGCACGACGTCGAGGCAGGTCTGAGCGACCTCTGGGCGGGACGAACCGGGGTCGTCCGGACAGTGGAGCGGCGGGGCATCATGGAACCATTCACCCTCTCCTGAACTGAACGTCGCCAAATCACACCACCTGCTTGGTTATCTCTCAGCGCCGCGCCGCGCCCCAGCGGGCTCACCAAATTGCGGTACCGAAGGCCAGCCTCCTGGAAACCATAGGAGAGTTGCTCGCAGTGCCCAAAGAGTTACGACAGCTCTGGGCGAATAAAAGTGGACCCGAGCGTCCCTGGTACGTTCGGCGGATGACCAGGACGGCGCCTGGCATGCCTGTATACAAGTCGATGGAGTCACAGGACCAGACTGTAAAACTCCCGACAGCATAGTGTCGAGAGTTCGAGGTTCTGAGCTGCGCTTATTTTCGCTTAGGAGCGGGTTTTTTCACCGGCTTGGAGGCAGGCACAGTTGACCGGCTTTTGCCAAGCGCCTGGCCCTTCCTGAAGCTGGCGCCCATCTTCTCACGGGTCTGCGCAGCCAGTGCTTTGAAATCCACCAGTCCGGCCTCTATCGCCTCAGCACTCACCTTGATTTTGCCGCCCGTCCGGGCAGGTGACAGGTCCTTGTTGACCGTCTCGAACCAGGCTTCGAACGCCGGAGTAGCGTCGATAATCATGTCCTTGACCATTCGGGTATAGGTCTCATCGCTTCCATGTTTGGCGTATTGCTTGGGCAGTACGAAGCGAGAGGAAAGGTCGGCGGCAACGACCTCTCCTTCACGGACGGCGGTGCGCAGCTGCTTGACGAAGGTGTCGCTGCGCTGAGGATTGTGGAGTTTCTTGACCTGGTCGCTGAGAGTGATGTACGGCACCAGAGGATTTCATCACAGTTACTGGAATCAAGCAATAAGTACATCTGCAAGAAAGAGGGTTCGCAAGACAGTGCCATGTCTGCAATCGTCAGCGAAGGCGCGTCAGGGCTTTTCGCCAGTAGGCTCAATAAGCACCGTAGAGGGTGTCGGGAGATAGACTCACTTTGAACAAATGGGCTGTCATCCTATAGCTGTTCGGCCGCCCTGAAATGACCGATGAACCGCAATTCCTTTTCCCTGCCTCTCACCTTCAAGAGGGCGCAGGCCGTGTTCCTTCGAGGCAAGTCGGTTTGTCTGAGCACGCTGTGCCAGACGAGGCCAATTTTATCTTTAGCTCAAGGTGTCGATACTGCTATCGAGCTCATGACCATAGGGTTTGATTCGCAGTGCGGCTTGCACGCGTCTTCTGTAGTCCCAGAGTCAGCGCTGCAGGGTGAAGGTGGCGGTGCAGGTCAGCGTGCCCTGGGTGACCTTGCAATCGCTGAACTGAACATTGAAGCCGCCTGGGACGTTCATTCCGCCAGGCATTCCCATCGGCGGTGATCCCTGCTTCATTCCCGGGCGAGGTGGGGTCATCTCACCAGTCGCGCCTCCGCTGGCCGCAGGAACGCTGCCCGAGACGGGAACGTTGTCGAGCTTGTGCCCTTCGATGATCAGTGCCCGGATCGATTTCGTGCCCGTCGGCAGCCCACCCAGCTCGAACAGGATGTCGATCGGCTGGCCCTGCATGGACGGTGCGGTGTCCGGCCCCGTGAATCCCTGGCCTGCAACGTTGACCCTGGTGGCCCTCGAAAGCTGACCGATCTGCGAGAACGCCTGAACGTTCCTGGTTTCGAGCTGAAAGGTCCCGCCTTCCCCGGCCACGGTCTGCACGAACGTGAGCCCACACTGGACACTTCCTCCGGCCACCGTGCCACAGCCGCGGAAGGTGTAGGTGCCGCCGGGGATCTCCCAACTCTGTCCCTGCGCGCCGGCCACCGAACTGGACGCCATCGCCACGCCTGCCACTGCTGCCAGAATGGAAGTCTTCATGGGGTCAGTCAAGCACATCCTGTTCCAGGATGTGACGCAGGGTGGAGGTGTCCGGGCCGATCATCTTCGCTTCAACTCCGGCCCGTACACTCGGGCCATGCGAACACTCACCGCTGGCACGCTGCTGGCCCTGCTGACGTGCTCGGTCCTGGCGGCCACCGACCACGATCCGGTCGTGCCGGATCCCCGTCTGAGTCCCGGTGACGTCCTCACCAGCGATACCAAGATCATCTGCGTGCCCGGCTACACCAAGACCGTGCGCAACGTCCCCCAGGCGCTCAAGGAGCAGGTCTACCGCGAGTACACCATCACCGGGCGCGCGCCCGGTGAGTACGAGATCGACCACATCATCAGCCTGGAACTCGGCGGTTCGAACAGCATCCGCAACCTGTTCCCCGAGAGTTTCAAGAGTCAGCCGTTGAACGCACATGTTAAGGACACGCTGGAGAACAAGCTGCACGACCTAGCCTGCTCTGGCAAGATCACGATGCAGGAGGCGCAGCAGGCGATCGCCAGCAACTGGACCACTGCCTACGTGAAGTACGTCGGTCCCTTGCCGGGCGGCGCACAGCCGGTGCAGGAGGTGGCTGGATCGACCGGTCAGAAGACGGCGGCTCCGGCAAGCGGGTCCGCGGCCCCTATCCCAGTGCTGCCTGCCACCACCGCCAGTTCCGGCAGTGCCCCACCGAACGTGGACGGCAGCTGCCCAGCCGCCGCGCCGATCAAGGTCAGTAAGGCGGGGATCTACCACCTGCCGCAGGGGGATGGCAGCTATGCCCGCACCCATGCCCAGAGCTGCTTCGCCACTCCTGGGGCCGCTCAGGCGGCCGGGTACCGGGCGCCAAGGTAAGGTGGACGCTATGAACCTGATGGTGATCACCACGGACGGCAGCACGGCCGCCCCCAGCGCGCAGGACCAGACCCTGATGCAGAAAGCTCAGCGACTGATCGAGGCGGATCCGCACTTCCAGGGGCTGAAGTCCCCTGTTCTGAGCCGCGCAGAGGTGAACGCCGGGGTGACTGCCACCGCTCCCGGCTACCTGTACCTGCGGTACGACGTTCCTGGGGCGGTGCCCCAGGAACTCTGGGCCCACTGGGGCAAGACTGACCATGTGGCCTGGAAGAGCGGGCAGGTCACTGTGCAGCAGGGCTGAGTGGCAGCGGCCGACATACCAGCACCGTCTTTCCTGCAGCCAGGGGTATCGTCTTCCATGCTTCCCCTCACCGACCCGCGCTGGGCGACCTTGAAGACCGCTTACGGGGAGCCTCCGCTGGCCCCGGTCCTGGCACGCATGCTGATGGAGCCCCCTGCTGTTTGCCCCAGGGAGTGAGCGGCCGACGCTCGAAGACGAGATCTGGACTCAGATCTACCACTAGGGCACCCTCCACCCCGCGACGATCGCTGCCGTGCCGCACATCGTGCAGGCCATTCGCCGCCTCGCACCAGCAGAGCGGATGCCCTGGCTCGCGATGGTGGCCGAGATCGAAGCCATGCACGTATGGCAGGGGGAACCGCCTGAAGTTCTGCATGGTCTGACTCCAGACCTCTTCGACGCCTACCAGCAAACCATCCAGGAGAACGGTCTCCTGGCCACCCAGACATTGGCAACCGGAACGCAGAGGCTTCCGTATGGAACATCGAGCGAGGCCGACGTGGCTAGGCTGCTGAGCTTCCTGGCATTCGCTCATGGGGAAAAGCGGCTGGGTTTTCTCCTGGCCCGCTGGTGGCCGTACGCCGAGGCGGAAGACGGGGCGCTCCTGCCGCTGGCCGGCGTCAAGCAGTTCGGGGAACTCGTCAGGCCGGCGCCGGAGGATGATGCTTCTCGTTCTTACTGATCTCAGCGTAGGTTGGCACTGACCGAAATCCGAATATGAGAACAGACGCACACTGCCATCCATCGAAAAATGTGGCAGCGCGTCAGCGGGCGAACGAAAAAGGCAACCCCAAGTTTGGCCGAGATAAATAGACGACTAGAAGCACTGCTCTCCATCCTCACTCGCCCTTTTCCAGCGCCAGGAGCGGTTTTAAGGTAAGTTGTCCTGTCCTAAGCTTGATTTCAATGCCCGATTTCCTCCCCTGGTTTTCAGACGACGCTAATCACATGCAAAGAGACAAGAGGCTTCAATACCGGGCATATAGAGACTTGACACGCTGTGCCCACTTCTAAACTTAAGTCGATGGAGATTCCACCCGATGGCTCAAGTGAACGCGACGCTTTCTTTGTTGAAGCGGATCACGTTGTCGATGTGCTGATCAAGCAGGCCAGATCCAAAGTTCGGTACGGTGTGGAGCTGCCGTGGCCGCAGCGTCGGGAAGAGGCGGTGCTGGGAGCGCAGATGACTTTACACGCCTGGGAGAAAGCCCTTGAGCGCTTGAGGCCATTTCGCAGGGAGGTCTTGACCTATGTGTCCCAAGTGCTCCGTGCAAGGGAAGCCGTTATCGGACGCCGGGGAGCTGCACTCTGGGGAAATTCCCGAGGATCTGGTCTTCTTGGCCTGGCCATCGCTGCACTGGCCTTGTCTTCTGTTTGGACAGCCTTGAAGACGTGGTTTACCCTTCCTGGTTGGGGAGCACTTCTCGGATTTTTCGTCACTGTGGGTGCACTCGTCTGCATAGGCATTCCTGCCATACTGGGTGTTCACCGACAAGGACATCTGCTGTACTACGCGGATCTTCTAGACGCCGCTGTCAAGCTTAAAGAAAGAGAGCTGCTCCAAGATGCGCCAGTTGATACGCGGCCCGCAGATCCTTCGGCAGAGCTATAACCTCCGAACTGAGGATCAAGATGTGCTGTACCTCAAGTTCCACTGTGAGTGGAGACAAGAGCGCATATATGAACGCGCAGCTCAGTGTCGACCAGGTAGATGACCGACAGAATGGTCCGCAGGTCGGCGATGGTGTAGCACAACTCAGCGGGCAGAGCGTTCTTGATCTGCCCAGTGAACCGAAGAAAGGGAGGGTAGACTGTCGACATGTCCAGCCTGCCGACGGCCACCAGTCTTGAGCGTGCCCGCACCCTGCAGCAGCGGTACACGGCTGACAGCGGCTACCCGCATGTGATCGTGCTCGGCGAGTGTGACGAGGATTGGCAAACCTATTACGTGGTGACTGCGCGTGAGGCCAGGCGGCTGCTCGCGGGTGGGTACGAGCTTCTGGAAAGGGAGTAAATGAATCTGGGCAGCAGGTGCTCAGTATCCAATGTTCTGGCCCGCCTCCCATCCTCCAGCTGAGGACGCAGTCCTGAACTTCCTCTACCATGGGCGCATCGTGACCCAGATGCCTCTCCCTCTCTTTGACCTGCCGGAAATTTCCGCGTGGTCGACCGCTCTGCAGGAAGAGGTCAATCGCCTGGCCGTCAGCGCGGCGGCCGAGCGTGGCGAGGTCTTCACCCGCCCGGAGATTGCGGCCTTCATGCTCGATCTGAGCGACTACAAGGCGGAGCGCGACCTGAACGGCACCCGCCTCCTGGAGCCCGCCTTCGGCAGCGGCGAGTTCCTACTGCCAGCTGTGCGGCGCCGGCTGACCTCTTACCTCAAGTACGGAGGCCGGCCAGAACGGGCCTTGGACGATCTCCAGGGCGCGTTCTTCGCAGTAGAGCTACACCAGGAGACCTTCCTGCGCACCCGCGCCGCCCTGGACGTCCTGCTGACCGAGTACAAACTCCCCACTCATGCTCGTGAGACGCTGCTCTCGGCCTGGCTGCGGCAGGACGACTTCCTGCTGACGGACGTCACAGGAACCTTCTCGCACGTGATGGGCAATCCTCCCTACCTGAGGCCGGAGGCGGTTTCCCCTCTTTTGCTGGACGCCTACCGGCAGCGGTACCGTACCATGACCGACCGGGCCGACCTGTTCGTGCCGTTCTTCGAGCGCAGCCTTGACCTGCTCGCGCCCCAGGGGCAGCTGTGCTTTCTCTGCAGCGACCGCTGGTTTCGCAACAAGTACGGCGGTCCGCTCCGACGCAAGGTTGCGGGCGACTATCACCTTCAGGTCTACGTCGATCTGGTCGACACCGAGGTGTTCCAGTCCGAAGTCACGGCCTATCCGGCGATCACGCTGCTGAGCCGTGATGCCGGACACGACATCCGGCTGAGTCGGCGGCCCGAGGTCACTCCGGACGCCCTCCAGGCCCTTGCTGCTGGTCTGCTTGGAACCGCCGCCCATCCGGACGTCGAGTGCATTCCCTGGGCAGTACGAGACGCTGACCCCTGGCTGCTCGACCTGGGTCCAGCCCTGGCCGTGCTGCGGGACATCGAAGACCGCTTCCCGGCACTCGAGGACGTCGGTGCCTCCGTTGGCATCGGCGTGGCCACCGGGGCCGACCGGGTATACGTCGGACCTCTTGAGGCACTGGATGTCGAAGACGACCGCAAGGTGCCGTTGGGCATGGCCGCTGACGTTCGCAGCGGGGTTCTAAAGTGGTCTGGTCTGGGCGTCGTCAATCCTTTCGCTGACGGTGGAGGTCTGGTTGACCTGCGGGACTATCCGAGGCTGGCCGCCTATCTGAAGAAGCACGAGACTGTGATTAGGGAGCGGAGCATCGCGCAGCGGGCGCCGAGCAGCTGGTACCGCACCATCGACCGCATCACCCCGGCCCTGACCCACGTGCCGAAGCTCCTGATCCCAGACATGAACGGTCGGGCGGCCGTGGCTTATGACCCTGGCACTGTTTACCCCCACCACAACCTCTATTTCATCACTTCTCAGACCTGGGATCTGCAGGCCTTGCAGGCAGTGCTTCGCTCCAGGGTTACGGCGCTATTTATGGGCGCTTACTCCGTGAAGATGCGCGGCGGCACCCTGCGGTACCAGGCTCAATACCTCCGGCGACTGAGGTTGCCCCGCTGGAATGAGGTGTCATCGGAGCTCCAGCTACGGCTCTCTAACCTGGCTGAGAGCTCAGATGCAAATGAGCTCAACGAAGCTGTCTTCTCGCTGTATGGTCTGGATCAGCACGCTGTCACAGTGCTGAGCGAGGTCTGAGGATGCCCCTTGAACTCACCGATTACCAAGATCGCCTCCAGAACGCCGTCAAGCTGTTCTGGCAGACGCGGCAAGGTGCGCAGACCCGCAACACGAGCAGCAATCGCCCGGATGCCGGCACCCGCGGCTCTGTCACGGGAGGCAAGCATCTCGACGGGTTCGTGGAACTCATCACCGCGATTGTCGTTGCAAACGGCCTGAGCGCGGACGACGTCAAAACGCGCAGCTGCATTCTTCCCGGCTATTTCCGGGCCACCAAGGACTGGGACGTCCTCGTCATGCACAAAGGCGTTCTGGTAGCTGTGATCGAGCTCAAAAGCCAGGTCGGTAGCTTTGGAAACAACTTCAACAACCGTACCGAGGAAGTGCTTGGCAGCGCGACCGATCTCTGGACCGCTTTTCGGGAAGGTGCATTCCACGGTGGAACGCGGCCGGGAGCAGAGACTCCTCGACCGTTCGTTGGCTGGATCATGATCCTGGAAGATTCAGCCAAGATCACCACCCCAGTAAGGAATGGTGCGGTAAGGTTTCCGGTCTTCCCTGAGTTCGCCTCCGCCTCGTATCGGCGTAGGTACGAGTTGCTGTGCGAGAAGCTGGTCGGCGAGCGTCTTTATCAAGCGGCGGCTCTTCTCGTGACCCCACAGAGTGCTGCTGAAGATGGAGCTTACACCGATATCGGCGTCAAGCTCTTCGTGACTGAGCTGGCCGCACACGTCGCCAAGGTAGCAGCGTTGACGGAGGGTTGAATGCACATTCTCAGCGATGAAAGCCCGCGGCCTGGGACTCGACGACACCCACATGACCGTCCTGGACCGACTCTCCCGGCTGTTCGGTCTGTTCTGCCTCATCCTGGCCTGGATGGTTTGGGCCGGGCAAGCGGCGCAGGAGTTGGATCCGCCGACGCCGGACAACCGGGGTCGTAAATCTAGAGCATTTGGCATAATAAGCTGGTGAAGATTGTCGGAGCAGCGGGTACGATCTGGCCTTACGAGAGCGAATTGTCGCGGCGGTCGAAGGCGGACTGTCCGTCAAGGACGCCGCTCGTGTGTTCTCAGTGAACGTGATGACGGTCTACAGGTACCTGAAAAGCCATCAATTAGGCCAGTTGCATGTGG
>Ga0160428_1002170_pt1 | contig 12538 bp, 12 predicted proteins | sample SolpanmetagenomM_FD_108198 | JGI IMG/M metagenome (GOLD analysis project Ga0160428, IMG submission 108198) | Solar panel surface microbial communities from Lawrence Berkeley National Laboratory, California, USA - M | ecosystem: Engineered > Built environment > Solar panel > Unclassified ... | reverse complement strand
TTCCAGTTCGGCGGCTCGACCTACTGCCTGATCTTCCGCCCCGGCGTCATCACCGACGTCGCCTTTCAGGCCATCCCACAGCCGCACGACCCGCAGGCCCCCCTCGTGCACGTGAACTCCCGGCTCGCCACCGCGCGGTGAAGCGTCCCTCTGCACGCATGTCCTGCGGGCTTCTCTCGCCCCCTCCTGGCGAGGGGGGAGCCGGCGACCGCCGGCCCATGAACGCGGCATGAGATCCAGATCAGCGGCAGAGCGCGGCCTCACGTGCTGCTCCTGGCGCGATGAGTGACCGATGCCGTCTACTCCCCCGTCGTGTCGAACAACGCATGCATGCCGCACAGGCCGGCCACCCGTTGCAGGAACGCACTGGGGTTCAGCAGCACCAGATGCCCTCCAGCGGCGTGCAGTCGCTGCCGCGCGAAGCGCAGGGCGTACATGCCTGGTAGGTCGCAGAAAATCAGCCCGCTCAGGTCCACGAACAGGTCGGTGTGACCTCGGCGGAGCTCACCCTCGATCACGGAGAACAACAGGGCCGTGCTCTCGATGTCGAGCTCACCGGCCAGGTGCACCACGCTCACCGTGCTGTCCGTGCTCGTCGTGGTGTCCGTGCTCGTGGTGCCCATGCTCGTGGTGCCCATGCCCACCGTGCACACCAGCACAGGTGCTTGGTCAGCATCACTGAGAGTGGTGAGAACATGGGGTGGTTGCACGGTCGGCACCTCCATGGGTTGGCTCTGCAGGTGAGAACTGCTGCAGGGCCACGTCAACGGTCCCGGTAGCGGTCGCTACCGGGGCGGCTGAGCCCCAACCGGCGCCTACGATATGCCCATTTCGACCGCTACGCCAAGGGCGCGAGGTCACCACGAGTAGCGAGGGAGCGCCGCGGGCGAAGACTGACGTATCGTCACGAACAGCCGCGGGCTTCCCGCGCGTCGCCACCGCGACGCCGTTCGCGGTGGTAGGTCCTGCATCGCAGGCCGGAGCTCATCACCGTCGACACGCCCAGCGGTTCTCGGTTCTCCGCTCGTGAGAGTCCAACGGCTGTCGCACGATTCACGCGGTCGACGAGGACTCCGCCCCTGCTGGGAAGTCGTCACCGTCATGCCCTCCACTCCTTCTCCTAGCCACCGCCTCAAGCCGGGGGCGCTTACCCCAGACGTCGACGTGCCGGATGTGCCTGGTGACCTGCTGCAGCTGGTGTTGAGCACCACCACGGTGGAGACCTACCTGGACGAGCTTGTCCACCTCGTCGAGGACGTCAGCCCGGTCATCGCTGGTGTCGGCGTCACCCTGCGCCGCGATCATGAGGTCCTCAGCGTCTCGGTCAGCAACGCCTTCGCCGGGTCGGTGGATGAGGTGCAGTACAAGCTGGAGTAGGGACCTTGCCTGCAAGCGCTGAGCAGCGGTGAGGTCGTCACCATCCACGACATGGCCACCGAAGACCGCTTCGACAGCTATGTCGCGCACGCCTTAGCCCACGGTGTACTCAGCAGTGTGTCGGTGCCGCTTTGGGTCGCCGGCACCACCGTGGGGGCCATCAACTCCTACGCTCGCGAAGCCCGCGGCTTCGGGGAGGCGGTGCGCCAGGCGCTGGTCGGCTTCGCCGCCCAAGCCGAGGTCGCGTTGACGTTGGTGCTGCGCAGCGCCGCCCAAAGTGATGTGGTCGAGCAGCTGCACACCGCGATGCAGACCCGCAGCGTCATCGACCAGGCGCTGGGCATCGTGATGACCCGGCAACGCTGCAGCGCGGCCGAAGCCTTCGCGGTGTTGCGCAGCGTGAGCCAGTCACGCAACCGCAAGATCGTGGACATCGCTGCGGACCTGATCACCAGCGCTTCCGGTGCCCCGCCCCAGCACGGTCGCTTCGAGACCTGAGTATCAAGACCAACAGCGCGGCGCCAGCCAAGGGCGCCACTTCGTGACCCGTCAAGGAGTCGGGGACGACTGGGCCTCCGGCACGCGTGCGCGACGTGCAGATGCGCCGGGCGTTGATGTGGCGTTCCATAAGGGAATGCTCGAGCCGTCCGGCGCGGCAACGACGAACCAGGGACCTCAGATGCCGAACCACGATCAGGTGGCTCGCGACCGCGGAGACGGTTCTTCACCTCAGTGCCTAGGCGTAGCCCTGCCCGATGAGCTCAGCGCTGCGCGCCGCGCCCGGGCCGCACTGCAGGAGTGCTGCCAGGACCGGGATGTGGATCCCACAGTCTGCCAGGTGGCGTTGCTGCTGGGCAGTGAACTGGTTACCAACGCCGTCGTGCACGGCGCCGCACCAGTGCGGATGAACATCACCATCAATGACACCGTTCTACACCTGGCGGTCTTCGACGCCAGCACGCGCCACCCCGTCCTGCGTGCAGCACCCCCCGCGGCTAGCGGCGGGCGAGGGATGCACCTGCTCACCCTCTTGTCCCAGGCCTGGGGTGTGCGCGACGAGGCCAGCGGCAAGACCGTCTGGTGCACCATCTCCTTGAGCCCCTGCATCTGAGGCAGACTCGCGCCACCCATCACCCTTGACGCCGTCCACACCCGCTCACATCTTCGTTGCGCACATCAGCGTGGGCCTGCGACAGCTACGTCACCCGATGACCACGGGCTGACCAGGGAGGCAGTCGACGACCCGCGTGACGTGATCGGGCACCTCGGTCCCCAGACACGACGCTGAGTCGTTCACGACGTTCAAGGGGCCGACGGCCGTTGAGTGTTCTACCGTGACGGTAGCGATCCAGTAGTGGGTCGTCTCCCGGACACTTCTCCCCGGAGCGCTTCCGTGACTTCCCCGGACTTCCGCGTCCGCCGTCGCTGGGTCGGACCCATCATCATCATTCGCCCCGAAGGCGACCTGGACCTTGACACTGCCGCCACGTTGGCCGCTCAGGCCACCGCCGCGCTGCGGCGTTCCCGTCTCGTTGTGGTGGACCTGTCGGCGGTGACGTTCCTGGACTGCCACGCGGTCGGAGTCCTGGTCGACCTCGCGCAGCAGGCGCGGCACCGCGGTGGACGACTGCAGATGGCGGACCTGCCCGAGCACGCACACCAGCTCTTCTCGATCTTCGACTTGTACGGTGTGCTGGGCGGGCGCAACGACGTCGCGACCGAGTGCCGAGCCTGCCTGCACCACCTCGCCACCGCCCACCGGGAAGCCCTGAAGGTCACCGCCTGACCGGAGTCCTGATCCTCGCGCCGAGACGAGACGACCTTCAAATCGCCGCCCGCTCCAGTGACGGCCGTCAGCCGGCAGTAGCGTCACCCCGCAATCAGTAGCCACCGTCCTTCGACGGCTCGTGCTGGCTACCCCGGGAGACGGAGACGGTGATGGGTCAAACAGATGGTCGACACGACGACGACCAGCCCAACCAGGACGCACACGACGAGCATCGGCACGGCGAGGATCAGCACGGTGAAGATCGGCACGGCGAGGGGGCCGAGGACCTGGTGGACTCCCTGGCCGACCTCGCGCGACAGCTGCAGCAGGAGGTCGGTACCGAGGACACCCTGGAGAAGGTGGTGGCCGCCGCCATCGCCTTGATCCCGGGCGCGGAGGAAGGCTCCATCAGCGTGGTCAGCGGCCGCACGAAGGTCGTGTCGTGGGCTGCCTCCAGCGCCCTGCCCGATGACATGGACACCCTGCAGAGCGAGACCGGTCAAGGTCCCTGCCTGGACGCCGCCTTCGACGCCGAAGTGGTCGACGTGCGGGACATGGCTGCGGAGACGCGTTGGCCGGATTTCGCCTCGCGCGCCGCGCAGGCCGGTGTTGGCAGCATGCTGTCCTTCCGGCTGTTCGTCTCCGGCGACGACCTCGGGGCGATGAACCTGTACAACCGCACTCCGGGTGCTTTCGACGAGGAGTCTCGTGACATCGGCTCCCCGTTCGCAGCCCACGCTGCTGTGGCGCTGGCGCAGGTGCAGCAGCGCGATGACCTGCGCGCCGCGATGGACACCCGGGACCTGATCGGTCAGGCCAAGGGCATCCTCATCGAACGGCACAGGCTCACCGCAAGGCAGGCCTTCCAACTACTGATCACCGTTAGCCAGCACCGCAACGTCAAGCTGCGCGACGTAGCAGATGAGCTGGTCTCCAGCGGTCAGCTGAGGGGCCCACGCGGCAGCGTGTGACCTTGCTGCCCGCGCACGACGGCGTGCGCGGGCAGAGTGTCCGGCCAGGAGGCTGTGCTGCTGACCCCATGATGATCACCCCGGAGAGTTTCAGCGATCCACCGCCCGTGCTTCAGAGAGTTCCTGCACCAACCCTATTGAGAAGGGGGCAGTGTCCACATCTGCAGGGCACCGCACCTGAGTCCAGGTCACTGCAGGTCACCGGCACCAAGTCCCGAAACCCCTTTCGGTAGGACCGCGGGACGGGCGCGCACGCCGCCATCACCGCGGTACCGCGGACGGCGGGTGACCGCGCGTACGGTCAGCAGGTTCGATCAACGATGACTTCCGCAACAGCCGAAAGTCAAGGGATCGACAGCCCGCGAGGGTCGACGGGAGACGCGGAGCTCATCGTGCGCATGGCCTTCATCAACGTGCCCGTAGCCGACAACGAGGCGTCGAAGTCCTCCTACTCCGCTTTCGAATCCATCCCCAGCCCACAGTTCGAGAGCCAGACAACGGCGGGCCTCCTCGTGGAGGAGAACATTTTCGACTCAGGCGAGTGGCAGCGAAGGTGGACCGCCGCCTACCGCAACCCCACGAGGCGGACGACACATCCTTGAGCCGGTGCCACCGGGTCGTTCACACGACGACGTCGAGCAAGTCGTCTGGACTTTCCCCTACAACCTCGACCGCGACCTGACGCATCTCCTCCTCAACCGACCGGCGCTCACTCGGTCGTCGCTTCCAGGACTCGTACAGACGACGCAACGCCTCAACCGTACCCGCGTACGGGTCGGTGCCGTGGCGGTAGAAGTCGCACCAGAACAGGTTGCCCGTAGCGATGACTGCGGGCACCACACCTCGCACTAGACGTCGCAGATGCACCTGGTCGACAACGACCAGCGCTGCTGAGAGTCCAGAGCGTCCCCCACTGAGCTGGGACATCATGTCATCGCGTAGCTCCTCGATCGCAAGGCTGCCGTCCTCGCATTGCGCCATGGCTGTTCGCAGCCGACCAGCCAGCCCCCACTCCACCTCGTTGCGCGCTATGCCCGGCAGTCCTTCTATTCCGGCCTCCGGTAAAAGGGTGTGCGCCGACGTCAAGATCAACGACTGCCGGGCTGGAAGATCGGGATACGGGTCACGAAGATCGTCGACGCCTAGATCACGGCGCTGGTTGCGCACCCCGCTCTTCTCCAATATCAGCCACATGCGCACATCGTGTCGGCTGTGGCGTCGCTCTGCATCCGTCCACAGTCGCTGTTTCACGGGCACCTATGACCAGTCGTTCACGCCTTGAGGACGCCGAAGATAAATTCGTCGACGACCGGGAGTAGCGGCCGGGGGCGATCAGGCGCCGATGTGGGAAGTGTCCTGCTCGTAGGCGGCCTGAAGAATCCATGTCCGGAACTCCACCGCGAAGTGCTCCAGGTGCTGCTCGACCAGGGCGGCGCAGGTGCCTGGCAGGGTGACCGACAGCTGCCCCACGAGTCCGCCACCAGCGTCCTGGAACGCGGTGGAGACCGACCCGACGACGGTGCCGTCCTCCAGGACGATGTGAGAGCGGCGAGCACCTCCGCCGCCCGTACCGGTGGCGAGGGCTTCCCCGGTGAGGGCGGCGGCATCCCAAGGCCGCATGAAGAAGGAGCAGACGTACGGCCCCAGGGTCTCCACGATGTTCACGTCGCGGCCGGAGGCGTGGTGGATGGAGTAGTGCTCGGGGTGGGCCGCGAGCAGGACGTCCTCACGGCCGAAGGCCTGGGCCAACCACCGGCCGAAGGCGGCTGCGCCGATGCCGTGGGCGTGCAGGGTGGTGGTGCCGGTGAGCTCGCGGCCCCCGGAAAGCCGGACCTGCTCGCGCAGGAAGTCGTTGCCGGTGCCGATGTCCTGACCGAGCAGCTCCAGCAGCGCCGTTCGGCCCAAGCGACCCTTGAGTAGGGCCAGGGCCCGGCGGGCGGAGAAGAGCTCGTAGCCGTCGATGGTGGTGTCGTGATCCTGCCCCTGCAGGCGCACCCACGGGCGCTGCCCCTGAAGGGGCGCCTGAACCTGCAGGGGTTCCCGCGTGGTGTCAGTCATGACCTCACTACTCCTTTTCATCACTCCCGCGCATCGCGGGCAGTCCCGGTCGGGGGAAGTTCCAGGTCCGCTCCACATCAGCGAGGCCGCACCGTCCCGCTCAGGACCCGATGGCGGCGTGTTACCGACCAGCGGTCAGGACGCTGTGGACGGCGGGGGCCAAGAGCGCGACCAGGTGCTCGCGCCCGGCGTCGGCCAGGGTGGGAACGGCGACGATGTCGCGCCCGAAGATCACCCCGACGAGCATGGAAGCGACGATACCTGCGCGCAGCGCGGCGTCCGGCGGTCCAGGTGCGCGTGCGGCGATACCGGCGGTCAGGCGGGCCTCGATGAAGTCGCGCAACTGTCGGCGAGCGAGGTCGCTCACGACCGCTCCGCGCAGCATGGCCATCAACGGCTCGGCGTCGGCGGGCGCGCCCTCCCACAGGTCCAAGAACACGGTGACCACGCGTTCGCCGTGGTGCTCCTCGGGCCCGGCGAAGGCCGCGTCGAAGCGGGTCAGGACGCCGGGGGGCAGCTCCATCACGGCCGCGAAAAGCTCGTTCTTGGACCCGAAGAACTGCATCACCAGGGAGGGGTCGACCCCGGCGTCGGAGGCCACGGCCCGGATGGTGGTGGCTGCGAAGCCGTCGCCGGCGAAGCGGGCGCGGGCCGCGGTCAGCACGTCGGCCCGGGTCGTGCTCGCGCCCGGCCGACGCCCCGGCCGGCCATGCTGCGTCGCGGTCTCCGCGCTGCTGTTCGTTCTCACCCGACCCACGGTAGGCCGTCCCACCGCTTTTCTCAACGGTCGTTGACATGCTGGGTGGGCGACTGCGATGCTGAGGACAGCAGGGGCCAGACCCCGCCATCACCCGCCCCGCGTGATTACCGCACAGCCGCGGCATCCCGCTGCGGCGCCGACGACCGAGCCACGCATCGGTCCGCGAGGAGCTTTGGTGAAAGACGACGCGAAGACGTACACCCCCTCCACCCGCTGCCCCCCGCCCGCACCGGGGTGCTCACCGCCTACGACCCCGGGACCCGCACCCTGCCCGCTGGTTTTCAGATCGCCCCGCCGTTCAAGCCGTTGAGCGTGGACGTCGCCCTCGACAAGAACATCGCCGTCCGGCTGCGCGACGGCACGATCATCCACGTCGACGTGTTCCGCCCCGCCGGCGCCGGGCCTGTCCCGGTCATCATCGCCTGGAGCCCCTACGGCAAGGGGCAGGGCACCTCCCCCAGCGTCATGGGCATCTTCGGTCTCGTCGGTCTGAGCAACTCCGCGGTCTTGGGACTGGAGAAGTTCGAGGGCCCCGACCCCGCCTACTGGTGCGCCCACGGGTACGCGGTCGCCAACCCCGACGTCCGCGGGGTCGTCGACTCCGAGGGCGACAGCGTCCTATGGGACCGGCAAGAGGGCCGTGACTGCCACGACCTCATCGAGTGGCTCGCCGAGCAGGAGTGGTGCAACGGTAGGGTCGCCATGTCCGGCACCTCCTACCTCGCCGTCGCGCAGTGGTTCACCGCCGCCGAGCAGCCCCCGCACCTCGCGGCCATCAACCCGTGGGAAGGCGTCAGTGACGTCTACCGCGACCTCGTCAAGCGCGGCGGGATGCCCGACACCGGCTTCGCCCGGCAGTTGCAACAGGGCAGCTTCTTCGGCGCGAACGGCAAGGAGGACATCCTCGCCGAGGTCGAGCAGCACCCCCTCTTCGATGAGCTGTGGGCGGACAAGGTCCCCGACTTCGAAAGGATCACCGTCCCGGCCTACGTTGTGGCCAGCTACTCCAACACCCTGCACACCGCCGGGACCTTCCGCGCCTGGCGGCGAATGGCGTCGCAGGACAAGTGGCTGCGCATCCACAACACCCAGGAGTGGCCGGACTACTACGACGAGGCCAACGTCGAGGACCTGCGCCGCTTCTTCGACCACTACCTCAAGGGCGTCGACAACGGGTGGGAGCAAACCCCCCGGGTCCGCTACTCCCTGCTGGACCTCGCCGGCGGCGACGAAGTGACGCTGCCCGCGCAGGAGTTCCCCCCGGCCGGGACGACGCCGACGAAATTCTACCTCGACGGGCTCGCCCGCACCTTGACGACCAAGGCCCCCCGGCAGGCCGTCGAGGCCACTTACACCGTCGGGGCGAGCCCGCAGACGATCTCATTCCTGACCTGCTTCGAGCGCGAGACGGTCCTGGTCGGCTACCCGAAGGCGCACCTGTGGCTCGAGGCGCGCGGCGCCGACGACATGGACCTGTTCGTCTTGGTCCAGAAGCTCGACGCGCAGGGGACGCCGCTGGCTGCGTTCACCACCCCAAACACCGGCGCGAGGATCCACGACCTCACCGACCACGGCGCGACCATCCTCAGGTACAAGGGCTCTGACGGGCGACTGCGGGTCTCCGCCCGCCACCTCGACGCCGACCTGTCGACGCAGGACGTCCCCGCCCACGCCTTCGACCGCGTGGAAAAACTCAGCGCCGGTGAGGTCGTGGACGTCGAGATCGAGCTGATGCCGTTAAGTCTGGTGTTCCACCCGGGCGAGCAGCTGCGCTTCGTCGTCAGTTCCGCGAACCTGCTGGGGACCCTCATGCCCGGCATCGAGGAGTTCGCCGGTGTCGGCGCCGGTCAGCACGTCCTTCACACCGGCGGGGAGCAGGCGTCCTACCTGCAGCTTCCTGTCCTGTCCCGGTAGCCGCATCCGGAGGAAGGCGGCACGGGTTCGGCCCTAGTGCCCCACTGAATGAGTAGAACTTCGGCGATGGCGAGGTGACATGGTCATGATCACTCAATCAAGCCGCTGTCGCGCGCCCGGTCATGTCGCGCCTTCTTGGTGTCGCTGGCTGACTTGGGGACTGCCTCGACGGACTGGTCAAGAACGTGCGGAAGCCATCCCGATCCGTTCCCTGGTCCTGGCCACGGCTACCACCTCGAGGCGGAGCAGTGGCAAGACGTCGTGTGAGGCGGCCCGGGCAGCCGCCGCCTCGGCCCTACCCCGCGCCGTCCTCGAAGGGGCGTTCCACGTCGATCCGCGCGAGGGTCAGCACGCTCGAACGCCTTCCCTTGAAAGCCCATCCCTTGTGCGTCACATCGCGGGGTAGCGGCTGATCTTCATGGGCGCCCGATGGCGGGTGAACGTCCGTGGTGCTGCGGCGGCAGGACTGCTCAGCAGAGGACAGGCTGAGCGCGGCGCAGGTCTGCCCCGCGGAGGGCCTGCTGAGGTGCAACCTTCGCCGCGGGCCCCACTCCGGCGTAGACCACCATGGTCGGCACCGCCGGCCAGGACCCCCGGGATGAACGGCTCGTCGCAGAACACGAGGTACTGGTGCTGACTTGACTGAGCCCCGCTTGGGACCAGCGATGCAGGCGATTGACGCGGACGGTCAACGCGGCCACCGACGCCGGTGCTGGTTCGCCGGGAGCGATGTCCGGACCAGGTGCTCCACTTCGTCGGTGCACATCGTGGTTGACGGAGTCCTCATCGCCGGGGCGCGAGTCCTCCTCACCCACCGCAACGCGCAGCGTCAGTTCCATTCCAACAGCTGGGCACTACCCGGCGGGCACGTCGAACCAGGCGAAGTGGAAAGTGAAGCCCTCCGGAGAGAGCTCCGGGAGGAGCTCGGCGTCGACGTCATCGACCACAGCAGTGAACCCGTCCACCGGCTGCACCTGACCGGTGGTGCGCCCGGCACGGAGCTGCGCCTGAGCACCTGGCTGGTCAGGACGTGGAGGGGACAGCCCACCAACCGGCAGCCCGAAGAGCACGACCGCCTCGCCTGGTTCAGCGCCGGCGAGCTGAACGGGCTGCTCTGGGCGCACCCCGAGCACCAGGCGGTGCTGGAGGAACTGCTCAGTCGCCCACCCCACTGACCGGCAGACAACGCACGACGGGCGAACGACCACTCAGGCCATCGGTTGCACGCGCGGGCGCGCCCCAGCGACCGCTCTCGCGAGGAAGCGCTGAGCCCATGATCATGATGCCGACGGCGCCGCTGTTACAGCGGAGCACCGGCGTCCTCTCTCACCGAGGAGGGTCTTGAAATCGCCAGCGCCGGCTACGTGTTGGATCATGGTCGGCGTGCTCATCGGCGACCGGCCACGGGGGGCCCGCGGCTCGGTGGGCGGGGGTGACGTAACCATTCAGCACGCACCACGATGAAGCCGCCCGTTGGGTCATCTTGCATGGTTGAACCCGTGACGTCACCCGGTGGCATCAGCCTCGTGATCGATGAGTCAGCGCGCCTGGATGCCTGCCAGGACTGCGCACGCAGGCAGCAGCGACACGCTCAGCTTGCTCGCTCCCACCCTCCCGCTTGATCCTTGCGTCACTGCTCGAGCAGCACTCCAGGCCACGAGCTGCGACAGCGACAGCGACAGCGACAGCGACAGCACCCGGCCCTGGCCCGGACGAGGAGGCAGCCGGTGACTTGGACCTTGGCGTTGGACTATGACGTCTCGTCTGTGCCGCTGGCCCGTCACTGGCTGATGCGGCTCTGCCATGAGCACGCCGTCGACCCGGACCTGTTAGACCTGCTCGCCCTGTTGAGCACCGAGCTGGTCGCCAACGCGGTTCTGCACGGTGCTGCACCCGTCGAAGTCAGTGTCAGCCTGACCGGGTCGCATGACCTGACCGGGTCGCAGGAGACGAGAAGCGCAGAGACCGCTGTGGGTGTCACGGTCTCCTGCCTCGACGGCAGCGCCCAGCTGCCATCGGTGGAGTCGGTGCAGGTCGAGGCCACCGGTGGTCGTGGCGTAGCCCTGATCGACATGCTGGCCAGTGCCTGGGGTGTGCAGCCACAGGCCGGCGGCAAGCGCGTCTGGTTTCGCTTGGACGGCATCCGGGGCGTTGGACCCACACCAGTGCTGTGATCACCGCACCGGGCGAGCTGGTGGGTGGGCCCAAGACGTGACACCTCGTCGTGACCGGCTCATATCCTGCTCCGGTGAGCGATCAGGACGTCGCGGCCGGCGACGGCCCGCGGGACGCGGCGGCGACCTCGTCTGAGGACCAGATGACCTCGCAAGCGCTGCTGCCCAGCGTGGTCCACGACTACCCTGCCGCGGTCCTGCTCATCGACACCGACTCCAGTGACGTCGTCTTCGTCAACGATCTGGCCCGCCAGCTGGCCCCCGACGTGCACCTACCGATCAAGGTCGAGGAGTGGTCTCACGCGGCGGGGCTCCAGGTCACCTCAGGCGCTGGGCTGGAGTCCAGCAGCACTCCCTTGTCCCAGGTCGCGGCGGGTGACCCCGAGAGCGGACGTCAGGTCAGCGCCGCCCTGCGCTCCGGCGCGAGCGAGGCCCGTGAGGCGTTGTGGGCGATCGGGATGCCCCTGCACGGGGCGGCTGAGCCGTTGCGGGCCCGGGCGCTGCTGGTCCTGCTGCCGTTGCGCTTTCCCGACGCGATCGCCGGCGTCCAGGCCAGCGCCGCGGCCGGGCGAGCGCACCGCTCGGTGCTGGCCAGCTCCCTGGCCATCGCCATCAGCGACCCCGCTGCCACGGGCGTCGACGGCGACGACGACCCGCTGATCTGGGTCTCGCGCAGCTTCGAGCAGCTCACCGGCTACACCTCCGAGGAGGTGCTGGGACGCAACTGCCGCTTCCTGCAGGGCCCGGACACCGACCCCGCCGCGGCGGCGCGCCTGCGGGACGGCCTGGCTGCGCACGAGACGGTGAGCCAGACGCTGCTGAACTACCGCCACGACGGGTCCGCCTTCTACAACCACGTGCTCATCTCCCCCGTCTTCGACGCCGAAGGCATGCTCACTCACCGGGTCAGCGTGCAGACCGACGTCACCCAGCAGGTCCTGCTCGCCCGCGAACGCGACACCGCCCGCGCCGAAGCTGAGCGGGCCCGCCATGAGCGAGAGTGCGCCGAGGGTGCGGGGCGGTTCGTGCAGCTGCTGCTGACGATGAGCGAAGCCCTGACCGCTACGATCACCGTGGAGGAGGTCGCGGCCACCATCACCGCAGTCCTGGCCCCCGCCCTAGGTGCCAGTGGTGGTGGGTTGCTGCTGGCCGACGCCACTGGCAAGCACCTGGACTTCGTGACGATGGCTGACATGCCACCCGGCACGGACGCTGCCTGGTCGCGCATCGCCGTCGACGAGGACGCCCCCCTGGCCTTGAGCGTGCGGACCCGGCAGGCGGTCTTCTACCGCGACCACCACGAGCTGGGCGCGGCTCACCCCACCGCCGCCGCTCACGCCGAGGTCCCGGCGATGGGCGCCACGGTCAACCTGCCGCTGATCGCCGGCGGCGACGTCGTCGGTGCGGTGTTCCTGTACTGGGACGACACGCATGAGCTGCCGGACCAGCAGTGGGCGGCGTTGCAGGCCCTGGCCCGCTACACCGCCCAGGCCATCCAGCGCGCCACGCTGATCAC
>Ga0160428_1002169_pt1 | contig 12549 bp, 12 predicted proteins | sample SolpanmetagenomM_FD_108198 | JGI IMG/M metagenome (GOLD analysis project Ga0160428, IMG submission 108198) | Solar panel surface microbial communities from Lawrence Berkeley National Laboratory, California, USA - M | ecosystem: Engineered > Built environment > Solar panel > Unclassified ... | reverse complement strand
CCACGCCAAAAACCTGCGCGGCAACCTGCTGCTCATCCACGGCACCGGCGACGACAACGTGCACTACAACAACGCCGAGCAGATGATAAACGAGCTCGTCAAGTACAACAAGACCTTCCAGCTTATGAGCTACCCCAACCGCTCGCACAGCATCAGCGAGGGCGAGGGCACCAGCCGCCACCTGGCCAGCACCTACACCAAGTTCCTCAAGGAAAACTGCCCCCCCGGCGGCCGCTAGCCCCGGCTAGCCAGGCAGTAGCAAAAAGCCCCCTCTCCTGGCCGGAGAGGGGGCTTTTTGCTACTGCCTGTTTTACCAGGCATTTACTACGCATATGAAAAAAGGCCCCTGGCGCAACGCCAGGAGCCTTTTCGCAGAGAAGGAGGGATTCGAACCCCCGGACCTGTTACAGTCAGCGGTTTTCAAGACCGCCGCAATCGACCACTCTGCCACTTCTCTAAAAAATGAAATGGTAAAATGGCAACTTGGCGAAGAGTGGAAGCCACTTCACCAAACTACTATCTCACCATTTCGCAGAGAGGGGGGGATTCGAACCCCCGATACCCTTGCAGGTATAACGGATTTCGAATCCGTCGCATTCGACCACTCTGCCACCTCTCTAGGGTCCCAAACGAGTGGTTGGGGTTGCAAAAGTAGGGGTAAACTGTGGATTTGAAAGCGTGGCGGCGGAAATTTCTTTAAACTTTCTGCTAGGTGCCTCACTATCAATTCCTCATTTTTTCAAGCTTCCTTGGGCAGCGTTTCGAGGCGGCCGGTTACGGCGTCGATGCTCACGTTGACCTCGAAGCCGATAATGAGCGTCATGCACACAAATTCCAGCCACACCATAAAGCCCACCAGCGCCCCGATGGAGCCGTAGAAATGATTGTAGGAGTTGAAGATGCGCACGTAGAGCGTGAACAGAAACGACACCAGAAAGATAAGCAGCGTGGCCACCAGCGCGCCGTAGGAGATGAAGGGCCACTTATCGTGCACCGGCGGCACGAAGTAGTAGATAACGCAGGTGGTGGTGAGAAACAGGCCGATGAGCGAGCCGTAGCGCAGCACCAGTATCATGAACTCGGTGGAGCTTTCGGGCACAATTTCATAGAAAACCAGGGCATCGATGATGAACGTGCCGAAGAAAATGCCCGCAATGGCCACTACCAGGATGAGGGCCAGCCCAAAGGTGAGGCCGGTGGCTATCACGCGCTTATGCAGGTAGCCGCGGTGCTTGAACCACGGGTATTTCTTCTCAAACGCGTCGAGCAGGGCCATGATGCCGTTGCTGCTGAGCACCAGGGCCGACACAAACCCGAACGAGAGCAGCCCCCCGTGTGGAATGCGCACAATGTCCTCGATGGTGCCCGCGGTGGCCGCGTACAGCTCGTGGGGCATGATGTCGGCCAGAAATTGCAGGATGTCCACGTCCAGGTTGGGCACCGGGATGTACGGAATGAGCGTGAACAGGAAAATAATGGTTGGAAACAGGGCCAGCGTGAGGTTGAAGGCCATGTAGGCGGCGCGCTTTTCCAGGCTGTCGAGGCGCAGCTCGTGTAGCACCCGCTCGCCCACCTCATACACCGACACGCGGCCGCCGCGCATCCGCTGGCGCTTGCCCCACGCCATGAGCGTGCGGTAGGCGCGGTGGCGGCGCACATCGGGCAGCGCGGCGCGGCGGCGGGCGGGAGGAGCGTGCATAGGCAGTAGCGCGGACTTTGTAGTCCGCGACGCGGCGGGAGGTGGTAACTAGATGGTTTGTTTAGCAAATAACACCAAACGCGGACTACAAAGTCCGCGCTACTTGCCGAAAGCCGCCGGGGCGGGGGCATCGCCGGGGGTGGCGCGGCCGGGGCCTAGCGGCAGGTCGGCTTCGCTATCGGAGAAATAGGGGGCTAGCTTTTCGCGCACGCTGTCGGGGATGGGCACCGGGCGGCCGTTGGCCGTACTTACGAATACCATCAGGGTGTAACCTTCGGTGAGGAGCTCGCCGGCCTCGTTGCGGATTTCGTACTCAAACTTTACCCGTGAGCCTTCGGCCAATTCGCGCAATATTACGTTGATAGTGAGCAGGTCGTCGTAGCGAGCGGGGCGGCGAAAGCGGGTGTGCAGCTCCCCCACCGGCATCCCCACGCCCTGCGCTTCGAGGTCTTTGTAGCGAATGCCCAGCTGCCGAAACGACTCGGTGCGGGCCACCTCGAAGTACGCCGCGTAGTTGCCGTGATAGACGTAGCCCATTTGGTCGGTTTCGGCGTAGCGCACGCGGATTTGAATGTCGGACTGGTACATAGTTTATTCAGTTTCCTCGGCTAGACCGTAAAGCTCAACCAAGTTTAGCAGGTGGTGACCGTGAATTTTCACTTGCTTCACGTAAATAACAATAACGAAAAATACGTTTCTGTCTTCCGTAGCAATCAAAACGTGCTCGTAGCACCCATTTGGGTTCAGGTAAACGTACGCTACATCAGCAAGCTCAAAGCCTTCTAAATCAGCCTGCGGAATGGCACCGACGTAGGGCCAGACATCTAGTATTTGCTCAGCCGTTGTTGTAACGTCTTGCATAGGAGCCTGGAACGTATCGTTGAACGCTTCGGCAGACAGCTTGTCTGTATCCATAGCTTAGCAAAAGCTACCGGATACCCGCCCGCGTGAGGGCCGCTTGGTAGCGATGGGCGTTCACGAGGTGCTGCTGCTCGTTGGCAGCGAAGGCGTGGTAGCCGCTGAAATCTTCCTTGGCGCAGAAGTAGAGGTAATCGTTTTGCTCGGGGTGCAGCACGGCGTTGATGCTGGCAATGCTGGGCAGGTCGATGGGGCCGGGCGGCAGGCCGGCGTACTTATAGGTGTTGTAGGGCGAGTCTTTTTGCAGGTGCACGTTGAGCACGCGCTTGATGCCGAAGTCGCCGTTGGCGTACACCACGGTGGGGTCGGCTTGCAGCTTCATGCCGCGCCTGAGGCGGTTGAGGTACACCCCCGCGATGCGGGGGCGCTCGTCGGGGTGCTGCTGCTGCTCGGCCTCCACAATGCTAGCCAGGGTGCTTACCTGCACGCGGCTGAGGCCCAGCTTCTGGCGGGCTGCGTCGCGCTCGGGCGTCCAGAACTTCTCGTATTCCTTCTTCATGCGCTGCATGAGGTTATCGGCCGAGGTGTTCCAGTACAGTTCGTAGGTATTGGGAATGAACATGGAGAGCACCGTGGTGGTATCGAAGCCCAGGCTTTTGGTGTAGCTGGGGCTGCTGAGCAGCGAGTCAATCTGGCGGGGCTTGGCGTCGATTTGCTTGCTGAGCTTGGTGGCGAGTTCGCGGCGCAGGCGCACGTTGGTGAAGGTGAGCTTGAGCGGCGTTTGGCGGCCTGATTTCAGCAGGTTGATTACCTGGCGGTTGGTCATGCCGGTTTTGAGCTCGTAGCGGCCGGGCTTCACGGCGCCGGGCTTGTTGTAGCCCATGAGCTTGCCCACAAAGTGCAGCGAGAGCGGGTCAATCACCACTTTTTCGCCCTCGGCGCGCACGGCCTCCACCGCCACCAGAGCCTGCTGCCAGTTGTCGCCCCGGTGCACGTAGGCGTAGGCCGGCTTGTTTTTGGTGTCGATATTGGTGGTGTAGAAAATCTGGAAGAAATAATACGAGAAGCAGACCAGCAGCAGGCCGATAATCACGCTTACGGTGGCAAAGCGGTTGCGGCGCTTGATGGAATCGGCCCGGTACTCGACGGCGGACTTTTTGACAGGTTCAGACATGACGCGGAGAATAAGAGCTTCAAAATTAACTCCGCCCCGCCCTACCGGCGCGGCGGCTTCGAACAACTGGCGGCACTTTTGCTTATAAGCCCCAATTGTACCCTGGCGGGCTAGGCAAAACCGCCCGCCGTAGTACCTTTCGCGCCAATTACGGGCCGCCCCGGCTGGCCCACCCGTTTCATTATCTCCTTCTTTGCCCTATGGCCGCTACCCTGCTCCGCATCCATCCCGATAATCCGCCGCAAAACCGCATTCTGCAAGTAGTTGAGGTGCTGCGCAAAGGGGGGCTTATTATTTACCCCACCGATACGGTTTATGGCATTGGCTGCGATATCAACAACGCGAAGGCTGTGGAGAAGCTGTGCCGCATCAAGGGCCTGAAACCCGAGAAGGCTAACCTCAGCTTTATCTGCCACGATTTGTCGCACATCAGCGACTACGCCCACGGCATTACCACGCCAGTATTCAAGGTGATTAAAAAGGCACTACCCGGGCCGTTTACGTTCATTTTTGAGGCTAGCCCCAACGCCCCGCGCTACGGCGGCGTGAAGCGCAGCACGGTGGGCATCCGGGTGCCCGACAACCAGATTGTGCGCCAGATTGTGAAGGAGTTCGGCACGCCCATCGTAAGCACCTCGGTGCGCGAGAGCGAAGAAACCCTCGAAGAATACGTAACCGACCCCGACCTGATTTTCGAGAAATACCGCTCGCTGGTAGACCTCGTTATTGATGGCGGCTTCGGCGGCAACGTGCCCAGCACCATCATCGACTGCACCAATGACGACTTCGACCTCGTGCGCGAAGGCCTCGGCGATATCGAGCAATTTTTGTAGCGCTGGCGCACTATTAATTGCTCGTCAGTGCGAGCGCCACGAAGTGAAGCGCGGCAATCTTTCCTAATCGTCGGGGTAGCACCCCAGGCGTGCAGGAGAGATTGCCGCGCTTCACTTCGTGGCGCTCGCACTGACAACACTTATTTACTGGTTATCGGGCCGCTTGTGCTTCCAGCGGCGGTGCGTCCATAAATACTGTTCGGGCGTGGCGCGGATATCGGCTTCCAATAGGCGGATAAAGGCCTCGGTGGCCGGAAAGCGCTCCGCTTCGTGGGGCGAGTTGGCGCCGGCAGCCACGGCGCGGCCATCGGGCAGCTCGGTAAATTTTACCTCGTAATAGCCGCGGCGCACGCGCCGGATGCCCACGTAGAGCACGGCGCAATCGAGCTGCTGGGCCAGCCGGTCGGCGCTGGTGTAGAAGCCAGCCTCCTGGTGCAGGAAAGTGGTCCAGTACGGGCGGTCGTCTTTGCTGGCGGCCTGGTCGGTGAGCAGGCTAAGGGTGCGGCCCTGGCCGCGGTGCTGCACCAGGTAGCGCAGCGTGGCCAGCATGGGCACCGCATCGGCCCCCAGCCGGGTGCGCAGGCGCCGCATAAAGTACTCGAAAAACTTATTGGTGAGCGGCTTATACACGCCCGACGCCCGGTCCGGAAACTCCAGCGCCGCGCCCGATAGTATCCACTCCCAATTGCCGCGGTGCGACCCTAGCGAGAGCACCGTACGGCTTTCGGCAAAGTGCCGGGTCATCAATTCGGGATTGACAAAGCGCAGGCGCCGCTGCAACTCGCCCGGCGAAATGGCCGCCAGCTTCAGTATTTCGACCACCACCTGCGCGAAGTGCCAGTAGAACTGGTGGCCGATGCGCTCGACCTCAGCCGCGCTTTTTTCGGGGAAGGACTTGCGCAGGTTTTCCTGCACCACGCCCCAGCGGTAGCGCACCACGTAGCGCAGCAGCAGGTAAATGCCGCCCGCCAGCCCGTGCAGCACCGCCAGCGGCAGGTGGGCCAAGGCCAGCAGCGGCCAGGCTAGCCAGCGGTAGTGCCGCGGCACGGCCGGGCCGGGGCTGGGCCTCATCGGGGCACGGCCGCCCCGGCGGGGGCATACTCGGTGAGGCTGCGCTCGCCGGTCTGGCGCTGGGTGGCCAGCACTTTCTTGGTGGCTGCGTCGCGGGCTTCGATGGTGAGCGTGAAGGGGCCGGCCGGGATAGGGCCCAGCGGCAGCTGGCCCACCACGGCCGTGGGCCGCCCGCCCTGCGTGGTAGCGAGCGGCGCATCGGCATCGGCGGCGGTGCCATCGGCGGCGGCCAGGTGGTAGTGCAGGCTGATTTTGCGGCCGGCGGGCACGGCGTTCAATTCGGTGTAGAAGAATACGTTGTCCGTGCCGCGGCCGTAGTAGCCGTTGGCCGCCCGCGTGAGTAGGTAGCCGCCGCGGTTAAAGACGCTTTCGCCGCTGGCCTTAGCAGCAGGCCGGGCCAGGAAAATGAGGTCGCTGAAGGCGGGCGCGGTGGGCGCGGCTACTACTAGCTGCTGCTCCACGGTGGTTTCGCCGTTGGCACTCTTGTACTGGTCGCGGATGCGGCCGCGCAGCGTGTAGGTGCCATCGGGCAGGGCCACGCGCTTGAGAAAGCTGAGCGGGTTTTTGATGGCCACGGTGGTGTCGCTGAGCACGGGCGGCTTCAGCGTCACGGTTTCGTGCCAGGCGGCCGTGCCGTCAGCTTTCAGAATATTCAGTTCGACCACCGCCGACGACTGAAACGACCTCGGCGCCCGCTGCCGGTAGGTAAGCGGCTGGGTGGGCACCACCACGGAAATTTCCACTTCGCCGCCCTTCTGCACCTGGTCGAGGTTGCGAAACTTCGCCACTTGCAAAAGCAACTGCGGCGGGCCGGCCTGGGCACTGAGCGCCGTGGCCAGGGCCAGCGGGATAGCTAACGAGAGGATACGCATAACAGCAAAAATAAGGGCTAGCCCGCGCCAGGACCATTACCGTGCCGGACGGCTACGTTTCCCGGCGCCTTTCTAATAGAAATACTTTCCTATTTTCTTAAATTCATTTTTTTCTACTATCAGGCTATTCTACATTTGCTAGCATACCACCTAACTCATTCAGCTTATGAAGAAACGACTTCTTTCTCGGCTAAGCTACTGCCTGGCCTTATTCGCCGTAGTGCTGGCCGCCTGCTCGCGGTTAAACCTGCCCGAGCCGCAGGCGCCCGATTCCACGCCGTCGGCCGCGCAGCTTACGGCGGCCCGCAACTGGTTTGCACAAATTGTGCCCGCCACGGCCAAGCCGATTACGCTCAACTGGGCTAAAGCCCACACCTCCAATGGCTGGCTGCTGGTTCCGCTGGCTGATACTAGCAGTCCATTTGCGGCAGAACACAAGCACGCCTACCGCTACCTGGTTGCTGAAAACACTACGGGCAATGGCTTTACCGGCCGCCTTGTAGAAGTTGTGTTAGAAGGCAAAGCCCCGGCTGTAACCAACGTTGAGCAGGCCGTGGTTGCGGCAACTAACCAGTTGCTGAAGGCGCCTCAGACCCCGGTGCCGCTGCCCGGCATTACCGGCTTACTACTTTTCTACTCGCCCGCCTACCGCTACGAAACGGGCTACGTATACGACAAGGGCCAGCCGCTGGCCAAGCGCGTCCAGCTGCTCCGTTCACCTCCAAAAACTGCGCCCGCTACGCCTCCTACAAAGGGCGCGTCCCCGCAAGGAGCGATTGATAATCCCACCCCAGTGGATTGCCTCATGGAACTGCGATGCGGCTACGTCAACGGCGATTTGTCAAACTGCATCTACGTGCCGCACTGCTTTGACCCCACTTCGGATGGCGGCGGCGGCGGCTGGGGGGGCGATGGCGGCGGAGGGGGCGGCGGTGGCGGCGGTTCTTCTGTTCCGGGTTTACCACCTACAAAAACAATGCTTCCACAAATAACTCCAGGCACTTGTGTACCCTCCTCCCTTGCACAAGTTAAAATGGCCTTATGCAACGTAGGTGGGCAGACAGAAGGGCAAGTAGAAGGCGCAATGTGGACATATGGAATGCAACTTTACGGAACGAATTTTATGAATGATGGAGTGCCTTTGAATGGAATGACTAATTTCGTTGACCATTTTTTCACTACCACAATTCTAGCTCCCGCTACCAACTACCAAAGTGCTATAGCTTCTGGGTATCCTATTATGGTTGATATTTTTGGCTACATGGATGGTCCTAACACTTCTGTTTATCACAGTGTAATTATTACTGGCTATGACCCAGCTAATTCTTCACAAGTCTATTATCTAGACCCTGCCACCGGCACAACAAAAACAGGGAATGGACCAGATATAATCGCTAAATCTCATTACGTAATTCCGGTAACGGGATGCAAATAATCCATCTCTTAACTTTCACTTGCCATGCGAAATACTCTTCTTAATTTTTCGATTTTTATTATTTTGACAGTGTTCGCTAAATTAGCTTACGCACAAACACCCGCTGCCATGAGTTCGGCCGAGGTCAAAAAAGTCCGCGAAATTCCCACCCCTCTTTTTATAGTAAATTCTATTATTGTAGGGGATAAGATAATTTCTCAACTTGAAACACAAGCTATTAAAAACACGGTAATCTACCGAGGCTTAAATGCCCCGGGAATATACGCAAATCTGACCACAGCGGGGATTGTTGTTATTACCTCCGAGGAACAGATTGCCAATCAGTCGTTTGCCGAGCTAGCCGCGCAACGCAGGGTGAGTGGACGAATTAGCTTCTTGCTTAATGGGCACGAGCTAAATGCCGCGCAGGCAACCACCATACGTATTAATCCCGAATCTATTGAACAACTACATATCACTCCTCCTAGTACAGCAGGAGGCGAAACAACGGTTAGTATTCAGGTCGCTAGCTCAAAACCAGATACCAGTAAGCATTTACCAGGTACCGTTAGGATTCGCTAACAGAAGCGGGGTTGCAAAGATGTCTTTTGGGATGTATACTTCACTGCCTGTTACCGACAGACTAGTGAAAAGTAGAGAGAAGTTTAATAGAGGCAGGTACGCCTTTAAAAACGGCGCGGATACTTTCCACGCCGTTTTTTAAAGGCGTACCTGCCTACTATCCTCACTGAGCTGCATTACCTGCCTTCTATCCCCTATTTTCAGCAATTGCTGGGGGCCGACTAGCTACTGCTCGACGCCCACGAGCACTACCACAAGCAAACGTTTCGCAACCGCGCGCTCATCCTCACGCCGTAGGCGCCGCAGCCGCTCACGGTGCCGGTGGTAGCTGGCGCACGCTCCGAGAAAATCCGCACTAGCGAGATTGAGATAGACTACCGCGCCCGCTACGCCTCCTACAAAGGGCGCCTCCCCGCAAGGAGCATTTGACAATGAAACTCCCGTAGACTGCCTTATGGAGCTGCGATGCGGCTACGTCAACGGTGATTTGTCAAACTGCATCTACGTGCCGCACTGCTTTGACCCCACTTCGGATGGCGGCGGCGGCGGCTGGGGGGGCGATGGCGGCGGCGGTGGTAGCACGCCTACCCAGCCCACTCAAACCAATACCATTGACAAAAGCAAATTGCAGCCTTGCCAAGCACAAGTACTACAGCATTTACAGGCATCTAGCGGCACGGCACTGCTCGGTATTGTAAAGCTATTATCCAGTGCAGAGCCAGGATACAATTGGACAGTTAAGGATGGCACATTGTCTGATAAGGATACCTACGGGCTAACTAGCTCTCTTTATGACACATCGACTCGGTCTGTAACTACCACGTTCGACGCAAGTAAGTGGGGTAATGCCTCAGATTTAAATATCGCCCGAACAATGCTTCACGAAGCTGTTCACGCCTATTTAGTAGCCTATTTTGCTAATAGCAACTACGCATTTTCTCCTAACGCTACTTTTGGTGACATGATGACGGCTTTCCAAGCGATAGCAAGAACTGGACAATACCCAGATTTAAATGTACTTCATCATAATGAGATGGCGCGAGGGGGAACTGGCAATGGATGGATTGGCGATATTGCGTGGAGCCTGCAACAGTATGGTATTCAACAAGGTTACAGCATTGACAAGGAATTTTACATGGACATGGCATGGGGCGGGTTAACAGATACCCCTGCCTTTCTAGCACTTTCAACTGCTGACCAAAACCGTATACTTAATACAATCCTTATCGAATTAACAGGCCGTGACAAAGATGGGAAAACAGCCCAACAAAAAGGTGTTTCTAGCGGCTGCTAACCAGTTATTTTATGAATACTTTTGTATTATCTTGTTTTTTACTGGTGACAGCTGCCGCATGCATTACGCTTCCGGCTCTTCCGCCTCAATATGAAGTCACTCGGCTTTACCGCAAGAACCTGCGTAGCCAGCCATGTATAGTTGGTCGCATTGACCAGCCATTTGCAAGAGATGGACGAGTGCAATACATTGCCATTTTTACAGATGGTATAATCTCATACCCTGATACAGCGGGTAACTACTGCCTCGTTTTTCACTCAGGCGTGCATACAGTCAGATTCGGCACTGTCGGACTCAAGTTAGTCAGCGTAAAAAATTTGCGCTTACGAACTGGTGATTCTATTCGGCTTAACGTGCATATGCGACAAGACTCTGTATCACTGCGCTAATATCTACTTGAATAATACTCACAAAGAAAATGGCGCGGATATTTTCCGCGTCGTTTTCTTTGCACCCATGCCTAGCATCCTTGCTGAACCGCGCCCGCTACGCCTCCCACAAAAGGCAGTACCCCGCAGGGAGCAATTGACAATCCGCTTGCCGACTGCGTTATGGAGCTGCGGTGTGGCTACGTCAACGGTGATTTATCAAACTGCATCTACGTGCCGCACTGCTTTGACCCCACTTCGGACGGCGGCGATGGCGGCGGGGGCGGCGGTAGTGACCCTGATACTGAGTCTACAGTAACTATAGTAAATACTACTCCAAAAGTTGACCCAAAACAGGAAGTCAAATGCTTCACGGGCTCACAGCCTGCTACAGTTACTGTTTACGTCAACCAGCCGGTGCCCGGTAGTAATACGTTGCAGAACGGTACTGTCGGAGTTGGACACACGTTTATTGGTATTAGCCAAAACGGCATCACTCGTTATATGGGTTATTATCCACCACCTAATAGCACAGGAAGTGTAATTGTGGGAAAAACCTTGTTGGCGAAGTGCATGATGACAGCGGTCACTTATACAACGTTAGCATCTCAACCTCTGTGAGTGGAACGGAATTATCTTATATTCTTGATTATCTAAGTAATAATGTGCCGGCGACGTACAACCTGAATAATTATAACTGCGCTGACTTTGGGATAGTTATCGGTAATTTAGCTGACCTAAGCCTGCCGGCTACCACTACTACTGCACTCATGGGAATGTTTAGTGGTCGTAGCCCGGCACAATTGGGGCAGGACATCCGTAATAGTAATCCTCAAAGTGGGGTCACTATCGATACTAACGGGGGTAACGCTCCTATCAAACAAGGAGGTTGCTAATGAAGACTTTTGGCATCACATTATTTCTATTAACGGCAGGGTTGCTTTTAGGTAGCCAGCAAGCTAAGAGCCGTTTTGTACCTGGAGATTTTGGTAACTCTAAAATCATTATCATGAAGTTTCTGCGAGAGGTATACGAAACTCAGGATGATGCTTTAAAAATAGCTCATCAATACATCGGTCTAGAAGACTCGCCAAATGAGTTCTCCAATGAGAGGCGTTATGAGGTCGCTGCTGCGAACATTACGCTTATGCGTAAGGGAGAAGGGGTCAGTTCATTTTCTCCTCCTTTAAATAAGGAGGAATTATCTGCGATTCGAGTAGTGTCTTATACTAGCTTGGCTGATATGGCTGGTAACAAATTGCTGCGCTTTGGGCTGGATGACAGCCAAATCATACATCTATATGTTGTACTTAAAGATGATATCGTCTGGAAGTACTTTTACGTGAAAGACGACAAAATTTACTCTTTCGACTACCTTCTTAAAGGCGAAGGTGGCCCGGCGTATCTTTTTAGTTATTAGATGTGCTGTGGGGCAAGTGCAGCTTTTAAAAACGGCGCGGATATTTTTCGCGCCGTTTTCTTTGCACCCATGCCTACCATCCTTACCGAACTACACTACCTACCTTCCATCCCCTATTTTCAGCAATTGCTAAGCGCCGACCAGCTGCTGCTCGACGCCCACGAGCACTACCACAAGCAAACGTTTCGCAACCGCGCGCTCATCCTCACGGCGCAGGGGCCGCAGCCGCTCACGGTGCCGGTAGTAGATGGCGCACGCTCTGAGAAAATCCGCACCAGCGAGATAGCAATCGACTACCGCCAGAACTGGATGCACCGGCATTTTCGCACCCTGCAAACCGCCTACGGCGCCTCGCCGTATTTCAGCTACTACGCCGATTATTTGCAGGATATTTATGCGCAAAAACCGGCGCGGCTCTGGGAACTGAATCTGGCATTTTTGGAATTAATATTCCGCTGCTTGCGCTGGCCTTTACCCATCGGGTTTACCACCGAATATTTATCTCCGACCGTTGCAGCAGCCCCTCCCCTAGCCGACCGGCGCGACTACCTGACACCTAAAAGCACCCTGGCGGCGCCCGAACCTGACAGACCGTCGCACCGGCCCTACCCGCAGGTTTTTGGTCCCGCATTTGTACCAGGGCTTAGCGTGCTGGATTTGTTGTTTATGCAAGGGCCCGCCGCCGGACAGTTTTTATAGGACAGGCGCTTAGCCATTTTCAATTTGTCCGAACCTTCGTCCGCAGGCGCTTGTTTTTCCAGTAATCCGCTTTACTTTACGTACCATCGTAGCGCAACTATTCGGGCCGTTTCCGGTACAGCTACTATCTGCGTCTTTATTTTATCTTGCTTGCATGGAAGCTAAATTTTCAAACCGCGTCAAGGAGGTTATTTCCTTGAGCCGGGAGGAGGCCATCCGGCTCGGCCACGACTACATCGGCACCGAGCACCTGCTGCTGGGCATG
>Ga0160428_1002168_pt1 | contig 12549 bp, 12 predicted proteins | sample SolpanmetagenomM_FD_108198 | JGI IMG/M metagenome (GOLD analysis project Ga0160428, IMG submission 108198) | Solar panel surface microbial communities from Lawrence Berkeley National Laboratory, California, USA - M | ecosystem: Engineered > Built environment > Solar panel > Unclassified ... | reverse complement strand
CTTCCATCCGGTTTGCTTCAGCTCAACACAACGATGTCGCAGGGCTTCATAATCTGCTTGTTTGTAGGTAGCCATAACGAGCCAAAGCACAAATATTAACAGACTTACTCACTCAGCAATAATTCAGCGTTGTTTATTTATTTGATCAGAAGGATACTATCAATATATCTAAGTTTTTACAGTAATCCTAATCTCTATAAGAGTTAAAATTTGAATATCAACTCACGCCATTTAAAAGCTTTAGATTATGCCAGAAAACGGAATAAGATCGAGTTATTCACAGAGTCCTTTTCAAATACTTATGTATGATGATGCTGGACTAGTATCAACAGGAACCGCCTTTTATTACGAATTTGAAGGAGAAACTTATTTAGTAACTAATTGGCATAACATTTCGGGACGGCATTTTCTCACAAAAGAAAAACTTGGTAGCAGATGCCCAACCTATATTAAAGCAAAACTTTCGACATACATATATGATGATAAATTTACCTCTGTTTCTTACAAAATCGACATTTACAAAGATTACAATCCTGTATGGTTTGAACACCCTGATTTTGGGTCAATGTGCGACGTTATTGCTATCCGATTAGACAAACCATCACCTGTACCTGATTATATGCATCGGCCGAGTAACTTGATAAGTGAAATTAGAATTCCTGTCAAGCCAGGTAATAGTTGTTTTGTAATAGGATTTCCTAAATCTATAAGCGTTGGGTTCGGATTGCCGTTGTGGAAGTCAGGTTATATTTCTTCCGAGCCGCATTACGATGTAACTGTAAATGGTAAAGTATCAGAATTCGGTGGATTGGTTCGAGGGTTAGAATTACTGGCAATATTTATTGACACTTTGACTAAAGAAGGTATGTCAGGGTCACCAGTTTTCGCTTCTTATACCGGTAACTGGGACATGACAAATCCGTATAAAAATTTAGATCCAACAGAGCCAAACTTTTTAATGAGAGATGATATAGCACTTGGGGAAAACAGAATGGAATTTATTGGGTGCTACAGCGGCAGAATTGGAAGTGTTGAAGAGGGTGCAGCATTAGGCTTGTGCTGGAAGGAATCCGTAATAAAAGTTATCTGTGAATGTAAAGTACTTGGAAAACATCCTCATGTTAGTTAGAGATTCTTTAGCGCTATTACATATTAGGAAGCATATGTTGTACAATGTTCAGCAAGAATGGATGAGCTTACATCGCTGCTAATCTTATGGCAAATCGGATTCGATATTTGCTTTAAGTTAGGTGGTCAATACAGTAGCGGTCTCGCCATTTAGTTGACGAAGCCGCTTTGTTTTTCTATCGATTCATCTCCAACCGTTCGTATACCTTTTTCTCGAAGGCGGTACAGCAAGGGTGTAGTTTCCAATTGACACTACCTGATCCGGCATAATCGGTCGATTGGTGAAAAGTGATTTCAGAATCTCCCCCACAGTTTGTGCAGCGAATACCCGCGAGTTTGGGCTTCAACGCGTGATCACGTATTCTGCGAGCTTTTGTGTTGATAAAGTCATCCCCAGTGAGGGTATTGTATTTGATGGCCATAAACTGTGATAATGAATGAACTACTCATAAGTTTATCCCCTGTCCCTGAATATACAGTTTGAATTGATCGAGACATTTAACAGCAAAGGGGTAATCTGTCTTCTTGAGAGCTTCAAACGTAGCCAGATCCGTAATGCCTGTATACCGTGCGCCCCACGAGTAGTTGAGCAAACTACTATAATTTGTAAAGGCACCCTTCTGGATAGGCATTTTGGGGTATTTACCTATCGTAGGTGGCTTGATATTAGCCAAAATTTCCCGGTGGTTGTCACCGATATTCGTCCTACGACTGGCAGCCAATGCCTTCAAATAGTGAAATGCTATGTAGAACAAGATGGTGATTTTCCAATCATGATACTGATCAGGAAAGCTCTTGTCTAGATCATCTAACAATGCCTGATTATGGCGGGCCTGCTCAATGTGCTGCTGCATAAATCAAACCTACAGATTTAACGCAGCTACGTATTGAACCTTCTCCTTAAGACCTTGAGGATAAAACTGAAAGTGAACAGAATAGCCTGGATACACGCTATCGATATCCATTTCTTCTAAGATACCGAACAAGGTTGACCTATTTTCGAAAGTATCTTCCTTGAGAACGATTGAGTATAGCAACTGGCTATCGGCCGAATCAGTGAGGTATACGGCTTCTAACAGATCTCTATGCGCCAGGAACAAGCCCGATATATATCGGTGAATTGTTTCTCTAACTCGTTCATTATAAACCTGAACTTCGCTACCCAAAAAGCGTACTTCTGGTAATAGGTTTGTATTAGCATACAGGGGGCCATGAGGAGAAAACATAGCCCATTCTTCAGATGGGTTTTCTGCTACGACAGTAATCCTTAATCTACCTTGACCGAACATATGACCAATATGGCCAGGAAAAGATACGTGGCCTGTGGTTGCCGCTAAAGGGTATAACTTCATCGGATTGGCTACGCGCTTTTTATCTTCACCTACCACTGACCAACCGTAGTAACCGCTCTTAATAGCACTTTCCATTTTGTGTAGATACGAATGAGAGGCCACTGGCCTAAATGATGACTATGCAATGCAACGCCACGCCGTTACATAGTTTATCCAACTTTATGCCAAAGTCTTGTAGGAGTATGTGGCATAGCGTGTTACGATATAACGTAAAGGTAAAGAATTTGGTTAGTTTCTGCCAATAATTACCAGTATCCGGCTGGTTATAACTCGGTTTCGGCAGGGGCAACCAGTTGCACACAAAAAGTTTCCGAGTATTCCCCCCCCCCTTATAGGGGGGGGGAAACTCGAAACTTATTTTCGTGCAACGATTGAGCACCAGCGGGGGGCAACTCAGAAGGTAGCCTCATGGCCTGTTGTATTCATTCATCTAACAGCGTCAGGCCAGCGTTGGTAATCCAGACGCATCTATGAATCAGGCAGTTAGCCACCTAACTCTTCAATCCCAGCCTTGATATGCTTCAGATCCTCGACTGTTGACAACAGGTAAGTAATGAATCAACCTCTACTGCTTCACCAACTGCTTGACAAGGTTCTTCAATTCGTCAAGCTGAGTCTGTTGTTGTTGAAGCGTCTGCTGCTGCTTCTCGATCTGCCTTTGCTGCTCAATACCGTACAGCGTCAACTCCTCTACTTTCTCCAATAGCAGGCTATTCATCTTCACCAGATCGACGCCTTCCTTTTGCACCTGCTCGGCCGAGGGAACACCCGGTAAATGGCCCTGCTGACGCACATAGCTGGCAACTGCACTCAATGGGCGTAGTTGGTAGGTAGGGCTAAACACTTTGTCGCTCCACTGGCTGACGTCGCTGATGCGCAGCTGGTAGCGGGCCTTGACAACGTCGCCCTGCTGATTGACTGTCAGAAACTGATCGGTGGCCAGAGCCGACGGGCTGTTTGTGGTCAAACTAGTCAGACGTAAGCCGCTCTGATCGGCCTGGGGGCTGACCACTTCCAGCCGGGTAGCCGGCGCTGAGGTGCCGATGCCGACGTTGGCTCCGTTGCCCAGGATCAGCGCATCACTGACGGCGACCCGTGAGCCTGAGCCGATGGCTGTAGCGTTGTGCAGCCCGTCCTCGGCCTGGCTGTTGTAGCCCATCAACACGTTGTCGCTGCCGTCGGTGATGGTAGTACCAGAGGAGGGTCCGATAATGACATTATTGCTGCCCGTGGTTACGCTTCTGCCGGCCTGATAGCCGAAGAAGGTGTTACCACCACCAGAAGTTGCGTTATAACCTGAACGATAACCAACAAACGTATTTGAGTCCGCGACCATGTTATAGCCTGACTGTCCTCCCAGCAATGTATTAAATTGGCCAGTTTGGCTCTTATAGCCTGAGCGTTGACCCAAAAACGTATTAAAAGAACCGGTGGAGTTGTTGGCACCGGCTCCCGATCCAACAAACGCATTGAATCCACCCGTTGTCGTAATATTACCGTTTCCATCGCCTATGAAAACGTTGTACGAACCTGAGGTATTGGAAGCACCAGAGGCATACCCCGCAAACGTGTTGTTATGACCCTGCGTATTTGAGACGCCCGAAAGCCCACCGATAAAGGTATTAACGTCACCTGTGGTGTTACGTTGACCAGTAGCGATACCCATAAATGTATTTCCACTACCAGTGGTGTTTGCCCTACCGGCAGAGCTACCAACGATCGTATTCTCATTACCGGTCATGCTAGTGTTACCCGTACCAATGCCGACGAACACGTTGGATGACCCTGGCGAGGTGGAAGCTGGCGAGGTGGCAATGTAATTGCTTTGTGCTTGCAGCGATATGGAAACAGCGCTGCACAATAAGAAGTAGAAAAGCTTCATTGATGATTGATTGAGTGGCGAACAAATGAAACGGGCTCAATATAGCCATATAACGCCAGCCAATAGCAGTATCGATTAGGTTAAATGTGGCGGGATTGTGCCTTTGTAGTCAGTCAATTAAGCCACACTGATTATGCCATTCTACACCCAAATCACTTTTGCTGATACATGCTTTGATCTAATACGTAGCCGGGTAAGACTTATGATTCTTGGCATGAAGCCGCATTGGATACACACAGTTCTTTGTGTTTTGATTGTATCGGTAACCCATACGCTACCCGCTCAATCCCTGAGCAAAACTGATTTTGCCAACCTATTTTCAATCAAGGAGTATCCTCGACTGGATTCCTCCATAAACGTTAGTACGCTTTCTCAGGAGGAGTGTAATCAGTTGATTGAGCGCATGTTCGAGGTAGATCAGCAGTACCGGGATAGCTTGAACCGGAACATGCAGGATGAAGCCCAACGCAAACACTTTGGGCGACTCATCACGGTCAATGATGTAGCCAACCGGGCAGTCCTGCTAAAAATCCTGAAACGCTACGGATGGCCCTGCGATACGGATAAACGTAAACTATCCTACAAGGCCTGGTTTATCCCCTGGCACACCCGATCCAATTTTGAGATGCTCAGTGAGTTCTACAGCTACATGAAGAAAGCGGACACTACAAACTGTATCAACGCTAACCAACTCAACACCGTTAGAGACCAGATTGAGTTGGTGAAGAAGTTACGTGGTATATCCGATTAGCAGGCTTGCCTCGCTTCTAAAATCACCGCCTGGTTCAGTTAGGTGGGTAGTTGACGGCCCTTATTTATTATTATTTTGCTCACAGTTGTCTATTTCCTGATGTTGCATTCAGCTCCTGAATTCGCTTCTCAATCGCCGTATCCATCTGCTCTTTGAACGCCCGTAGTTCCTCCACAGTCGATAGCGCCGTGGCTAACTGTTCATCTCGCAGTGGTTCCCCTTCCCCCCTCAGCAGGTACTCAGCCGATATGCGTGGTTCGGCTACACACAACCGCTCGACTAAGTTGAATACGGGCTGATTACGACCGCTAACGACATTGAAAAGCGATGTACGGCTAAATTCATGTTGTTTCGAAAACTTATGGATGGTAGTTCCCAGCGCATCGAAGACATTTTTAACCCGTTCGGACAGAGGCAGCATACAATTGTTAAATGTTGTGAACGCGCAAAAGTAAAGATTTTAACTATATGGACTGTTCGGTTAAACAAAAGACACAATTATTTTCTATATCACTTGCAAATTAGTTAAAAGTTCAGAACATTTGTAGGACAATCAGTCACCAATAGTAACTGCACAGTATCCTAAGGCGGATTGCCCAGTGAAGTCGGTAAACTGGTTGACATAAAGTAGAAAACCCCCAACACTGAAGATCCTGGCAGATGTCAGCGGAGGGGGCAGTGTTTCACCCAACTTCTTAAATCAAATGAACACAAACCAAAGGTATGTGGGTAGGGGTTTTTATGCAACTCCCTCCGAGCAAACGGTTAATGTAAGGGTAGTATCCCTTTACTTGACAACTCCAAGTAAGCCTACTTTTCCTCCGGCAACAGCCGGTAACAGAAAGGAGGTAGCCAGTGAATAAGTCCATTTATCGCTTAGCATCCCAGGCCGGTACGCCTGTAAACCGTACCCAGGCTATTGCTCAAGCTTACAGCCTCGCTTCTGACAAGCTGTCGATCAGACAGGTCGCTTTGCTGTATGGTATTTCACCCTACACGGTCCGGCGCTACCTCAAAAAAGCGGCTCGTCAGCAGCAGAAGGGAGGTGAGACCCGATAAATAACCTGCGGCCCTACTGGGTCCAATTAAATATTCATTCGGCTACAGTAATCCAATCGTGCCGACGCAACCTGCCTAACCTGTAGCTGAATACTATTGATATCCTAACCCGGTGGCAGTTGTCGCCGGGCAACAGAAAGCCCCCGACGCTTCATTCTTGGCAGAGGTAGCGGAGGGGGCCTTGCAAACCATTAATCAGATAGATCAATGACTTCGGATCAAAAGTACGAGGGTAAGGGAAATACTAACCAAACTTCTGAGCAAACGGCTCAGCTCCCCCCGCAAACACCCATTTCAGCCGCGCAACGGGAATTGGCTGAACATCAAAAGGATGCCGACGAGGGGCATTTAGAGCTATTTCGGACAGTAGAGTTCTACTGCGGATTCCCCGCAGAAAGCAATCCAGTAGCAGCAATCAACGATATACTACAGGATTGGTTAGTCCTGCCTACCACAAACCTACCCGGCAATGAATACCACCGCCATCGGCTTCATGTGCTTTTAGAAACGGTCAATTTTATAACGGCCTGTAAGGTTCACCTTAAAACGATCAGCTACTATGAAAGCGAGGTTGAGCTATCAACACTTAGAATAGCGAGGGCGGGAAATAGCGCGAACATCCCAACTCCTGTTGTGCCCCCTGTTGCTCCGCGTAATACCATCAACCTGCCCGTATGTGTTACCCCTGCCGCCCCCGACCAGCGGTCAGAACTGACCCTGCTACGGGACGCCCTGCAATTCTACACTGAACACCTGCGACAACAAAGCGACTCACAACAGAGACCGGAATTACTGGTTGATGCGGCCAGCACTGACGATATTTTAGAAAACTTAACCGCCGAAGCATTTTCGATATTCGGCCAAGCTGTTAAAGGGGGTGCCCGGTGAATAGTCTCATTCAAATCACCACCGACGGACAAGGTTCGTCGGTGGTGTCGGCAAGGGAACTACATGGCTATCTTGAATCAAAGAAACAGTTTGCCGACTGGATAAAGAATCGGATTGAAAAATACGGATTGATCGAGAGTCAGGACTACACCATTTTTTCACTAATTGGTGAAAAAGGCCGTCCGCTGGTTGAGTATGTCTTGACGCTTGATGTTGCCAAAGAACTGGCAATGGTTGAGGGTAATTTAAAAGGCAAACAGGCCCGGCGGTACTTCATCGATTGCGAGAAGAAACTGCGCCAGGTAGACACACGGACGCTACACACACTGGCCACCCAACAACGGCAGATCGAACAGTTACGGGCCGAGGTTCTGGCCATCAATAACCGGCTTAATGACGCCTATGGAAAACAGCCCGTAGGCGGCTCGATACCTCATCAGGCGAACTCAGATAGGCTGAATGGGGAGATCGTGCCACCAGTGTCACAAAACCGGGCAATTATCGGCATTCCACCGTACCGCCCTGCTCATCCGCGTACCGGCGTTGACCTGCGCACCCCTAGCTACGTCGTTGAGCAGTACGAACACATTCAGCGGCTACGTCGGCAGGGCTACAAAGGGGCTCAGCTGGCCAGCAAGGCAGGACTGAGTAAAGGGCAGATATCGAAGATCGAATCCCGCTTTAGATCGATCAGCTACCGACCAGCTTACTGCATCAAGCTGATCGTACCATCGGTGCGGCTTTACCGGCATACCTCCAGAGACTGATAACTAGCCCCCTCAACAGTTTCCATTGGAAACTATTTTGGAAACTGTTGAGGGGTCGTGTATTCCTACCGTGGTAGGAGTATTGATCAAGCTCAAGGCATGGAAATGGTAAGGGTCAGATTTGAAATCGCACCCTTCGTTTATCACCGCGTGAGGATTACCAACGCCGTAGCGTTGTGGGATTTTCACACTTCGTCAGGATTGACCAAAGGGTCACATTTCAAATGCGTACGCTGTAACACGTCAGATTTCAAATCAGCACTGTCTAGATCAGCATAACAGATTGTTACACTGGGTTTATTCTGATTCACTGTATAGAGTTTCCAGTTTCCAAAACTGTAGGTTTTTGGAAACTGGAAACTCTATACAGTGCTGTGTGTGGGTGTGTGGTTTCCTAGATAGTTTCGTTTGGAAACTGGAAACTAAAACGGAAACTATTGAGCAGATGAGGGGGTACCAGCCTACTCAATGGAAAGTGAATGCAGCGGGATTAGCGATCATTATCGGTTCGATCCCTTCGGTGAACTCAACGGAGTCGCGCAGGAAGGTGAGAAAGTTACGCCCGGCAGCAGCAGGCTCCTTACTCCGCATGAGAGTGTAGCTGGTACTCAGTTTGCCGTGATAGCGTAGAATCAGTTCACAGGCCTTGTCCGCTGGGTACATCTCAATGATGGGACCGTAAGCATTGTAGGATAGCTTTTTGATAAGCCCCCGGTCATAGGCATTCGACAGCGCTACCAGATCCAGCTTCACTTTGTCGACCAGCTCGGTTTCGACCACGTCCCTGCATGCCTTTGGGAAGTACTGTAGCTCAATTTGATCGTGTAACAACTGCAACTGACGCGTTCGCTGCTTCGCTAGTCGCTCAGTACGATCCTGTACACTCAGTTCTGCCCGGTCGAGGAACCGTCGCTCTAATTCAATCTCTCGTTCCAGTTCGCTAATGATGTAGCTCAGCGGCCGTCGAACCAGTTTCTCTTCGGGTTCTTTGGTGATGATGAGGTAATCATTGAGCCGGGTCGATGCAATGTCTGATATACGCTTCAACGCTTCCTCCGCTGACATCGCCAGTGCTTTGAGCCGTTCAGCAATGGCCGCTTTGATCTCGGGATTCTGCTTTAACTCGTAAGCAATGAAGCGGGCTGATTTAGGGCTGTAGCCTGCTCTAACTGCTGCGGCTGTTCCCTTGCAATCGATGAGGTATTCCTCGACAAATCGCTGCTGTATATCGGTCATCGGTGTACCTAGGCGTAAGCGTTACCTGCTACCCGAAAATACGCAGAAAAAGGCGTTTGACCCTACATCACCCTACATTTTCGCCTATGCCACAGAAAAGATAATGCTAAACCAACAGGCTGTTAGACAGAAAAAGGCCGAAAAGGCTGTTTTGAGAACTTAATTGTTTTAAAACATACTCCTTTACTCTTCTTACCGCTAAACGGTAAGGGCACTTTTTCAGCTTAGTGGTGTGATTTGAGATTACTTCGCTTTACTTTTTTGCTTTTCCCAAAAAGGTAAATATTGATCTAATATTCGTCCAGCATGCTCGGCTGCTTATTAACTGAGTCGGTAAATGCATTCTGAGTATGGCTTTTCTGGCTGGTTTACTCAGGCAGTACGCTGAACTACGGGCAACCTTATCTGAAGCTGCATTACAAATCGGCTGACCACTGAGCAAGCACAGAATAGAGACGCTGATCCGGCGCTGCGTAGCTGAGGGGTATCAGATCCGGTTCCGGCCTGACGGGTATACACACCCCTTCTACCAGCCCGCCGAATCGGGTCCCCTATTCAGGTGCTAGGCACTGTCCCGGTTTTGCTCTCTCTTACCCTGTGTACTCACCACTGTCCCGCTGTCCCGTCCCGGAAAAAGTAGCCGCCGGGACGGTCGGAACAGTAGAAAGAGACTACCCCAAATTCTCTAAAGTAGACCGAAGTAGAGATTGGCTAATTATTTACCTACTCCGACTGCTTCTACTTGCGAATTATCGGGTAACGTGTTTGAAAATATATCAAACACCTTCAAGCAAATCTGTATTGGATGTAGGATTATTTAAGTCTTTAATGTTATGGTTTTCCTGTTTGTCAACAGTGATATATGTCCTTATAGAACCAACTGTTTGATACGTCTGTACTCCTCCACTGTTTGCATAGAACCTATCTGTGAGTGTAACCGTGTAAGTACTCATTCTCATATTTGAAGAATGACTTCCGAATAACATCGAAAAAACTATTCCTTCATTCTGTAACAATATGTTTTTATAGTCTCCATAACTAGCTTCCCACTCGATACGGTACGTTGTGCCAATACCAAACGTAAGTAACTTGTCAGGATCAGTAATTTGTAAACGGGTATATTTATCACTGAAACGACAATTAGATACTTGTGCCTCTCCTAATCCAATGTATGTTCCATCTTCTCCAATTACACCTATTTTTCCAAAATTGCTACTTAATATGATGTATACTCCTTTATCATTTATGTTTACAGACTTGTTAAAAATTGCGGCATGTAAAGAAATAGTTAAACGAGTATAATCTAAATTATTGTCAAGAAGTTGCCCAATTTTTAGTTTATCTATTCTCAAATAACCATTTATTACAGGCAACCTGATTTGTTTGAAAAGTGCGTCTATTAAATAATGAGGAGCTGCTTTTGTTTGCCCATCAAGCCTAGCATAATATATATTGTCTAGTTGGTGAGGTTTGGTTTCGCTTTCGTCTACCTCTATCAAATAAACAAATTTATTGTCTTCAATTTCTACAGAATGAAACCGAACGAAGCGTGAATAGGGTACGATACGGTTAGAAACTTTACTGATGAAATCGTCTTTAGAGTATCTTTTTTCAACTGGAGATAAAGCCCCTGTAAATACCTTTTGACCGACCGAATTATTCAAGCCCTGGGGAGCGCCCCATATCACTAAACCACCATTTGAATTAAGGAAGGCGCAAATAGCTTTTAATACTCCATTTTCTTTGTGCTTGATATCACCTTCCTTTTGTGTGAATGATTTAAACTCCAGAGTTAAAGATTCGTCACGTTCTGTAGAGAAATATTTAATAAGGTCATCTTTTTCTATTGAGCAAAACGGCTTTCCAAATTGACCTTCTGCGTAAGATGTGGGCATAGTGTAGACTGGCTATATAGATTAATTCACATTGAGCAACATAGCATTCCATGTCAAATCTACTTCGGCTTATTCTTGGAAAAATCCGCTAAAACGTACATAGCAAGCTTATGTAGATCATATCCAGTCATTTCAGCTAAGGGCTTCTTGAGAATCTGGTGTTTGGCAGTAAGGTGTAGACTATCGGTGTATAGCTGAATTAGGTGCAGCAATAAATCATGCTGATCATGAAGCATCACTAATACCCCGTGTGATTGTTCTGATCCCTCAATTAAGTATCTAAAATAGTAGTGCTGTCCTTCGAAGGATATATATGGATCTAACCCTCCTATCTGATTTTTGTGAAACTCGAGGAGATTGCGAGCAGCTGTAAGTATAACCGGATCATATTTGGACTGAGGCAAATTCCTTTGTTCCCTGTAAAACTGTGAGTCGCTATGTAAAAGTGTAATATACTTTTCGAGGGCGGAAATTTCGTCTGGTGTTATTGTATGTTCTACTGATTTCATGAATGTTATAGTTTATAGCCGTGTACAATATCATCTAGGTCCTTGACTAATTTTCGCTTCTCATCTAACCACTCTGTTAGAATTTCGGTATATTCTGAAAAGGTCAATTCTGTAAATCTTAGGGAACGTCTTTCGCAAATTTCTGGCGCTTCCTGTTGAAATAATTCCAGCTGTTCGAAAAGAATACTTGGGCTAGCAATCATTTTTTGTTCTGATTGGCGAGCACGAGGTTTCAACCATTCCCGAACGCACCGTATAACTTCGGCTGGGTCATTTTTGTGAATACTAGGGTCTTCGCCACCAAGATCAGTGATATGTTCCTTATAGCGATGGGGTATACTATCAAGCACTAGGTATTCCTTCTCATAATCGTAAGGGGTACCAAAACGCTGGGTTCCGATAAACACGCCCAATTCTAAAGGCATGTTATTACGTGGCATTACATCGGCCTCTAAGTTGATTCGTGACAAATCATGGATACCAAATCGGCACTCACCGATTATGTCTAAAATTCGAGTAAACCGAACATTTTGTGCGCTATCTTCTTGTGCACATCTGGCAACAAATCCACAAGAATGAATTGCAAATGCTATCGCTTGCAACAAAGGTTTGAATTGATCATCGAAAGGACAATTAATAAAAACATTCAAATCATAGTTTTCATGCTTCTTTCGGGGTGGACGTGTTTGTCGCTTTATCATATTTGTTCGGATAAAGGATTATTTCTTCTTCGGTTTAGATGATGTTGCCGAAGACGTCGGTTTTTTACTTGAAGATTTTGGTGGCTTATTTGAACTCTGAGGTGTAGGCGCACTATTTTTCCTTACGGGTGGACCTGCAAACATACGTTCATACTCAGCCTGTAGCGTGCCTAGTTTCTTATCACTGCGAGCGTTACTTCCGTCAGGATTACGAATGGCCCCCTCCTGTAATCCAAGTTTCTTTTCAAGATTGCCAATCTTATTGCTGAGTGAGTAAGTCTGTTAATATTTGTGCTTTGGCTCGTTATGGCTACCTACAAACAAGCAGATTATGAAGCCCTGCGACATCGTTGTGTTGAGCTGAAGCAAACCGGATGGAAG
>Ga0160428_1002167_pt1 | contig 12551 bp, 11 predicted proteins | sample SolpanmetagenomM_FD_108198 | JGI IMG/M metagenome (GOLD analysis project Ga0160428, IMG submission 108198) | Solar panel surface microbial communities from Lawrence Berkeley National Laboratory, California, USA - M | ecosystem: Engineered > Built environment > Solar panel > Unclassified ... | reverse complement strand
GACCTAGTACGATCGGTCCCGCAAGCAAGCAAGGCCTCTCACGAGGCCCCGTAGCGCAGTTGGTTAGCGCGCCGCCCTGTCACGGCGGAGGTCGCGGGTTCGAGTCCCGTCGGGGTCGCTCGCTGTGTCGGTCCAGCCGACTCGGCACGGCCAGGTAGCTCAGTTGGTAGAGCGTCCGACTGAAAATCGGAAGGTCAACAGTTCGACCCTGTTCCTGGCCACCCCGTCTCACCTGCGGCCCTGCTCTGCGGAGCCGCCACCGGCCCGGCGCTCGCGCTTCGATGTACGCTCCTCGAAGTCCGCGAGCAGGAGGCGGGCCGTCCGTCTGCCGGCCCACGGCGTCGAAGGGCGAGAGCGTGCGCCGGAGCCCGTCACGACGAGGGCGGAGGCCGCGCAGGATCTCGCGCGTCCCCTCGTCTCGGACGTGGACCTCGCGAGCCGCAGGGAGACCCATGCCGGAGCACCACGGGACACCCGCGTGACCCCGCCCGGCGGCACCTGCGACGTGTACGGCGCGGGCGGTCACGCCCAGGTCGTCTCCGACGTGCTGCGAGCCAGCGGCTGGACCGTGCGGAACATCATCAACGACTACCCCGGCAACCAGCACCCCGCGAGCAGGAACGTCGTCCCGGGGATCCGGCTGCTGGGCGCCGACCGGTACCCCGCGGTGGACGCGCCCGTGGTCATGGCCGTGGGCCGCAACGGGGAGCGGGCCGAGCTGGTGCGGATGCTCGAGGCCCTGCCGGTCCCGGTCAGGTTCGAGCGGGCGGTGCACCCCTCGGCCCTGGTCGCCCCGAGCGCCGCGCTGGGCGAGGGTTCCGTGGTCCTGCACGGCGCCGTCGTCCAGCCGAACGCGACCACCGGTCGACACGTCCTGATCAACACCGCGGCCAGCGTCGACCACGACTGCGTGGTCGGCGACTTCGCCCACGTGAGCCCGCACGCGACGCTCTGCGGCCACGTGGAGGTCGGCGAGGGGACCCACATCGGGGCCGGCGCGGTGGTGATCCCGAAGGTCCGCATCGGCCGCTGGTGCCGCGTGGGGGCCGGCGCCGTCGTCCTGTCCGACCTCCCCGACCACGTGACCGCGGTCGGCAACCCGGCGCGCGTCCTCCCGGACCGCGCCGGCGAACCACCGCTCGGCACGGGCACCGACGGCTTCCGTCCTCACTGGGGCGCGTCGTGACCACGACGCTCGCCGCGGGTGCGCCGCGGCCGACGGGCGGGGGCGGGCCGGAGCACGACCTGCTCCTCGTCGGCGCCGGCGCCTCCACGACCTACACCCTGGTCGGCCTGCTGGACGCCCTGGTCGAGGCGGAGCCGGGTCCGCCCGTCCGCGTCGCGGTGGTCGACCGGGCGCCCGACGCCTTCTCCGGCGTGCCCTACGGCGACCGCGCGGCGCGGTCCTGCCTCCTGATCACCTCCCTGCGCGAGTTCCTCCCCGACGAGGAGCACGGCCGGTTCTCCCGCTGGCTGTCGGAGAACAAGCACTGGGTGTTCGACGAGTTCCGGGCGTCGGCGGGCCCGTCCACCGCGGTGTGGTGGGAACGCCACCGGGGTGCCGTCGAGCGCGACGAGTTCGACGCGCTCTTCCTCCCCCGCTACGTCGTCGGGGACTACCTCGGGGACCTGACGCGCCGGGCGATCGCCCGCGCCGAGGCCGCCGGCCGCGCCCGCGTCGCTGTCGTGCAGGACGAGGTGGAGGCGGTCCGCCCGTCCCGCGGGGGCGGGTTCACGGTGCACACCGCGGGCGGCGCGCTGCGGGCCCGTCGCGTGGTGCTCGCGGTCGGCTCCCCACCGGCGCGGTCGCGGCTGGCCGGCCACCGGGAGGGGGCGGACGCGGTCCTGCTCGACGACCCCTTCGCCGACCTGCCCGGTGGGCTGCGCCGGGTCGCGGCGCACCTGGCCGAGGTGGCCGCGCGGCGCACGTCGTCCACGCGGGGCCCTCACGTCGTCGTCCTCGGCGGCAACGCCAGCGCGATGGACGTCGTCTACCAGGTCGACGACTCGACCGGGGGTGGGGCGGGCACCGCGGTCGTCACGGTCCTGACCCCGCGGGGGGAGCTGCCGGAGCGGATCGAGGAGCACGTGGACGCACCGGACTACCGTCCGCGAGCCCTCGAGGAGCTCGCCGGCGGTGGCACCGTGCGTGCGGCCGACCTCTACGACGCGGCGGTCCGCGACGTCCAGCGCGGCCGGGCGGCGGGCCTCACCTCGGCCCACACCCTGCGCCCGGTGTCGCAGGCGGTCTTCGCGCTGCTGCCGCGCCTGTCCGCCGAGGAGACCGCCGAGTACGCCGGGCGCTGGGGCGTCCGGCTCGGCCGGCACCAGCGGCGCGCGGGCCCGGAGTACTGGGAGGTCGTCGACCGGCTCGCCGCCGAGGGCCGGTTCCGCGTGGAGGCCGGCTCCTTCACCGGTCTCGCGGTCGACCCCGACGGCACGACGCACGTCGAGTTCGTCGGCGCCGCCGGCCCGTCGCGCCTGGACGCGCCCGCCGACGTCGTCGTCAACTGCACCGGCCCCAGCGGTGACGTCCGGGTGGGCGCCCCGCCCCTGCTCGCCCAGCTCCTGCGCGAGGGGGTCTGCGAGGCCAGCCGCCACGGGGCGGGGATCGCCGTGGGTGCGGGCCTGCAGGCGGCCGAGGGCCTGTACGTGATGGGCCCCCTCCTCGCGGGCAACCTCGTCGAGGGCAGGCCCGTCTGGCACCTGGAGCACTGCGGTCGCATCAGCGCGTACGGCACCGCGCTCGGCCGCCGGCTCGCGGGCGACCTCCGCGAGTCGACGCCGCCTGTCGGCTAGTGCGGAGCGCGCCCGCCGCGACGCCGGCCCGGGTCGCCCAGGCGGTAGCCGACGGCCCAGGCGACCTGCCAGGTCAGGGCCCCCGGGCGCCGCACGCTGCCCAGCATGGTGAGCAGCGTCCGCGTCCGCGTGCGCAGCGTCCGCCTCCGCCCGCCCGGTGACGAGGCGGGGCGCTCGACGCGAGCCGCGGCGGGGACGTCGGCTGCGGTCACGGCCCCGTAGCGGCGTTCGATCTCGGCTTCGGCGGCGGCGTAGTTGCGTCCCTGCCGCCAGATCGCGGGCAGCGACGACCGGAGCCTGACGTGCAGGGTGGCCTCCGGCACGAAGTGCAGCGGCACCCCGGTGAGCTGGACGCGCCAGCAGAAGTCGACGTCCTGCAGACCGCCCAGGTGCTCGTCGAAGCCGCCGACCGCCTCGTACACCGAGCGGTGGATGCCGAGGTTGCCGCCGCCGGCGTGCGGCAGCGGCGGCCCGGACGACCACCACTGCAGCCCCGTGCTCTGGGGCACGAGCCGCGTCCGGACGACGCCGGGCGTGTTGAGGAGGTGGGCGTCGAGCCGTCCGGCGACGAACCGGTGGTCGCGCAGGGCGTGGGCCATCGACTCCACCCAGCCCGGAGCCACCATGTCGTCCGCGTCGACGAAGGCGATCCAGTCGCTCTCGCAGGTCGCCACCGCCACGTTGCGGGCGTAGGCCGCGTCGGCCTTGGCCGGCGCCGGCACGACGCGCAGGTCGAGCCGGTCGGCGAAGCTCTCCGCGACGGCCACCGTCGCGTCGGTGCTCCGGTTGTCGGCGACGACCACCTCCCACGCGAGCCCCGGCGCCTGACCGACCAGCGCCCCGAGCTGGGTGCCCAGCGTGTCCGCCGCGTCGTACGCCGCGATGACCACGCTCAAGACCTTGCGCATCCGCGTCCTCCTCGTCGCCTGCCGCTCCCGCACCGGTCGGGGACCACCCGGATCCGCACCGCCGCCCGACGACCGTGCCCCACGCCAGTGTCCTCCCCGGCGCTCGCGCGGGGCCCCGCACCTGAACGGGTGAACACGGTCTCACCGCTCAGGTCGGGGGGTTAGCCTCTCCCCGCCCAGACCACCGGTCCGCTCCCCGGGTGGACCACGACCGGACGAGGAACTCGCTCGCGCCATGGGGGACGAAGACGTGACCGTCGAGTCGGATCGGGGGAGCACCCCGTCGACGGACGACGCCGGCCCCGGGCCGGGCCGTGCCTCGCGGGGCTCCGTCCTGCGGGTCGTCGACGCCGTGAGCGTCGTCCTGGGCATGGTCCTGGCCAACGCGGCCCGCTACGACGAGTCCACCGAGGCGATGGACGTCCCCGGGCTGGTGATGACCAGCGTGCTCGGCGTGGCGGTGTTCCTGGTCGCCGCCGCCGCCCTGCGCCTGCACCTGGGCCGGTACGCCATGGGCAGCGCCGACGAGTTCCGGAGCCTCGCCGTCGGCGTCGCCGCCTCCACGCTGGCCGTGCTCGCCGTGGACTTCGCCAGCGGCGCCGGGCACCTGGTGCCGCTCAGCGTGCCGGTCGTCGGTGGCCTCATCTCCTTCGTGCTCGTCATCGGCTACCGCGCCGCCGTCGCGAACCGCGACCACGCGGCGGCACCGCCTCCAGCCGGGCGGCGCACCCTGGTCTTCGGCGCCGGCGACGCCGCCCAGCAGCTGATCCGGTCGATGATCTGGGACCGCGACAGCGGTTACCTGCCGGTCGGTCTCCTCGACGACGACCCCGCCAAGCGGCACCTGCAGATCAAGGGCGTCCGCATGCTCGGGGGCCGGGAGGCCATCGCTGCCGCGGCCTCCGCCACCCGTGCCGAGGTCCTGGTCGTCGCGCTGCCCTCGGCGGGGTCGGAGCTGGTGCGGGCGGTCTCCGAGCGGGCGGCCGCGGCCGGGCTGGTCGTCAAGACCGTCCCCCGGGTCAGCGACCTGCTGGACCGGCGGGGCGTCGGCATCCGCGACGTGCGCGACATCGCCATCGCCGACCTGCTGGGGCGCCGCCAGATCCAGACGGACGTCGAGGAGATCGCCGGCTACCTGCGCGGCAAGAGGGTGCTCGTCACCGGGGCCGGGGGCTCCATCGGCGCGGAGCTGACGCGGCAGATCGCCGGCTTCGGCCCCGCCGACCTCATGATGCTCGACCGGGACGAGTCGGCGCTGCACGCCCTGCAGCTGACGCTGTTCGGGGAGGCGCGCCTCGACCTCCCGCAGGCGATCCTCGCCGACGTCCGCGACGGCGACGGGCTCGTGCGGCTGTTCGCGGAGCGGCGTCCCGAGGTGGTGTTCCACGCCGCGGCGCTCAAGCACCTGAACATGCTCGAGCAGTACCCGGACGAGGGCTGGAGGACCAACGTCCTCGGGACGCTCAACGTCCTGCGGGCGGCGAGCTCCGTCGGCGTCGGCCACGTCATCAACATCTCGACGGACAAGGCCGCCGACCCGGTCAACGTCCTGGGGCGGACGAAGCGGATGGCCGAGCGGCTGACCAGCACGGTCGCCGGGCAGACGTCGGGGCACTACCTCTCCGTCCGGTTCGGCAACGTGCTGGGCAGCCGCGGTTCCGTGCTCGAGACCTTCGCCGCGCAGATCGCCCGAGGGGGCCCGGTGACCGTGACCCACCCCGACGTCACGCGCTACTTCATGACCATCCCCGAGGCCGTCCAGCTCGTGATCCAGGCGGGTGCCATCGGCGCGGGCGGTGAGGCTCTCGTCCTGGACATGGGCAGCCCGGTCCGGATCGCCGACGTCGCGGCGCAGCTGATCAGCATGGAGGGACGACCCATCGACGTCCGCTACACCGGCCTGCGCCCCGGCGAGAAGCTGCACGAGGAGCTGATCGGCTCCGCCGAGCACGGCGAGCGCCCGGTCCACCCGCTGATCAGCCACGTGCCGGTCCCGCCGCTGCCCCCGGCGGCCCTCGCCCTGGCGAGCTCGCTCCAGACCTACGCGGAGTACGCGGCCGCGGACGACCTCGCCGAGCGGGCGCCCACCGAGCCGGGCGTGGTGAGCCGGTGACCGGTCCCGCGACCCCGCAGCGGGACCGCATCCACCTGTCCTCCCCCGACGTCGGCCGCCGCGAGGAGGAGCTCGTGGGCGAGGCCATCCGGTCCGGCTGGATCGCCCCGCTCGGGCCCATGGTGGACGAGTTCGAGCGCCGGATGGCCGAGCGCTGCGGCCGCCGGCACGCCGTCGCCCTGTCCTCCGGGACGGCGGCGCTGCACCTGTCGCTGCTCAACGTCGGCGCCACCGCCGGCACCGTGGTCGTCGTCCCGACCATGACCTTCGCCGCCACCGCCAACGCCGTCGCCTACACCGGCGCCGAGCCGGTGTTCGTCGACTGCGACCCCGTCACGGGCAACCTCGACCCGCAGCTCCTCGACGAGGCGCTGACGTCGCTGCGGGACAGCGGCGACGACGTGGTCGCCGTCGTGCCCGTGGACCTGATGGGCCGGTGCGCCGACTACACCCGCATCGCGGCCGTCTGCGCGGAGCACGCCACGCCCGTCGTCTCCGACGCCGCGGAGGCCCTCGGCGCGACCCACGCGGGTCGCCCGGCGGGCAGCTTCGGGCTGGCGGCGGCGGTGTCGTTCAACGGGAACAAGATCATGACCACCAGCGGCGGCGGGATGCTCCTGACCGACGACGCGCCCTTCGCCGACCGGGCGCGCTACCTGAGCACCCAGGCCCGCCAGCCCGCGGTCCACTACGAGCACACCGAGATCGGCTACAACTACCGCCTGAGCAACGTCCTGGCGGCGCTGGGCGTGGCGCAGCTGGAGCGGCTGGACGCGATGATCGGCCGCCGCCGCGCCCTGCGGGAGCGCTACGCGGACCTCTTCGCCGACGTCGCCGGCGTCCGCGTCTTCCAGCGCGACGGCGACGGGGCCGACAACTGCTGGCTCAGCGCGGTGCTCGTCGAACCGGGCACGGCCGGCTGGGACGTGGACGACCTGAGGCGCGCGCTGGACGAGCACGACATCGAGTCGCGGCCGCTGTGGAAGCCCATGCACCAGCAGCCGGTCTTCGCGGGCGCCCGCTCGTTCCTCCACGGCGCGGCCGACCGGCTCTTCGCCACCGGCCTGGCCCTGCCCAGCGGCTCGGTCCTCACCCCGGCCCAGACCCAGCGGGTGACGACGGTCGTCGACGAGTTCCTCGCCGCCCGTCGCTGACGGGGCGCCTGCCCCGGCGGGCCGGCGGTGAACGGCACCGCGACCCGGGCGGCGGCGGGACGGCTCAGTCGCCCCGGCGCTTGTAGCCGAAGAAGCCCCGCTTGATGATGGTGGAGGCGACCTCCTCGGGGACCATCGTCTCCCAGGTGTCGTCGCCGGCCGCGATGCGCCGCAGCACGTCCCGGCTCATGATCGGCAGGAACTCGGGCCGGAAGTTGTCCAGGTGCACGAAGCTGCCGCGGCGGGCGAGGAAGTCGAACAGCGGCTGCAGGTCGGGGGCGACCTGCAGGTCCTCGACGGTGACCGTGGCGCCCGTCTCCTGGTCCTGCATGGGGTAGACGAACAGCTTGAGGTCGTTCTTGAAGAGCCGGCCGAAGCTCTCGAGGATCCCGCCCTGCATGTGGGTGTGGTTGTCCTCGTCGAAGAGGTTCACCAGGCTCGGGACCCCCATGACGATCCCGATGCGCTCCTTGGTGCGCCGCTGCAGGTACTCCGCGAGGCGGTTGTACTCGAAGTAGTCCGTGATGACCGTGGTCATGCCGCACGCCCCGAGCAGGTCCGCGCGGGCCAGGAAGTCGCGGCGGTCGACCTTGTCGCCCGCCGCCCGCAGGTTCCGCATCGTCAGCTCGGTGAGCGCGAGGACCGGGGCGTCCCCGGCGTCCTCCTGCGCGAACTTCTCCTCCGCGGAGCGGAGCATGTCGATGTTGACGACCGTCGGGGGCCGGAAGCTGCCGCGCTCGACGAGCACCGCGTGCTTGCGCAGGGCCTCGGAGGGCTGCAGGACCTCGCCGTCGGGGCCGAACATGGCCACGCCCGACAGGCCCAGCTGGACGAGCTGCAGGGCCATGAGCCGGTTGTCGACGTGGCGGAACTCGATGCCGCGGAACTGGATGACGTCGATCTCGATGCGTCCGGTGGACAGCCGGTCCAGCAGGCTGGCCACGACCTGGTCGGGCTCGTGGCGCTCGAAGAACGCCGCGTGCAGCAGGTTCACCCCGACGATGCCGAGGGCCTCCTGCTGCAGGCCGGCGTCGTCGTCGAGCATCCGCACGTGCAGGACGATCTGGCTGGGCTCGTCGTTGGGGTGGGCCTGGAAGCGCACGCCCATCCAGCCGTGGCACTCGTTGCCGCCGCGGTAGCTGCGCGCCACCACGGTGTCGGCGAAGGCGAAGAAGCAGGTGTCGTCGCCGCGCGCCTCGCTGAGGCGCTCGACGTTCAGGGACAGCTCGTGCTGCAGCATCGCCTGCAGCCGACCCAGGGACACGTAGCGGTCGGACTTGCCGTAGACGGCGTCGCTGACGGCCATGTCGTAGGCCGACATCGACTTGGCGACGGTGCCGGCGGCGCCACCCGCCCGGAAGAACCAGCGGGCGACCTCCTGGCCCGCGCCGATCTCGGCGATGGTGCCGTACCAGCGGGGGTCGAGGTTGACCCGGAGGGCCTTCTGAAGGGTGTCGGCGGCGATCTCCATGCGGGTGGTCCTCCGAGTCGCGGCGGCGTCCGTCCTCCCATCCTGCTGGGTGCGGTCGCGGCGTGTCACCTCGTGGGTACCCGGACGGGCTCCGCGGGGGCCGGGCGGGAGGGCGGGCGCCCTCCCCGACCGGCCCCCCGCGCCGTCAGCGGGCGACGCTGCTGCGACCGCGCGCACCGGCGATGAGCAGCACGATGACGGAGCCGATGACCGCGCCGATGATGCCGGCGGGCTGCAGGAAGCCGTCCGCCGCGTCCTTGTGGAAGATCAGGAAGCCGAGGAAGCCGCCCACGAACGAGCCGACGATCCCGAGCACGATCGTCATGCCGATCGACATGGACTGGCGGCCGGGGACGAGCAGGCGGGCGAGCGCGCCGGCGATGAGGCCGACGACGATGACGGTGACGACGGTGCCGATGAGGCCCATGGCGTTCTCCTGGGGGTGGGGCGCGGGGTTCCGCGCTCAAAGGGGCCCGGGTCCGGGCCGTGGTGCCACTCGACCACCCGCAGGGGAGGGGCTGGTACACCCCTAGGGGTGGTAGCTTCGCCACCATCAGCAGCCTGACGACGACCCGCCCCCTCACGGTCGCCCTCGTCGACGACTACGACGTCGTCCTCGTGGGCCTCGCGCACCTGTTCGACGCCTACCGCGACCGCGTGGTCGTCGCGGAGATCGACGCGAACGCGTCCCTGCACGACGAGGTCGACGTCGTCCTCTACGACTCCTTCGCCCAGCCGGAGTCCGACGCCACCGAGGTCGCGGCGCTCGTCCGCGACCCGCGCGTGCGCCGCGTGGTGGTCTACACGTGGAACTTCCAGCCCGAGCTCGTCGCCACGGCCCGCGACCTCGGCGTGCACGGCTACCTGTCCAAGACGCTCCCGGCCCGCGACCTCGTCGCGGCCCTCGAGGCCGTCCACGCCGGCGAGCAGGTGTTCAGCACGCCCCCGCGGCGCGCCTCCAGCGCCCTGGGGCTCGACTGGCCCGGCCGCACCGAGGGCATCACCGACCGGGAGTCGGAGATCCTCGCGCTCATCACGCAGGGCAAGAACAACGCCGACATCGCGCGGCTGACCTACCTCAGCCCGAACACGGTGAAGTCCTACATCCGCTCCATCTACCGCAAGATCGACGCGGCCAGCCGCACCCAGGCCGTCCTGTGGGGCGTCGCGCACGGCTTCGCGCCCGACCACCGCCGGATCGACCACTGGCTCGGGGGCCCGTAGGCGATCACGCCGCCCGGGCTCCCGCCGGGCGCTCTCGCTACCCTGCCGACGTGCCCCGGATCCCCTCGTCCCTCCTCGTGCCCTCGGCCGTCGTCGCCGGCTTCGCCGTCGGGCGCCGCACGGGCCGCCGGGCCGTCGCCGGTGCCGCCCTCGCGGCGGGGCTCGCGGCCGCGGTCCCCCGCTGGAGCACGCGGCGCTCCCCGCTGGTGGCGGCGGCCGCGTCCGCGGTGACCGTCGCGCTCGTCGGCGTCTCGCACCCGCTCTCCCACCGCATCGGCACCTGGCCGGCCGTGCTCGCGACGGGCGCCGCCACCGGCGTCGTCTCGGCGTGGGCCGACGGCGGCCGCGGGAGGCCGTGACGGCTCCCGCGGGGAGCCCGGCGCTGGACTGGCGCGCCCTCGCGGTCGACGGCCCCGCGGCCACGGCCCTGCTCGACGGCCGCTGCGTGCGCTGGGCGTCCCCGCGGGCCGCGGCCCTGGTCGGCTGCGGCAGCGGCGGGCAGCTGCACGGCGCCGACGTCACGGCCCTGCTGGTCCCCGCCGACCGCGAACGCGCCCGCCGGGCCCTGGAGCGGGTGCGCACCCAGCCGGTCGAGACGGCCGTGGTGCGGCTGCGCTCGGCCCCCGCCCTGCGCCTGGAGGTCGCGCTGTCGGCCACGGGCTCCGGCGAGGTGGCCCTCGCGGCGTGGGACGTCACGGACCGCCTGGCCCGCGAGCGGAGCCTGGCGCACCGCGCGACCCACGACCGCCTCACCGGGCTGCCCAACCGCGCCCTGCTGCTGGACCGCTGGGAGAGCGCCCGCGAGCGCGCCCGGCACGCGGGCGGCGCGGTCTTCGTGCTCGTGTGCGACGTCGACGGGCTCAAGGACGTCAACGACCTGCGCGGGCACTCCGCGGGCGACGACGTCCTGGTCCAGGTGGCCCGGGCCCTGACGCGCGAGGTGCGCCCGGCCGACACCGTCGCGCGCCTGGGCGGGGACGAGTTCGTCCTGCTCGTCGAGGGGGTTCCCGCCGCCGACGTCGACCGGCTCTGCGACCGCCTGCGGCGCAACGTCCTGCCGGTCGGGGGCCCGCCCGGGCGGCCGGTCCGGCTCAGCGTCGGCTGGGCCGCCGACGACGTCAGCCGCACGCGGCGCTCGGTCATGGCCGAGGCCGACGCGCGGATGTACGAGGACAAGCGCGCCGCCCGCGCCCGCCTCGCGGGCGGCTGAGGCCGGGAGCCTCAGACGCGGTTCGCCGTGAGGTCGCGGACCTCGGCGTAGCGATCGCGCACCGCCGGGGTGGGGTCCGCCTCGAAGGTCGTGCTGGCGCCGAGCACCCAGGACGGCGGCGCCTCGCCCCCCGCGAGCGCCCAGGCGGCCTGGCGGGCCGCGCCGTCGGCCACGTACTCGCCGGGCTCGGGCACGACGACGGGGTGCCCCAGGACCGCGGGGGCCAGGCGGCGCACCGCCTCGGAGCGGGCTCCCCCGCCGACGAGGACCACGCGGCCCACGCGCACGCCCTGCGCGACGAGGGCGTCCAGGCCGTCGGCGAGGCCGCACAGCAGGCCCTCGACGGTGGCGCGGGCGAGGTGGGCGGGCGTGCTGGTGGACAGGGTCAGGCCGTGCAGGGCTCCCGTGCTGTCGGGCTTCACGGGCGTGCGCTCGCCCTCGAGGTAGGGCACCAGCACGAGGCCGCCGGAACCCGCCGGGGCGGACAGGGCCAGGCGGGACAGCTCGGCGTGGTCCACGCCGAGCAGGGCCGCGGCCGAGTCCAGGACGCGGGCGGCGTTGAGCGTGCAGACCAGGGGCAGGTAGTGGCCCGTCGCGTCCGCGAAGCCCGCCACGAGGCCGCTGGGGTCGGTCGTGGCCACGTCGCTGACCACGCTGACGACCCCGGACGTGCCGATGGAGACCACGACGTCGCCCAGCTGGGCACCCACGCCGAGGGCGGCGGCCATGTTGTCACCGGTGCCGGCGCCGAGCAGGGCCCCACGCGAGACGTCGCTCGCGCTGGTCCCGGCCGAGGCGGCCGCCGCCAGCACGACCGGCAGCTCGGCGTCGGTCCCGAAGGCGCGGCGCAGCAGGTCGTGGCGGTACTCCCCCGCGGCCGGGGAGAAGTAGCCCGTGCCGCTCGCGTCGCCGCGGTCGGTGGCCAGGACCGCGCCCGCGCCCGCCCCGCCGGCGAGGCGGTGCGTGAGCCAGTCGTGGGGCAGGCACACCGAGCGGGTGCGCGCCACGGACTCCGGCTCGTGCTCGGCCAGCCACCGCATCTTGGTGACCGTGAAGGAGGCGACGAGCTCGCTGCCGACCTCGCGGGCCCAGGCGCCGCGGCCGCCGAGCTCGGCGGTCAGCTCCGCCGCGGCGGGCGCGGAGCGGCCGTCGTTCCACAGCAGCGCGGGCCGGACCACCTCGCCGGCGTCGTCGAGCAGCACCGAGCCGTGCTGCTGGGCCCCCACCGCGATCGCGGCGACGTCGTCCAGGCCGCCCGCCTCGCGCACGGCCTCGGTGAGGGCGCGCCACCAGTGCGCGGGGTCCACCTCGCTGCCGTCGGGGTGCGCGGCGCGACCGGTGCGCAGCAGCTCCCCCGTCTCGGCGTCGCGGACGACGACCTTGCAGGACTGGGTCGAGGAGTCGATCCCCGCCACCGTCGACCTGGGCTGCGGCATGGGCACAGCCAACACCCTCGCCCCGCGGCTGCGCCGCACGGGTGACTCCGCGGGCCCCGCGGCGACGGCGCGGAGCCCCCGCGCCCGACCGGGATGCCGGAAGCTCCCGCGGGCATGTACCTTTGGGACCACGGAGAGATGACAGCTGCTCCGGGGCACGCTCAGCCTGCCCCGGCCGACGCGCGAGGGGGTCGACGCCATGGGGCGCGGCCGTCAGAAGGCCAAGCAGACGAAGG
>Ga0160428_1002166_pt1 | contig 12559 bp, 20 predicted proteins | sample SolpanmetagenomM_FD_108198 | JGI IMG/M metagenome (GOLD analysis project Ga0160428, IMG submission 108198) | Solar panel surface microbial communities from Lawrence Berkeley National Laboratory, California, USA - M | ecosystem: Engineered > Built environment > Solar panel > Unclassified ... | reverse complement strand
GGAAGACGGCGCGGGCGTACTGGTGCGAGGCGTTTCGCTTTACGTGCCCAGTAAGCTACCACACGTGCTTGTTCTTCTTCAGTTTTTTGTTTTGCAGACTTTGCTTTCTCCTCTTTGTGCTCACGGATAACATCCCGGTATTCGTAGTTTGCTAAACGCATTGTTGGGACAGGCTTACGCCGGGCTTGACTCGCAATCTGTAATCTGTGTAACGCGATTGTTTTGCTGCTGGCGGAACCATATTTCAGAATACGGTTTGTTTTTTTAATTTCGGTATCTTCTTTTTCAGGTAAAATTCGCTGAAACTTGTGGCGCTCTCTGGGAGCATTAGCGCGCCGAATGTCGCGTCCGTCAGCATCCACATCGGCTACGTATTCACCAACTTGCTGAGGCCGAGAACGCAATTCTCCACCAAAGCGATCGCGGCGTAACGACATGTCGGGTGCAACGATCTTTGACAGTCACGGGTCGCGCAATCAGTAAGACGTATCGCGAATTCAGTACTTTCCAATTCGAAATTTTTTCATTCAACGTAGTGTCAACTTATTTCACAAACGTGGCCGGAATGTTTCAAATGGGGTTTGCCGCCTGACTCGGGTGTGCATTGCTGCAGCTTTAGCCATATCGATACCGCGAGTAATTTGCCATCCAGCGCTGGATGCAAAGTAATCTTTGTGTTGGCGGGTTCGTCCGCGGCTAAGCGTACGCCCAAAGCTCATACCACGTACCGCAGGCTTGCCAGCACGAAGTCTTTTGTTGTGCGTACGCCACGTTGGTCGCATAGCCATTTTAAATCGCGGTTTTCGGTTAAAACTCCGCGGATACTTTGATTTCAATTTTTTTTGTACTTCTCGTAAATGCTTAAAGCTGCGTGCGCCGAAAACGCCGCTAGCGCGCAGCATCGTAGCCTTTTTGTATGTTGTGAAAGCAGTACGCTGCGAAGGGCGTCTACTGTGCAAAATAGAGCGTGTCGTTTTTGGAAGATTTGCACCATTCGTACGTGTTCGTCGAGAAAATAGCGCGTCCTGTACACGCCGCAGTATGTACCCATGTCGTGTGGAAGCTAATAAGTCTTTTACGCTCGTGCGTTTAAATACGGTAGATCACGTACCGCGGCGTGTGCGAGTTCACTTGGCGCTGTTCTGGGTGTTCTTGAGTGCATGTCGTTTATAAAGTTTTTCGTAAAAGATAAGGTCTGTAAGTTTTTTTTGTTTTGAAGATGCCACAAATTTTTTAGGCAACCGAATTAAATACTGTCGGCTCCTAGGGGATTTACTGCGCGAAAATCGCCCATCTGAAAGGCTATTCGTAATTCCCGCCCAATCTGTCGTGATGTACCTGCTTCTACCACGAGCTTCTAGTCGTGGTAACAAACGGCATCTTGTAGTCGCCAACGCCGCAGGAGTTACTGTACGCCACCCACTATTTAAAGCAACGAAGCGTTTTCGACGGTGAATTCAGCGAGCAGTTAGGCCCAAGCCGCGATTACTATATGTCGAAAATGATCGAACAAAGAATGAAGTTCTTGGTAATGTAGGTGCGCGCGGGGCGGGCTCTTCTGTAGAAAGGCGCCGTGTCGTCTGTAAAATAGTCTCAAAGCGAGAGCGTCGTCGCGAGAACCGCAACTTTAGCAGCTGGCGCGCTCGGATTTCTAATCCCCCAAGGTTAACCACTGTACGCCAAGACTTCATGTCCCGGGGACCAATGCGTAGACGACGAATTCGGTGCGTTGCTACAAGAAATTTACCATAGTCTTCTGAGTTCTCCTGATATAGAGCATGCCGCGCCGGGAAAAAGGCGCGTAGTCAGTCTTCCCGGAAGCGCGCAGTATTTTTTGAGCGAACAAGTCGTGATGGTTGAAAGCGGTAGCGAAGGGCTGCGCGATCCGGCTGCAGCGTCTTTTGGAATACCGATAAGTTCGTTATTTCTTCAAAAATACGTACCCGTGCACCTGGAACCTTATCGCGAACAAAGAACCGATTGTCAAACGGGTCAACGTTTAAGTATACGCGCAGGCTTCAGTAAATGTTACGAATTGCTTGTCTAGTTGTACTATAGTTAAGTTCCTTATTCTTAATTCGCTGAGAAAGCATGTAGTTCATTAATTCTGGAATAAGCGTTGTCACGCCTTCGACATACTGTGCCGGAAGACGGAAGCTTCCCTCTTTTGCCGCAATTGCGGCGGCAGCTTCTTGCTCTTTTACTGCAGCGGACTTGACAGTGCGTGTAACCGGAGCCTCAAATCATAATGGGGTAGTTGCGGCTGTACATTCCAGCGAAGCGAGAAGGCGCTTGGGCACAGCGCCAGTTGCACGCTCCTGGGCAACGCTTAAAGCATTCAGTACTTTCGTGCGACGGAGGGCTGGAGCATAAGGGGCTAACGATCGACCACGTCGTCGAATTAACCGGGATTTGTCGTAAAAGCGCTTCGCGTACCTAAAAGTGCGCATAAAGCTAGTTTTTGTAAAATCTGTTGTTGCAGGCTGCGCACTAGGAATACGAGGAATGCCATGTGCTGCAGCAGACGCCTTTCGTGAAAAAAAATGAAGTAGCCGAGAACTGCCGCTGCGGTGCACTCTAGCGAGGGCGAACCGACCACCCACTTTCCCCCGAATTTTTTGAGCGAATGACTTGGCAGTGAGCGTTTTACGTAAACTAAAGGAATTTTTGCGTAAACGGCGAAGTCTTTTTTCCGATCAGTGATTTACGCGCCGGCGTGCGCGTCGGCGATTTATACGCTTTCCGCGTCGCGCGCGCCGTTTTCGACGGAAAGAGTCTCTAGCTCGGCGGCGAAGCTTACGTCTGCGACGGCGACTAGTTGGCGGCGTAAAACCACGCACAGCGCGAGCCCGCTTACGGAAAACCGTTTGTGAAACAGTAACGTCTTCTCCATAAGATAAAATAGGTGCAAGCCGCGCTTTGCGCTTTCGACCTCGACGAGGCCCAATAGCGCTTAAGTGTCGTAGCGTTCATCGACTGCTAGACTTAGAGCGCTTGCGCATACTCTTGCGGCTGTATTTTCCACGACGGGCCGCAAAACGGCGGCGCAAATTTCGTTTTCGCTGCAAGCGTCTATAGCTCTGCGGTTTTTCGCGCGGTAATCTCCGCTGACGAACTGCTTGGCGTAAATCGATATAGATACGCTCCTTACGACGACGCCGAAGCGCTCGACGAAGGGTGCCGGCACGAATACTATACATTTGTTGTCGATAGGGCGCGCTTGCTCGACGAAGCGCTGAGCGTTTGCGTTTAAAGCTTCGAAGTAAGGGTAGCGATAAAAAGCGACGTTTTGTATCGAGCGCCGTTGCGCGCGCGCGAGATTCACCAATTGCAGCGCGGTGCCCGAAAAGTTCACGCGCGTTTACTGACAAATATGCTACGGAAGACAACTTACGCGCGGTATACTGGCGACGACTAGCACCAAATAGTGGCGTTAACGTGTTTACATTTTCCTGAAAATCACCCGATAGCTTTGGTTTTACTCACCGAAAGCGTAGCTTTGAAACACGCCGAAAGCGAGCTGGGCTAATTTTTTTTGCAAAAGCATGCAGCAACGAATCGTATGACTTACGCCGACGTCCGGATGCGGGAAATCTAGCACGTCGGCGTCCAAAGTTTATGGCAACATTCTCAGTGTAACGACTACGACTCGTGGGGGTGTACCCTGCCTGTGAGCGTTTAAACGTACTTTCTGCGCCGGAAAGTCACCGTTTGTAAGCCTTGCTTTGTTCACGGCGTAGTAACGCGCCGGGAGCAAATTCAATACCTGAACTAGGCAATTCGTTAAGTTTTAGGTACTGTAGCGCCTTTTGCTGCACACGGGCAGAAAATGCAGACACGCGTAGGCAGCTATGCCTGTCGACTGTCGCAACGAAGCGTCCAGCTGCTAAATCTGCCATCGCTGCACGAATAAACGTAATTAAAATTTGTACTGTTTTTGTAGGCATTTTTTTTGAAAGAACTGGCGCAGTTACTTGTTGTGAGCGAATCCATTGGCGAAGTTTGCCGAAAATTTGACGACGTGTCATAGCATACGTTGATGTATGGCCTACTTTTGTACGAAGCGCACTCCAAACACTTGCTGGAATACAGCGGACCGCGAAAGAAAATTGCGCAGCACCCGCCGCGTTCAGTGTCGTATTGTCCAAAGTACCCCAACCGTAATTTTTGTAAGCTCCGCGCCCTGATACTACAGTGTGCAGCTTACGTAATGCTCGCGGAGACCGAGTAATCGTAATGCTCGCAGAAATGGGCCGCACACGGCTGGTTTTACCCACACGAGACGTAAAGGTTCAACGTTGCAGCGTTTTCGGTGCGTCTTTATACTTTGGTCGCCGATAATGAAAATTTCTTCATGGAATTGTCCGTGGAGGAAACTTTGTGTGTAAGGACAACCCTAAAACAGGGCCAGAGGTATATGTAAAGTCCCCAATAACTGGTATAGACATTTTGTTGAACGCAGCTTTTCGGTAACGAGTAGCGTTTAATGATCGACGACTGTACGGGTGCGAAAATGGCACTGCACGTTTTGTAGCGCGTCATCAGCGACTGTGGTCAGAGGGTAAACGATGAACACGCCGTAAGCGTTTATACCCAGTACTTCCTACAGATCCAAAGAAATACTGCAGTTTTACTCGTGTGTGATCTGTATACCGAAGTTGAGGAACACCTCTTCGTAGTCGTGCTGCATTATCTGTATTTCGAATACGCTTTGCACGGAAAGTTAAGCGACGCCTAGGCAGGGGCACAGAGCCTACACGAGGATAGTGTTTGCGGCGATTACGCGCCGAAATTTGAGGTGACCACGCAGAAAATTGTCGTTCACTCTTTAGCATTTCCCGAACACTCCGCACCTGTCATAAAGCGTGCAATTGGCGCACATTAACAGCGCGACGGTTGGTCAAAACGGCGCTAGCTTCGCTTGTTTGAGAAACGACGGGAGTAATGTACCGCAGGGTTCTAGTTGTAGAAACAGCGGCTGATCACGCGGTGTCTTTCTGTACTGCGGGTTTTCGTCGACTTTGTGAAACAAATTTGGTACTATAACCCGTAACGTTACTGTGTTGCAAATACGTTGAGGCACCATACGGTGTGTGCGTAACAGCAGCATTTTGCTCCAAGAATGAAGATGCATGCGGTATATGAAGTTGTAACTTTTCGGCGGTTTTTTGACCAACAGCTTTAGCTACACGAAGATAAGCACGCTGTCGCGTTTTTTGATAAAAGCGTCGATACATATTATACATACGGCGGCGAATTTTGCTAATAGCTTTGCTGTTCGCTCTCGTGTGGGGTCGTTTTCAAAAAACGGGCAACGCTTCGTGCCGGCGCTCATACGCCGTAAGGGTATGGGCATCAAAACCGCGACCAAGGTGTCGATATTTAATCGCAAAACCATACGCACTTACTGGAGGTAATAGCTGGTGCTGCTGGCCAGCAAGAGTTCTTGGCTGTTTTAGAGAGTTGTGTGTGAAAGCGACCAAACCAGATTTTCTGCGACGAAAACGAGTTATTTTTACGCCTGGTAGGCGGAGTTTTGGGCGTCGGTGCGTAATCTGGAACGCGCGATAACGTCGCTGCTTTTGGAATAACAGTGCTTCTCCTCGCATTTCTGCTAACGTATGTTTTTGTGTAGACACATGAAAATCAGGATTTTGCAAAAATTTAAAATTGTACAGTGCCGTGCTGCACCCACGCATGGGGTTAGACCTAGCAACAAAGCGTACCGCGCGCGACGTAGCGCTAGGTATAGTATCCACTATTACTGCGCCGTTAGTTTGCAGACGAATTTTACGAAAAAGTTGGTTACGCGCGCTTTTTGAGCCGAATACACGCGTGCTCCCGTAGAGTCGGTGGTCTTCACGCGAATGCAACATAAAGCGGGTGGTAGCAGTAAAAGAATTATCGAGCGATTTCTGTTGTTTGGAATGTAAAATTACACCACCCCGGAGCGCCCGCTGTGTTTGAAGCTTGTATGCAGCGCGTCGAGATTTTACCTGAGAGCGCGTTATGGCCTCGCGCAATTTTGAAAGCCGTGTGGCTCTGTACCTGCTACTTTTTGCGCGAATTGCCAACTGGGGTACCACCTTCTTGGAAAACAGTACCCCCGGTGTTGTCCGAGCAGCACTATGGAAAATACTTGCGTAGCGAAGTTGAGTGTCGAGCCTCATGCGCTGCAAGCGCAGGGGCGTCTTTGAATTAATACGCCTTACCGCCCTCCGGAGAACGCGTCGCCGAAACACACCTAAAGCAGAAAAATCTGTATTTGGCTGTTGTGTATTCACTAACGCAAACGCCCGATACTTACGTCGCGCACGCGTTGTGTTGAGCTTGACAGACTCAATTTTTGCTGTATTAATTACTACTACCTTTGCCGCGCGGTATTGGCGTGTTCGCTTCATATGTCTGGGGTCGCGACGAGATAGGCGTCACCGGTGACGTTTGTTGGGGTAGGAAAACCGTGCGCGACTACGGCGTCGGCGTCGTCGAAGAGGTGCGCGGCGTCACCACCAGCGTTTAATGATGCGAGTGTGCATCATGCGACGCTTTTTTCGAACGCTTCTAAACCGTAACCTCACTAAGCAAGCCATGCGTTTGCGTACTGTATAAAAACGTCGTACGCGAAGCTGACGTCTAGGTGCTCTAAGTCGTCGCTTAGTTTTGCTAATTTTAGCGAGTACTTTTTTGAAAGCCTTATATCGCTTTTTAAATCGTTTAAACCGTCAGCGGCGATAGCTAGTTGTTGGCCGGCGTCGCCGGCGAAGAAGCCGAGATGCGGCTCTACTTTTACGAAGTGTTACACATAATTTTTGAACGCGCAAATGAGTTGCTAAGTACTTTCGGCGCGACGTTCCTACACGCAAAGCAACACCAGTAACACGCATTAACGGGGACAGCGGGAGCCTAGCGGGTAACCGGCGCTGTTGGTCAAAAGAAGTTAGACGCGTCGGCGTTCTATAGTTTCGGCGCGTATTACGCACCACCACTGCACATGCTAAAGCTGCCTTTAAGTATGATACCGTAAAACGCTGAGTCCGCGCTAAAAATTGGCGCAATACAACACGGCTACGCTGGATCGCTCCAAACTCTTGTATTCGCGCTATTGCTGAGCGTCGGTGCGTCGGCATACGCTTAAGAGCAGTTCTACTAGAAGATGCTAACCAAGAAGCGAGGTAACGTTCACGGCGAAGTCGGTCAAGACTTGAAGGAAGGCGTAAGTTATTTTTACGTACAAATTTTTTTCGTTTTCCCGCGAACGAGAATTTCTTTTTTTGGTGAATTAATTTCGAGGTTCGAGTAGATTTTTTCGTTTTTTTCATCGTCAAATCAGTCAAGTACAGGACCAAGGGCGTTTTCTAAACTATTTTCATGGGCTAAGGAAAATTCTACCGCAGTACAAGCTCTACGTACCTTACGTCTGAAGGCGCGAATTTCGCTACGAACAAGTTTTCTAGAACCTTCAAGGAAAGCCTTTCTCCAAGGCATTATGCGAGCAATTAATAACACCCTTTTTTTAAGAAGGGCGCGCTTTTTCTGAATTCGTTTCGCCCTATACGTTTTACGAGAGCGTTTTTTTTTGAAAGCCGTAAACTTCAAGAATTTTAACATGTACCGGCTGTAGGAACGGTATCCGTAGTAACCGCGACCAGCGTCGTCTTTCCGAAGCATTAAACGAAAGCGTTTTTTTCTCGATTTAAGTAAAAATCCACGAGTACTGCGGCGTAGTTTTTTTGTAGCAATCACAGTGCGGCGTAGTTTTTTTCGGCCGACGTGGCGAGTAACAGAAAAAAGTTCCTTCTGTAACTCCGAACTAAATATCCTGCGAGTTAACGGGCTACTATGAGTAGAGCTTAGAAATTGCCGATCGTGCGTAGTAAATGTGTCGTGATGGGCGCGTCGGGCGAACAGTTCTGTAGACGCAAAGAGGTGTCCCGAGTGTGCGGGCGCCACGTATAAAATCCCAGGCCGTTTTTTGCGCATGCGGTAGCGTCGTCGACGAACGCGAGTGCGCCGCCGACGAGTTCGTGTACGATATGCAAACCTAGCACAAATAGTTCGACGCAAACAAAAACGCACAGCTGACGTGTAAAAAAATTGAATGTTGCTATTGCTGCGACGACGAGTTAGTGCGTAGTTGCGGCCATAGACAGAAATACGACGAGAGTATATTCGCCGAGAAACAGCAACACGTAAGCGTCGGTGTTTTGTAGACTTAAGAGCTGATTTTCGAACGGCTTTTAGCGCCGCTCGGAGCGACACATGCACCGGGCGACGACGTTTAGCTACTCACCTAGCTTGGAGTAGCTTTGTGACTTTTCGATTAGAAATTTTTTTACGGCGCTTCAGCTGGTAACGATACCGCGCCCTTCTTAGAAAAAAGATTCTGGGCGAAACGAGCGGCCGGCGTTTTTGTTTCCGCCTGCGCCTAAACCTTAAGACAGGTTTGCGTGGCGGCGCCACCTTGTTGTATTTGCGATCACGGTACCTACGGGTTCATAAACCTCGGTCAAACTGGGCACCAGCACGCGCGTAGCCTAAGCGTGCTGAACGGCGTAATTTACGAGAAATAAAACGGCGGGGGCCGCGACGTCATCTTAAAAATTTTAGCGGGCCGTAGCGGCGAATCACTCGGCGCACAAAACATTTTCCGTTATAAACGTAACGTCGACGGCGCTGCAACTTTCTAGTTTTATATGCAAATCGCCGATTGACCATAGCTTTTCGCATGTATCATCGATGCGTACGATGACGAACAGATGATCACAATTTGCGGGCAAACAAGTGCTGGCGGTGGTACTGGTATAGGTGTATGCGAGCGCAAATGGCAGCCCGCGACACGGCCAAAAGCTTTTTGCGACGCGGACGCGGCGTAACGCTGCGCCCAGGATTTAGCACACGAAGATTGCGTGTATTGCTACGGGCGGCAACCGTTTTTGCTTTTCGTGTTATTTCGCTAAGCCATACACGCTTTTTTGCTAGTTTTCGCGCCGCAACTTTACGACGATACACAAAAAACTTAAGAAATTTGTATTTTTGTTTAGAAGGCTTGCGCCGCTGATACTGCCGAACATTGCACCTTGAGTGCCGAATATAAAATGGGGTAAAGATCTTAATTAACGCCCGGATTTTGCGCCTATAAGTGCGCACCTGTTTGCGCAGTCGCCGAATTTTATAACGACTCCTAACTTTGCGACGGAGTTGTAAATTCCGGCGGCGCGCCAATTCGCGAAAGCGGTGAAGATTACGAGTAACCCATGCACGCCGCTTACGTGTGCGTTTTTTTGCTCGCGCTTTTATTTTCGATTTCATTTTTGTTCTCAGCCTTAGCTTCATTTCGTTTTTTTGTTTCTTTTTAAGGTAGAACTTTGCTATGCGTTTAGCGCGCCTTCTCTTACGTCGAATAAACTTTCCGCGCCGTTTTCATTCAACAAGTCGGTCAGCCGCGACGCCATCTTCATACGACTTTTTAGCCGCCCCTTTTAAGCTAGCCATTGTTTTTTTGATTTCTTCTTCTTTCTGTTCTTCTTCCTTTTTTTTCATTTTTACTTTTTTTTTCTTAAGTTTTTTTTTAACCCTTTTAGCTAGCTTCTTACGAAGGCGCTTATGCGCCAGTCGTTGGCGCAGTCGAACACGTCGAATTTTATGTCGCGTACGCCAAAATTTAGCTAACAAAAGTTTTCAAGTACGGAAATTTTTCAATAAACTTCCTCGTTGCGTGCGAATACGTGTCGTTCGCAATGCTCGTCGAATTAAACGCGCCCGTACCTTACGAATGCACCGTAATCGGCGCCTTCGTACTACGGGGTGAAAACGCTTAAAATACCGCTTCGTAGGCTTAGCGCGGCGTACACAGAGGCAGCGTGCTTGATAAAGCTTTTTAGCTAGATTACGAGTACTGGTGTTGTGAACAGAGCGGCGGGCAGCGTGAATAGCAAGTTTTTTGTTAATCCGACGATAGCACCTACGCTGCTTACGAAGGTAGTATAATCTGCGAGTTACGCGAAGCTGCCGGCGCAGTCGCTGAAACATACTCCGATCAATGCGCGAAAATACTCGTTGTCGTAAAAGTGTTCGAATGCGGCGGCGACTAGCGCGTGCACGCCTTCGTAAACTGGAAAATTGTGTTTTTCGAAAAATACGTGCCGTTAGTGTCGCTTCCGTAAGCTGTTTACTGCGCCGAGCGCGCGTACTGGGGATCTTGATAGTTCTGTATTTCTTGTTTTTAGCAATATACCTAATTTTGCGATATGCTCTTTTTTGGAGGCGTAACTTTTTACGCCTTTTCATGGCTAGTACCTTGACAATGCGTACCGCATGCAAGAGTAAAAATCGCTTGCGCCACAATTGTAATTTTATTTTTTTGCGCAAATTGCTGCGTCTTTTGTTTACTTTAACTGTTTTTAACGTTGTTTTGACGTTGCGGCGTCGCATAGGCTATAATTAATTAGAAGGAGTTAACAAACAATAAAGCGATTGCAAGGAAACTTAGCATAAAGCCTGCGTAGTCGTAAACGCGACCAGTTTGTACGGAAGCAAGCAGCCGACCAACCAGAATCGTTTGGCGACCAAGGCCCGTAGGCCCGGCAACCTCAAGTAACCCTTTATCGATCAGTGAAAAGGTAATATTATACGCGCCCTCCATTAGGGGCTTGTTAATAAATTGGTTGTAAACGGTGTCGAACCCTCATTTGTATGAGAAAAACCGGTATGGGGCTAAATATTTTGCAAATGTACCATACATTGTATACTGTAGCAGAAAGAAGCCGTAGCTGTAGAAAACAGCAGCAGTTGCAATAACGGCGCTAAATAGAGGAATTAGTTTTGTGCTAGTGGGCATGAACTCGCCGGCAAGCTGGCTAAGAGCAAGACTTGAACCAACAGCGATAGAGCCGTTTCAGAAATCAGTACCGGGGCCGACGAAAAGGTCGCGGCCTAAAATTCCTAAAAAGACGCTACCAAACGCCAAAACAAGTAACGCAGTAGCCATGCGAGCGGAAAGCTCATGTGTGTGCTCCAGAGGCACGCGAGCGGTACGAGATTCTCCGTAGAAAGCCAGATAAAGCAGTCGAAAAGAATAAAAGGAGGTGAAAAACGCGCTAATCAAACCCAAGGAATAAGCGAAGTCTGAAGTCACGGAGGCACTACCGCCGGCGATTTCAAGAATTAAATCTTTGGAGTAAAATCCCGATAAAAAAGGAACACCCATAAGTGCTATGGAACCAACGAAAAAAGCAGCATAAGTATACGGTAGCATACGAGCCAATCCACCAAACTTACGCATATCTTGCTCACCAGCAACCGCGTGAATTACTGCACCTGCACTTAGAAATAGAAGTGCTTTAAAAAATGCGTGAGTAGAGAGGTGAAACAGGCTGGCTGTATAACTAGACAGACCGCATACGAAAATCATGTAACCAAGCTGTGAACAGGTCGAGTATGCGATAACTTTTTTTAAGTCGTTTTGAAGAAGTCCTGAAGTCGCAGCCATGAAAGCCGTAGCCGCACCAATTAAGACAATAATACTTAGAACGCCAGGCACGCATTCAAAAAGAGGTGAGCAACGAATAATTAAAAAGACACCCGCAGTTACCATGGTAGCTGCGTGAATTAATGCGGAAACGGGCGTTGGACCCTCCATGGCGTCGGGCAGTCAGGTGTGAAGACCGATTTGGGCGGATTTACCCATCGCACCAAGAAATAAAAGAAAAGTAATTAGTGTCAGGGGGGGTACTGCATAGCCCCCGAAGCTAATAGTTGCACTTTCTACAAAGTAGGGAGCAAGCGCAAAAACTGCATTAAACTCAACAGTTTGAAAGGAGAAAAAAACTGCAAGAATTCCAATAGTGAAAAATAGATCGGAAACGCGGTTAACAACCATAGCTTTAATTGCAGCCTTATTTGCTTGAATGCGTGTAAACCAAAAGCTAATTAGTAGATAAGAGCACAACCCAACACCTTCTCAGCCCAAAAATAGCCCTACAAAATTGTTTGAAGTAACCAAAATTAGCATAAAAAATGTAAACAGCGAGAGGTAACTGATGAAGCGCGCGGTATGCGGGTCCTCACTCATATACTCCGTAGAGTAAAGATGAACAAGTGTAGATACGCTAAGGACGACAAAAAGCATTGTGTACGTAAGGGCGTCAATGGCAAAAGTTCAGTTGACCTCAAAAAGATCAGAAAGAATTCAGGTACCAAGGGTTGTACTAAAAGTTTCTCCACGAGCGATCGCGGGAAAGCTATAAATTAGCAGCCCAAGAAGCAAAAGCATGTTTGTAATAACAAGAGTGGAGATGTGGCGTCAGCTACGCGAAGAATTACTAAATAAAACCATTAAAAGAAAGTTGAGTAAAGGAACAAATACCGAAAGAAGAGCTAAGGAGTTTGTAAGCATAAACAGTAAAAAAGTTAGTTTGAGAACACTTGACCGCAAAATAACGCTATACTGTTCCGGGGTGCGGGTGCACGGAGTCCGTCCGGAGGTAATTTACGCTAATGCACCAGAGGTGCGGTAAATTAGAATCCGAATAGAATTAGGAATGCCATCATAAGACCGAAT
>Ga0160428_1002165_pt1 | contig 12561 bp, 13 predicted proteins | sample SolpanmetagenomM_FD_108198 | JGI IMG/M metagenome (GOLD analysis project Ga0160428, IMG submission 108198) | Solar panel surface microbial communities from Lawrence Berkeley National Laboratory, California, USA - M | ecosystem: Engineered > Built environment > Solar panel > Unclassified ... | reverse complement strand
TGGGCGTCGGTGCTGCCGCAGCTGCTGGCGATGCTCGGGCTCGTCTTCGCCACGGCCGGGGTCGGCAAGGCCATCGGGCGCAGCGCGTCCGCCGTCCTGCCCGACGGCGTCCTGCTGCCGGCCGTCGTCGTCTACTGCGTCGGGATGGCCGTGTTCACGGTCATCATGGGCAACGCCTTCGCGGCCTTCCCCGTGCTCACCGCGGCCATCGGCTACCCGCTGCTGGTCCAGGGTTTCGGCGGCAACGCCCCGGCGGTCTTCGCGCTCGGGATGCTGTCGGGCTACTGCGGCACGCTGTGCACGCCGATGGCCGCCAACTACAACATCGTCCCGGTCGCCCTGCTGGACCTGCGCAGCGACTACGCGGTCATCCGCGCGCAGCTGCCCACGGCGGTGCCGCTGCTGGCCGCCAACGTCGTGCTGATGTACGCGCTCGCGTTCTGAGCTGAGCGGGTCCCGCCGCCGCGGACGGCGGGACCTGCGAGCATCACGGCATGGGACTGGGCGGCGGACCGAGCGAGTGGGACGAGTACGAGTGGTTCCGCCTCGCCGACCTGCCGGAGGAGAAGTCCGGCGGCCGGCGCCGCGGGCGGCCCGAGCCCGTCGAGGACGAGCTCGTCGACGAGGGTCCCGACCCGCTCGGTGACGCGCTGCGCGCCCTGGTGCGCGACTACCCCGTCTGGGCCGGGGCGGGAGCGACGCGGGTGCTGCTCGTGGACCTCGACAACCTGCGCGCCGCGCGCGGTCGCCTGCGCGCGCGCCTCGGCGTCGTCGTGGAGCTCGCGCGCCAGGCCGACGTCGTGTGCCTGGCCGGGCAGGCCGGGGCGGTGGAGCGCTCGCGCCCGTGGCTCGCGGAGTTCGCCGGGCGCGCCCAGCCCGTGGCCGACGGCGCGGACGTCGCCGACCTGGTGCTGCTGGCGGCTGCGGCCGGCGTCCCCGACCCGGTGGAGGTCCTCGTCATCTCCAACGACGGCATCTTCGCCGACCTCGCCGACCGGGGGGACCTCACGGTCCTGTCCCCCGGCATGGACGCCCTCAGCGACCGCCTCTACGGCGCCGCGAGCCTGCTGGTCGACCTGGCCGCGCTGGAGAAGGACGCCGCGGCGATCGCCGCGGGCTGAGCTCAGGCGTCCAGGAGCGTCGCGGCCACCCCGACGAGCCGGTCGTTGGCGGCGGTCTCCGCGATCGTCAGGCGCAGCCCCTCACCCGCGAAGGGCCGCACGACGAGCCCCTCGGCGCCGAAGGCCGCGGCCAGCGCGGCCGTCCGCTCGCCCGTCGGCAGCCAGCAGAAGTTCCCCTGCGCGTCCGGCACGGGCCAGCCCTGCGCCCGCAGCGCCGCGACGACGCGGTCGCGCTCGGCCACCAGCGCCGCGACCCGCTCCATCAGCTCGGCCTCCGCGGCCGGCTCCAGGGACGCGAGGACCGCGGCCTGGGCGATGCCGGAGACGCCGAACGGCGTGGCGGCCTTGGCCAGCGCCTCGGCGACCTCGGGGTGCGCGACGGCGCAGCCGACCCGCAGCCCCGCGAGGCCGTAGGCCTTGGAGAAGGTGCGCAGCACCACGACGTTCGGGTGGTCGCGGAACACGTCGACCCCGTCGGGGGTGTCCGGGTCGGTCACGAACTCGCGGTAGGCCTCGTCCAGGACGACGAGGACGTCCGCGGGCACGGCGGCGAGGAACTCCTCGAGCTCGGCGGCGCGCAGCGCGGGCCCCGTCGGGTTGTTGGGCGAGCAGAGCACGACCAGGCGCGTCGCGTCCGTCACGGCCGCGGCCATGGCGGGCAGGTCGTGGCGGGCGTCGGCGGTCAGCGGCACCCGCACCGACCGGGCGCCGGAGACGCCGGTGACGATGGGGTAGGACTCGAAGGACCGCCAGGCGTAGACGACCTCGTCGCCCGGCTCGCAGGTGATCTCGACCAGCTGCGCCAGCAGCCGGACGCTGCCGGTGGCGGTGGCGATGTTCTCCGGGGCCACGCCGAAGCGCTCCGCGATCGCCGCGACCATGGCGGTCGCCGCCATGTCGGGGTAGCGGTTGAGCGTCGCAGCCGCCTCCGTGATGGCCGCCAGCACGCTCGGCAGCGGCGGGTACGGGTTCTCGTTGGAGGAGACCTTGTAGACCTCGAGGCCCTCGCGCGCCACGGCCGGCCGGCCGGCGACGTAGGCGGGCACGGCCGCGAGGCTGGCCCGCAGCCGCGGGACGACGACGGAGGCGACGGTGGACTCCATGGTCGGGGCGTCAGAGGCGGCGGACATGCCCGCCAGCTTACGGAGCGGCGCGGTCGCGGTGGTCGCGGCGGCGGCGCGGGCCCGCGACCCGACCCGCAGCAGGACGGCCCCGGGACCCCCGCGGCCGTCCTGCGCGGGGTGCACGTCATCGCCCTCGCCCCGACCCGGCTCGTAGCATGCACGGCACACCCGGGCTGCCGTCGTGCCGGCGCAGTCGTCGGTCAGCACGAGATCCGCAGAGCACGGTCCCTTCGAGACGCTGGACGGTCCCCGCCATGCCCGACCTCATCCCCTTCGACGACGACCCGCAGGCGCTGCGCTCCACGTTCGCCCTGTTCCCCTCCGGCGTCGCGGCGCTGTCCGCGGTCGTCGACGGCAGCCCCGTCGTCCTCGTGGCCTCCTCCTTCCAGGTCGGCATCTCCGCCGACCCGCCGCTGGTGCTGTTCGCGGTGCAGCACACGTCGACCAGCTGGCCGAAGCTGCGCGTCGCCGAGCGCATCGGCGTGTCCGTCCTGGGCGAGGCGCACGACAGCGCCGCCCGGCAGCTGGCCTCCAAGGCCGCCGACCGCTTCGCGGGCATCGACACCCACACCTCCGCCACCGGCGCGCACTTCCTGCTGGGCGCCCCGGTCTGGCTCGAGTGCTCCATCCACTCCGAGGTCCCCGCGGGCGACCACGACGTCGTGCTGCTGCGCGTGCACGCCATGGGGTACGAGCCGCAGACCGAGCCCCTGGTGTGGCACGCCTCCTCCTTCCGGGCCCTGACCCCGAAGGTCGACGCGTGAGGTCCGCGGTCGTCGTCGGCAACCCGAAGCCGGCCTCGCGGACCCTCGCCGCGGCGCAGCGGGCCGTCGAGCTGCTCACCGGCGCCGGGCCGGACCTCGTCGTCGACGTCACGACGCTCGGGCCAGGCCTGCTGGGCTGGGGCGACGAGGCGGTGGGGGCCGCCGTGGCCGACGTCGCGGCCGCCGACCTGGTGGTCGTGGCGAGCCCGACCTACAAGGCGACGTATACGGGTCTGCTGAAGCTGTTCCTCGACCGGTTCGCGGGCGGCGAGGGCCTGCGCGGCGTCACGGCGGTGCCGCTGATGCTCGGCGCGGGCCCGGCCCACGCGATGGCGGCCGACCTGCTGCTGAAGCCCGTGCTGGTCGAGCTGGGCGCGACGTGTCCCGCGCCGGGCCTCTACCTCCTCGACACCGAGGGGGCCGACTCCCCGGCGCTCGCCGCCTACGTCGAGCGCTGGCGGCCGGCCCTGCACGCCACGGCGTCGCTGCCCCGGGTTCACGACACCCGCTCCGCCCGGTAGTCGAAGACCTCGACCGTCGAGCCCGGGGCGTCCAGGAACGGCGCCGCCGAGCGCGTGAACGACTGCAGCGCAGGGTCGTCGCTCGCGTCGACCAGCCGCGCCGTGTCGACGTACTCCGCCCAGCCGTGGGCGGCCACCGGGTCGCGCGCCACCTCGGCGGCCCACGCGGGCGACGCCGCGACGTCCCGGGTGACGACGGTGCGGTGCGCCGAGCCCTCGGCGTCGGTGCCGTCGAGGGCGGGCACCAGGTCGCCGGTGTGCTCCAGCGACAGCACCCGGACGTCGTCGGGCACGGCGATCCCGTCGATCGGCGAACCCGCCGTCACGACGTGGGTGATGGTGAACTCCGCACGCACCGCGGGGTCGGCCGCGAGCGCCGCGGCGGTCAGCCCGCCCTGGCTGTGACCCGCGACCATCACGGGTTCCCCGGGCCGGACGCCGGCCTGGCGCATGGCCTGCACCACGGCGTCGGCGGTCGCGGTCGGCTCCCCCGCCACGGCGCGGACGTTCGTCGTGAGGTCCATCGGGCTGCCGCCCGCGGACCCGGCTCCCGGGAACGGGTTCCACGTCTGCGTGCCCGGCACCTCCACGACCCACGCCACGCGACCCGCGGCGCTGCTGACCCGCTCCAGCCGCACCGTGCCCGGCGGCGGCGGCCCGGCCGACGGCATCCGGCCCCCGGGCTGCGGCTGCGATGCGCTCGTCCACCCCGTGGACTGCCGCGCGACGCCGTCGAGGACGTCGGCGACCCCGCCCGGGGGGCGCACCGGCACCGACCGCGGGCTCGCGGCGGGGGTGACGCGCACCGCGGTCTCCCGGAACAGGGGCGTGACGGTGCCCAGCGCGGCGAGGACCGCGCCGGCGGAGGCGACGTCGTCCAGGGGCAGGGCCTGCGGGGCGGCGACGGCCACCGCGAGGGCGAGCTCGGGCGAGGCGGCGAGGACGGCGGACAGGACGGCCGGGGTCCCCGCGGCCAGCTCGCGCACGACCTCCGGGTGCGAGGCGAGGCCGCGGGCGACCGGCTGCAGGACGGCGCCGGCGTCGGCGGACAGCCGCTGCCCGGCCTGCCGGGTCGCCGCCGCGGCCGTCGCCCGCAGGGTCCCGGCGTCCAGGTCGCCGGCCAGGGCCAGGGCCAGCGCCCCCACGAGCACCTCCTCCTGCGCCTGCTGCGCCCGGTGCGCGACGTCGGCCGCGGCGACGGCGGCGACGCCGGTCACGACCACGGGGGCGGCGGCCACGACGACGTCCGCGGCGGCCTGCCGCGCGGCCACCACGACGGCCGTGGCGGCCGCCTCCCCGAGGCGGTAGCGCAGGGCCGCGGTCCGCAGGGCGAGCGCCAGCGCCCCCAGGCGGGCGGCGACGGCGAGCGCCCCGCCGCCGCCGGCGACGACCGAGGCGACGGCGGTCTCGGCCCGCACGCCCGTGGCGGCCGCGACCGGCAGGGTGACGAGCAGGCGCGGGTCCGCGGCCGTGCGCGCCGCCACCAGCCCCACCTCGGCGAGCGCCGCGGCGCAACCGGACAGCACGCCCGCGCCGCGTTCCAGCGCCGCCGGGTCCACCGTCGTCGCACCCGTGGCCACGGCGATCCCGTCGCCGCTCACGCAGCCCGCACCGCCGCGGCGTGCGCCTGCAGCGCCCCCTGCGCGGACTCGCAGCGCGCGACGACGTCGGCGACCGCCCGGACCTCGGCGGCCAGCCGGACGGCGAAGCGCGCCGACGCGGGCGAGTGCCACCCGAGGTCGGCCAGCCCCGCGAGCCGGCTGCCCGCACCTCTCGCCTGCCACGACGCCCTCGCGACGTCCCCCACCAGCGCCTGGACCCCGTCCGCGCCCAGCTGCGACCCGACCACGTGCTCCTCCTCCTGCGCCGACCCCGGGCGCTGCTGCACCACCGGGTCCGGACGCTAGGTCGCCCCGCCACGCGGGGGACGCGCCCGGACGAGGGCTGTGGACGCCGGTGCCGGCGGCTCGCTGTGGACCCCGCGTCAGGCGGGCCCCACCATGGGCGCGTGCAGACCGGGGAGTTCGTCAAGCGCTCGGCCGGCGCCGTGGCGGCCGTGGAGGCCGCCGGGCTGCGCTGGCTCGCGGCCGCGGGCGGGGTCCGCGTCTGCGGGGTGCGGGCCGTGCGCCCCGACGCGCTCGTCCTCGACCGGGTCGAGGTGGTCCCGGCCACGGCGCAGGCCGCCGAGCGCTTCGGCCGCGACCTCGCCACCACCCACGCCGCGGGAGCCGCCGGGCACGGCGCCCCGCCCCCGGGCGTCGAGGGGGACGGCTGGATCGGCGGCGCCCCGCTGCCCCTGGGCACCGCGACCGGGCCGTGGGGCCCGTGGTTCGCCGCGCAGCGCGTCGCGCCCTACCTGCGCGCCGCGCGCGACGCGGGCGCCGTCGACGCCGCGGGGGCCCGCGCGGTCGAGGCCGTGTGCGAGCGGCTCACCGCGGGCGACGAGGCCCTCGTCGCCGGCGGCGGGCGGCCCGCCCGCCTGCACGGCGACCTGTGGGCGGGCAACGTCCTGTTCTCCGCCGAGGGGGCCGTCCTCGTCGACCCCGCGGCGCACGGCGGCCACCCCGAGACCGACCTCGCCATGCTCGCGCTGTTCGGGCTGGCGCACCTCGACGTCGTGCTCGGCGCCTACGACGAGGCGGCCGGCACCCCGCCCGGGCGGGCGGCCCGCGTCCCCGTCCACCAGCTGCACCCGCTGCTGGTGCACGCCGTCCTGTTCGGCGGCGGGTACGGGACGCGCGCCGTCGCGGCCGCACGAGCGGCCCTCGCGCTGTGAGCACCTCCGGAGGCACCGCCGTGCACGAGTACCCCGTCACCGTCGAGCGCCTGCTCGTCTCCCCGGAGCACGCCTACTTCGGGCGCCCGAAGGAGGGCCCGGCGGACGTCGTGACGCACGACGCGCGCGAGGTCGAGGTCGTCGCCGGCAAGGGCCTGCGCGGCGACCGGTTCTTCGGCAAGGCCGCGCACATGGACGCCGCGGTCACGTTCCTGGCCGCGGAGGCGTGGGAGGCCGTCGCCGCGGACCTCGGGCTCTCGCCCGTGCCGGACCCGCTGCTGGCCCGCCGCAACGTCGTGCTGCGCGGGGCCGAGCTGGACCCCCTGCGCGGCGGGGAGTTCGAGGTCGTCACCGCCGCGGGCACCGTCCGCTTCCACGGCGGGCGGCCCGCGAACCCGTGCGCGTGGATGGACCGCGTGGTCGCCGAGGGGGCGCACCGCGCGCTGCGGGGCCGCGGCGGGCTGCGCTGCACCCCGCTGACCGACGGGCGGATCGTCCTCGGGCCCGCCGTGCTGCGCTCCCCCGTGCCGCTGGACCCCGCGCGCGCCGGCGTCCCCGTGCTCCGGCGCACCCCGCTGCCCTGACCGGTCCCCACGCGCCGTGATCGACGTGCGCCTGCCCGTGGCCGCTGCGAGGCTCGGTCCATGGTGAAGAAGGGTGACCACGTCAGCTGGAACACGTCGCAGGGCGAGACGGAGGGGAAGGTCGTCGACAAGAAGACCGACGACTTCGAGATGTACGGCAAGACGCGCAAGGCCAGCTCCGACGACCCGCAGGTCATCGTCGAGAGCGACAAGAGCGGCAAGGAGGCCGCGCACAAGGAGGAGTCCGTCGACAAGACCTGACCGTGGGACCATGGGGCGGTGACCGACGTCGCTGCCCCGACCGCTGCCGGCCCCACCTACGAGGGGCTGGGTGAACCCGCCCTCGGCCCCCTCGACGGCCGCTACCGCCGCTCGGTCGCCCCCCTCGCGGTGCACCTGTCCGAGGCGGCGCTGAACCACCGCCGGGTCCTCGTCGAGGTGGAGTGGCTGGTCCACCTCGGCACGCACGACGTCGTGCCCGGCGTCCGCCGCCTCTCCGACGATGAGGTCGTGTTCCTGCGCTCGCTGCCCGCGGGTTTCGACGCGGCCGCCGTCGCGGAGCTCGCGGAGATCGAGCGCGTCACGGTGCACGACGTGAAGGCCGTCGAGTACTGGATCAAGCGGCGGCTCGAGCCGACGTCGCTGGCCGACGTCGCCGAGCTCGTGCACCTGTTCTGCACCAGCGAGGACATCAACAACCTCGCCTACTCCCTCATGGTCCGCGACGCCGTCCGCGAGGTGTGGCTGCCCGCCGCGACCGCGCTGACCGACGACGTGGCCGCGATGGCCCACGAGCTGCGCGCGCAGCCGATGCTCGCCCGCACGCACGGCCAGCCGGCCACGCCCACCACGCTGGGCAAGGAGCTCGCCGTGCTCGCGCACCGGCTGCGCCGCCAGCTCGCGCGCATCTCGCGCGCGGAGTTCCTCGGCAAGTTCAACGGCGCGACGGGGACCTACGCGGCGCACCGCGTCTCGGTGCCCACGACGGACTGGCCGGCGGTGTCGCGGGAGTTCGTCACCTCGCTCGGGCTCACCTGGAACCCCCTGACGACGCAGATCGAGTCGCACGACTGGCAGGCCGAGCTGTACGCGGACGTGGCCCGGTTCGGGCGCGTGCTGCACAACCTCTGCACCGACGTGTGGACGTACGTCTCGATGGGGTACTTCGCGCAGGTCCGCGGTCAGGGCACCGTCGGCTCCAGCACCATGCCGCACAAGGTGAACCCCATCCGGTTCGAGAACGCCGAGGCGAACCTCGAGGTCTCGGGCGGGATCTTCCGGGTCCTGGAGGACACGCTGACGACGTCGCGGCTGCAGCGCGACCTCACCGACTCCTCCATGCAGCGCAACATCGGCGTGGCCTTCGGGCACTCGCTGCTCGCGGTCGAGAACGCCCGCCGCGGGCTCGCCGGCCTCGACGCCGCCCCGGCGGCGCTGGACGCCGACCTCGACGCCACCTGGGAGGTGCTCGGCGAGGCCGTGCAGTCGGTCATGCGCGTGCACGGGCTGCCGGAGCCCTACGAGCGGCTCAAGGAGCTCACGCGCGGACGCCGGGTCGACGCCGGCTCGCTGCGGGAGTTCGTGCTCGGGCTCGGTCTGCCCGAGGGCGAGGCGGCGCGGCTCGCGGCGCTCACGCCGGCGGACTACGTGGGCGACGCGGCCGCCCTCGTGGACTTCCTCGACACCCCGTCCGCCTGAGCCCGGCGTGCGTGCCGTCCTCGTCGAGGCCTTCGGCGACACCCCGCGCCTGAGCACGGTCGCCGACCCGTCCCCGGCCCCGCACGGCGTCGTCGTGGCCGTCGAGGCGACGGGCGTGTGCCGCAGCGACTGGCACGCCTGGCAGGGCCACGACGACGACGTCGTCCTGCCCCACGTGCCCGGTCACGAGCTCGCCGGGACGGTCGCGGCGGTCGGCGCCGACGTGCGGGGCTGGCGCGTGGGCGACCGCGTGACCGTCCCGTTCGTGACGGCCTGCGGGACGTGCCCGGAGTGCGCCGCGGGGCAGCAGCAGGTCTGCCGCCGCCAGACGCAGCCCGGGTTCACGGGGTGGGGCTCCTTCGCCGAGCTCGTGGCCCTCGACCACGCCGACGTGAACCTCGTCGCCCTGCCTCCGGAGCTGCCCGCCGACGCCGCGGCCGCGCTCGGCTGCCGGGTGGCGACCGCCTTCCACGCCGTCACCGACGTCGGGCGGGTCCGGCCCGGGGAGCGCGTCGTCGTGCACGGCTGCGGCGGCGTCGGCCTCTCCGTCGTGTCCCTGGCGGTGTCAGCCGGCGCGCGCGTCGTCGCCAGCGACCCCTCGCCGGCCGCGCGGGACCTCGCGCGGGCCTTCGGCGCGGAGCAGGTGCTGGACCCCGCCGCGGGCGACGTGGTGGCCGCCGCCACCGACCTCACCGGCGGCGGCGCGCACGTCTCCTTCGACGCCGTCGGCAGCGTGGCGACGTGCGAGGCGTCGGTGCGCAGCCTGCGCACGCGGGGCCGCCACGTCCAGATCGGCCTGCTGCCCGCGGCCCTGGGCCGGCCCGCCGTGCCGATGGACCGGGTCGTCGCGCTCGAGCTGCGCGTCCTGGGGAGCCACGGCATGGCCGCCCACGCCTACCCCCGCCTGCTCGACCTCGTGGTCTCCGGGCGCTTCCCGGCGGCCGACCTCGTCCAGCGCGTGCTGCCGCTCGAGGCGGGCCCGCGGGCCCTGGCGGACCTCACGACCTCCGCCGGCGCGGGCATCACCGTCCTGCAGCCCTGAGGCGCCGACCGGGTGCGCGTGCCCGGGCGTCACCTGATCGTTCCCTGCGCCACCTCGACAGCGGCGACAGCGGCGCGTCACACTTCGCAGCTCGGCCTTCGGCCTCAGCGTCCTGACGATGGCCTACGCGTTCGGCCACGTCTCCGGCGGGCACTTCAACCCGGCCGTGACGCTCGGCCTGTTCCTGGCCAGGCGGCTGCCGGGCCGGGACGTCCTCCCCTACGTCGTGACCCAGGTGGTCGCCGCGATCGTCGCCGCCGCGGTCCTCTACGTCGTCGCCAGCGGCCAGGCCGGGTTCTCGGCGTCGGAGAGCGGGTTCGCGGCCAACGGCTGCGGGGAGCACTCCCCCGGCGGCTACAGCCTGCTCGCGGCGCTCGTCATCGAGGTCGTGATGACCGCGTTCTTCCTGCTCGTCATCCTCGGGGCCACGGATCGCCGTGCGGCGCAGGGCTTCGGCCCGATCGCCATCGGCCTGGCGCTCGTGCTGATCCACCTCGTGAGCATCCCCGTCACCAGCACCTCGGTGAACCCGGCCCGCTCCACGGGCCAGGCGATCTTCGTCGGCGGGTGGTCGCTGTCGCAGCTGTGGCTGTTCTGGGTCGCGCCGCTCGTCGGCGGGGCCGTGGCCGGGCTGGCGTACCGGTTCCTGACCGGCGGCTCGAGGGTGGCCTCCGCCGCGCGCGAGGGCCAGCCCGTCGAGGACGCCGCGAGCGACGCGCACGACGCGCCGATCGACCTCACGACCACCGAGACCGCGGAGAACCGGCTGCCCTGAGGTCCCCCGGCCTCCGCCCCGCGGTCACTGCAGGGCGGAGGTCAGCCGGGAGAGGTTCTCCTTGATGACGTGCGTGCGCGAGCGCGACATCCACTGGGCCAGCGTGAGCTCGGTGCACTTCGCGCGGTAGTCGTCCTCCACGGCCCGCAGGTCGTCGACGAACTCGCGCCCGCACACCATGAGCGTGAGCTCCAGGTCCAGCAGGAACGAGCGCATGTCCATGTTGCTGGAGCCGATCAGCCCGACCTCGTCGTCGATGGTCAGGTGCTTGGCGTGCAGCACCGCGGGGGCGGGGTAGCGGAAGATCCGCACGCCGGCCCGCAGCAGGTTCTCGTAGTAGGAGCACTCCGCGTAGTGCACGAGCGCCTGGTCGCCCAGCTCGGACACGAACAGCTCGACGTCGACGCCGCGCTCGGCCGCGGACGTGATCGCCGCGAGCATCGACTCGTCCGGCACGAAGTACGGGCTGGTGATCGAGATCCGCCGGTGCGCCGAGTAGAACAGCGCGTTGAACAGCTTGAGGTTGTTCTCCCCGTCGAAGCCCGGGCCGCTGGGCACCACCTGGCACTCCAGCTCCCCCGGTCCCTCCGGGAAGGTCACCGGCCGGGCCTCGCCCTCGAGGAGCTCGTCGGTCTCGGAGTACCAGTCGGTGATGAACAGGGCGTCGACGCCGCTGACCACGGGCCCCTCGAGGCGGACCATGAGGTCCTGCCACCGCAGCCCGCGCTTGACGTTGGCCCGCTTGTCGTAGCTGCGGTCGATGACGTTCTGCGAGCCGACCCAGCCCACGTCGCCGTCCACGACGAGCAGCTTGCGGTGGTTGCGCAGGTCGGGGCGCTGGTACTTCAGCTTGTGCAGCTGCACGGGGAGCATGGGGTGCCACTCCACGCCCGCGTCCTCGAGGAACCGGATCGTCCTGCGGTAGCCCGGGTAGCGCAGCGACCCGATGTGGTCCAGCAGCAGCCGCACGCGCACCCCGCGCGCCACGGCGCGGGCGAGGGCGTCGAAGAACGGCTCCGTCGTCGCGTCGCGGATCATGATGTAGAACTCGACGTGCACGTAGTCGGTGGCCGCGTCGACGGACTCCGCCATGCGCCGCAGGGCCGCGTCGTAGTCGGCGACGAGCTGGGCCTGGTTGCCCCCGACGAGGGGCATCGACCCGAGGTTGCGGTTCATGGCGACGATCCCCGCGAGCCACGGGGGCCACGGCTGGTCGGTGCTGACCAGGTCCATGCCCTTGGTCGTCTCGAGGATGAGGCGGTTGATCTCGCGCTGCTTGCGGCGCCGGCTGCGCGGCAGCTTGGGGCTGCCGATGACGAGGAACGCCAGGATCCCCAGGTAGGGGATGAAGAAGATGGTCAGCAGCCAGGCCAGTGCGGAGCTCGGGCGCCGGTTGACCGGGACGACCGCGATGGCCGTGACGCGGACGACGAAGTCGACGGCCAGCAGCGCCAGCGCCGAGACGGTGAGGGACGGCAGCGAGTCCGGCAGCCAGTCGAGCGCGGGCACCCAGTCGGGCACCGGGTCAGATCTCCACCGGCCCGCGCGACGTCTCGAACGTCACCGCGCGCAGCCCGGTGTTCCCACCGTCGGGGAGCCAGGTGAACTCCAGGCGGTCCACGACGAACTCGGGCTCCAGGCCCAGCCAGTTGCGGACGTGCTCGCGGCGCCCGGCGATGGTCAGCCCCGTGAGGCGCGTGCCGCCGGCCAGGGCGATGGCCGAGGGGTGCTGCGTCGCGGGACCCGCCCACTCGATGAGCAGGGGCAGCTGCGGGTCCTCCCGCAGCCCCGGCGCGCCGATCTGGCGCCAGCGCAGCTCCACGCCGTCGGGACGGCGGCGCACGCCCTCCTCGGCGGCCTCACCGAGGCGGTCGACGTAGGTGTCGAGGTCGTCCACGGTCACGGCCCAGGTGAACCAGCCGCCGCCCGCGTCGGAGCGCTCCCGCACGGCCCGGCCGAACAGCGCCTTCTCGGCCACGGGGTGGTCGAGCACCTCGACGACCTCGACGTAGCAGCCGTCCGACAGCGGCAGCACGACGTTGCGGGTGCCGAAGCGCGGGTGCGGACCGCCGTCGATCGTGCGCACCCCGAGCTGGGCGGCGAGCGTGCGGGCGGTGGCCTGGAGCCCCTCCGGCCCGGCGGCGAAGCCCACGTGG